>Ga0209068_10000982_pt1 | contig 14527 bp, 14 predicted proteins | sample ColStrG_CSR_2012_FD_187200 | JGI IMG/M metagenome (GOLD analysis project Ga0209068, IMG submission 187200) | Freshwater sediment microbial communities in response to fracking from Pennsylvania, USA - Cold Stream Run_MetaG_CSR_2012 (SPAdes)... | ecosystem: Environmental > Aquatic > Freshwater >... | reverse complement strand
TGATGCTTGTCGGCGGACTGAGTGCAGCGATCTATTCCGTCTTCGGCCGGCCGATGTTCGGAAAGCATGGCGCCATGTTTGTCATGGTGCTGGCAGTCGTCTTCGGCCTGTTGACGCTGACACTGCTCGCCGCCGCCAGCGGCGTCCTGACGAGCTGGCCGATGTTCAGTCGAAGCGGCTGGATTGCCGTGATATTTCTCGGCACGCTCGGCTCTGCCATTCAATTCTCGCTTTTCACCTGGGCGCTGCGCTGGCTGCCGCCGTCTCGCGTCGTCATTTATCTGACGCTCAATCCGATCGTGGCGATTCTGCTCGCCAGCCTGTTCCTTGGTGAAACCGTGACACCGGTGCTGATTGCCGGGCTTGTGCTTGTCATCGGCGGCATTTTCGTTGCCAACTGGCGCGCGGCCGCCGCAGGCGCTGGTGCTCCGCAAACGCCAAAGGCGTGAAGAGATTTCGCCGGTGCGCTGCATGAGTCCGCTATTGGCACCAAGCGGACATGACAACTCGTGCCGCCATGTCCGCTATTGGGGGAAAGCGGACGCCGCGCCGACTTGTCGGTCTATCTGCCAATGACCCAAGACCGACTTCTATGTCCGCACGAAGTTTATGGGTGGCCAAGTACCGGGTCGATCGTGCGGCACACGGCATAACCCTTGGCCGTGAGGTGATAGCGATAACGGTTGCGCTGATCGATCGTGATCCAGTTGTTTGCTACAGCCTTATTGATCCCGCGCTGGAAATTGCCGTCGCGTACATCGTAAAAATTATTGCGTTGAAGTATGCCGTTCACCGGTATCCGGTGGCGTATAAAAACGCTGAGAATTTGGCGGCTGACTTCATCATCGGAAGGTCGGTCAAGCATGAGTTGGCGCCTGCGTTCGGGACGTTCAAACACAATAGGCTATAGCGCGCCTGCCGTACGGCAGCCCAGTGCATTCCCTCCGGTTATCCCCCTTCCGTTGAACGTTCACACAGCTAATTATGCCTGACCGCTGGTGAGGGGTAAGAGTGGACATCACATCAATCGACCGCCTCACAATCAGTGCGACGCTATTCAGCGGCTTTGGGAGGCTCTTTTGGTTGAGTTGACGGCTCAAAGGTAAGCAACCAACCACGCCCAACATCAGGGCAACCCGAATATCAGCCACAGCTGCCGGGCCAGCTAGGGGCCGACAAGCCAAGTCATATCTGGCTGCGTGAATGCTGAGGTCAAGATCTGAGTTTTGGCGATTGCGGTGTTGGCGGCCGTCTCGCTCGGTGCAAGAACCTTGACGATGGTGGTCAGTGCCAAGGCGACAATAATCGCGATCGCTATTGGTCGGCTCATGAGAAACTCTCCTGCGTTGCCGGCCCAGCTCAGATCATCACGCCAAACACAGGAAGGGTTTGTGAACGACCTCACACTCCATGAAAGGACGAAGCGGACAATGGACGGTATACCGTTAGCGGAGGGCTGTGCCGCCTCCGTTGACCGCATTGCTTCTGTCTGTTTGGATTTGAGAGGCGACATCTTGGGAACGCTAAATCATTGGGGGGATTAAATGCCCAACGCGACAAAGGGAAAGTTCTCAGGCCCAGGCGAAGGCAACGTCTATGCCAAAGCCAACGAGGTGATTGTCAAAATCACCGGCGCCGACACCAATCAAACATTTGAAGTCGTCGAGGAGAACTGCAAGCCAGGATTTCAATCCCGTGCGCACTATCACATCAAAGCCTTCGAGACATTTTATATCTTTGACGGAGGTGCTGATTTTCAAGTTGGCGATGAGCTGTTCCAAGCCCGAAGAGGGTCATGCGTGCACATTCCACCGGGTGTTACGCACCAAGTGACGTCAAAAGACGGCGTTCGAATGTTAATGATCTATAGTCCGGCTGGTACGGATGGCATGTTCGCTGCTATGCACGCTCTATCGCAAGAGCAAATCATGGACGCCGAGCTGACAAAGAAGATCGCGCTAGAGCATGACACCGTCATGGTCGAGAAGACCAGAGATGGTCGAGGAAAAGGAACAATATTGGGCTGATCTTTTGCGTGGGACGCTCACGATGCCGAACGTCAAGCAACATTCGGGTTCAATTGAAGTCGATACGAACCGGGAGAGTTCACCGAAATCCGGATCGTTTTGCCGCGCGCAACAATGGGTCACTAATGAACTTGGCCAGCAATGCTAAATTCGTCATCGTGGCGATTGGCATGCTGTCTTTGGCTGCATGCGTATCCGACCCCAATAACATAAACAAAAGAGCGCACTTTGCTCCACAGGTCAGCAGCATTTGTCCCAGTTGATGAGGATCGAATATGGCCGGCAACGTCTGCTATTGGCACAAAGCGGACCTTCCCGGGCCGCAAGTGTCGATGAGACGCATCAGCGCTGCTTGATTGACCGTGCGGGCGATACGGCGGCGGGAGCTGTCGCCTGCTTCGAAACCTTACCGGGCCGGCTTGCCACATTGGCGGGAGTGCGCGGCCGGCGCGCCGCACAGAACGACTCGACCGCATCAGTCACAGCGGCGCTTATCAGCGCTTGACGCTCGACCGAGCCCATCTGCAACTCCTCCTCGCGGTTGATGATCGAGCCCGCTTCGAGCAAGACCGCAGGCATGTCGGTGTCTCGAAGCACGATCAGCTGGTCGTAGCGATAGACGCCCTCTTGCGCGTCGACCAGCAGTCGTTGGCGATGGCCCATGTAACGTTCCGTGTAGTGGGGCGTGTATTGCAATCCGCGCTTTCGCATTTGACTGCCGAGCATCCGGGCAAACAGCAGACTGCCGGCACGGTCGCTGTTGTCATTGGAGATGAAAATGGAATGGCCATGGAAGCGGTCGCTGAAGCCACGCTGCTGGCCCTCGTATTCCCATTTTTCCAGGAACTTGTCGGGCACGGAATCGTGATGGATCGACAGGAAGAGATCGGCTCCGAGAGCATTGGCGCGCCTGACGCGCTCCATCAAAGCCTTCAATGACCGACCTTCGGTGATCAGGAGCACGCTGCGCCGGAACCCGCCGTCAACCAGCCGCTGCTTGATGCGCCCGGCAAGATTCAAATTGAAAACAAACTCCGTGACGCCGCGCGCGCTTGTTGCGCCAGGCGCCAGCGCTGTGTGCCCGACATCGATTATTACGCGGAATGCCGCGCGCTCGCAGGCATCGGCGGGCCGGTCGGCGATGCGCGGTTCGGCGCGCGCTGTATGCGCAGCGACACAGGCGAGCGTGGCTGCGATGAGCAGACCCTGGACGCGCAGCAGCCACAGCATTATCGCGAATCCCCGATAGTCCCCTGGTCAGTCACGCTCACAATATGGCCCGTTCGATGGCAGATCGACTTAGCTCTCGGCTTGTCCCGAAGGGGACAATCTTGTTGCTGGTGTCATGCCCAATGTCTGCGCGTCCCAACCATGGAATCCCGGACCTCTGGCACCAGTAACGGGCAATCTCTTCTTCGTTCATTCCGAAATCGGGTTCGTTCGGGGTGATGCTGCTGCAACGGCCAAGCATGACACCCGACACCCGCCTGATTTCGGCGTTACTGGTAATGTGAAATAGCGACCTATCGATCCTGTACATTGCCTCTCCTACCTCTTCCAACATGAGCACATGTCCGTTGAGGTCGGGTTGCAGCGGCGTGCCAAGTAACTGGCTCAGGACCGTCATGTTAAATGCTGCTGTCCTCGTCACACGGCTTACTGTGGGCTCCAGCGCCTCCGGCGACCGATCGACCATCCAGGCGAGCGCTCGCCCAACCGCTGCGTCTCCCCCGTCTCGGAGGATGTCCTGCGCCACGGGACCATGCGCTACGGCCTCGAACCCAGCCCCGTACAAGGCAGCGAGCACCACACCGGCATCACTGTAACCCATGTAGGTTTTTCGTCTGGACGGCTCCGTTAGCCTACACGTGACCGCTTCCGCCATGCGGCAGGAACCGTAACCGCCACGCGCGAACCACACCACGTCGTAGCTTTCGTCGTTAGCGATGTCGAGGAAGGCCTGTGCGCGCGTCTCGTCATCGCCGGCGAAATGTCCGTGCGAAGCAAAGCACTGCGGGTGGAAAACGATCTCCGGCGTCCTGTCCGGGTACAGCGATCTGGCCAGCGTCGGCACTCTCTCAGCAACTTCCGGAGACATGCGCGAAGCCGGCGCGACGACGCCGATCCTGCACCTCTCTTTGCTCATCCAAGCGCCCAGCCTGCATTGCACCTCATCGGCAACCCTTCTAGATTTCGCCAATGTCCCAACTCGGAGATTACTTTTTTTGCGGCATCGGCGGTAGTGGCATGACTCCGCTCGCTTTGATCATCCGAGCCAGAGGTGGACGGGTTGAGGGTTCTGACCGGGCGCTCGACCAGGGGCGCAATGCCAAAAGATTTGATTTTCTGCGTGCACGTGGTGTGCTGCTCCATCCCCAAGATGGTAGCGGCATTATGCGGACCGGCCAGATCTTGGTGACGTCCGCTGCTGTGGAGGAAACGGTCCCCGACGTGCAAGCCGCGCGCCGTATTGGTGCCGCCGTCACCACTCGCGCGAGGCTTCTCGCCGAACTCTTCAACTCTGCCGCCTTAGGCGTCGGTGTCGCCGGCACGAGCGGTAAGTCCACCACGGTCGGCATGCTTGGCTGGATTCTGCACCGCGCTGGAAAGAGTCCAACGATCATGAATGGCGCAGATATGAAGAACTTCATTGATGTGGGCTCACCTTTTGCAAGCGCCAGGATGGGCGAGGGCGAGGTTTTCGTCAGTGAGTTGGACGAGAGCGATGGCTCGATTACGCTTTTCGAGCCCCGCGTCGCAATCGTGAACAACATCTCCTTGGACCATAAATCGCTGGACGAGCTGCGCACCCTTTTCCGCGGTTTCATTGCAAAGACGCAGACGGTGGTGCTGAATCTCGATAACGCAGAAACTGCGGCACTCTTGGCCGATTTGAAGCCGGGGCAAGCGATCACCTACAGTCTGAATTCTCCGCAAGCCCACCTCCTTGCGTCCGCGCCGGTTCGATCGCCGGCTGGAATCGGGTTCCAAGTGAAGGCGCGCGAGACCGGTGAGGTCGTCGAGGTGGACCTGAAAGTTCCAGGGCTGCACAATGTGGCCAACGCACTCGCAGCTCTGAGTGCCGCGAAGGCTTGCGGCGTGGCTCTCGCGCCGGCTGCGGCCCATCTAGGCGAGTTCAGTGGCATCCGTCGGCGACTGGAGGTCGTGGGCACCGCAAATGAAATAACCGTGGTCGACGACTTTGCCCACAATCCCGACAAGATATCGGCCACGCTCGAAACCTTGCACGCGTTCCCCGGCCGCTTGTTGCTGATGTTTCAGCCCCATGGCTACGGTCCTATTCGTTTGATGAGGGATGCCTTAGTGGGCTGCTTTGCAAGCGGGATGCGCGATGAGGATGTTCTGGTCATGCCCGAGCCCGTTTATTTCGGCGGCACGGTCGACCAAAGCGTCGGCAGCGACGATATTGTTCGCGAAATCCAGCGGTGCGGCCGAAAGGCTTTTGCGTTTTCTGACCGCGGCGCCTGTGGTGATATGCTGGTCAGTTTGGCCCGTCGTGGTGATCGCATCGTGGTCATGGGCGCGCGGGACGATTCGCTTTCGCAGTTCGCATATGAACTCCTTCGACGGCTTGCAGTGACAAAAGACGAAGGTTCGATTGCCACTCGGTGATTGCAGGCGAACCTAACAATCGAGTCCGCTTTCCTGCTCTGTTCTTGCTCAAAAATGAATTTTGGGGAACAGGGCGGCCAGCCCGCCAACGCGGCGTTTTTTGAATTCGACAATCGTCTCTGAGTTACAAGTTCGAGGCTGAACGCGACAGCAGGCCGGGACATCGAATGGGAGATTGCGATGACAATTTTCGACTTACAAAAGCGGGTTGCTTTCATAACCGGCGGGAATGGCGGAATCGGCCTTGGCATGGCCAAGGGATTGGCCGCGGCCGGCGCTTCGGTTGTCATTGCGGGACGAAACAAGACAAAGGCCCAATCAGCCTTATCAGAGCTGCGTTCGCTCGGTGCCCAGGCTGAGTTTGTGGATATGGATGTTCTGAAGGAGGCATCCTGTCGTCAGGCAGTCCAACGTGCCGTCGAGCAATTTGGACGTCTCGATATCCTCGTCAACAACGCAGGGACAACCGTTCGTAAGCAACCTGAAGACCTGACAGCGCAGGAGTGGCATCTGGTGATGGATACCAATCTCACCGGCGCCTTTCTTTGTTCGCAGGCGGCTTATCCCCACATGGTGCGTGTCGGCGGCGGCAAAATCATCAATATTGGATCGATGATGTCCGTGTTCGCATCGTCCTATGCCACAGCCTACGCAGCGAGTAAGGGCGGCATCGTGCAGTTGGCGAGATCGATGGCGGTCGCGTGGGCCAAGGACAATATCCAGGTTAATGCGATATTGCCCGGATGGGTCGACAGCGAACTCACCCGAAAGGCGCGGGAACAAGTCCAAGGCCTTCATGAAAAAGTGTTGGCGCGCACGCCAGCCCAGCGTTGGGGCGACCCTGAAGATTTTGCAGGCGTCGCAGTCTTTCTGGCGGCGCCTGCTTCGAATTTCATCACAGGCGCGGTAATTGCTGTTGACGGTGGATATTCGGTACAGACTTAAGGGATAAGGTCGCTCTATCGACGAGGTATCAAATGCCGGTTCGCCATATCGATCACATTTTGATTGCGATGCCACCCGGGCGGGAAGACGAGGCGAGGGCGTTCTATCATGGCATCCTCGGGCTCGTGGAAAAGGTGAAGCCGCCACAGCTTGCCGCGCGCGGCGGCTGCTGGTTTGAAAGCGGAAGCCTACAGGTCCATTTGGGCGTCGAGAAGAATTTCATCCCGGCGCGCAAGGCGCATCCGGCTTTCATCGTCGATGACCTTGCAGGCATGGTGAGGAAAGCGACGCAGGCCGGTTACAAAGTCACGGCGGATGAGCCGATCGAGGGTTACGATCGCAGGCATGTCGACGATCCGTTCGGCAACCGGATCGAACTGATCGAGCCGCACGCGAAATGAGCTACGGCGAGCAGATATAGCCTGGGCCGTTCGGATTGGGGAAACAGCCGACTGAAGCCGGCAGAACGTGTTTCGGTAGCCACAGCACAGCCGACGGGAAATAGATCGTGAATGCGATCGTAATCAGAAAAACTGCATAGATCGGACAAGCTGCCCGTAAGGCCTGCGAGAAACGAACCCCGACGAATTTGGAGGCCATGAGCAGAACGAGGCCGTAAGGCGGCGTAATCAGGCCGAACGCGAGTGTCGCGATCAATACGACGCCCATATGGACAGGATTGATGTTTCCCGCCTCGGTCAGCGCGTTCACCAGCGGCATGAAAATGATAATCGTCGGCACCGGCTCGATGAAATCGCCGATGACTGTGAAAAGTGCAACCATCAGCAGCATGATCAAATGTGGGTCATTGCCGGCAATGCTGGTAATCCAATCGGCGATGACCATGGCGCCGCGCAGATATGCAAAGAGCCAGCCGAAGGCATTGGCCGCCCCGATCGTGATCAGCGGCAGCGAGAAAATCAGGCCGGCGAGGCAGAAGTCATAGGCAAGAAACCTGATGTGACCCCTGTTCAGAGAAGGAATAACGACAAAAAGAATGTAGACGACTGCGACCACGCCGGCCTCGGTTGGCGTGAACCAGCCGGTGAGAATGCCGCCCAAAAGAATGACAGGGATCATCAGCGGCAGCGAGGCGTCTTTGAAAGCAGTAGCGACTTCACGAAATGGAGCGCGCGGACGCTGTATGCCGATCGGACCGAAGAAATAGCAAAAGATCATTAGGCCGAAGCCGATCATCATGCCCGGCACAACACCGGCCATGAAGAGCCCGGCGATCGAAACATTGCCGATCGCGCCGTAAACTACCGCGGTGATGCTCGGCGGCACGAGCGCCGCAATTGTTGAGGCCGCTGCGATGATCGCGGCGATAAAGGCGGGGCTATAGCCCTCTTTTTTCATCGGGCCGCCAAGCGCCCGGCTGATCACCGCGACATCGGCGGTCGTGGATCCCGACATCTCCGAGAAAAACATGCTGAACACGGTGACGACTTGGGAGAGTCCGCCACGGACATGACCGACCAAGGCGAGTGAGAGATTGACGATGCGCACGACCACGTTAGCCGAGCTCATCAGTTCGCCGACAAGGAGAAAGAACGGAATGGCGAGCAACGCCTCCGCGTCCATTCCATCGAACATCTTCTGGATGATCGCGATGTGCGAGACTTGCGTGAACGAAGCGCCCACGAGTACCCCCGCCATTAACGCGAACGGGACCGGCACGCCGAGATAACCGAAAGTCAAGAACAGGAAGCTCATCAACCCGAGAACCAGGCCGGAATTCATGAGCGGGGTCCCGTGGAAGCCATCGTGTCGATCGGCTTGATACCGGCTGGTTCGTCCGGCGGGTCCGCGTGATCGAATCCGTTTCGCAGGCCGTTGACGATTTGTTCGATGGTAAACAGCGCGACCAGGACACCGCAAATCGGAATGGCCGCATAGAGCGAAGCAATTGGTGTCATCGACGGCATGCGAAAGCTTGAAAAGCCGCGCAGAAAATTCAGATAGCCGAAATAGATGAAACTAATTGCCACGCCCAGCACAACGAGCCGGATGATGATCTCGACGACCAGCCGCGCTCTGCCGTCGAGCGCCTCGGCGATTGCGGTGAGATAGAGATGATCGTTGCGGCGCGTAGCAACCGCCGCACCGAAGAAGATCGCGTAGATGAACAGTGTCGACGTCACCTCCTGCAGCCAAAGCCAGGGGGTGCCGATCGTGCGGGTGATGATGTCGAACGTGACTGTAGTGCAGAAGCTGAATAGCAGGATTCCGCACAGCACCATCAGCGCCAGTTCAAGGGCATCGAGGGCGCGCCACTTCAGGTGACGTTGCCGCCGAGCGACGAGCTTGACCGCGATGGCCATCAGGAACCCCAATTGCGATCAAAAGGAAGGGCCGGCAAGCCGGCCCCTTTGATCGTGTTACTTCACGGCCTTAATCAAATCCTTGATTTTTACCGCGTGCGGGCCAAGCTCGGCAGCCAGTTTGTCGAGATAGGGATCGGCAAGCTTCTGAAAACCGGATTTGTCGACGCCGGCGACGATTTTGACGCCAAGTGCCTTAAGCTTCTCCGCCGACTGGTGCTCGAGGTCGACGGCTTTGGCCGGCTCCTTGTTGCTGACCTCATCAGCGGCCGTCTGCACCCATTTCTTTTGTTCGTCGGTCAGGCTCTTCCATAGCTTGTCGCTCACCCAGATCAGGTTGTTGTTGGCTTCGTGCTCAGTCATTGAGAGTACCGGGGCGACCTCATAGTGCTTGTTGGCCTGATACACGTTGACGCCGTTCTCGGCGACGTCGACGACGCCGGTCTGCAGTGAGGTATAGACGCTACCAAACGGCATATGGACGGTCTGAGCGCCATAGATCGGGAACATCAGATCTTCGGTCGGCGTCGCCTGGACGCGGACCTTCAGGCCCTTCATGTCCTCGATCTTGGCGATCGGCTTTTTACTGTACATGTTGCGCAAGCCGAGCGTGATCACCGCGATCACGTGCGCGCCTTGCACCGTGTCTTCGACCAGATCTTTAACAGCTTTGGTTACATTCGGATCGGCCAGCGCTTTCACGAGATGGTCTTCACCACGAAACAAGAAGTGTAACGACATCACGCCGGCCTGCGGCGTCAGCGTTGCGGCGTTGGCCGACGAGCTGATGCAGAACTCAACGTCGCCCGCTTTGACGAGTTGAAGAACCTGCGGCTCCTGGCCGAGCTGAGCCCCGGGATATTGGTCGATCAGCATCGTGCCTTTACTCAGTTCCTTGAGCTTGTCGGCGAAGAGATCGCCGGCGATGCCGTAACCTGTTGTCTTGGGCTGGTCATAGGCGAAGCGATAATGCTTTGCCTCCTGAGCCATCGTGGTTGAAACCCAAGCGGTCGTAAGAGCAACGAACGCAATTCCGCAGATGGTCTTTCGAATTGAGAACATGATTTTCCCCCTGTTTTTAGTTGCTTGTTTTTATGGACTTCTATGCCGCCGTAGGAACGACTTAGCTCTCTGTGGTTTACGCGAACAACGGTGCTCAAAATGGCTTGTCGCCAACGATCGTGCAACGGCGCATCACGCGTTTCAGGCGCGCCTCGTCGAAGCCGGTGGCGCGGTGCAGCGTGCAGCGGTTATCCCACACTATGCACTGGCGTGGCGCCCAGCGGTGCGTATAGACGCGCGTCTGCGGTGTGATCATCTCGTTGAGCTCCTCGATCAACGCGCGGCCTTCCGCGTAATCCATGCCTTCGATCATCTCGGCATGATCACCGAGGAAGATAGCCTTGCGCCCGGTCTGCGGATGCGTGCGCACAATCGGATGCGCGACCGGCGGCACCTTGGCCTTTTGTTCCGCCGTCAACGGATCCTCGCCGTGGCGACGCGTGCGCGAAAAGTCGAAATTATGGATGGCGCGTCGGCCTTCGATCCTGGCCTTCATGGCGGCGGGCAGCAGATTGTAGGCGGAATACATGTCAGCGAATTCGGTTTCTCCGCCCGCGTTCGGTACGATCTCCGAATACATCATGGTTGCCTGTCCGGTGCGCTCTTTCCAAGAGCCGTCGGTATGCCAGTACAACGTGCCCCTGTCCGGATGCTTGCCGCTTGGATTGCCGTCCTTGTCGAGGTTCGACAGCATGTAAATTTCGGGGTGGTCTTTGTAGCCATGGTACTGACTGAGCACGTGGATCTGCACCTCGCCGAAGTTGCGCGCGAAAGCGACCTGGGTCGCCGGCGGCAGATCGACATCGCGGAACAGGATCAGTTCATAGTCGAGAAAGGCTTCATAAACCTTGGCGAACATCGCTGGCGACACCGCTTCCGCTAGCGTGATGCCCGTGATCTCGCAGCCGAGCACGGAATGCAGCGGCTTGACCTTGAATGGCCAATCGCGGACTGCACGTTGCGATTTAGGCTGGGGTTGAGCCATGACAACCTCCCGGCAGGCTTTGCGCTGCGGTGATTATGACAGCGCCCGCGTATGCTTCCTAGGCTGCCCGGCTCGCCCTGGGCGCTGTTCCAACGCATCAAAATCGGCCTGATTTTTCGCATAATTTCAAAGGCCGTTTTTGGAACGCCTTCGCGGGCCTCTTGTCTTAGCGTAGAGTCTCTGTGTTCGTAACGGGACACATTAAGTCGCCAGAGAGGAAACGTTGCCGCGATAAAGGTAAAAAACAAAACACAGGGGAGGATAACAATGGCCGAGCTCATAAATGGGAAGTTGACGCGGCGCGGGCTGCTGAAAGCCGGGACTGCGATCACCGCACTGCCATTTCTCGGGATTGCGGCGCCCAGTGTGTTGGCGCAGGGCGTGTCGAAGTCGCCGACCACGGTGCTCGACTTCACGACCAATGCCGACGTGGCGAAGGCCGAGCAGGAGGGGCAGTTGGTGTTCTACTGCCACGAAAATGAGCCGGGCACCGCTGGTATCATGGAGGGCTTCAACAAGGACTTCCCGAAGATCAAGACCAGCTACGTCCGCGCGCAGACCGGCGCGCTTTATAATAAGATTCTGTCGGAACGCTCGGCCGGACGTTTCGATGTCGATGTGATCCAGTTGTCCGACCTCGCTCCAGCTTTCGATTTCCAGAAAAAAGGCGGTTACGAGCACTACGTGTCGCCGGAATCATCCGCCTACAAGAAGGACCATCTCAGCGCGCCGAACGGCTATTTCTTCTGGACCGGCGTCGATCCCGCCGGCATTTCCTACAATAGCGAGAAGGTCGCGGTCTCCGATGCACCGAAGGGCTGGAAGGACATCCTCGATCCCCGCTGGAAGGGCAAAATCAGCTGCAAGATCTCCGCGTCAGGTCTGCAGTTCGTGCAGTGGTATATGCTACGCAAGATTTACGGTGACGGCTTCTGGAAGGAATTCGCCAAGCTCCAGCCGCACGCCTTCGATTCGCGCGTGCAATTGTTCGATCGCCTGTCCAAAGGTGACGACATGATCACTGCCATAGGCGAATACCCTGCCTATATCTTTTTCAAGAGTAAGGGCGCCAAGGTCGAATTCGTCGCGCCGCCAGACGGGTTGGTGGCGACACCGCTCGTCGTTGGCGCGGTCAGCAAGGCACCGCATCCGGAAGCGTCCAAGCTGTTCGTTGACTGGGCAATGTCCAAGCGCGGTCAGGCTTGGTATCAGACCAATCCGAACCTCTATTACGGTTCAGTGCGCACCGACGCGCCGCCGATGCCCACTGGCGTGAGGCTCAGCGATTTCAAGTTGCTCTATCCTTCCGACTGGGATGAGTACGCGTCGCAGAGCGCGATGTTCTTGAAGGAATGGAACGGCATGCTCGGCCTGTGACGGGGACCGCCTGTGGGATCGATGTGGTCCTCGTTCTCTGCCCAGAAAATAGCCGGATATGGAGTCGCGGCGATTGCCGCGGTGTTCGTCCTCTATCCGGTTTACTTTCTGCTGCAGGCCGCCTTCGACGTCGGTGACCCGCAGGTTCGGCCACCGACCGCCTACGGCGTCGACAATTTCAGCGGCCTTCTGCAATACCCGCAGATCATGCTCAACACGCTCACGGTGTCGCTCGCGGCAACCGTGATGGCCCTCGTGTTCGGTTCCGTGATGGCGTGGATCCTTACGCGAACCAACGTGCCCGGTCGCCATGTGCTCGAGCAGCTCATGGTCGTGCCCTATTACTTGACGCCACTGCTGGGCGCGCTCGCCTGGAGTCTGCTCGGTCAGCCAGAAAGTGGCTTCATCAATGGAATCTGGCGGGCGCTCGGCGGGCAAGGCCATCTGATCGACATCAATACATCGTACGGCATTGCCTGGGTCATGGCGCTATTCGAGGGCTCGGTCGCCTTCGTCATGATCGCGGCGCTGATGAAATCGATGGACCCCTCGCTCGAGGAGGCTTCGCAAGTCATCGGAGCGAGCCGCATTCGCACGATTATGCGCATTACCTTGCCGCTAGTTGTGCCCGGCATTCTCGGCGCCGCCATCTTCGTCTTTGCCGAAATGCTCGGCTCGTTTGCCGTTGCGCTCGTGCTTGGTCTGCCCAGCCGCTATTACGTCATCACCACAGCGATCTACCAGATGATCCAGCAATACCCGCCTAAGATCCAGGTAGCGGCGGCCATGGGCGCGTCGCTGTTCGCGGTGATGTTCGTCATGCTTTACATGTATCGGCGCGTCGTGATGTCCGGAAGCTATGTCACGATCACCGGGAAAGCGTTCCGGCCGCGGGTATTCGACGTCGGGCGGCTGCGCTATGTGCTGCTTGGCATCTGCTTGCTCTATTTATGTGCCGCCGTGATCCTGCCGCTGGCCACGCTGTTTTTCGCTTCGCTGCAGAAAATCGCCGTGATCTTTCCGACCGCCGAAAACTTTACCCTCGACAACTTCCGCATGGCCATGACGATGAATGCCGTGCGTTCGGCGCTCAGCAACAGTCTGCTTCTCGCGTTTGGAACCGCGACGATCGGCGTCGTATTGATGGGCCTTCTGGCGTGGCTGATTTACCGCTCACGGCTACCTGGCAGCGGCTTGATCGAATATATCGTCATGTTTCCGCAAGCGGTGCCGCGCCTGGTGTTCGCGTTTGGCCTGATGTGGGCTTGGGTAATTTTCCCGATCCCGATCTATGGCACACTGTGGCTTTTGTTGATCGCCTATCTCACGGTATTTCTACCACTTGGTGTCCGCACTATCGCCGGCGTCATGCTGCAGATCGACAAGAGCTTGGAGGAATGCGCGCAGATGTGCGGCGCGTCATGGACGTTCCGAGTGCGGACGGTAACGATCCCTCTGCTCAGGCCGGGCCTGGTCGCCGCCTGGTTGCTGCTGTTCATCGCCAGCGTGCGTGAGCTCGGCGCGTCAATCCTGCTGATGGGCCCGCACTCCAAGGTGATTACGCCTTCAATCGTCGAGTCTTGGTTTGGCACCAGTTCCGAACTGACCGCCACTTTGGCGTTGATCCAGACGCTGGTCGTGGCGTTTGCCATGATCGTGCTCGTTGCCGTCACGCGCCGCGTCAGCGCGCAACCCCTCAACTGAGGATGTCAGGACACGCCCGCATGCCAGCGTCGCCCGTATTGTCCTCGCCACCCAAACCGCACATCGAGGTCGAGGGCCTTGAACTCAATTACGGCAGCGTGCCGGCGGTGCGCGGAATCAACTTCAACGTCATGCCGGGCGAACAATTGACGCTGCTTGGACCGTCCGGTTGCGGCAAGACGACGACGCTGCGCGCGGTTGCCGGCCTGGAGCAGCCGACGGCCGGTGAGATTCGGATCGACGGTGTGCCGGTGTTCTCGTCCGCTCGCAAGATCAACATTGCGGCCGAAAAGCGCGGCTTGTCGATGGTGTTCCAGTCCTACGCGATTTGGCCGCACATGACCGTGTTCGACAACGTCGCCTATGGTCTGCGGGTGCGCAAAGCGGGCGCGGCGGAAATCACGGAAAAGGTGGGTCGCGCGCTCGACATGGTGCAAATGCACGAATTTAGTGGCCGACGGGCATCGCAG
>Ga0209068_10000979_pt1 | contig 14565 bp, 10 predicted proteins | sample ColStrG_CSR_2012_FD_187200 | JGI IMG/M metagenome (GOLD analysis project Ga0209068, IMG submission 187200) | Freshwater sediment microbial communities in response to fracking from Pennsylvania, USA - Cold Stream Run_MetaG_CSR_2012 (SPAdes)... | ecosystem: Environmental > Aquatic > Freshwater >... | reverse complement strand
ATATCGTCTCGCGATCGAACGTCGCGCAGGCAGACATACGCAGCTGCGAAGCCGGGTAGCGGTCGTTAACCGAAACGCCAAAAATGGCGTGGTTTCGAGCACAATCGTTAGGCGATGTCGAAACAAAGAGATCGCGCATTAAGTCAGCGCGTGTATCTTGTGCGGCGAATCGTGCCAAGGATGCGAGCGTGTGCTCGAAGGTATCCCGGCGGCGTGATCGGCGAAATCATGATCAGCGTATTCGTGATCGGCAGAGCGTAAGGCGGATTCAATCCAGCCGTGAGCGAAGTCGCGCTGCGCTTCGATTTTGTCGCATATTTGCAATGAAGCCGAATATCCCGGATCCGGTATGGGCAGGCCTTTTGCCCGAAAATGTCCCGATTGACCGCACAAGGAGGCCATTTTGGCGAACAATTCGAAGGAGGCCCGGGACCGGGCCGAAGCGAGCTTCAAGAAGCAGGAACAGCGCGCTCGGGAAGGCGCCAAGGCCATGGCGGACTATGAGGCCGAGGGCCGTGCCATGCGCGAAAAGACGGCCCGGTTGAAATCCCTTCGCATGGCCAAGCAAGCCGCCGAAAAGGAGGACGTGGCGGAGCGCGGGCCGAAATGAGATTTGACCAAGGCTGCGCCGCGCTCGGCCAACGGCGACGTTTTGTTGATCAGCTCTTGCGGGTCGCGGCTCCTGATTTCTCTATGGGCACCGCGTCATCCAGCGGGTCTCTCGGCCGGTCATCGAAGTCATCACGCCGTCCTCCACCAGCGCCGTTCCGTCCGGGAAGAGCGACGACCAGATGCGGATCTTGTCCTTCTCCTTCAACAGCACGATGTCGAGCGTGACGCGATCATTGCTCATGAGGACTTGCCGCAGCGACAGCTTGTCGGGATCAAGGCGCTTGGCATCGAGGATGTCGTAAAGGCTGTCCTCGTAATCGGCTCCTGACTGATATTTCAATTGCAGGCCGCCGGAGGACGTTACCAAATAGGTGGCGTGATTGTTCGTCGGGCTCGGGCTCTGGCTGCACTCGCCGGCCCAAGTCCCGATCAGGCCGAAATCCCGCATCGCGGCGGTGGCGGACTGGGAATGCGCGAGAGCGGGAAAGAGCAAGACGAGTGCTGCACATAGGAACGAGATCCGCATAATGGTCTCCATGATCGAAACACCATAGCCCACGGTTGCCGCAGCGGCCAGGGCGCAGTCGGCGAGGCGGCAATTGCCGCGGCGCGCCCGGCTCATTCCGGCTCGACGTCGTTTGGGGTCGAGGTCATTTGGGGCGGATGTTATAGGTCACCAGCTGCGCATCGACCTCGCCGCGCAATTTGGCAAACAGCCCGCGAATATCCTTGTTGATTCCCTCGAGCTTTGCGAACTGTTCGAGCAGGCCCGATACGCGCTCGTCGAACGCCTGCTTGGTCTCGGCAAACTTTGTCGCGCGTTCCGCCAGGGTGGCGTCTCCGTCGTGGTCGAGGCGCTCGATGGTCGAGGTGAGCCGGTCGCGAATATCGTGCAGCGCATTGACGAGGCTCTTGGCGCCATTCTGCGTGTCTTCAAGCGGAGCGAGACGGGCTTTCAGCGCCTCGAGCTCTCCCTTCAGACGCACGAACGCGGCCATGATCCGTTCGATCTCGTCGCACCGGGATTTCATGTGCTCGGTTGTCTGCATGATCGTCTGCAGACGGTCATTGAGGTCGTCGGCCTTGAGGCCGGTGAGGCCCTTTTCGAGGACGTCCTGGGAACCCTGCAGCTCGACGAACAGCGGCTCGATCAAGCGCCGCTTTTCGATCGTCTCACCGAGCTTCTCCCTGAGCGCCTGCTGCTGCTGGCGGGCCATGTCGATGCGCACCAGCAGTCCCTCCTTTTCATTGCGGCTTTGCTGCAATTGCGTGGTGCGCTCGGCCTCGATCAGGCGCCGCTGGAGCGCGCTTATCGCTTCTTCGGGATCGCTGCGCTTGAGATAGTTGGTGGCCCGATCGGCGTCCTTCTGGGCATCGTCGAGCTCGTCCACGGTCTTGCGGACGCCGCGGAAGCGGGTCTCCCACACCTCGTTGGCCTTGCGTTGCTGGTCCAGCCGGGCGCTCTCCCAGAGGGCGGCGGCGAGCAATCCGAATGGCGATACGATGATGACGGCCCAGGCGAGCTTCTGCAGCAGTGGCTGCGATTGAACGAAGTCGATCAGGGCGATCGGCGGATATTCCGAGGAATACACCTCAAATCCGACGGCCAGCGCCAGGAGAGCGCCGCAAACAAGTGCCAATATGCGCATCTTTCCCGGATCTCCCGCTTTCGCGACCGGAATTCCGCAATCGCCGCCGGCAGGTCGAGCATAAGGGACGCAACTGCGTTGCTATACAAGCCCGATGTGCTTGCGTCTCCTAGCAAATGACACGTCGGCGCGCATCAATCTAGAGCACGTCGATTTGCCGAAGCGGGCGCCCGGATACCTGTGAATTGACGCTACAATCGGGCCGGCTGCTCCGAATTCGGTCAACCTGACGGCGCGGCAGCGCGCTGTCGCGCCGAGAGGTAACCGCGCGCCGCGAGGGTGCCACGCTCGATCGATCTGTCCAAACTGTGCGCGCGTGCTTATACTTGAATAGGAGCATCGGGAATTCATGCGCCGGGACGTTCCTGTGCTGCAGGCGGGCCGCGTGCGCGAAATCTGGGCCGCACACGGACTGATGTCACATACGTGGTAATCTCAGATACATCATCGTCTCGCATGCTTCATAGACCGGAGCCAACCTGATGCCGATCGTCAATCGCATCGCCGACCTGCATGGCGACATAACCGCCTGGCGGCGCGACCTCCATGCCCATCCCGAGCTGCTCTACGACGTCCATCGCACGGCGGCCGCGGTGGCCGACAAGCTCAAGAGCTTCGGCTGTGACGAGGTGGTGACCGGGATCGGCCGCACCGGCGTGGTGGGGGTCATTCACGGCAGCAAAGGCCATGACACGGCCCGCAAGGTGGTCGGGCTGCGCGCCGACATGGATGCGCTGCCGATCCAGGAGGCGACCGACGTCCCCTACAAGTCGACCGTGCCGGGCAAGATGCACGCCTGCGGCCACGATGGGCATACCGCCATGCTGCTGGGCGCGGCCCGCTATCTCGCCGAGACCCGCAATTTCGCCGGGACCGCGGTGGTCATCTTTCAGCCGGCCGAGGAGGGCGGTGCCGGCGGCAAGGCCATGGTGCAGGACGGCTTGATGGAGCGCTTCCGCATCGAGGAGGTCTATGGGATGCACAACTATCCGGGGCTGCCGGTCGGCCAATTTGCGATCCGGCCCGGGGCATTGATGGCCTCCGCCGACCGCCTCACGATCCAGATCGAGGGCCATGGCGGGCACGCGGCGCGGCCTCATCTCACTATCGATTCCGTGCTGGTCGGCGCCCAGATGATCAATCAGATTCAGTCAATCGTCGCACGCAATGTCGATCCGTTGCAATCTGCGGTGATATCGATCTGCATGTTCCAGGCCGGCTCGACCGACAATGTCATCCCGCAGACGGCGTTCTTGCGCGGCACCGCCCGCAGCCTCAACCCGCAGGTGCGTGACCTGCTGGAGAGCCGCCTGCGCGAGGTCGTGGAAGGGACCGCGCGGCTCTATGGCGCCAAGGTCACGTTCACCTACAAGCGCGACTATCCGGTGACCCGGAACCATGAGCGGCAGACCGCATTCGCATCCTCGGTCGCCGCCGAGGTGGTCGGGCCCGAGCGCGTCGACGAGAACACGCCGCCGGTGATGGGGGCGGAGGACTTTTCGTTCATGCTGGAAGCGCGCCCCGGCGCGTTCATCTTCGTCGGCAACGGGGACAGCGCCGGCTTGCACCACCCGGCCTACGACTTCAACGACGAGGTGATCCCGATCGGCACCTCGTATTGGGTCAAGCTGGTGGAAACGGCGCTCCGGAGCTGATTATTCGGCTACTGCGCTTCGGTTGTCGGCCGGCAACACCGGTAGTTGCGCCGGCGCCTCGGCGACCGGGGCGGGCCGCGGCAGGCTTTCGGCGACCTTGGCCTCGACGCTGCGCCAATAGGCGAATTCGTTGAAGCGTGAGCCCTCGATCAGGGCGAGCGTGATGGCGGCGAGGAATGGCAGGCTCTGGATCACCAACACCGCCGCGAACAGGTTGACCTCGCGGACTTGCGTGTGATTGGTGATCACAACCAGCGCGGCTCCGATCAGCAGCAGGGCCGCCATGACGCCTTCCCAGAAGGCCGGGAAATCGGGCCCCTTGCGGGTGGTGCCGCCCTTGGCGGTGCGCGTGAACGGAACGCTGGCGGTCCAGACGCCGCCGCCGACCGCGCGGGCCACCGTCCACTGGACCGACATGGCAGCCAGCACCGCGCCGATCATCTGCTTGACCGGAATGGCCACGCGCAGGCGATAGAGCGCGACGAAGTGAACCGAGGTGACCACGAAGGCCGCTAGGATCGGGAGCGTGAGTATCTTGTCCGGAATGGCAATGCCCCAGTAGGCGACCACCGGAACCCAGGCGAGATTGAGGATCGCGACCGCGACCCCGATGGTTTCCGCGCCCAGCCAATTGAGCCAGCCGAGCGCGAACTCGCGCTTCTGCTCCGGGCTCAGGCGCCGCGAGCGCGGCAGCAGCTGGCGCCAGTGCTTCTTGAGGATCTGGAATCCGCCGAAGGCCCAGCGGTAGCGCTGCTTCTTATAGGCCTCGAACGTGTCGGGCAGCAGGCCGTGGCCGTAGCGGCGGTTGGTGTAGTGAATCTGCCAGCCGTGCTCGAGCATGGTCAGGCCGAGATCGGTGTCCTCACAGATGGTGTCGCTCGACCAGCCGCCGGCGGCATCGATAGCGGCGCGGCGCATCAGGCACATGGTGCCGTGGGCGATGATGGCATTGGCCTCGTTGCGCATGACCATGCCGATATTGAAGAAGCCGGCATACTCGTTGTTCATGGCGTGATGCATGAGCGTGCGCTCGCCGTCGCGATGGTCTTGCGGCGCCTGGACGATGCCGACCAGCGGATCCGCGAAGGCGGGGACCAGGTCCTTGAGCCAGTCGGGATGCACCACGTAGTCGGCGTCGATGATGCCGACGATCGAGGCATCGGATGCGGTATGCGCCAGCGCCAGGCGCAGCGCGCCGGCCTTGAAGCCGGCCAGGTTGTCGGCATTGACGAATTTGAAACGCTCGCCGAGCGCGCGGCAATGCTCCTCGATCGGCTGCCAATAGGCCGGATCGGGCGTGTTGTTGATGACCACCACGCATTCGAAATTCGGATATTGCAGGCGCGCGACGGCATCGAGCGTCGCCTTGAGCATGTCCGGCGGCTCCCGATAGGCCGGAATATGGATCGACACTTTGGGGGCATAGCCCTCCGGCGAGGGCAGCGCGCCCACGATCAGGCGCCGCGGGCTGCGCCCGAAGGCAACCGCGGCGATCTCCTCGACCCGGGCGAGTGCAATAAAGACGAGCGGAACCAGGAGTATAGCCCCGAGTCCGAATGCAAAAACGGCACCGGGCACGAAGTAATGGCCGTTCCAGAACGCGAACACGATCGCAAACCAGGCGCCGACCCCGTTGGCGGCGATCGCCAGCGTGGTGGCCTCGCCGGGGGTCGCACGGGTCTTGGCCAGGATCGGCAGTGACAGCAGCAGCCCAAGCAGGATGGCGAGGCCGGCGACCTTCCCGTAGACCGGATCGCTGACCGGCCCGGTCCAAGCGAACTTGGCCTGCCGCGATGCGTCGAACACGCCCCAATAGGCGCCGACGCTGCCTTCGTTGATTTTCCAGGGCTGGTCGAAGGCCTCGATGATGTTGTAGTCGATGCCATAGGCCTGCGCGCGCGCGGTGAAGTCGCGCAGCACGGTCGCCTGCTCGATGCGCCCCGGATCGGAATCGTGAAAATTGTATCCGGCGCTCGGCCAACCAAATTCGGCGATCACGATGCGTTTGCCCGGATAGGCCCGTCGGAGTTCGTCGTAATGGGATATGGCCAATTCGACCGCCCGGTTCGCCGACGCCCCGGGCTCCCAGTAGGGCAGGACATGGGCCGCGATGAAGTCGACCGCCGAAGCGAGCTTGGGCGCCTTTTCGGCGAACTCTCTTGCCGCCTCGGCCGAGGCTTCGGGGCCCTTCAGGCCGAGCCACACGTCCCAGGTCTCGCCGGTCGTGACCGGCACCGGGCTGATCCGCTTGACGCGCCGGACAAGCTCGATGAGCTCGTCGAAGGTCTTTTCGGCGCGCAGAATGGTCTCGTTGCCGACCACGATCGCGGTGACATTGGTGTGGTGCCGCGCGAGGTCGACCGCCGATTGAATCTCCCGTTCGTTGCGCGCCTCGTCCTTGCCGATCCAAATGCCGACCGCGACCTTCAGTCCGAACTCGGCCGCGATCCCGGGCACCTGCTCGAGCCCGCCAGTGGACGCATAGGTCCGGATGGCGCGTGCATAAGGGGCGATGAGCGTGAGGTCGGCGCGAATTTGCGCGGCCGTCGGCCGGTCGACGTCTTGGTGCTGGTAACGCGTGTAGGGCGAATAGGAAATGCTCGCCAGCGGGCCATCGAAATCGGGAACCGCTTGTTGCCGTTGGAGTAAAGCCCACAATCCGGCATGCACGCACACAACGAGCGCGACTACGGCGGCGACGGAGCGCATGAGAAGGTAACCACGCGGGGCAGGAAACAGAGGCCCGAACCCGTCCCCAAGGTTCGACCAAGGTCGTTTGTTTGAACGATACCTCGGCCAGAGGCATTGAAGAAATAGCGAGACGTCATGGCGAATTCAAGACAATCAACAACTCAACCGAAAAATAGTTCCGTCACGCCCGGCATCAACCGAATGAAAACTATACGGGCAGATGAACGTCCGTACAGACTGGCGAAGCGGTGAAGGGGATCGCCCGCCGGTGCTGGCCATCCGACGTCGCCTGGCCGGAAGACACCGGTTTCCGTGCGGGGCAAAACCCATTGGATTTATTGGGCTTGGGAGGGCGCCGCCGCTGCCGCAGCCGCCGGAGGCGCCATGACGGGATCAGTGTTGGGATTGATCCAGCAGGCATGAATCCGCTTTTCGAGATCCGGCGCCTTGGGATCCTTGAGATCGATGTTTCCCTGCCGCACCACGCAGCGGAAGGAGGTCTGGATATGCCCGGCAGGACAGCCGAACCGGTCGTAGAGGTCGAGATGACGAAAGGCGGTGTCGAGATCGTCGCGCCACAGCAGGCTAACCACCCGCCGTCCTAGCCACATGCATTCCGGATTTGCAGCCGGGCCGCCCAACAGCTTCTCGGCCTCGGCGTATTCGTCGATCTTCTTCTGTCCGTCCTTCCCTTCCTTGCCGCTTTCGCCGTTTGCCGGGCGCTGGTCGGTCGCTTTCGATTCACTACCTTGGGCAAATGTCGGTCTGACGGCGACGGTCAAGAAGGCCACGCCCAGCAAGGCGGCGGCAACACGCATACAGTCGGAGCGCATGGTGTCTCTGAACTTTGTTGGGCCGTCGTCGGCCGGTTGTTTCCCCCACATGCGCACCGGATTTGGTCAACCTTGCGGCCAGGGCGGCCTGACCGGTCGGCCAAAATCGGTTGGCATGGGCGCAAATTGGCGGACCCTCTGGTGATCTCGTCCTGCGCGCTGCTACTTGATTAAAGCAGCACATCGGCACGCCGCCAATATGGCGGCGCAAAAATTCCTGGCCATCAGGCGAGGCGTAACGCCGCGACCCCTTTTGGTGAGCAGCCCGGTTTGCCGCAGCGCACAATAGGGCCGAGGAGGAGCGGACGGGCCGGAGACGGCGGCGGCTCGGGTGGGTACTTAGGCGCAGTCCTTAAGATGGCACTTGAGCCGCCGCTTGCGGCCGCCCTTGATAGCGTCCCCGATCCGGTTCTTCATTCGGTTCTTGGCACCGTCCCGGCCGCACGATAAGCGGAGCCGGGCGGGATGCGGGGGGAAGCAGGGATCGCCAATGCGCTGGGGGCGGCTTTTTTTTTTGCTGGCGGCGGCGGCGATCGTTGCGGCCTGGGGATGGCTCGGCGCCGCGGTTGAAATGCCGGCCTCGCCCCTTGCTGCGGCCCAAAAGCTTCAATGCGTATCCTATGCTCCATTCAGGGGTGATCAGGATCCGTTCGGGCCCGACGTTCCGATCGATCCGCGGCAGATCGAAGAGGATCTGGTCCGTCTCAAGCCGTTGACCGACTGCATCCGAACTTACTCGGTGGATCATGGGCTCGACCAGATCCCCGAAATTGCCGGGCGCCATGGCATGAAGGTGATGCAGGGCCTCTGGCTTTCCAGCCTGCCGGATCTCAGCCGCCACCAGATCGAGACCGCGGTCGCGCTCGCTCGGCGCTATCCTGCGGTGATCCAGGCCATCGTGGTCGGCAACGAGGTCTTGCTGCGCGGGGAAATGTCCGCCCCCGATCTCGTCAACACGATCCGCGCCGTGAAGGCGCAGGTCAGCGTGCCGGTCACCTATGCGGATGTGTGGGAGTTCTGGCTGCGCTATCGGGAGATCGCGACGGCGGTCGATTTCATCACCATTCACGTTCTGCCCTACTGGGAGGATTTCCCGATCCCGGTCGAGGATGCGGCCGCCCATGTGGGTGCCATTCGCAAGCAAGTGGCGACGGCCTTTCCGAACCGGGAGATTTTAGTCGGCGAGTTCGGATGGCCGAGCGCCGGCCGGATGCGCGAAGGGGCGTTGCCGTCGCGCGCAAACCAGGCGCGCGTCGTGCAGGAGGTGCTGGCGCAAGCCCAGCGCGACAACTACCGGGTCAATGTGATCGAGGCCTTCGATCAGCCATGGAAACGCCAGCTCGAAGGCACGGTCGGGGGGCACTGGGGATTGTACGGCGCCTATGATCGCCAGGCCAAATTCAGCTGGGGCGTGGCGGTTTCCAATCACCCGGGATGGCGATGGCAGGCCGGCGGCGGCGTTGCGCTTGCGGCTGCGACGTTTGCAGGCGCGCTGGCGGCGCGCCGACGAGCCGGCATTCCGATGGCGCCCGGCCTGTGGCTCGCCATTGCCGCGATGGCGTTCGTGTCGGGAACGCTTATCGGCTGGACGGTGGAGAACATACCGATCGAGAGCATCAAGAGTGGGGATTGGCTGCGTTCCCTCGCCTGGGCGGCAGTCGCCCTGCTGGCCCCGGTGGCTTGCGCCGCCGCCGCCGCATCCGGGACGACGATGCCGAGCTTCGCCGCCATGCTGGGGCGCCGAGCCTACCGGCCGCGCCAGCCACTCACGCTCGTGCTTGGAGCGCTGCTGATCGTGCTTGCGGTTCTGGCCCTGCAGGCGGCGCTTGGGCTCGACTTCGACCCACGCTACCGGGATTTTCCGTTTGCACCGTTGACCGGCGGCGCCTTCCCCTTCCTTGTGGTCGCGCTCTGGCGGCGTTTTCGTCCGCAGATTGAGCCAAGCGAGCCCGAGCCGGCAAAATTGGTTTCAATTGAAACGGACGACTTGGCGCCGCTGCTTTCGAAGAGACCGTATCCGGCAGCTGAACGCGCGATGGCGGCGATGCTGGGTCTCTCGGCGACCTACATTATCTTCAATGAGACCATCGCCAATTGGCAGGCGCTGTGGTTCTGCGCGGGTCTGATCGCGCTGGCGCTCACTCTGGTGCGGGGGCGGGACGCGCCATACTGACAACCAGGAGCGCAACCGCCAGCCCGGACAAGTCAGCGTTGTGCAATACGAGACCGAAGCCGGCCGCCGCCAAGGCGATCGACACCAATACGACCGACGGCCGCAGCAGGTTGAGCAAGGCTGCCGCGAGCGCAATCCAGCCGAAGGCCGCGTGATTGAACAGGACGATGACCAGCCTGAACGCGCCGCAGAGCCAAGTCTTGAGGCCGGCTTGGCAGGCCAGCGAGACCGGCGCATATTCGATCGCCAGATAGCGCAGATAAAGCGCCTCGCCCACCGCCAGAAAGCCGATCGCCAGGAGCCAATTGGTCTGGCGTGCGGTCGGGTGAAAGAGCCGCGGCGACATCCGGGGCCCGTGAGGATCATGCGCCATGGCGCGATCCTGCTTGGGCAGGCCCGGAGCGGTCAAGCGTCGGCCTTGGTTATTTCCCGGTGACGGCCCGGAAGTGCGGCGTTTCGGGAACAGTACGGAGTGCCGGGACGCTCGGCGCCGCGTGTGCCGCTTTCGCCGACGCCGCATCGTTCAGCGACAGGCGCTGGCCCTCGAAGGCGACCGGCTGGCAATAGTGGTGGGCGGCCGAAAGCGTGTCGCACAGGCGTTCGGCTGACTCGGCGTCGGCAATCGGACCGACGATGAGGCGCAGGTCGATGCCGTGTGTCTTGCCATTTTCCCGCACCGCGACCACCGGATAAAGTTCGTCTGGCAGCGCCAAGTCGCTGTTCTTGGTCGAGCGCCAAAGCGTCCGCAGACCTTCGTAATTGACGGCGCCTCCGACATCGACGCCCAAACCGAATCCGGCCGTTGTCGCGAGTGGCTCGGGGGGCGCGCTCACGCGCACCAAATTGGAATTGGAAGGAGACGCCGCCGCGGCACGATTGCCGGCATCGGGTGCGGTCGTCTGGGCGGTGTCGCTTGCGCTCGAGCGTTGCAAAGCCGGGGTCTTGGCCGGGGTGATGGCGGCTTCCGTCACGGGCGCGGCCGGCGCTTCCGGTCGCGCTACCGGTGCCGCAGCGGCGGCGGCCGGCGACGCGGCTGGCGGCGGTGCCGGTCGCGCTACCGGTGCCGCAGCGACGGCGGCCGGTGCGGTTGGCGGCGGGGCTTGAATCGGCGTTTGCACTGATGGGGTCTGTGCTTGGATCGGCAAAACCGTTTGCGGCGGATTGGCGCTCCGGTCGCTCTTGATCGACCCGGTGACGCCGTCGAGATTGCGTTCGAGCGAGGCGATGCGGGTGAGCACCTGATCGCGTTCGGCGGCGAGAGAGCGCACCGCCTCCGCCAAGCGCCGTGTTTCCTCCGCGGTCTCGCTCGGTCGAGCGCCGAATTCCGCGGCGGAGGTTCTGGGCTGCGCTGTTCCTTGGCCCGAGGTTGCTTGGCTCGGGGCAGCTTGGCCCGCGCCAGTCTGGCCTGAGGAGGCTTGGCCTGAAGAGATTTGGCCGGAGTTGATTGCGGCGGACTGCCGTTGCGATCCCGCATTCGAATAGGCGGATATGGCCGCCGCAAAGAGCGCCACGGTGGCGAGCCCGCCCCAGATCGCCAGCCGCCACAGGGCCCGCATGCCGAATTGCGGCTCGGGATTCCAGTTGGCGCTATATGCTTGGTCCGCCATGTCTTTGCTGTTTGCCTTGACGGCATTTCTCGCCGGTCTCGCCGGCGAATCGCTGTACTAAAAATACTATCAGATTTTGGTGATCTTGGCGCGGCCGCGTGCGAATTTCGCTTGCTATCCGGCTTTCCCGCTCCGCCGGCCTCGGATAAGACGAGCCGCGGAGACCGAGATGACTGAGCGCAATGATTGATAGGACTGGGCTTGCGAGGACTTGCCTTGCCGTCGTGCTCGCAGCCGGCGAGGGCACCCGCATGCGTGCGGCGCGGCCGAAGGTTCTGCACGAGGTCGCCGGCCGCACGCTGCTGGCCCATGTGCTCGGCGTGTTGCGCGAAGCGGGCGGGGTCTCGGCTGCAGTCGTCATCGGGCCCGCCGCCGCAACGGTGGCGGCGGAGGCCGAGCGCGCCTGGCCCGGAGCCGAGATTTTCGTGCAAGCGGACCGCCGCGGCACCGCCCATGCGGTGCTGGCCGCCAAGGCCGCCATCGCGCGTGGAGCCGACGATCTTCTGGTGGTTTTCGGCGATACGCCGCTGATCCGGCCGCAGACGCTCGCGCGGATGCGGCACGCCATCGCGGCGGGCGCCGCCGTGGCGGTGCTGGGATTTCGGCCGGCGGATCCGAGCGGCTATGGCCGGCTCGTGCTAGAAGGCGATGAGCTCGCCGCCATCCGCGAGGAGCTGGATGCGAGTGAGGCCGAGCGGGCGCTCGGCCTCTGCAATGGTGGATTGATGGCGTTTGCCGGGGCTACGGCGCTCGTTATCCTGGAGCGGATCGGCGACCATAATCGCAAGGGCGAGTTCTATCTCACAGACGCGGTCGCGATCGCCCGGGCAATGGGTTTAAAGGCGGTCGCCATCGAGACCGAGGAGGACGAAGTGCGCGGCATCAACACCAAGGCGCAGCTGGCGGAGACCGAAGCGGCTTTGCAGCAGCGCCTGCGCAGCGCGGCGCTCGCGGCCGGCGTGACCTTGGTGGCGCCGGAGACGGTGTTTCTGTCGGCGGACACCAAATTCGGCCGCGACGTGGTGGTCGAGCCCTTCGTCGTGTTCGGCCCGGGCGTCACGGTCGAGGACAATGCGCTGATCCGTTCGTTCTCCCATCTCGATCGGGCGCATGTGGGCAAGGGCGCGCAGGTCGGGCCTTATGCGCGGCTGCGGCCGGGCGCGCAGCTTGGCGAGGACGTGCATATCGGCAATTTCGTCGAGGTGAAGGCGGCCACGATCGAGGCCGGCGCCAAGGTCAATCATCTGGCCTATATCGGCGACGCGCGGCTCGGCGCCGGATCGAATTTCGGGGCCGGCGCCATCGTTTGCAACTATGACGGGGCCGCCAAGCACTACACCGACATCGGGAAGGGCGTCTTCATCGGCTCGAATTCGGCCCTGGTTGCGCCGGTGAAGGTCGGCGACGGCGCCTATGTGGCGACCGGCTCGGTGATCACCCAGGACGTTCCGGCGGATGCACTCGCCATCGGGCGCAGCCGGCAGGTCGTCAAGGAAAACCGGGCGGCGCGCCTGCGCAGCCTCAAGGCGGCGGCCAAGAAAAAGAGTCCGGCGGCGGAGTAGATGTTGATGGCTGTCACGTTAGCCTTAATTGTCACAAGTTGACACGGATAGTGATTTCCTTCCCGGCATTCATGCCGCCTACACGAATGCCCGGATCATGATCAGCGCGGGGTTGAGGAGGGCTTAGCTCGATGTGCGGTATCGTCGGCATTCTCGGACGCGCGCCGGTGGCGGAGCAACTGGTCGATGCGCTCAAGCGCCTCGAGTATCGCGGCTACGACTCCGCCGGTGTCGCCACATTGGAGGGGGGGCGGCTGACGCGCCGGCGCGCGGAGGGCAAGCTGCGCAATCTCGAAACCAAGCTGCGCGGCGACCCGCTCGCGGGCCTGATCGGCATCGGCCACACGCGCTGGGCCACCCATGGCAAGCCGAACGAGAACAACGCCCATCCGCATGCCACCGACCGGGTGGCGGTCGTGCACAACGGCATCATCGAGAACTTCCTCGAACTGCGCGAGGAACTGGAGAAGAAGGGTGCGAAATTCGCAACCGAAACCGATACCGAGGTGATCGCCCATCTGGTGACGCAGGAGATGAAGAACGGCCGCTCACCGGCCGAGGCGGTGGCCGCCGCGCTGCCGCGGCTGCGCGGCGCGTTTGCGCTGGCCTTCCTGTTCGAGGGCGAGAACGATCTGCTGATCGGGGCGCGCAAGGGCTCGCCGCTGGCGGTCGGCTACGGCGAGGGCGAAATGTATCTCGGCTCGGATGCCATCGCGCTCGCCCCGTTTACCGACACGATCTCGTATCTCGAGGATGGCGATTTCGCCGTCCTCACCCGCCAGGGCGTCGCGATCCACGACGCCAAGGGCGCGACCGTCGAGCGGGCGGTGGTGAAATCCGCGGCTTCCGCGTTTCTGGTCGACAAGGGCAATCATCGCCACTTCATGGCGAAGGAAATCCACGAGCAGCCCGAGGTCGTCGGCCATACGCTGGCGCACTATCTCGACATGGCGGCCGAGCGGGTGGCGCTGCCGGCCGAGCTGCCGTTCGACCTCGGCGCGCTCGAGCGGATTTCGATCGCCGCCTGCGGAACCGCCTATTACGCCGGGCTGATCGCCAAATATTGGTTCGAGCGTTTTGCCCGCCTGCCGGTCGAGATCGATGTCGCGTCCGAGTTCCGCTACCGCGAGGTCCCGCTGCGGCCGGGCGGATTGGCGATTTTCGTTTCGCAATCGGGCGAGACCGCGGATACTTTGGCGACGCTGCGCTATGCCAAGGAGCACAAGCAGCACGTGCTCTCGGTCGTCAACGTGCCGACCTCGACCATCGCACGCGCGAGCGATGTGGTGATGCCGACGCTGGCCGGCCCCGAGATCGGCGTAGCCTCCACCAAGGCGTTCACCTGCCAGCTCGCGGTCTTGGGCGCGCTCGCGATCGCGGCCGGGCGTGCCCGCGGCGTGCTCTCGGAGGCCGACGAGGCCAAGCTCGTGCATGGGCTGATCGAGGTGCCTCGCCTCATGGCGCAGGCGCTGGCGCTGGAGCCGCAGATCGAGCATCTCGCGCGCGATCTCGCCAAGAGCCGCGACGTGCTCTATCTCGGGCGCGGCACCAGCTATCCGATTGCGCTCGAAGGCGCGCTCAAGCTCAAGGAAATCTCCTATATCCATGCCGAAGGCTACGCCGCGGGCGAGCTCAAGCACGGCCCGATCGCGCTGATCGACGAGACCATGCCGGTGATCGTGATTGCGCCCCATGACCGGGTGTTCGACAAGACCGTCTCCAACATGCAGGAGGTCGCCGCGCGCGGCGGCCGGATCATTCTGGTCACCGATCCCAAGGGAGC
>Ga0209068_10000977_pt1 | contig 14582 bp, 12 predicted proteins | sample ColStrG_CSR_2012_FD_187200 | JGI IMG/M metagenome (GOLD analysis project Ga0209068, IMG submission 187200) | Freshwater sediment microbial communities in response to fracking from Pennsylvania, USA - Cold Stream Run_MetaG_CSR_2012 (SPAdes)... | ecosystem: Environmental > Aquatic > Freshwater >... | reverse complement strand
GTGGAGCCCCACACCGAGTTGTCGGCTGGGCTCGGCGATACGCCGTAGAAGGCCGCATTGATGCGGTGCTGCTTGGTGGGATCGACCGGCTGGTTGGGCTCGGTGTACTCACCCTCGCGCTTGCCTTTGCCGTTGGTGTCGACGATGAGCGCCGTCCAGCCCTGCGACTTCTTCTCGTCGCCGGTCTCGCGGAACATCTTGGTATTGAGCCAGCCGACGACATTGGCCTGCGGACCGCCGGCGCTGGTCCACAGCGTATCGTTCTTGTCGTAGCCGAACTCCAGATGATGCGTCGGGAAGCAGGTATTGATCAGGGTGAACTTGCCCGACTTGGGGTCGAGCATCGCCAGCTGGCGGCCCGACGTGGCGAGCGGGAACAGCTTCGCGGATTCCAGGTCCGAGCCCTTCTTGCAGAAGTCGGGATTGTCGTTGGGACGGATGCGGGCAGTGACCCAGAGGTTCCCCAGCTCGTCATACATCGGGTTGTGGACGACGGCCTGGCTGTCCCAGATCGGATCGGCCCCGTTATAGGGCGATGCGGCCAGCATCGGGTCTTCCTTGGTGCTCGGCGTCTTGGGGTCGCGCACCGGGATCTTGACCTGGGTGACCGTGTTCTGCGCCGGATTGAACTGGGGCAGATTGTCGGTGCTGTTCTCGGTCGCGCCGAACAGCGGCCCATTGGCGTTGAGGGTGGGATTGCGCCGGTCGGTCGAGATCGAGTCGTGCAGATAGGCGGTAGGACTCGACCAGTCCCACACGGTGACGACGACGTTGCGCTCGACGCCCTGCGGCCGCTGCGGCTTCGAGGCCGGCAATTCGCCAGCCGCGATCCGGTCGGTCCAGTCGCTGAACATTTTCAAGGTCGCATTGGTGCCCATGCGATCGAGATTGTTGATCATTTGGGGGGCGGCCTGGCCGGATTGAACGCGACGCGTCCAGCCCTCAAAGCCGGTCTTGAACTCGCCGAGCTCTTTCGGGATCTCGCGCGTCGCCTTGTTGCCGAGCTGATGGCAGGTCACGCAGCCGTCGGTCCTGACCAGGTCGAGGTATTGGCCCTGGTCCTTCATTTGCGGGCTGATGCCGTTGCCGTTCGGCCCGGTGCCGGGAAACTGGCTCTTGTCCGGGATCTTCATCATCGCGAACCAGTAGACGGCCGGATAATATTGCGCCGCCGATTTCTCGTCGGGCGCCTTTACGGCGGTGAGGTTGAGCGTCTTGCCGGGCGCGCTCTGCACCTTGGGCGAATCCACCAGCCCGTAGCCGCGCACCCAGATGCTGTAGTTGGCCTTCGGCAGATCGGGCATCACGTAGCGGCCCTGATCGTCGGTGACCACCATCTTGGCCATCTTGGTCCCAAGCTCGGTCGTCTCCGCGATCACCCAGACGCCGGCCTCCGGCCCGGTCGGTCCGGTGACGACGCCGCCGATATCATTGGCGCCCACATGAATCGCCGGATTGGCGGCCTGCTGGGCGTTGAGTTGCGCGGACGGGGCATTCAAAACCACCGCGACGGCGACCGCCGCCACGCTCAAGTACAATCGGCTCTTGATCTTCATCTCATGCTCCTGTGGTCTCTTCCCATTTTTAGGCTGTGACGTCTTCTACCTTGCTTGATTCATTCTACACGGTAGTCGGTGACGGGGTAGCTCACGACGGATTTGTTCATGACGGGCTCGTTGATGACGGATTCGTTCATGACCGGAGCCGGACCTCACGCCTTGCCCGAAAGCTCGGCCGGTCCGACGATCCCAAGGCGATGTGCCATCTGACATTGTGCCCGGTCCGGACCGCCGCCGCAATGCCGTCATCGCCGAAACCCGGCGGTCGGTGCCGGCCGGCAAATCCCTTCGCGGCGGGCCACCCGGCGGCCCCAACAGCGCAAAAATCGGGTTGCCTTCAGTTCTGCGTGACCGCGCCGGCCACTGCCCCGCCGGCGCGGATTTCGCCGGTGAACGCGCCGTCCGGCGCGAATGCCGCGGCGGTTTGATTGGGGTGCCGCGCCCACTGCGCGATCGCGACCGGTCCCGCGACCAGCATGAGATAGTCGTAGGGCGCCCGCCGATCGCCGCTCATGATGAACTGATAATGCAGGCGAAAGAAGCTCCGCCGGAAGCGGCGGTAGTATTCGGGTGACACCATCTCCTTGAACCTCACCGCCCAGATCAGCGGATTGTAGCGGTGCGCGGCCGTCTTCACGCCGACGCCTGCGACCGGATCGAAATCCCAGAAATTCAGGACGTCCTTGCGGGACTGGCAATCGATCCAGGTCAACGACGGCTCGCTCGCGAGGCGCGCGATCACGTCGCGCATCTTTACGGCGGCGGGGTGAAGCGCGACCGCCGGCATGATCGATCCCAAGGTCAGCAGCACCAATTGCGGCCCCCGCCGGCCGAGATCCGGATCGAGCTCGAGGGCGCGCGCCACCACGGCCGGAGCGGTAATTCCCCCGCCGCTGTGGCCGATGATCACGAGCTCGTCCGCCTCGTTCGCCAGCGCGGCGGCGACGAGACCGCGCGCGCCGGCGTCGATCGCCTGGTCGAACCAGGTCACCCCGCCGCGCGCAAATTCCCGCAAGCGCGGCCAGTGATTGGTGATCTGGACCACCATCCAGCGGTCGGCGAGCGGCCGCAGGAAAAGAAAGACCGCGGGCGCGACCGCGAGCGCCACGAGCCCACCGCCCCACACCGGGATAGGAAGAAACGCGGCGAGCGCGCGCGCGACCAGAAGCCCGGCCGCGAGCGGGACCGCGAGCCAGGCCAGCAGCAGGAATTCGAAATACGACAGCGCCAGGCCGAACCGCCATGAAGCACGAAAAATCCGAACCAGCGTGCCGCTCACGAGATCGCCGGCGATCCAGCGCAACGCGCGCGGAATGTGCCGCGTCATCGGCTCGGCCATGTCGGCCCGAATGAAGCGTTCCTGCCGCAGAAAATCATAGCGGGTGGTGACGTCCCAATTCGGCGCATGCGCGTCGACGCGCCAATGGGCGAAATCGTCCGATTGAAGCTCGAGCGATCCGAGCTCGAGCCGGATCGGCCACACGCTCCGGAAGCGTTTGCAGGCGGCCCGAAACAGGCCGTAATAGCCTTCCGCACCCTGCGGATCGTAGCCCTCGACGTAGAAAATATGCCGCTGCCGGATCACCGACGCCTCCGGTATGAATGTCCTGCACGATCGCCGCGACACGCTCATTGCCACACCGTCGCGATAGCGGCAACGCGCGGCGCGAATCGCGCGGCGCGGATCGCACGGCATCGCGGTCAGCCGCGGCCCGGCAAAGTCAATGCATCGCGAAGCTTACGCCGTTGAACCTTGCCGGTGGCGGTGCGCGGCAGCTCGGCAATGACCTCGAACCGCCGCGGAAGCTTGTAGTCGGGCAACACAAGGGCCAGCCGTTGGCGCGCGTCCTCGGCCGCCGCCCGACCATCGGCCCTTGCGGCGGGCACCACAAAGAGCACGATTTCCGCGAGCCCGACCGCGCTTTCGCCCAGCACCGCGGCACTCTCGGCGATCGAGGGAATGCCGGCAAGCGCGTCCTCGATTTCCGATGGCGATACCCACATGCTCGACACCCGCAGCATGTCGCCGCTGCGGCCGCGATGATGGAAAAAACCGTCCGCGTCCTGCATGTATTCGTCGCCGGTGGCGAACCAGCCGTCGGGCTTGAACCGGTCATCGGGCCGCTCCGGCGGGTCGCTCGGCTTGGCGCCGGCGGCGCGGTAGCCGGCGCAGACCGACGGCATGCGGACCTCGAGCCGGCCGGGCCGCGCCGGTTCCGTGATCAACGCCCCGTCCTCCCCGACCAGCCGGACCTCGACACCCGGCATCGGGCGCCCGGAAGAGCCCGGACGACGCGACTGCGGCGTGTTGCCGATCACCATGTAGACGAGCTCCGAGCACCCCAATCCGTCGAGGATCGGATGGCCGCTCGCCGCCTCCCATTCGGTCCACAGCTCCGGCGGCAGGCGTTCTCCGGCTGACACGTAATGGCGCACCGCACGAAAGGCCGGCGTGTGCGCGAGCCCGGCCTGGATGAGCTTGTGGTAGAGGGCGGGAACGCTCAGCAAGACGGTGGGTGCGTGGCGCTCGACGGTGGCGGCGACGCTTTCGGCCGTGGCCCAGCGCTCGAGCAGAATGTTGGTCGCGCCGAGCCGCAGCGCGGCGAACATGGTTCCGAGCGCATAGGCGAAATGAAACCGGGATGTGCCGAACAGGCGGTCCGCCGGCTTGGCATCGAGCACCTGCTCGAAATATTGCGCGCAGACGCCGACATTGGCGTGGCAGTGCTCGACCGCCTTGGGCTGCCCGGTGGTACCGGACGTCATCACCCAGAAGGCCGGATCGCCCGGCGCGCGCGGATACGGCGCGAGCGCGGTCTCCGTCCGCGTCTTCCAGGCGCAAAGCTCGCGCTCGCGCAGCATGAGCTTCGTGGTCGGCGTGGCGGCGCCGATGCTGCTTTCGGCAAGTTCCGCAAACTCTCCGTCCACCACCATCATGAGGGGCGCGACGATCGCCAAAGTCTGCCGCAACTCCTCGCCGTTGGCGCGCGTGGAGATCGGCACGGCGACGCCGCCGGCCGCCATCACGGCAAGATGCAGCGCGACGACATCCGGCGTGTCGATCATCTGCATGGCGACGCGCTCGCCCGGACGCAGACCGGCGGCGCGCAATGCGGCCGCGAACCTGGCGACGCGTACCGTCAGCGCGCCATAGGTGAGGGATTCCCCGGCGCTGAGCACCGCCGGGGCCTCTGCCCCCGAGACCGCGAGGCCGTGCAACAAACTATGCTCGACGGCATTCATCGGGTCTCGCCCCGGTGGAAAAGGACTTCAAGAGACTTCACGTGAGAACGCGCATCAAGCCTGCCGCGACGGAGCGGCGACCGCCTCGATGATGGTCATCGCCGGATGCCGCGTCGGCAGCGTGCGCGCCAAGCGCAGGTCCGCACCGGCGAAGATCCGCGCATAATCATCGAGCGAGCGCTCGCGGCCGTTGGCCAGCAGCATCATGTGGAGATCGAGCCACCGCCCGGGACCCGGCGTCGGCGTGTGCGGTACCGGCGCTTCGAGCACGAGCACGCGCGCCTCCGGCGCCATGGCGCCGCGGACATTGCGGAGAATCCGTCCGCAATCGTCGTCGTCGAAGTCGTGCATGACGTGACGCAACAGATAGGCGTCGCCGCCGGCCGGCACCGCCTTGAAGACGTCGCCGGCGCACAGGGTCACGCCCGGGAGCGGGCCGCCCTCGCCGCGTCGGGCGAGCGCGATGGCTTCCGGCAGATCGAACAATGTCGCGCGCCGTCCGGGAAATGCCGCCAGGACGGCGGAGATCAGCGCGCCATTGCCGCCGCCGATATCGACAATATGTTGAAAGCCCGCGAAGTCGTAGGCGGCGATGATGGCCGGGGTCTCCGGGCCATGCACCTCGACCATCATGCGATGGAAGCGCTCAGCCTCGTCCGGACGTTCGGCGAGCCAGTCGAACAGCGGTTGCCCGGCCATCGATTCGAACGCCACGGCGTCGCCCGTCACGGCGTCGGCGAGCTTGCCCCACATGTCGCCGAGATAGCCGGTGAGCAGCATCGCGGTCGTGCGCATCGACTGCGGCGCCCGCGAGCCGAGCAGGCCGCCGAGCGGCGTCATGGCGAAGTGGCCGGGACCCGTCTCGCTCACGATCCCGACGGTCGAGAGCGCGCGCAGCAGCCGGTTGACTCGATCGGGATTGAGGTTGCGCAATTGCGCGATCGCGGCGAGGTCACCGGCGCCATCCTCGATCGCGTCGGCGAGGTTGAGCCGCGCGAATGCCCCGATCGCGTGGGTCACCCACAGCGCGCTCAGCAATTGCAACATCTTCTTGTGCAAGACCGCCGTATCGGTCGTCGCTGCGATTGCTTTGTCCGTTCGAATATTCACCCTGACTCCTGAACGCTCGAGCCCGTCGCGCTCCGATACGATCCTGGTACCCGCCGGGCTTGTAACGCCTTTGGCGGACCTGTTCCAGAGGTGCATGCAGCCCGGCCTGGCAGATCGGCTGTTGCGGCAAACCGGGTCTCAATTTCCGGTGCGCCGTGCTCGCCGCTTGCGCCAGCCTTGACGCGTGAGCCAATCGAGCAGGCCGGGAGAAAGCCGCGCGATCCACCACAGCAACCGCGCCGCCGGCGTGATCACGACCAGACCTGTGTTCCGGCGAATGGCGCGGATCGCCGCGGCAGCGACCTGTTCCGGGCTCGCGCACAGCCAGGTCGGTATGGCATGACGCTTTTGGCCGGGAGTACCGGTGGCAAATGTGTCGAGCAGCGGAGTGCGCACGAAACCCGGGCAGAGTGCGGTCACACCGATGTCCCGGCCATATTCCGCGCGCAACGCCGCGCTCAATCCGACCAGACCGAATTTGCTGGTTTGGTAGGCGGCGCCCTTGCGCAGCGGCACCAGGCCGAAAATGCTGCAGACGTTCACCACATGCGCTTCGTCCTGGGCGAGCAGCGTGGGCAAGAGCTCGCGCACCAATTGAATAGGGGCCAGCAAGTTGAGCCCGATGATCGCCTCCCATTGCTCCGCGGTCATGTCGTGCGTAGCGCCGTAATAGGCCGCGCCGGCATTGTTAAAGAGGATATTCGGCGCGCCCCAGCCGGACAGGACGGAGCGTACGGTGGCGGTAATCTCTGCGGGCCGGCGCAGATCGCAGATGCTGGTCGTCACCGAGACGCCGAAGCGTTGCGCCGCGTGCGCGGTCTCCGCAAGCTTGGTGCCGTCGATATCGATGAGGTAGAGGTCGGCACCCTCCCCGGCCAACGCAAGCGCGAGCGCGCGCCCGATACCGGATGCCGCGCCGGTCACCAAAGCTTTTTTCCCGCGAATGATCTGCATCATCGTTAATGGATATTTGGACTTTTCTCGGGTCAGGTTTGAAATTGCCGAAAGTGGCGATCCCTAGGCTCGCTCGATCGGTTCACGGTGGTTGGGGCCGATTGGTGCACAAAAGTCCCGGTCGCGATGTGGCTGTCCGGCCGGGACTTTTGTCACCATTTCGCGGCGGCGGAATGTTGCAGAATGTAGGAAGGGTCTAGACCGACGGAATTCCCATCTGCGCGAGCGCGGCGCGGCCGAGCAGGCCATAGGGATTTCCCAACGTCTCCAGCATCTCGAAGTGATTGTAGCCCTCGCCGACCAGGAGCTGGACCGGCTTGCCGGCCGCCGCCACGGCGGCGGCGAAATCGCGCGCCTGACGCTGGAATTCCGGCGTCTCGCAGGTCCCATAGCCGACGATCAGCGGACAAGCGATCCGGTCGAGATGGCGTAGCGCGCTCAGCTCCTGCTCGATCTCGTCGGTGAACTTGACGTAGTTGGAGCGGTGCGAGAGCCGCACCGGCTCGAGGTCGTACATGCCCGAGCACAACAGCGCGCCCTTCACCACGTCTCCGGGCAGGCCGAAATCCTTGCGCCAGTCGGCGGCCACCACCGTGCCGGCGAGATGGCCGCCGGAGGAATGGCCGCTGACATGGAGCCGGCTCGGATCGCCCCCGAAGCTCGCCGCGTTCTTGTACACCCACGCGACCGCGCTGCGCACTTGCTTTGCCATGGTCATCAGGTTGCCGCCGGCGGCGTCGATATTGGTGAAATCGAGAATGACGCTGTGGGCGCCGGCGCGCACGAAGGTTTCCGCGAGGTAAGCGAAGTCGGCGGAGCGGCCATTGCGCCAGGCGCCACCGTGGATGAAGACGTTGACGGGCGCGTTGGCCCGGGTCGTCCGGTAGACGTCGAGCTGCTCGATCGCGCCCGCCCCATAGGCAAGCCGCAACGGCTCGCCGAGCACTGCGCGTGCGCGCGCGCTGGCGACCAGACGGCGCTCCTGAACCTGCGCCTGGTTGGCGGCGTATTTGCTCTGGTCGTAGGCGGCATCGAGTTCCTGCTGGTCCATGTCGCGCCACACCAGCGGACCCTTGGGGCGCGGGCCCGGGGCGGCCTTGCGCTCGACGTCTGCACTCAACACACTGTCGGTCATTGCCAGAGCTCCATTCGTTCTTGAGCGGTGAGCCCGCCGGACCGGGGACACGCGCGACCCAGCTTACCCGAAGTTGAGCTTCATCATCTCCATCGCGGCGCGGCCGAGAACAGCATAGGGATGGCCGATCGTCTCTCCCACCTCGTAATGGTTGTAGCCCTTGGCCACCAGGAGCTGAACCGGCTTGCCGGCCGCCCTGAGCGACGCGGCGAAATCGCGCGACTGGCGCTGGAATTCCGGAGTCTCCAAGGTGCCGTGGACGAGGACGAGCGGGGTGTTGATCTTGTCGATATGCCGCTGGGCCGAAAGCTGCTGCTCCATGTCATCGGTGAATTTGACGTAGGCGGAGCGCTTCGACATCCGCACCGGCTTGAGGTCGTACATGCCGCTGCCGAGCACGGCGCCTTTGAGCACGTCGAGCGGCACGCCCAGCTTTGCCCACTCGGTGACGACCACACAGCCGGCGAGATGGCTTCCGGAGGAGCGGCTGCAGAGATACAGCGCATCGGGATTGCCGTCAAAGCTCGCAGCGTTCCGGTGCACCCAGGCGACCGCGCGCCGGCACTGATCGACCAGCGGGAACAGGTCGCCATTGGTCTCCCGCACGCTGTTGAAGTCGACCGCGACGAAATTCGCACCGGCTTTGACAAACGGCTCGGCATAGACGGCAAAGTTGGCCGATCGTCCGTTCTGCCAGGCGCCGCCATGGATGAAGATCAAGGTCGGGGCGTTCGGTCGCTTGGTTCTGTAGATGTCGACCTTCTCGATCTCGGTCGGCCCGTAGGCGACGCGCTCGGGCTTGCCGATGGCGGAAAGCGCCAGCTCGTTGTTCGCAGCTTGCCGCTCCGCGATGTTCTTGGCGTTGAACGCGTAGACGCTCTGGTCGTAGGCGTCGTCGAGCTCCTGTTGATCGAGGTCGAGCCAAACCAGCGGCCCCTTGGCGCGCGGCGGCGCCGGGCAACGTTGCGCCGCGGCCGGCTCGCCGGTCAACGCGAGAGCGCCGGCCGCCGCGCCCGCAAACAAGCCTCGCCGTGAAACTCCGCCGTCGGATGGGTGATCGTGCTCCTGCATGATGTCCTCCCGCTGCCGTCTGCGATCGAGTTTTCCCAATTCATGGGCGGTGACCAGGGGCTTGAACCATGGCGCCCGCATCGCGCGCGGAGCACTCGACCGCGGGCGGCACGGGTGTGCTACGGTTGGCTGAAGCCAACGGATCTATTTCATCGAGGAATCCGATGCGTGACAAGCCCTGCCTGACATCCGCCGACGTCGAGAAGGCGTTGAGCGCCTGCACCGCGGAGGCACAGAAGAACAAATGGAACGTATCGATCGCGGTTCTCGACGAAGGCGGATTCCTGCTCGGCTTCCATCGCATGGACGGCGCGCCGCCGATCTCGGCCGAGGTTTCGATCGGCAAGGCGCGCACCGCCGCCATGACCAAGCGTCCGAGCAAGTTCTTCGAGGACCGCGTCAAGGAACGGCCGGCTTTTGCGAATTTCCCGGCCGGCATCCTGATCCAGGGCGGCCTGCCGATCATGCACAGGAACGAATGCGTCGGCGCGATCGGAGTGTCGGGCGTGCAGTCGCACGAGGACGAGCAGGTCGCGCAGGCCGGGGTCAACGCGCTGGGGTAGCCTCGGCGCCTGCTTTCGCGCTAAGGCGTACTTACAATCTCCGTCGTCCCGGCCGAAGCGCCGGGACCCATACTCCGCAGGCGATCGAGGGGACACGGCTGCATAGCCCGTCGAAGACGGGCGTAAACGCCCTGATGTTGGGTCCCTGCTTTCGCAGGGACGACTGCCGCGGGTCCCCTCACCCCAAATTCAATTCCTTGAAGAAGTCGTTGCCCTTGTCGTCGATCACGATGAAGGCGGGGAAATTCTCGACCTCGATGCGCCAGATCGCTTCCATGCCGAGCTCGGGATATTCCAGCACCTCGACCTTCTTGATGCAGTGCTCGGCCAGATTGGCGGCCGCACCGCCGATCGAGGCAAGGTAAAAGCCGCCGTGCTTGTGGCAGGCCTCGCGCACCGCCGCCGAGCGGTTGCCCTTGGCGAGCGAGACGAGCGAGCCGCCCGCCGCCTGGAACTGATCGATGAAGCTGTCCATGCGCCCGGCGGTGGTCGGGCCGAAGGAACCCGACGCATAGCCCTCCGGCGTCTTGGCCGGGCCGGCGTAGTAGACCGGATGGTTCTTGAAATAATCCGGCAGCCCCTGCCCGCTTTCGAGCCGCTCGCGCAGCTTGGCATGCGCCAGATCCCGCGCCACCACCATGGGGCCGGTGAGCGACAGCCGCGTCTTGATCGGATGCCGACTGAGCTGGGCGAGAATCTCCGGCATGGGTTGGCGCAGATCGATCTCCACGACGTCGCCGCCCAGCGTCTTGCCGTCGAGGTCGGGCAGATATTGCGCCGGATTGTGCTCGAGCTCTTCCAGGAAGATGCCGTCGCGCGTGATCTTGCCCAGCGCCTGGCGATCGGCCGAGCAGGAGACGCCGAGCCCGATCGGCAACGAGGCGCCGTGGCGCGGCAGCCGGATCACCCGCACGTCGTGGCAGAAATACTTGCCGCCGAACTGGGCGCCGACGCCGAGCGATTGGGTGAGCTTGTGCACCTCCTGCTCCATCGCGAGGTCGCGGAAGGCGTGGCCGTCCTCGGAGCCCTCCGTGGGCAGCGAATCCAGATACCGGCAGGAGGCGAGCTTCACGGTCTTCATTGTGAGCTCGGCCGAGGTGCCGCCGATCACGATGGCCAGATGATAGGGCGGACAGGCGGCGGTGCCGAGCGTGAGAATCTTCTCCTTCAGAAATGCCAGCATGCGGTCGTGGGTGAGGATCGAGGGCGTCGCCTGGAACAGGAACGACTTGTTGGCGGAGCCGCCGCCCTTGGCGATGAACAGGAACTTGTAGGCATCCTCGCCGCCCTGGCCGTCGGCGTAGATTTCGACCTGCGCCGGCATGTTCGAGCGCGTGTTCTTCTCCTCGAACATGGAGACCGGCGCCAGCTGCGAATAGCGCAGGTTGCGCTTGAGATAGGAATCGCGCGCGCCTTCCGCGAGCGCCGCCTCATCGTCGCCGTCGGTGAAGACCAGGCGGCCCTTCTTGCCCATGATGATGACGGTGCCGGTATCCTGGCACATTGGCAGCACGCCGCCGGCCGCGATATTGGCATTCTTGAGAAAGTCATAGGCCACGAACTTGTCGTTCGGGCTCGCCTCCGGATCGAACAGGATCGAACGCAGCTGCGCCAGATGCCCGGGCCGCAGCAGATGATTGATGTCGCCGTAGGCGGCCTCCGCGAGCGCGCGCAGCGCCTCGCGCTCGACCACGATCATCTCCTGCCCCATGATTTTTTCGACCCGCACGCCGTCCGAGCCGAGCTTGCGATAGGGCGCGGCATCCTTGCCGAGGGGGAACAAAGGGGTGTGCTTGTAGGGCGGGATGATGGAAGCAGGCGCGTTCATGGGGAGGCTCCGGTGATCGGCTCGTATTATTCGGTTTTTGGGTCGCGGTCACGCCTCGTCGCAGATCGTAGCCCGCATGAAGCGAAGCGCAATGCGGGACGGCCGACCCGGCAATCGCTCCATCCGGGCTACATTCAGCAATTCAGCGCGCCACCGCGGCGGTGTACTGCTCCTGCGTGACCTGCTCCATCCATTCGACGTGCTTGCCGTCGAGCGCCTCCTGCATGGCGATATGGACCATCGCGGTCGTGGGCGCGGCGCCGTGCCAATGCTTCTCGCCGGGCGGAAACCAGATGACGTCGCCGGCGCGGATTTCGCGCACGGGCCCGCCGAAAGTCTGCGCCCGGCCGACGCCCGAGACCACGTAGAGGGTCTGGCCGAGCGGATGGGTGTGCCAGGCGGTGCGCGCACCGGCCTCGAAGGTCACCAGCGCGGCCCGCAGCCGCGCCGGCGTCGGTGCCTCGATGATCGGATCCTGCCAGACCGTTCCGGTGAACCAGTCGGCGGACATGCGGCGCGACGGCGTCGATCCTGCGGGACGTAGCTCCATAGGGTCTCTCCTTTGGTTTTTTTCGCACTCTCTGTAGCCCGGATGGAGCGCGAGCGAAATCCGGGGTCGCACTTGTTCCGGCCTTGAGCCGGGACCGTTCCAGACTCCGCGTTTCGTAACGATCCCGGATCAGCGGTGCACCGCTCCGCGCTGCACCGCGTCCGGGAAAAGAGCAAAGCCCTCACGCCTTGGCGCTCGGGCGCGCCGAGACATGGTCGTACCAGCGGCGCAGGTTGAGGCTTTGCTCCGGGATCGCGAGCTTGATCCATCTGGCGAAATCCACCGTCACCAGCGTGGTGATGTCGGCAATGCTGTAGTCGGAGCCGCATACAAAGTCGCGCCCGGCGAGCTCGGCCTCCATGGTCTCGAAGAAACGCAGCACCCGCGCGCGGCCGCGCTCGGCGAGCGCCGGGATCTGCTCGTAGCCGTCCGGGCCGGGGAGCGAACGCCCCTTCATGCCGGGCGTGAAATTGCGCAACGCCTCCATCACGGCATAAAAGCCGTCCCGTTCCGCGCGCCGTTGCGCGGCCGTGATGATGGCCTTGCCTTCCGGGTCGCTGCCCATCAGCGGAGGGTCCGGCCGCACTGCCTCGAAATAGACGCAGATGCCGATGGCATCGGCGATGCACGTGCCGTCATCGAGCTCCAGCACCGGCACGGTGCAGTCGGGATTGATCGCCCGGAAGCTATCGCTGAACTGCTCGCCGTTGCGCAGATCGACCTGCACGGTCGGCAGCGTAATGCCCTTCTCGGCCAGGAAGATGCGCACCCGGCGCGGGCTCGGCGCGGCTGCGTAGTCGTAGAGCTTCATTGCGGTCTCCGCGCGGCAAGGCGACGCCGCCCACCCCGGAGGCTACGCGACCCCGGTCCCCCGGCACAATCGCGCGGCGAGCCTCACCCCAAGGGTGCACCCAAAGTGCAATGCAGAGTTGAGGTTTAGGATTGTTTTACGATTGTGCCCCAGAACTGTCCTTGGCGGTCGTGGAGGCAATCAAAGTGCTCACCCGAGGTCCCGAGGAACGAAAGAGCTTGCGACGTCCGACCCGGCGCGCCGCGACGGTGAGCTTTGGCGCGGAAAAGCCGCCGGTGCCCTGCGTGATCTGGGATATTTCAGACGGTGGAGCACGCCTCGCCGTCGGGTACGCCTTGGCGGATTTGCCGCGTCGTTTCACCTTGAACCTGTTCAAGGACGGCAGCGTCAAGCGCGATTGCGAGGTCGTGTGGACCGACACGAAGTTCGTCGGCGTCAGGTTCACCAGCCTGGTGACATAGGGCTCCGACGCACGGCTCTTCTCCGGACCTCCGGAATTTGCAAGCCTCAGCCGCGACGGCTCGAATCTCGCGAACCAGCCCCCATCCGCCGGGCTTGCGCCGAAGCCCCAATATCTCGATCATCTCGCCGACAGACGATGCCCGGCAGCAGGACGAGATCATGATCAAGGCCACGAACGGGTTGACGCGCCGATCGGTGCTGGCCGGCGGGGCGGCGCTCGGTCTGCCGGCCGCTCTCGGCCCGGTCGCGGCAGCGGACGGTGTCGACCTCGATGCCGCCAAGCGGGAGGGCAAGGTCTCGCTTTACACTTCGGCGCCGATCGCGGCCGCGCAGAAAGTCGCGACTGCGTTCGAGCAGAAATTCGGGATCAAGGTCGAGCTGTTCCGCTCCGGCGGCACCGAAGTCTTGCGGCGCTTCATGATGGAGCGCGACGCCGGCCGCATCGGCGCGGACGTGCTGGTGACATCCGACCCCGCGGCCGCCATCGATCTCGCCGCCAAGGGCTTGTTGGTGCCGTTCAAGCCCGTGGGCTTCGAGCAGGTGCCGTCCGCCCTGAATGATCCTGACGGAAACTACGTCGCCCAGCGCGTGAGCCTGATCGCGATCTACGTCCGCACCGACCTGATTTCCGCAGCCGACGTGCCCAAGACCTGGGATGATCTCACCCATCCCAAATACAAGGGCAAGCTGGTGATGACCGACCCGTCCTTCACCTCGCTGCAGGTCGGCGTCGTCGCCATGATGTCGAAGTTGCGCGGCTGGGGATATTACGAGCAGCTCAACAGGAATGACGTGTTGATCGTTCCGGGCAACGAGCAGGCGGTCAATCTGGTGAAGACCGGCGAGCGACCGATCGCGGCGGGCGCCGACGCCCAATATGCCAACGAGGCGCGCCGTGCCGGCCATCCGATCCAGAATGTCTTTCCGGCGGACGGCACGTTCGCGATACCGGCCGTGACCGGCGTTGTCAGGGGCGCGGCCCACCCGAACGCAGCCAAGCTGCTGGCCGAGTATCACCTGAGCCTCGAGGCGGAACGGCTTTGGCCGCCGGAGGGCATCTACGCGGCGCGCGCCGACGTCGAGCCGCCGGCCGGCAGTCCCGCCATCGCCACCGTCAAGGTGATCCCGATGGACTTTCCCTATGTCCAGCACGCGACGCCTGCCGTGAAAAAGAAATTCCGTGAGATTTTCTCTTGAGCGCTGTTGCTGCGGCCGGGCTGGCGCGGCAACCAGTCCTCGTTTCCGTGTCTCGCTTCAGGGTGCCGTCCGGATTTGCACAATCGCGCCAGCCGGATC
>Ga0209068_10000976_pt1 | contig 14583 bp, 14 predicted proteins | sample ColStrG_CSR_2012_FD_187200 | JGI IMG/M metagenome (GOLD analysis project Ga0209068, IMG submission 187200) | Freshwater sediment microbial communities in response to fracking from Pennsylvania, USA - Cold Stream Run_MetaG_CSR_2012 (SPAdes)... | ecosystem: Environmental > Aquatic > Freshwater >... | reverse complement strand
CGATAGCGCGTGATCGGTAAGAGGGTTGACGTCAGCGACTTCCGGATCGCCAACGACCACGTCGACGAAGCTGGTGTCGGTGCGCACATCTTCCGATTTGCCAATCGGCACTGTCACCATGACGGTGCGATTATTGCCGGTGATCTGGATCGATCGCTGGGCGTGCGCCTCGCCGATCATGCCCAAGATCGATGCCGCCATGGCAATGGCCAGCGCGATCGCAAGATCGCGTAGCCAGTTGCCACGTTTCGTGGTCCTGTCCGCAGACCGCCAGCGAAAGCCGACGCTAATTTCATTGTGTTTGTTCACGACACACACTCCCCACCCCTAAAGTGATCCCAAGCCCGGAGCTACCAGGCCACTTGCCTCCGCTCCGCCGCAGCCGAGGCCCCATTACTGCCCTCAGCTGGAACGGTGTATTCCTGTTTTGCAGACGCGCGCGTCACGACCACCGTCACCGTCGCACCTTTGTCGACGGGTTCATTGGTCCCCAAATCGTTGAGCGTGACTTTGCGCGTCCGCACTTCGGCAGTCTCGCCGGCCTTACGCAGCAGCAGCGAGAGGCTGCCGACTGACGACGCAAGCCATAATTTCTGTGCGTCCACGGTGTCGACTTCGAGCGTGACCGACTTCGCCACAGTGGCTTTGGCGGCGCGGTCATCAGCGGTCTGGTCGACCGCAAGCACGCGAGTGTTCTGCAAGACGACTTGCGTCGTAGCCGAGCCTTTTTCGATCTGACGCGTGAGCACGATATCAACGTGGTCGCCTGGCAGTACGAAGCCGCCGACGCCTTCCACATCGTTGACCCGGATCGTCACTGCTTTCATTCCCGGCTTAACCAGCGACGACAGTGTCGCGCGCTGGCCAGGCCCGGTGATCTTGAGCGCGAGTACCGGTTCGTTCGCTTCTATCGCCGCCAGCACAACGCGGCGGCCGCCCGACATGATGTCGCTGATTTTGGCGAAGGCGCCGCCCGGCAGCGCGTCGGAGGGCCAGGGCACTTCCTGAAGCATCGAGGCGCTGAGCTCGGTGCCGAAGCGCAGCGCTTGTTTAGCAACAACGACCGTTTGCGACGCGACCTGCGTCGGCTTCGTCTCGAAATTCTTCGCCCGCATGCTGGCCTGGTTGTTGAGCCAGACCTGCGCGATGAAAACGGCGAGCAAGCCGAAAATAACGGCGAACCCGATCATGACGATGGTACTGGCACGCACGGCAACAAGCCCCATTTGACACGAACTGCGCGATCTATTCGTGCAAACACTAGAGGCGAGGCAGTATTGAATCACTAATATCACTGTCGCAATTGCGCCTATGCTGAAGGGCGCATGAATTCGTAGCGTTTAAAACTGGTAGCTGAGGCCCTATAAACTTTAGAGTAACCTTGCACGAAATTAAGAATACTGGTTTGTATACTTGCGCGTCCGGTAAGAAATGATTCAGCGTGACGATGACGTGTGTACTCAAAAAGGCCTGCAATCATGGGGCTATTTGACCCACCCAACCACAGTTGGAATTTCGTCAAGCCTAAGACACGGTTACCGAACGACAGCAGGCGACGTTGCTCGAGCATCGGCGTTGCGGCAACATGCTCTACCCGTCGTCAGACAAAGGACATCGCATCCTAAGCCGGAGCGCTGTGACATTTTTCCGGGAGAAACTACAGATGTCGAAACCCCGCATTAGTTATGTCGATCCTTCGACGATTAAGGATCCTGCGATGATCGCCGAATTCGAACGATGCGCGCGGGAAGGAACACCGCGGCCGGAAAGCCAGGCCATTCGGGCCCATGTGCCCGCGACTTTTTGGTCGTTCGCCAACACCTGGCGCGACGTGTTCAAGAACGGGGTTGCAGATCACAAGATCAAGGAGCTCTGCCGCATCTATGTATCGCGTTCGGTGCTGTGTGAATTCTGCGGCAACCAGCGTTCGATCAAGGCGGCCAAATCCGGTCTCAAGGAAGATGACTATTCGGACCTGATCAATTTCGAGGGTTCGACGCGCTACGATGACAGGCAAAAGGCGGCGTTGGCTTACGCAGAAGCAATCACGTGGGACCTGCCCGCAACGGATGAATTGTGGGGTCGGCTGCACAAGCACTTCAGCGAGCCGGAACTGGTCGAGATCGGTTATTTCGTTGCCATCACAATGGGCCAGCAGCGCTGGCTGCGCACGCTCAACATTGAACATCACCAGATTCTTGCCGGCACCGACGCGTCGATGGCGCCCGGCTTTGAGACCTTGGAGGCACTTCAGCGTTCAAAAGAAGCCGAAGAATACTGGGCCAAGATCAACGCCAAACCCTCAAACCAGGCCGCCGAGTGACAAGTCAGACAATGGCGGCATCTCTCAACCGTCCGGCACCTGGTTCGCAGGGCGCCAAAGACGAACCACGCATTCGCGTGCGGGGTTTGGGCAAGCATTACGGCTCGCTCGAAGTATTCCGAAACATCGACTTCGATGTGGGCGCGCGCGAGATTGTTGCAATCGTAGGGCCCTCCGGCTGCGGCAAGACGACATTGTTACGCTGCATCGACGGCCTGTTGCCGCACGATTCCGGTGAGATCTGGGTGGGCGCCGAGCGCGTTACCGAACCGATCGCCGGCGTCGCCATGGTGTTTCAGCACTTCGGACTGTTTCCGTGGAAGACCGTGTTTGAAAACGTGGCGTATGGCTTGCGTATGGCCGGCACACCGAAAGCGGAAATTGAGCGTAAGGTGCCGGAATTCATCAAGCTGGTGGGTCTCACCGGTTTCGAAAATGCATATCCCTATCAAATGTCCGGTGGCATGCAGCAACGCTGTGGCCTCGCTCGTGCCCTCGCCGTCGAGCCGAATGTATTGCTGATGGACGAGCCGTTTGCAGCGGTCGACGCGCAGACGCGCGAAATCTTGCAATTCGAATTGTTGCGCATCTGGGAACAACGACCGACCGCCATGGTCTTCGTCACTCACTCGATCGAGGAGGCGGTGCTGCTCGGACATCGTGTGATCGTGCTGAAGGGGCGGCCCTCCAGCATTCATGAGACCATCACCATCGATCTGCCAAACCCACGCACGCGGCAGACGCTGCGCGAGCCGCGCTTCGCCGAACTGCGCGAGCGGGTGTGGGGCACGCTGATGAGGGAAGCTCGCGAAGCCGAATTCCATCTCGAACGCTGAATAAGAAAATTGTGAAGCCTAAAGGGAGGATTCCATGATCCGAAAGACCATCGCATTGATGGCCGGCGGCCTGCTGCTGGCGGCGTCACTGGCGGGCATCAGTCCGGCCGTAGCGCAAGGCAAAAAGATCGTTGTCGCGATTCCCGGCATTCCGCCGATTTTTTCGGTGACCATCGCTTTCGTCGCGGAAAAACAAGGGTTCTTCAAAAAGCATGGTGTCGATGTCGAAATCCGTCCGTTTGACAACGGCACCGCGGCCGCACGCGCGGTCGTGGCCGGCGACATCGACATGGCCTGGTCGCCGACGCCGCCAGTGATCAACCAGGTCTCGAACGCCGACGTTCCGCTCGTTGCGCTTTACGGAATGCCCAATCCCGATTGGGTGATCGGCACCACCGACGAAGGCAAGACCTGCAAGGATCTCATCGGCCAGGACGTGGGCGTCGATTCGATCAATGGTGCGCGTTCGGTGGCGTTGCGCTCGATGCTTACGGGCTGCCCGGGTGTGAAGATTGAAGATACCAAACAGATCGCGCTGGGCTCCACTCCGGGACCCGCGCTGCTGGCGGGCCAACTGCGTTATGCCGTTCTGCATCTCGACGATCTTGCTGAGATCGAACATCAGGGCAAGAAGTTGCATGTCTTATTGGCGATGAAGAATACCAACCCAACGAGCCATTATCTCATCATGGTGGCGCGCAAGGACAATCTGGCGAAGAACCGCGACGCCATTGTGCGTACCGTCGCCGGCATGATCGAAGCTGCGCGCTTCATGCAGGACCCGAAGAACGCCGACGCGGTCGCCGATGCGGCGGCCATCACAGGACACAACAAGGAAGTCAATAAAGCAGCGCTCAAGGCGTTCCTCGACATCGATTTCTGGGCCGCAAAGGACGACGGAATGCCGCGCGACAAAATCGAGGCGGTCGCCGCCCTGATGAAGAAGATCGGCTCTATCAATCCTGACAAGCAGCCGGTGAGCTACGATAAGTTCGTCGACGCCAGCGTCTGGAAAGACGCCAACGCGATGGTGAAGTAGAGGACCTGCGGCGAGAAAGCCCCGTCACGCTCAGGCGGCCGCTGAAGCCAGCCTTGAACGTGACGGTGTCGTTGATATTGGATCAAAGTCAGTGCCCACAAATCTCAGTCGCCACGCACCGTTCTGGATCAGCATCTTCGCAGGCATAGCCCTTTGGGAAATTGCCGGGCGTAGCACCAGCGCGGCCTTTATGGTGCCGTTTTCTGAAACCGTCGTGCGACTCTGGCAATTGGTGAAAGGCGGCGAATTCCTCTCGCAGCTGCTCGATTCCGGGAAGCTGTTCCTGAGCGGTTTCATTCTGGCGCTGGTCATCGGCATGCCTGTCGGCATGCTGTTGGCGCGCATTCGTACTTTGCGTATCGGCGTCGAGCCCTACATCATGATTCTCTACGCCACGCCCATGGTGGCCTTGATCCCCTTCATTCTTTCAATGATGGGCTTCGGTTTCGCGCCCAAGTTGCTCGTCGTGTTCCTATTCGCGGTTTTCCCGGTGCTCTACAACACCGTGGAAGGCGCACGCAGTATCAAGCCCGAGCTGATCGAGGTCGCGAAGTCCTTCCGCTCGAGCGAATGGGCGCTGTGGCGCGAAGTGATGCTGCCCTACACCCTGCCCTATACGATGACCGGAGTTCGGCAGGCCATTGGCCGCGCGCTGGTCGGAATGATCGCGGCTGAATTCTTCCTGTCTGCCACCGGTCTTGGCCAGCTCATCATGAGCGCCTCGCAGAATTTCGACACTGGCGGCGTGTTCGCCTCGATTCTGATCATCGGCCTGCTCGGTATCGGTCTGACGCGGCTTGGCCTTGTCATCGAGCAGCATTTCGCACGTTGGAGACAGTAGCGATGGCCGAGCAAGCCCTCTCCACGCCCGTTCCCACCGCTCACCCGTCGTCGACACCGGCGAGCCGCTGGTCCGGCACCATCATGCCGCGATTGATCACGGGACTTATGATCGTCCTCGTGTGGGAGATCGTGGTTCGTGCGTTTGCCCCGGCTTACGTGGCGAAGCCGAGCACCGTGGTGCTCGCGATTCCAAAAGTGTTAATCGAGCCAGCGTTTCTGCAAGCGCTGGGTTCCAGCATGACGGCGGTGACTGAAGGGCTGGCGATCACGATCGTCGTCGGCACCGTCCTCGGGCTGCTCATGGGGCGCAGCACCACTTTCGATCGGATTTTCCGCGTTTACATCAATGGCTTTAATGCCATGCCGATGATCATCGTGTTACCGCTGTTTTCGTTGTGGTTCGGTTACTCAAGTGCAGCGCGCATCGCCACAATCATCTTCGCTGCTATATTTGCCATCACCATGAATGTGGCCGATGGAGCACGCTCCGTGCCGCGCGAGTATTTAGAGGTGTCACGCTCGTTCCGGTCCGGTCGCCTGCGAACTTTGATCGACATCGTCTTGCCCGCTTCGATGCCTTATTTGCTCGCTGGCTTTCGACTTGCCGCCGGCCGCGCGTTGATCGGCGCGGTCGTGGCGGAATTCTTTCTCTCGGTGGGCGGGCTCGGTTACTACATCCTCTACAATTCGCGCTCTTACCATCACAACGAAGCTTTCGTCGGCGTACTGCTGCTCGCAGCCTTTGGCGTCAGCTTCGAATTGCTGGTGAACTGGGCAACCCGGCGCTTCATGCCGTGGTACCGCCGCGACGAAAAGGCGAGCTGACGCCCCCTTTTGCGTCCATCATAAGGAAATGTCGCATGTCATCCGACCCCTTGCTCAAGGCTGCGATCGCACATTGGGGCCCGCGTTTCGTCGCCAACGGCGTGGTTTTGACAGATTTCGAGGAAGTCACTGGCTCGATCACCTCGTACAATGAGTGGTGCGGTGCCTGGTCAGCCCGCGCCGCGCACCACGAACAACTCGGACGTGATGCACTGACGAAAAAGCATTTGTTGACCGCCGGCGAATGCTTGCAGCGCGCCGCCGTCTACTATCACTTCGCGTCGTTCCTGTTCGTGCACGACCAGGCACAGATGAAAGCCGCGCACAAGAAGCAGATCGAGTGCCGGCAAGCGGCGCTACCTCATTTGAGACCACCGGGCGAGCGCGTCGAGATTCCCTACCAGGGCAAGACATTGGCAGGAATCCTACGCAAGCCGGCAGGCATTGAACGGCCGCCGATCGTGGTGATGGCGGTCGGGCTCGACTCGACCAAGGAAGAAGGCGATGCCTACGAGGCACCTTTCCTGGCACGCGGCATGGCGACGCTGATCTTTGAAGGTCCCGGCCAGGGCGAAGCGCAGTACGATTTCGCCATTCGCGGCGACTATGAAGTACCGGTGAACGCCGTCATTGATTTCGTGGAAAAGCGCCCTGATCTTGATGCCAGACGTGTCGGCATGTGGGGTGTGAGCCTGGGTGGCTATTACGCGCCGCGTGCGGCGGCATTCGATAAACGCATCAAGGCCTGCATCGCTCTGGGGGGACCCTTCAATTGGGGCGCGGCGTGGGATGGATTGCCGGAACTGACACGTGAAGCCTTCCGCGTGCGCAGTCACTGCACGACGCAGGATGAGGCACGCAAGAACGCGAACACATTATCGCTTGAAGGCGTGGCACAAAAAATCACGTGCCCGCTCTTCATCGTGAACGGGCGCCTCGACCGCATTGTGCCCGCCAAGGACGCCGAACGCCTGGCGCGAGAGGCAAAAGGACCGGTCGAACTGATGATGATCGAAGATGGCAATCACATTGCTACCAACCGTGCCTATCGCTGGCGCTCGCAGAGCGCGGATTGGATGAAGGAACAGCTCAAATAATCTGGAGCCCACGCGGTAGCGAATGGAGCCTTTCGATTCCCGTATCCGTGATCAACACCATCTCGCCAGTCTGAACGCCGGCCTTGCCATCGCGACTAATGACGTTTGGCTGGATCACGACAGTCTGACCGGAGCGAAATGGCTCCAGTGGCACCGGCCCCGCCGGGCGGCTCTTGCAGCCGAGGATCGGCGGCAGATAACCGCCACCGTAGCCATGCAAAAGGTCGTCAATGATGGTGAAGCCAGCCTCCTCAATCACGCCGGACGCCTCGATCACCTGTGAAGGTGTGGCGCCAGCTTTGAGAACGGCGGCGATCGCATCGAAAGCGGTATCGGCGGCGGCATGCAATTCGCCGTAAAGTTTGCTCGGCGCGCCGAGTGCAAAACTACGCAGCGCTTGCCCCGGGTGCTCCCAGAACGCCGCGCTGATTTCCGCCACCACGACATCACCTGCCTGCACGCGCCGCATGCGGGGAAACTGACGGGGCACGCCAAGATCCGGCGCATTCATGGCCGTGACGCCGATGTAATGGATGACATTCGTGGCGCCGTGCGCAACGTAAGCGCGCTCAACCAGATCGCCGAGTTCACGCTCATTTAACCCGGGCTTCAAACCATCACGGAGCGCGGCCATACCGCGATCGCTGAAATACGCGCCGATGCGCAGCCAGTCCAACTCCTCGCCGGACTTCACCTGGCGCAGGCGAATGTAGTCGCGGTTAAGGCTCTTCGGCTTTCCAAATTTGGTCGAAAGCGCCGCGTGCTGTTCGGCACCGATAGGCCCAATCGTCGCTACCCGATCTTGTCGTGCGGCGCGCTGGCCCAACACTCGAATCGCTTCGGCGATTGATGATTCGCGGCCCCACGCGACGTCGGCTTTATCGGCGAGGATCTGCGCCTGTGGCGCGTGATTGACATATTGCACGAACAGAGCGTCGCGCTTGCCAGGCGTCAACACACCAACCGCTTCGGCGGTCACCGGCCATTGCGTCAGCCACTGCACAACCGAGCCAAAGCGGTTGGCACCGCAAAATACAAGATGATCGCAGTCGGCCTGCGCCACCAGCGCTTCAATAGCCGCGCGCCGGCGTGTCATTTCTCCGTCGGAGAAACGCGGATATTCGGCTTCAACAATACGCGCGAGATGTGGAGGAAGCGTCACGTGGCCTTCTTGGGCACAGCTACGATCATGTCGAGCTCAACGCGGGCGCCCGGCGACGACAACTGGTTGATACACACCGTCGTGCTCGCCGGCCGCCAGTCCCCGAAATATTTGCCCATGGTCGCGTGCATGGCATCGGCGTCGCGAAAATCAGTCAGATACTTTGTTACCTTTACAACGTCGCGCCAGCCGGCCCCAACCTCGTCGAGGATGGATTTGATCGCTTCCATCGCGCGCGTGGTCTGTTCCTCAATCGAATGCGGATGCACGTGTTCGGCATCGACATGCGGGTGCTTGTGGTAGAGCGGCGACGGAGTGGCGCCGGACAGGAACATCAGGTCGCAGGCGCCGATGACCCTGACGGCGGGGGCATAGGGCATGGTGTGCGCCTCCTCCGGCTTCGGGTGCACGGGCTCGAGCCGGAAGCTCTGCTGCGGCTTTGTCATGACGGTCATCGCGGGCCTCCCATCGGCAGACAATTTCACTCCATTTGGGACCGAAAAACGCGCAGAAGCAACCGGCGTACTTCCCCGCTTCGCGTGTTGATCGCCGTGCGGGACACGCTAACGTGCGCCCCACAGGAGATCCGAATGCCCTCCACGATCCTCGATTCTGCAGTATTCCGCGACATATTCACCACCGAACCGATGCGGAATGTGTTCTCCGACGAGAACCGCGTGCAGAAATATCTCGACTTCGAAGCGGCGCTCGCGCGTGCCCAGGCCAAGCTTGGCATCATCCCGAAGGACGCAGCTGCCGAAATCGTCCGTCACTGCTCAGCCGACAAGATCGACATTGCGAAACTCAAGGAGGCAACCGAGAGGATCGGCTACCCGGTACTTCCGGTCGTTCAGCAACTCGTGAAGCTGTGCAAGGACGGGCTCGGCGAGTGGTCTCACTGGGGCGCCACGACCCAGGACATCACCGACACCGCCACCATCATGCAAATTCGCGAGGCGCTTGTCATCGTCGAGAAAGACATCGACGGCATCTGTGATGGGCTCGCTGCACTTGCAAAGAAATATCGCGACACGCCCATGGCTGGCCGTAGCAATCTCCAGCAGGCCGTGCCGATCACCTTCGGATACAAGATGGCGACCATGCTCGCCGCGTTCGAACGTCACAAGCAACGTTTGAAAGAGATCAGGCCGCGCGTGCTGGTGGGCGAATTTGGTGGCGCCGCCGGTACACTCTCCTCGCTCGGGAAGGATGGGTTGAAGATCCAGGACGAGTTGATGAAAGAACTCAAACTTGGCCAGCCTGAAATCTCGTGGCACACGGTCCGCGATCGCATCGCCGAGGTTGGTTGCTTCCTGGGTCTGGTGACCGGAAGCTGCGGCAAGATCGCTTTCGACGTAAAGTTGCTGATGCAGACTGAAGTGGAAGAGGTTTACGAGCCATTCCATGCCGGGCGCGGCTCATCTTCGACGATGCCGCAGAAGCGCAATCCGATTTCTTCAGTTTACATCACCGCGCAGACTGCGATGGTGCGCCAGCTCGTCGCTGCACTCTTGGACGCTCAAGTAGAAGACCACGAGCGCGCGACTGGCCCTTGGGAAATCGAATGGATTGCGCTGCCGGAAATCTTCATGCTCTCAGCCGGCGCCTTGGCGCAAACCCGTTTCCTTGTCGAAGGCCTGCAAGTCAACGAGAAGAAAATGCGTGAGAATCTCGACATCACCAAAGGCCTGATCATGTCGGAAGCGGTGATGATGGGCCTTGGCGCAGACCTTGGCCGCAACAAGGCGCACGATCTCGTCTATGACATCTGCCGTGAAGTTGTAAAGACCGGCCGGCCGCTGATCGACCTGCTTGCTGAGAACAAAGAGATCAGCAAGCATGCCGACCGCAAGAAATTGGAAAAGCTTGTCGACCCGGCGAACTATCTTGGCGTCGCCGGCGAGATGGTCGACCGCGTGCTTAAGATGCGGAAATAACTTACTCAGCCTTCGGCATCGTTCGCCAAATTGCCAACGCCACGACAAGTGTGGCGACGCCAATCAAAACAAACAGCGCCGGTACGGTTGCTCCATATTTCTGCATAACCGCTAAGAAGATCGTCGCGCCGGTCATGAAGGCTGCATTGAGGACATTGACCGCGGCGACCGTACGTGCGCGGTGATCGGCGCCGCTCCAGGCCTGCACAGCGGCAAAGGCCGGTACAATGAACAAGCCGCCGGCGATCGCCAGCCCGCACAAATCTATAGCCGCGCGGAGGCCCAGCGCCGACGTAAACACAAAGGCCGGACCTTGCAGCGATAGTGCAGGACCTGCACCGAGGGCGGCGATTCCGAGATCAAGCGTGAAGACGCCGAGTAGTACTGCGCCAACAAGCGTTGTCCTGAGGACAATGCGGCCGCGCGCGATTGCCGCCGCCAGGCCTGAGCCGACACCAACTGCGATCGAAAACAGCGCAAGATAGGCTGTAACGGTATCTTCGTTGCCGCCAATTATCGTTTTGATGAGGGGCGGCAACAGCGATAGCACCACGATGCCGACCAGCCAGAACCAGCTCGTGACCATTGCACCCCACCACAATCGTTGATCGGCGCGCAGGTACCGGATCATCGCAGTGGTCGAGGTGACAACATTGATAGCGATTTTCAGGCCCGGAGCCCCTTCACCGGTCGCCGGGATCAGCAGCGCCGCTATCCAGCACGCGATCGCAAAGCTAATGACCAGTGCGGCAAACGGCCCCGCCTCGCTGCCGTTGCGCGCGGCCAATCCTCCCGCGAGTGTTCCCAAAAGGATGGCAACAAAGGTTGCGCCCTCCACCAGCGCATTGCCGGTGGGGAGCTCCGTACGATGCAGATGATCAGGAAGAATTCCGTACTTTATCGGGCCAAAAAGTGCCGCGAGAACGCCGAAGCCGGCTAGCGCAATAAACAGCAGTGGAAGCGAGGTCTGCACGTAGCCCCACGCCGCCAGCGCAGCCACGAAGATCTCCGCGAACTTTATTCGCTGCGCTACCCATGCCTTGTCGTAACGATCGGCAAGTTGGCCACCGAGCCCGGACAAGAAAAAATAGGGCGCAATAAACACCGCGCTTGCAAATGTAATCAAAGCTTCGGTATCGCGCGTATCCGATCGAAACAGGATGACAAAGACCAGCGCGGTTTTGAGGAAGTTATCATTGAATGCTGCAAAAAACTGGCACCAGAACAGCGGTGCAAATCGTCTCGACAGCAGCAGCGGTGGAGGCATGCCCCCGCATTATTGCAAAGTTCCCGGCCCGTTGCGCTGGCCTAGAGCAAAAAATTTGGCGGCCTTTCGGCCGCCATTCGAGTTGTCCGGTTCAACCCCTGTTCAGAGCCGAACCTTTTCCTCATAGGATTCGACAGCTATCGCCCCAAAAGCGAAGCAGAGCGCGATGCCAATGACGATCGTAAAAAACGTGACCCACATGGCGTGCCTCCTTCGTAGCGCGAATTGTCCGCGCGGGAAGTCAGGCGAAAGAAACGCGCAAACCCTGTCCCGGTTCCCAAAAATGTACGTTTAGGTTTTGAACCTGATGGAAGCCTGCAAATCGGCCAGTAATATGCGTAAATCGAGTTCCCGAAATTCCAGATAAATTCGACGCAACCAGCGCTGCACCTCGATATGCGCATCGAGCGGCATTCTAACGGCGTCCCCCATATTCAAATCAGCGAATGAGAATGGCGGAGTGTCGATATAGCGGCGCAGGCCCGGCGCCAGTACAGGCAGGCGCACCATCCCCGGACCTCCACCGGCAAGCCGGTATTTGTCGCGATGTTGGGCGGGCCCAAAAATTTCATTGTGCACGGGCGCCAGTGTCGCGCCCGCAAAGCGACTACGCAGGTTGCGATAGGCCTCGATCGAAGTTTGGTCGGGCGTCACCGTAAATAGGATTGCCACGGCAACCGAACGCTGTCGTGCTTCATCCACAAAGCCTATCTGGTGCGCGACCGAAAAAAATGATTCGAACGATTCATGACCGAGATCGATGACTTTGGTCGTGTTCTCATCTGCGATCAAGCGGTCGAACAGCGCCATCTGGCCATTGATGTCACGAATAGTCGCGACCGTAGTTCTTTCGGGTAAAAATTGCGCCAGCGTTCGTTCGCCGGCGTTGAGATCGAAGGTCGCGACAGGACGACCTTCCTGTAAATGAAAATCTGCGAGCAACCGCGCCAACAGCGTTTTGCCGACGCGTTGACGCGGCGATGCAACAATGGTGACGGAGCTCTGGAATGACATCACCTGACCGGGCGCCGCCGCTCGATCGGCGCAATTGGGTAAAAGCTAGCCAGCGACCTGACGGACGTTGCTTTCCATCTTTGGCGATACCAGATCGACAAGTTTCACCCGGTCGAACTCACCCCAGACATTGCCGAGCCAATGGCGAACGTAGCCGCGAAGAACGAAAGAATAATTGGCCGGTTCGCCCTTGGGACCTTTGTTGCCGACAAACGATACGAATGGAACGCTCGCCACTTCCACCTGCTCGTATGCCATCTCATTGAGCTTCGGGATGGTGATCTCCTCGGCGCCTTTGATCTTCTTGAAATATGAATTGTAGGTCGCCGGATCCCATTCGAAGAACGTGGTGTTGTTGATGAAGTTCTTTACCAGAAAATAATTAGCGTCGCCGACGACGCGCGCGGTCTCGGCGATCTCCTCGAGCGAGGCGATTGACGACCCGAGAATGTGAAAAACCGCGAAGGTGATCTGTCCCTTCTTGGCCGATTCGAGAAACCCGATATCGGTCAATGCCTGCAACGTTGACGATAACAAGCCGGCGCGCACATCGATCACGGTGACCTTGGCTTCGGCGCTGCCCAGCGTGTCAAAGATTTTCATTTGGTCGGAGACCGAGGTTACGTCGACGACTTCGGTCAACTCGGGATGAAAGCGCTTGAGTGTGCCACGTGGCGATTCGGTGTCGAAGGCACGGGTCGGAGTTTGATGAGCGCCGAAATAATCAATCAGGGTGCGGGCGACGGTAGTTTTACCGACGCCTCCTTTATCCGCACCGACGAGAATGACAGCAGGTCTGGCCATAGCATGACTCTATAGAACGAAGTGACTGAGCCGATTGCTCAATATCTTACGTTATCGGCGCGGGAGAATGACAGGATTTAATTCGACCAAGCCCCACCCAACCTCGTGCTTTGATCATAAATTATAGGGAGATTTGAAGCAATTGGATCAAAGCGAGGGCCTGAAGCCCTCCAACGGAGTGACCGCGTGTCGGCGTATTGGTGCCGGCGGAGGGATTTGAACCCCCGACCACCCGCTTACGAAGCGGATGCTCTACCGCTGAGCTACGCCGGCTGAAACCGCGCCACTGATATCGGCGTGGACCTCGATTGGCAAGCAATACAGCCTTATTCGCTGTTCCGCGTTCAACGGAACAACTGCCGGAGCCGCTGCCATGCGTCGCTGGAGGGTGGTGTTGAGGTCTCCGGCACGGGATCGCGATCGAGGCCTGAATCGGGCCCCGGATCGTCGGGTGCATGCACCAGCGGGATGACGGGCTCGACCAGCTTGGACTTGGCGGGCGCCTTGGGTTTTGCGGTCTTGCGTGGCCTGTCCGCCAGCGGCTCCGGTTTCGTCTCCGCCAGAGCGATAGGGATCGGATCGGGGACGGGTTGCGCGACTTCGATGACAGGGCGGCTGACGCCGATCTCGGCCAGCGGAACTTTCCATTCAAAGCCGTCGAGCCGCCCATTCGGTGACACCGGCAGCCAACGTTCCGATACCACGCCATCCGCGGTCCAAACAGGGTCACCAGAAGCACGCATGGCGCGTGTCATCCATTCGCGGACACGGCCTTCGTCGCCATGTTCGGTTTCCTCGATCTCTGCCATCAACGTCGCAACACGGCGGGTCGGTGCCGACAAATAGGGCGCAAGCGCGGCCCGCGCGGTCGAAAACTCGCGCGCATCGAGCGCTGCACGCGCTACCGCCAAAGCACCTTCAAGTTGTCCTGGAACCTTGTCGGCGAGTTTCTGCATGCGCGTGAGCCGCTCGCGCGCGCTGTCACCTAGCCGGAGGGTGGCGTAGCTGTCGGCAATATCGGGATGTGGATTGGCTGCCCAGGCCGTTTCCAGAATTTTTCGCGCCTTGCGCGGCTCGCCCGATTCCGCCAAGCGCCGCCCGGCCAGTGCCGCTGCCGGCACCAGGTCGGGGGCGAGTTTGACCGATTCAAGTACCAGCGCGCGTGAAGCGTCGCGGTCGATATCCTCAAGCGTCTGCGCACGAGCGGCAAGCAGTACCGCACGCTTGCGGCGGTAGTCGGGCTTCTCCAGCGTGCGCTTCATATGATCGAGCGCGTCCAATGCGCCCGCCCAGTCGGCCGCGGCACAGCGATAGTCGAGCACCGCTTGTCCGGCCCAAGCCACCGCAGGCCCCACTTTAGCCGCTTCCTCGACCGCAAGCCGCGCGGCATCCGAATCATTGCGCCGTTGCGCTTCGATATAGAGACCACGCAGCCC
>Ga0209068_10000974_pt1 | contig 14586 bp, 15 predicted proteins | sample ColStrG_CSR_2012_FD_187200 | JGI IMG/M metagenome (GOLD analysis project Ga0209068, IMG submission 187200) | Freshwater sediment microbial communities in response to fracking from Pennsylvania, USA - Cold Stream Run_MetaG_CSR_2012 (SPAdes)... | ecosystem: Environmental > Aquatic > Freshwater >... | reverse complement strand
CAGATGCGCTTTATCCGGGATCAGTGCCTTTACTTTGGCATCCGTCTTATAGATGTCTTCTGGGTCGCCGGAGAGCGCCACCCAGCGGAAGGGGCCGATGCCACGACAGAATAACGGGCGGATATAGGCCGGAACGAAGCCGGGATACTCAAACGCATTTGTCACACCCGCCTCATACGCCACCTGGCGTAGGTTGTTGCCGTAATCGACGACGGGAATACCCTGGTGGTAGAAGGCCAGCATGGCGCGCACCTGCTTCGCAATCGATTCCTTGGCGCGCGCGACATAGCCGCTCGGGTCACGCTGGCGCAGCTGTGCAGCTTCCGCCAGGCTCAAACCGGCCGGGATATAGCCATTCAGGACATCATGCGCAGACGTCTGATCGGTGACCATATCCGGCTTTATCCCGCGACGGACCAGTTCGGGATAGATGTCAGCCGCGTTGCCCACCAGTCCAATGGAGAGCGCTTGCCCAGCATGGCACGCCTCGCGGAGCTGATCGAGCGCTTCATCCAGCGTGCTGGCGATGGCATCGCAGTAGCCGGTATCCACACGGCGCTGGATATGGCTTGCATCGACATCAAGCGCAAGCATCGAGGCCCCCGCCATCGTAGACGCGAGTGGCTGTGCGCCGCCCATCCCGCCCAAACCCGCAGTCAGGATCCATTTGCCGGATAAGTCACCGCCGAAATGCTGGCGGCCCATTTCCACGAAGGTTTCATATGTGCCCTGCACGATGCCCTGGCTGCCGATGTAAATCCATGATCCGGCCGTCATCTGGCCATACATCATCAGCCCCTTGCGCTCGAGTTCGCGGAAATGCTCCCAGGTCGCCCAATGCGGCACCAAGTTTGAGTTGGCGATGAGCACCCGCGGCGCGTCAGGATGGGTTTTGAACACGCCGACCGGCTTGCCCGATTGCACGAGCAGGGTTTCGTCTGGATTTAAGTTTCTTAGCGTCTCGACGATGCGGTCGAAACACGCCCAATTGCGGGCGGCTTTGCCGATGCCGCCATAAACAATAAGCTCGTCCGGTTTCTCGGCCACGTCTGGGTCGAGGTTATTTTGCAGCATGCGATACGCCCCTTCGATCTGCCAATTTTTACAGGTAAGGGCCGTTCCGCGTGGTGCTTGGATCGATCTGGTCATAGCTGGAAGGATATCCGTTTTGTGCTGAGGGCATTGGCGCGGGCGCCGAGATGCTCGTCCGCGCCTGTGCCGTGCCTGTGCCGTGCCTGTGCCGTGCCTGTGCCGTGCCTGTGCCGTGCCTGTGCCGTGCCTATGCCGTGCCAAACGAAAGCCCGAGCTGACGCAGCCAAGTCCGGTAAGCGATCGCCACCCGGTCGCTCCTTAGGTGCAGCTCGGCCTGCAAATCGAGCGGGAGCAATTCCGGCCGCTGCGATTCGACGATGGCGCGGTCTTGCTCAAAGATGGCCGCGATACGCGGTGTGTATTCACGTTGCAACACATCTGCATCGTCGCGGGCCGTCGTCGCCACCACAAACCAGGCGGTCGTGTCCAGCGCATCGTGCGGTGTCAGGGTTAGCAACATGCCGTTGGTGGCCGAGGGCATGTGCTTGGTGAAGTGAGCGGTGAGGGGCCGGTAGGCGTGATACGTATAGGTCACTCGCCCCGAAGTGCCGCCGAACGGATCGGGTTGATGCACCTCGATCGGATCGGACTCGACGCCGTGGGCCGTGATGCGGGCCTCATAGTTCCCGAGTTCAGGCATATCTGGATCGCCCAGCACGCCCTCGTGCACGAATGGGAAGTGAGCCGCGTCCAGATAGTTTTCGATCAGGCGTGGACCATGGGCGCGGACATGCGCAAACGGCCCGCAGATGGCGCCCGCGTAGCCCGTTTGTCCCCACTCAGGAAACGGCGGCACGTCCTGGGCCGGTTGGCCCAGACAGACCCACACCAGACCATACCGCTCGGCCGTGTGGTATGGAACGATATGCGCTTTGCCACTTACGGGTGTCCCCGGCCGGGTTTGGCCAGGGTGGGCCGGGATGTAAACGCAGGTGCCCGTTACGTCATAGGTCCAGCCGTGATACGGGCAGCTCAGACAGTGATCGACGACCCGTCCAAGCGACAGCCGCGCCCCGCGGTGGCTGCATCGATCAGGCCAGACATGTAGCGTCTCACCCGCGCGCCACACCACCACATCTTGCCCCAGCACGCGCACGCCCAGCACGGGCGTGTACGCCAGTTGCTGAACGCTCGCGACCGGATGCCAGTCATTGAGCAAAACGGGATCATCGATCATGACCGCACCTCTCGCGTATCTGGGTCCGCGCCGCCGGCGTGGGCCGGATGGCTGTGCTCACCGTCTGGTTTAGCCCTTGAAGCTAGCTGAGACAGCATCTGCAGCGCTTGCTCACGGTTCGGATGAGCCTGTATGTCTTTCATCATTACCCAATCGTGAAACACCACACCACTGGCGACGATCTCCATCGTGCCCACAATCTTAAAGCCATGTTTATGATAAAAGGCGACGGCGCGGGGGTTTTGTTCCCAGGTGCATAACCACAGGGCCGACCGCTGGCGGTCTTGCCCATATCGCTCGCACGCCGCTAGCAACGCACCCGCCGCCCCCGAACCGCGGTAGGTGGCGTGGATATAAAAGCGTGCGATCTCGAGCGAATCCTGAGCAGGCACGCACGCGGGCGGTGGATGAACGTGCATCTCACCCACGCCGGCCAGGCCCTCGGTGCCAAACACCAGCAAAAACGGCCTGCTAGCGCGCGCGTCAGCGATTGCCCGCTCACAAAAGTCGGTGTCGAGATAGCGCTCTAGCGCATCGGGCGCGATCACGTGCCCGTAGGTCTCGGTGAACACGCGGCGCATCAGGCTGGCAATGGCGGGTGCATCGCCAGGCCTGGCTGGCCGGATGATCCAGTTTGGGTTGACTGCGTTTGTAGTCAGGTCTGCCAAAGCGGTGCGCTGTCCTTTCTCCGGATCTACTGTTCCAATAGGCCTACGCATCGTTGTGCGACGACGATGACGACGACGGAATCGATACGAATCCGGCCAGCACCTGCCAGATCGCAACGGCCGTCAGCCGCGCTGTCCGACCGTCTATATCGTAGCTTGGATTGACCTCGGTAAACTCGGCGATGCGGGTGCGCAGGTTGCTGCCCGCCAGCCGGGCAATCGAGCACAGCATGCTGCCGGTCATCCCGAGTGGGTTTGGCGCGCTCACGCCGGGCGCATCCGCGGCCCGAACCACGTCCAGATCAAAGCCCCAGAAGATCGCCCCGGGCGCTGCCACCGGTGAAGACGGTGGATCGCTACTGGTGACGGTAGTGAAGATCGCGCCCGGGCCCTGCGCTTCTAGAGCACTGAGCGGGATGATATGCGCACCGTGGTCGCGCAGGTAGCGCGCGTAGTGGGGCGAGTTGCAAAAGGCGTGTGAGCCAATCTCGTAAAAGTGGTCAGGCTTGAGCAGGCCTTCATCGAGTAACTGGCGATACGGCGTGCCGCTGTTGCGTGGCTGGTCGGCCCGCACATCGAAGTGGGCATCGATGTTGATGGCCGTGACGGCGGTTGGAGATGTGCTCCGGGCCAGGGCGGCGCAATCGGGATACGACAGGTCGTTGCCACCGCCCAGCACGATCACCCGCTTCCCGTCGGTGATGAGACGGTGCACGAGCGTCTCGTGGAGCGCATGTGTCTCTTCCAAGGTCGGCTGGATCAGCGTGTCACCCAGGTCAAATAGCGCCCCGCCGGATGGGCTGTCTAGGCCGTCTAGGTCGTTCACCGTCAGACGATATAACCAGCGGCGAATCTCGCTTGGAGCGCTGGCCGCGCCGGTGCGGCCGCCGTTACGCCGCACACCCTCATCTTGTGGACAGCCGAGGATGACCACTTTCGCGCCGGCATAACTGGCTTCGTCCGTGCGCACGACCTCACCCAGACGCAAGTCCAGCGGGTCGTCCTTGCGGAATAGGAGCGCGGGATCAGGGCGGCGAGTATGGGTAAACATCGCGGCGCTGCTAAAGACCATAGCCCACAGTCCCGTGGCCGCTGGGCACGGAGCCCAGCGCTATACGAACAGCTTGATGTTGGCCTCGGCTTTAAGCACGGTCGGCTTGATCAGCTTCAGACGCCGGTTCACCTCGTCGAGGTCGAATGCGTTCGGGTCGAAGCCAGGGCGTGTATCCTCAAGCCACTCGGACATCTCGTCGTGTTCCGGGTTCTTTGGATCGGTGATGATCGAGAGGAGATGCTCGTAACCATGTACGCCGCCGCAGTCCTCGGGTGGGCAAGCGCGCTTGCCATCGATGCATACGGCGCGTTTGGCGGCTTCTTTGGCATCACTTGGCGACAAGATCTTTTCGACCAGCACCTCATGCAGCCAACCATCGCCAAAGTCATATTCATACCCAAACTTGGTCTTGGGCTTTAGCGCGATTTCGGCCAGCGCTACCTTGGTTGCATCGCGGGTGGTGACGCCCTCTTCCGGATACAGGCTGATGTAATCGTCGCCAATAATGAATTGGTGCAGGTGCGAATTCGTCCAACCCATCGTCACTTGGATGACATAGTGCAGCGCACCGAGCGACCAGCCGCCCGGCACCATTACCCGGCGCCAAATGGGCGGGCGGGCGTCAATCAGCGCGATTCGCAGTTGATATACGCCGGTGTCAGGATGTGTAGGCATACGGCCGATTGTAGTACATTGTCGCGCGTTTGCATCTGGCCTGCCGGCGGCTGGATCTGCCAGGGCCGCCCACTACCGATCATGGTGGGCGCGATCGGACATCAACCGCCATAATTCAAAGCCTATGACCTCTCGTGATCTATCCCATTTCGACGCACTCTTGTTTGGCGGTGACTACAACCCCGACCAATGGCCCGAAGACGTATGGCAGGACGATATGCGCCTCATGCGTGAGGCCGGCGTCAACTGCGTCTCGCTCGGCATCTTTTCCTGGTCAAAGCTCGAGCCACAACCCGGACAATACGACTTTGGCTGGCTGGACCGGGTGATGGATTTGCTGCATGCAAACGGTATCTGGGCCGACCTGGCAACCGCAACCGCGTCGCCGCCCGCCTGGATGGCGCATCGCTACCCCCAGAGCCTGCCCGTCACCCGTGAGGGCCTCCGGCTGAGCTTCGGTTCGCGCCAGCAATACTCACCCCACAGCCAGGTCTACAAAGACTACGCCGCCCAGTTGGTCGAGCAGCTGGCCGAGAGGTATAAGGCCCATCCGGCCCTGGCGATGTGGCACATCAACAACGAATACGCCTGCCACATCGCCGAGTGCTTTAGCGACGCCGGCGCACAGGCCTTCCGGGTCTGGCTCGAACACAAATATGGCACGCTTGACGCCTTAAACCAGGCCTGGGGCACGGCCTTTTGGAGTCAGCGCTATAGCGATTGGGCCGAGGTCACCCCGCCCCGCTCGGCGCCGACATTTGTCAACCCAACCCTTCAGCTCGATTGGAAGCGCTTCTCGTCGGATGCGATTCTGGACCTAATGAAGCGTGAAGAAGCCATCTTGCGCCGTATCACACCCAACGTGCCCATCACCACCAATTTCATGGGCTTCTTTAAGCCGCTGGATTATTGGGAGTGGGCCAAACATGAAGACGTGGTCAGCGACGATGCCTATCCCGATCCGTCCAGCCCCGTCGAGCAAATCTTCAACGCCATGCGCTTCGACCTGATGCGCTCGCTAGGTGGCGGCCGGCCTTGGATTTTGATGGAGCAATCCGCCAGTGCCGTGAATTGGCGCGAGCGCAACAGCCGTAAGCAGCCGGGCCAGATGCGTGTGAACAGCCTGCAAGCCCTCGCCCGCGGCGCACGCGGCATCCTGTTTTTTCAGTGGCGGCAGTCAAAAGCCGGGGCAGAGAAGTTTCACGCGGCGATGGTGCCGCATGCGGGAGGCGACTCGCGCATCTTTCGCGAGGTGACCGCGCTCGGCGCGGAACTAAAGTCGCTCGCGGCCATGCGCGAGACCAAAGTGCAGGCCGAGGCCGCCATTGTCTTTGATTGGCACAGTTGGTGGGCGCTGGAGCTGGACGCGCATCCCAGCGCCGATGTGAAGCTCATCCCGCTCCTGGTGCATCATTACCGCGCGCTATATCACCGCAATATCGCGCTTGACTTTGCCCATCCAAGTCAGGATCTGTCGCGCTACAAACTGGTCGTGGTGCCGAACTTGTATCTGATGAGCGACGATGTCGCCGCGAACCTGGGGCGCTATGTATCCGCCGGCGGCACACTGCTCGTGTCGCCCTTTAGCGGCATCGTCAACCAGAACGATCATGTGTATCTCGGCGGCTACCCGGGGCCGCTGCGCGAGATGTTGGGCGTGCGGATCGAGGAATTTGCGCCCATGCAGTTAAACGAGCGCAGCGAAGTCGTCACCCGCGACGAAGAGTCATTTGCCTGTCAGACCTGGGCAGACGTGCTGCGTCTGGAAGGTGCGCAGGGGCTCGCCATGTTTACCAAAGGCAGCCTGGATGGGCAAGCGGCTGTCACCCGTCATCGCTTCGGCCAGGGGACGGCCTTCTACGCCGGCACGGTCCTGGATGAAGCGGGCATGAGCTGGTTGATGAACACGGTCATCAGCGCGGCGCAGCTACAGCCGGTGCTCGACACGCCGCCGGGGATTGAGGCGGTGCGCCGGGATAAGTGGCTGTTCCTCATCAACACCACCGATGCGCCTGCCAGTGTGGCTGTGCCGGGTCGCGGCGCGGTCACGCTCAAACCGTTTGATGGGTGGGTGGGGGAAGTGACGGCATAAGGGCTTATTGTCGAGCGCGGGGCTGCGGGCGGGTTTTGCCTGACGGTTGAACTGGGCGAGCGTTTCTGGCCGCCCAGCTACCGGGAGTCGCCCCGGCGAGGCTGGTGCGAAGCCGTTTCCCTGTAGTGAGGCGGCGTGTGTGTGTTTCAGAGGATCAACCAGATCGCCGGGCCGCTACGGCCGCAGCTTTCAGCCTGTGACGTGGTAGCGTTGACGGGTATGACACTCTACCTTGGCGCGCCGATGTGGGGGCAGAAGACGTGGGTCGGCACGCTCTTTCCAAAAGGCACCAAGCAAAAGGATTTTCTCGCTCGCTATAGCCGTATCTTCAACACCGTCGAAGGCAACACCACGTTTTATGCCACCCCCAGCGCCGAAACCGTAACGCGCTGGCACAGCGAGACACCAAGCGGCTTCCGGTTCTGCCTCAAGGTGCCTCAGGCCATCAGCCATCACAAGCGGCTGGTGAATACCGAGGGTGAGACAGCCGAGTTTATCGAAAGGCTGCGCTTGCTGGCTGGGCGCCGGGGTCCGTGTTTCTTGCAATTGCCGCCTACCTTTGGCGCGGGTCAACTCGCTGGTCTGGACAAGTGGCTGAGCGCCTGGCCGCCTGACCTATCGCTGGCCGTTGAGCCGCGCCACGCCGATTTCTTTGACGTAGGTGCGCATGAGGCGGCATTTGACGCGCTCCTCAGATCGCATGGCGCGGCGCGCTGCATCTTCGATACGGCGTCCTTGTTTAGCGTGAGCAGCGCTGCGCCGATGGTGTCAGAGGCGCAGCACAAAAAGCCAAAGTTCGCGCGGCGCTTCACGCGCACGGGGCCGTTTGCATTTGTGCGTTTTGTCTGTCAGCCGGAGGTCGAAGCGAATCGTGCGTGGCTGGAACCATGGGCGGCGCATGTGGCCGGGTGGCTAGGTGCACAGGAAGATGTGTTCTTCTTCGTGCATCACCCTGACGACACGTTCGCACCCGACGGCATCCGCTTGATGCACGCACTGGTGAGCGAGCGGATTTATGTGCCGTCGCTGCCGGCTTGGGGGGAGGCTGACCCACAGCCACCGACACAAGCGGCGCTGTTTTGAGGCACTGGGCAGGTGGCCCAGCCCATGGCCCCTAGAACGGGCCACCTGCCCCTCGATGGCCCAGCCCCTCAACGGCCTCTAGACCACCCCTCGAAGGGTGGCTTACGGCTCATCTTTACCCAGAACTTCTGTGCTAATCGAGTTTTCGCAAGTTTTCGGCCATTTCCTGCGGCGGATCGCCCCAGGCGCCGTTGAAATCATCGGAAAAGCTGCGTGGAACAAAAGTTCTGGGTAAAGATGAGGGCTTACGGCCGCTTACGGGCCGGGGCGTCTAGGGGTTGGTCCATGGGTCATGCCGGGTCTGACTTCTCGTAGCCGTCAGTTCCGGCGGGATGAAACGGCTGCGTCTGTCTATCTCTATATCCTCTATATCGGAATAGGTCACGATGGTTGGTGATGCGGCACAATGGGCGTATCATGTGACCTACATGGTGGCCTACCCGGTCAGGTTAGATTCGCAACTTGCGGGCCAACTGCCGCAGGGTCAACAACATGCTGGCTGATACAGACATGGGAACTGGGTTGGCCTTGCACGTGACACACGAATAAACACACTTGAGACAATCTGATGAAGATGATCCTGGCCGTGGTCCAAGCCGACGATGCAAGCGCTGTCGTGCAAAAATTGAACGAGAGCGGCTTCCGTGTCACCCGCATCGCCACCCAAGGGGCATGGCTACGGCGTGAGAACAGCACGCTCTTGGTCGGCGTGGACGATGCCCAAGTGGACAGCGTGCTAAAGGTCGTGCGTGATGTGGCCCGGCGCCGCACCGCATATATCAATGTGCCGGGCGAAGTGATGGCCGCATTCAACCCTCAACCGCTTGAGGTCGAGGTCGGCGGCGCGACGGTGTTTGTGTTTGGCGTCGAACGGTTTGAACGGCTGACGGGTAAAGCGCGCTGAAGATTCTCACAGCGCACCATGGGCCTGACGGCCCGTGTTCAAATCGAAACGAGAAGCACGAGGGGGTCAAAGAAGCGACCTGCTCGTCGCCCACAACCCGTGGGGCTTTTAGCACCTGCACGCGACTTTGCCTACGGCTGTATGGCTGCGCTGGGTGTTGCCCACGCACGAATGGTACCGCTTCACGAAACCGAGACCGAAGTTTCTGGTAAAACTTGAAGGTGAGGCTATGACACGCGACCCTGCCAAGTTCCCCCCATGATTTTCGGGCCTTTTGGGGTTTTTCAGGGACGACTATGTTGCCACCACGCCTGTTTCTCAAGCAACCTCCTCGCCATAGGAATCCTCATTACCTCTCCAATTTTAGATTGCTCCGCGATGTTTCACGCTTCCTCATCTATGCCTTCGCCATATAATCTCCTTTGGAGGCTATCCATGGTGCGAACAATCAACACAACCGAACTGCGCAAGTCCATCACAAGCTGGCTGGCATGGATGGTAGGCGCACGCAACCGCGCCATCGTGGTGCAAAGTCGCGGTCAAGATGTCGCAGCCATCCTCACCATCGAAGAATACAAGAGGTATCTGGCGTTCAAGCAGTCTGAGCAGTTCCAAGAAGTTAAGGTGCAACTGCCCAGCCGCCGCCCGATCCAACTGGCAAGCCCGCGCCTAAAAAACCCACGCGATGCAGGCCGTTTTGTGATGCAATTGGAAACCGAGGCTTGATATGCCAGCTTACGACGCAGCCAGCTTTTCGCCACCCGCGCCAACGGCCTCGGTTAGCTTTGTTGACCTCGTAACGCGCCGCGTCGCCAACGATGTGTTGATGATGTTGGACACCGGTGTCGATGTCAGCGTCGTGCCGCAAGGCATCGTAAACGCTAAGATCAACTGTGTCTGCTGATGCCATAGAAACCGTCTCGCTTGCGGGTGGCTCAAGTTCGCCGGGGGTTGTGCAATTGCAACTGCGCTGGTTGCAATACAAATTCACCGGCACGTTTCTTGTCATGGATTCCGGGTATGGTGTCATCGGGCGCAACATCCTGAATCGGCTGCGCATCACCTACGACGGCCCGCAATTGAATTGGGATGTCGCGTAGCAGGTGGGTCGATGTATAGCAAATTCGGGATAATTCGAATCGGCTAAAAATAGTGACAAAAAGATAAGCCGTGCCGCCTCCCCCAATTATCAGGGGTACCGCTCCCAGCGCTTCACAACAGTGCGCCTGACGGATCACGTTCTCGTTCTTGAGCACAGGCGAATTCGCAAGCAGGCAATCACCAGGAATTGCTGCGGCTGGACGGACCTCTACGCCGAGCTCCACGAACTTCAGGCGCGTGCTTACCGGTAGCAGGAGGGTCACTGATTAGAAACAACCGTAAGCTTGCCCAAAGTGCACTGCTAATGGTATATATTCTTTAGAAGTGGCAAACTAGCCTCAGGCGTGGAAGAGCGGCCGCTGGCCGTGTATCAGGAGGTCTTCCTATGATGATGACTACCGCCGCTGCAGACATATCGGCTACACCAGCCGTAGCCGCTGAATGCCTGAGCCTGCTTCTGGCGCGCATGAAGCTGGCGCATCTGGCCACGCAGTTGGATGCGGTGTGGGAAGACGCCTCCCGGCGCGATCCGGGTCACCCCGCATTTCTCACACAGGCTCTCATCAGCGAGTGGCAAGGCCAGCAACCGCATGGCATCGAAGCCTGGCTCAAACAGGCGCGCTTCTCCTGGATCAAGACACTCGGTTAGTTCGACTTGGGCTTCCAGCCCAGCATCGATCGCAGACTCGCCCATGAACTCAGCATCGGCACGTTCGGCGAATGCACCCAAAACGTCTCGACTCAAATCCAAGTAAAAGGAGCGCCATGACCCAAGATGTCCCCCTCATTCCGCGCGAGGTATTGCTTGGCAACCCGGAACGCGTAGACCCGACAATCTCGCCCGACAGCACGCGCATCGCGTGGTTGGCACCGGTGAACAACGTGCTGAACGTTTGGGTGAAGCCGGTGGGCGCGGCCTCAGCATCGCCCGCGCCCGTCACCAGCGACACTTATCGCGGAATCCGCTGGTTCTTCTGGAGCTACGACAACCAACACATCTTGTATGGACAAGATGCGGGCGGCGACGAGAACTGGCGGCTGTATGCCACGAACATTGCCACGCGCAAGACGCGCGACCTGACGCCGTTCAAGGATGTGCAGGTGCAAGTGGTACACCGCGACAAACATTTCCCAGACGAGATTGTGATCGCGCTCAACAAGGAGCAGCCACAGGCGCATGACGCCTATCGCCTGAACACCGCGACCGGCCAGTTAATGATGACAGCCAAAAACCCCGGCAACATCGTGTCGTGGCTGTGCGATGGCGACATGAACGTGCGTGGTGCGTGGGCTACACACGCTGATGGCAGCGAGACACTGCTCGTGCGTGACAATATGGCACAACCGGTTGCCGAATGGCGCGCCATTGCTACATGGAGCATGGACGATGCAATGACGAGCAGCGTCATCGGCCTCTCACGAGATGGCAGCGTCGCCTACCTGCGCGACTCGCGCGGCACAAACACCGGGCGGTTCGTCAAGCTTGATCTTGCGACTGGCGAATCCACGACCCTGGTTGAGGAGGCGACGTGGGATGTGACAGGCGTCATACAGAATCCAGAGACATACGAGCCGCAGATCGCCGTGATCGAGAAGGAGCGCAAGGACTGGGTCGTACTGGATGAGTCGATCAAGGACGACATCGCTGCGATTCGCAAGCTGCACCCGGGGGACTTCTGGATCAACAGCCGCGACGCCGCCGACCAAACTTGGATCATCGGTTTTGTGGTCGACGATGGGCCGTTGACCTACTTCACGTTCGACCGTAAGACGCGTACAGGCACGGTCCTGCTCGTCAGCCATCCGGCGTGGGCGAACTACACATTTGCAAAGATCAAGCCGATCTCTTTCACCGCGCGCGATGGGTTGACGATTCATGGTTATTTGACCTTGCCGCCAAGCGGCGACGGCAAACCCATGCCGATGGTATTGGACGTGCACGGTGGGCCATGGGGCCGTAACGTCTGGGGCCATGACCCGCAGGCGCAGTGGTTGGCCAACCGTGGATATGCCTGCTTGCAGGTGAACTTTCGCGGTTCGACCGGCTATGGCAAAGCGTTCGTCAATGCCGGTGATCGTGAGTGGGGCGCGAAGATGCATGCTGACCTGATCGATGCGGTGAACTGGGCGGTTTCCCAGGGCATCGCCGATCCAAAGAAGGTCGCGATCTTCGGCTGGTCGTATGGCGGCTATGCAGCGCTGGTTGGCGCGACGTTCACGCCCGATGTGTTTTGTTGTGCTGTTGATTTCGTTGGGCCGAGTAACCTGGTGACACTGCTCAAGTCCATCCCGCCGTACTGGGAACCACTCAAGAACATGATGTACAGACGCGTTGGCAGCCCGGATACTGAGCCAGAATTTCTCGAATCACGTTCGCCGGTGTTCAAGGCCAACCGAATCAAGATTCCAGTGCTGGTGGGTCAAGGTGCGAACGACCCGCGTGTCAAGCAGACTGAGGCCGAGCAGATCGTCGCGGCGATGAAGCACAACGGCGTGGACCACGAGTATCTATTGTTCGAGGACGAGGGTCACGGCTTCGAGCGCCCCGAAAATCGTGTGAAGGCATATGCCGTGAGCGAGCGATTCTTGGCGAAGTACTTGGGCGGACGGTGCGAGGCGGAGTAATTGGACTATCGGCTCAAACTGGGGCGACTATTCAAGATGACTTCCATCTGGGCAACAACAAGGGCCTCAAGGGCCTTGCCAGCCAATTCGCGCTGCATCAGCGAGCAGAAGCGCGCAAATAAATCCTGCCCCTTGGGCATGGTTTACCTGTTGCTGCTGTCGTCTTGACACTTTGTGTGTGCATAGCCCGTATGACACCCTGCCAAATGGGTGGCACAAAGTATCAGGCAAGCCGAGGTCAGATTCTGGCTGCTTGCAAGTGCCCCAGCGAGTTGTGTCGCAGGGTGTCTATGCGCCTGGCGGCCTATTTCCCTTTTGCCCGCAAGATCAAACTTCGGCGGTCGCCAACGTCTGATCAACCTGGATCACCTTGCCTTCCGCACGCACGACACCGCTTGCCGCGGTCATCGGCCGCACAAAGTTGATCTTCATCTCGACCGTGGTGTAACCGGCGCCGGCGGGCAACATCTATGCACCGCACACGCCATGGCGCTGTCGAGCAATGTCACTGCTAGCCCTCCGTGTACCATACCGATGGGGTTGTAGTGAAACTCGCTTGGCTCGCACTGGCGTAGCCAGTGTAGCTAAGCTCAAGGCGATTGGGAGAAGAGCCGGTATTGACGATGTGCACCCGCATAGGTTTTCGGCCCATCGCGGCCGCGCAAGTTCTTCACAACGGTGGCCGTGTGTTTGCCTTGCCGAAGATGCTTGGCCACGCCGGATAAGGTGCGTTACTACGTCTTGTTGTCACAAGACGACGACGTCAGGAACGTGCTCAAGACGGCGAGTCCCGCAGGCAATTGGAGGGTTGGGATAGATGAAGAAAGAGCCTTGCGGGACGAGTCGTCCTTCGCCTTTCTCCACTTCCCTCAGGCCACTTGCCGTTGTTGTTTGACGATGACTGAAACCTGCGCTCCCGCATGTCCGAGCATCGCAATGAGGCTGTCAACACTAAAGCGTTGAATTTTGCCCCGCATGAGATCGCTGATACGCGGATGTGTGGCATGGAACAACTCGGCCGCCTGAGCCTGAGTCAGGCCGCGCGCTTCAATCAACCTGTTCAGGCTAATCATGAGATCGCTGCGGACGCGCAGGTTCTGGGCTTCTTCGTCCGAGAACCCCAGATCCAGAAAAACGTTGCCAGAAGAATGCTGAACTCGCATATGGTCACCGTTCCTTATCTGTGTTTCGGATTTGATTCAATTCGGAATATCGGCGTTTCGCTAGGTCAATGTCCCGCTGCGGCGACTTTTGTGTGCGTTTGGAGAATGCGTGCAAGACATAGATCGCATCTGCAAACTTTGCGACGTAAAACACTCGATACTCCTGAGCCGTATGAATGCGTATTTCCATCACCCTGCGCCGACCGAGGTCATGGGCTTCCAGTCAGTCGGTGGCAATCCTTGCTGCACTTTTCGAAGTTGAAAGCCTGCCTCCTGACATGCCCCAACGGCAAATGCGCGCAAGTCATCCAATGACGAGCCGAGCCAGACAAGCGATTTGTCTGCCACGTCTCAAGTGTACAAGAATTTGCATGTTCCTGGTTGACCCAGTTGGCTAATTTCTCAAATTCAAAGCCTGAAATTCACTGCGTATCTCCGCACAGCACGCTGAAGTGGATGTCGACACGCTCGTGCTGCGCTACCACGGTGATCATCGACCTACTCAATTTCCCATAATACACAAACTCTATGGCCACATCGACGAGAGGGGTCAAGACACTATCACCTTGCGGGATGTCGAACCGTTCTCCCTCGCAGCGGCGGTTGACTTCGAAGAAAACCGCGCTGAGCTGGAGGCCGCCTGCCGGCAATATGAACGCGAGAGTGTAACGGTATGCGCAAATGGCATGGATGCAACCATGAAAGCCACATGACCGACATGCACACTGTCTTGGCTGGCATAAGATTCCGGCACACTCTTTGCTATATAGAGTTTCGATTAATTAATGGGACAAGCGCAATTCTTCGCCCACAGCCCGTGGGGCTTTTAGCCCATGTGCGCGACTTTGCCTACAGCTGTATGGCTGCGCCGTGAATTAGCCACACACGAATCGCGTCACCGCACCGGTCACGCCCGGGTCGCGCAGGATGGCGCGATGGCCGAGCCCACGTG
>Ga0209068_10000973_pt1 | contig 14599 bp, 14 predicted proteins | sample ColStrG_CSR_2012_FD_187200 | JGI IMG/M metagenome (GOLD analysis project Ga0209068, IMG submission 187200) | Freshwater sediment microbial communities in response to fracking from Pennsylvania, USA - Cold Stream Run_MetaG_CSR_2012 (SPAdes)... | ecosystem: Environmental > Aquatic > Freshwater >... | reverse complement strand
CAGACACGCTGACCGAGACAATTTCGCTGTATGCCTATTTGCTCGGCTTCCGCAACGTCCGCAACAGATACACGGCCACGATGATGTTCATCCCGCTATTCATCTTGGCGATCGCGATCGTGATTCTAGGGCTGTTGCAAAGTCGCTTGACAAAACTTGAAAAAGCATCTCGGTTGGATATGCTTGAGTTATGACGCAACAAACACATCAACCGAGACGCTCAATGGCCCAGCCCCTAAAACGGGCCGCGCGGCCTTGAACGGCCACTTGCAGGATAGCACAACCGGCGCAGGCGTGCGCGAGCCAGCTGTAAGTGAAGAGGGATTTGTATTCGATGTCGGGAGTTTATGCGCCCATTTCGCCCGCCTCCAGGATGGGCGCAAGCGGCGCGGGAAGCGCTATACGTTGGTGGTGATATTGGTGGTGATGGTCTTGGCAAAACTATCAGGCCAGGATACGCCGGCTGGGATCGCAGAGTGGGCGCGTTTACGTGCTGAAGGGTTGGCCGAATTGCTGAAGCTAAAACGCAAGCGCATGCCGCATGCGGTTACATATGAACGGGTATTGGGTAAAGCGATCCAAGCCGAGCAATTTGAGCAGGAGATAAAAGCGTTCTTTAGTAGTTTGTCCAAGGTGCAGCAGGAGAACCATTGGGCTATGGATGGGAAGCAGATTCGAGGCACAACGAGCGATTCAGACGAGAGCAACGAATACCTGCTTGGGTTGTATGTTCCGGGTGTGGATGTGATGTTGATGCAAGTGGCAATGGCCTGCAAAGAGGGTGAGTTGACAGCCGCGCCGCAGATACTCAAAACAGTGAATCTGCGGGGCAAGGTACTGACGGGAGACGCGCTGTAGGCCCTCGCTGAGGGGGTTACGCAGCGCAATCTGTCCCTGCAAATCGTTGAGAGCGAAGGCGACTATGTGTGGAAGGTGAAGGGCAACCAGCCGACGTTGCTGCAGGACATTCAGGATGTATTTGCGGCATTTGAGTCGCTTACCCCACCAAACACCGGATCGACGGTTGTTAGGACACACACCTCTCCACCAATTCCGGCGTCAAACGCTGCAAAGACATCTGCTTCCCCACCAATCCCGGCATCGACCGTTGCAAAGACACCTACTTCCCTATCGATCCCCGCGGCAGCCGCCGCAAACGCATCGGTCAACGCATCGGTCAACGCATCGGTCAACGCATCGGTCAACGCACCGGTCAACACATCGGTCAACACATCGGTCAACACATCGGTCAACACATCGGTCAACACCAAGGCCTCCGTCGTAGATGTGGATATGGACATTCGCCGCTACACCCAAGTGACGTACGGGCACGGTCGAAAAGTGGCCCTTCGAGGGGCCATTGAGCAACGCACGATCCAGGTCTCGAGTATGCTCAAAGGTTACTCGGACTGGCCCTATCTCAACCAAGTATTCAAACTGGATACCAATGTCACGGACACCCCGTTCGAGGGGGTGCGTTAAGAAGACCGGCGAGCGTTACTCCTATGTCACCTATGGAGTCACAAGCCTGTCACCAGAACAGGCTGATCCTCGCGAATTGCTAAAGACTGTACGTGGACACTGGCAGATTGAAAATGGCTCACACTATCGACGCGACGTGACCTTCAATGCCGAAGGTCCCCTTGGGGAGGATGGGTGCGATCTACGTAGACGACCAGTTGCTCATATCATGTCTATCTTGAACAATATTGCCACAGGCTTGAAAGTGGCCGTTCTAGGGGCCATCGCTTTAGCTGGCTTCAAGAACTCTGCCCAGGCCCGCCGGACATTCGCCGAAGGTCCCTTTGGGGATGCCCGACCTGTTCAAGCTATCGCCTTACTCGTTTCTACCTGAAAACCGACTTTGCAACAGCCCTAATCGTGATTCCGGCGGCCTTGACTGCGAACGAAGACCGGCTAAGCTGTAGACACCTGATTTGTGGTCATGACACTCCCACCTAGACGCCGGCGAAGCGGCACTCTACTCCGTCATATCATCGCTTGGGTGGCGGTCGCCTTCTTTGGCTTTCCGTTGTTCTGGATCGCGACCATCGCCTGCAAGCGTTCGAGCGACTATGTCCGCAACCCGCCGGTGCCGGAGTCGGTCTTCCGGGGCGAGGCTGCAACCGTGTCGAGCATCGCTACCTTACCCATTGTGGTCGCGACGCTCTTCCTGCAGCGCTACCGGGTCACCGGGCTAGCGCTGGGAGCGGTAAAGTGACACCGCTGAATCTCTTTGCGCTAGACGGCAAAGTCGCACTCGTCACCGGCGGCAGCGGCGACATCGGCTTGGCCATCGCCAAGGCCCTGGCCGGGGCCGGAGCCCGCCTCGCGCTCAATGGCCGCTCGGCGGGGCGGCTGACGCAGGCAACCGAAGAAGCGCGAAAAATGGGCGCGCTGGTCGAGGCATTTGGCGCCGACGTCGGCGACGTAGCCCAGGCCCGCGCGCTCGTGCAGGCGGTCCAAGCGCGTTTTGGCCGGATCGATATCTTGGTGAACTGCGCTGGCTTCAACATCCGCAAACCCATCCTCGACTACACACCGGAAGACTATGACCAAATCATGGCGGTCCATGCCCGGGCGACGTTCTTTGTCAGCCAGGCCGCTGCGCCAGTCATGATCGCGCATGGCGGGGGCAAGATCATCAACATTGGCTCGGCGACCATCCGGATGGGTATCGCCGACATCTCGGTCTATGGCATGGCCAAGGCTGGCATGGACGCGCTGACACGCACGATGGCCGTCGAGTGGGCTGAACACAACATCCAGGTGAACTGTCTTGCACCTGGCTTTATCATGACCGAGATGACGAAGGATGGGTTGTGGGCCAACGAGCGGCGCAGCAAATGGCTCTATGAGCGCATCCCGATGAAACGCCCGGGGCTGCCGGATGAGATGGCCGGTGTCGCGTTGCTCTTAGCGTCGAATGCCTCGAGCTATCTGACCGGTCAGACCATCCATGTCGATGGCGGGTTTGCCGCAGGCAACAAGTGGTGAGGGCAGACAGACGGCCATGGGCACGCTGCGTTGGCCCCTATCGGACTCACGCTTGAGGCTGGCAGGGGGATATAAGTTACAAAAGGACACGGAACGGACATGAAACTCGCACTCATGGGCGCTGGCGGCAAGATGGGCTGCCGCATCACCGACAACTTGACCAAGCCATCGGGCAAAGCGGATTTCGACGTGCGCTATGTCGAAGTGTCGCCGGCCGGCATCGCCCAGCTAGCACAGCGTGGGCTCGCGCCAACGCCACGCGACGAGGCTCTGGCCCAGGCTGACGCGGTTGTATTGGCTTTGCCAGATGCGTTACTGGGCAAGATCACGGGCGAGATCGTGCCCAGGCTCAAACCTGGCACACTCGTGATGACGCTCGACCCGGCCGCAGCTTTTGCCGGGGTCCTCGCCCTGCGCGACGACCTGGATTACTTCATCGCCCACCCCTGCCACCCGCCCATGTTTAACGATGAGATCCAGACAGAAGCGCGCACGGATTGGTTCGGCGGCGTGCACGCCAAACAACACATCGTGTGCGCGCTGCATCGCGGCCAAGAGAGCGCATATGCCAAGGGCGAGCACATCGCCCGTGCGATCTATGCCCCAGTGATGAAGGCCTTTCGTGTGACGACTGAGCAGATGGCGCTGCTTGAACCGGCCCTGGTCGAGACCACCGCTGGCACCTGCATCGCGGTCATGAAGGAGGCCTTCGATGACATTGTGCGCCGAGGTGTGCCTGGCGAAGCGGCGTTTGAATTCTTGAGCGGTCATGTGCGCACGATCTTCGCCAGCATCTTTGGTGTGAGCGGCTTTCCGCTCAGCGACGGCGCCAACTATGCCATCGCGCAAGCCAGGCTCGCCCTGCTGCAACCGGACTGGAAAGAGAAGCTGCTGGGCGACGAGAGTGTGCGGCAGAGCGTGCGTGAGATCGCGGGCAGTGCCCCACACACGGGCGCGTAAGGATGCCCTCTAACGATGAAACTCGGCATCGGCTCATATACCTACGGCTGGGGCTGCGGTATCAGCGGCTATCCCCCACCCCGCCGGCCGCTGAGTTGGCAGGTGTTGCTCGAACGCGCGTGCGACATGGGGGTGCAGGTGGTGCAGATTGCCAACAACATGCCACTTGAGGCGATCGACCTGGACGCCTTGGTGGACGATGCCAAGCACAAAGCAATCGCGCTCGAGGCAGGCACACGCGGCATCGCGCCCGGTCATCTGCGGCAATATGCCCGCATCGCGTCCAAGATTGGTTCACCTATCCTGCGGTGCGTCATCGACACGAGTGAGCACAAACCCGACGTGCAGGAAATTTTGCAGACCTTGAGGACAGTTCTGCCCGAGTTTGAGCAGCAGGGCGTCACGCTCGCCATCGAGAACCATGACCGTTTTCAAGCCAGGACGCTTGCGAGCATGATGAACGCCTTGCGCGGCGCGCCAATCGGCATCTGTCTGGACGTCGCAAACTCGCTTGGCCGCGAAGAGCCGATGCGCCACGTGGTTGAGACGCTTGCGCCCTATACGGTCAACCTACATATCAAGGAATATGTCATCCAGCGCCTGCCCAGCTATCAGGGCTTCGTCATCCATGGCGCGCCGTTTGGTCAGGGCCTGTGCGACCTGGGTTGGCTACTCACGTATCTCAAGGCCAATTGCGCGCGCGATATAAACGCCATCCTTGAACAGTGGGCGCCCGATCAAGGTGACGTTGAGGCGACGGTCGCGTTGGAAGCGCGCTGGGCACAGGACAGCGTGGCCTATCTGCAGACGCACTTCTTTCCGAGGGCGCCTCAGACAAACGCTTCTTAACGATCCGGTTATCGTTATCGTCACTACCACGCACGCCAAAGCGAACTTGCTTGGCGAACACGCCGTCAACCATGGACACGCCGCGCTCGCCCTAGCGAGGTCTATCGGCATATTCCCAAATGCGCCCGAGCGGCAGTGGCTTTCACTTGCACAGCGCCGGCTACGCCAAGATGGACATGTTGGCTGAGATTCTGGCTCTTGGCCAACATGTGGACCGGCGGCGCGCCAAACAGGCCTATCCTCAGGTTTGTGACCTGGCCCAACAGGGCTACTGTGCGCCAGCCAACGACATCCTCGCCCATGCCCTTTAGCGAGCCGAGTGCCAAGACCGTATGGAAGTCGCGCGGGTTGCGCACGCAAATGACGCCTGACTCATGTGTGTTGCGTCACATTACCGCTGCGTTTGTGACTGACGCTGAACCATCGGCAGGAATACATGCCGAGGTTCTTCAATGAGCGCGTCCCGCTCTTGCACGGAACTGGACACGACACTAAACGGGTTGCGGACGACGACGACACTCGCGTTGTTGGTCGGGTTCGCGTCTGGCGTAACCGAGTCAACCACAGCGAAGTTCAGGAATTGCTGCATGGTCGGGTCGATCTGAATGACAAGCTGGACCGTCACCGATTGCGCCGGTCCGATGTTACCCAGCGAACACGACAGGATGACGAACGGTGTTGAACCCGTGGGCTTGCACGTACCGCTCGACGGCGTGGCCGAAAGGAGTTGTGCATTCACCGTTGGAATGTCAACGGCGTTCGCGCCCTCGGCCGTCTTGCCACCGAAGTTGGCGAGGGTCAGCGTCACGGACACCCGCCCGCTCGTGTTCCAGCGCGCAGCCGTGCTCAGACCAAGATCGGCCTTGTCCGGCACGGGCGTTGGGGTCGGCGTCGGCGTCGGCGTCGGGGTCGGGGTCGCGGGTTGGTTGATGACGACGGGAACATCAACCCAGTTGGATGAGTAGGTGTTGATCGGATAGCCAGCGTTGCCAACAAGGACGACCCTGGCCAGGTTCAGAATGCGTGAACACAGCGGCACATTTTGAACGGTGCCGGCGAGCGTCACCGTCATGATTGCATTTGGGTCCAGCGACGGAACGGACACCGACAGCACTTGGGCCTGCGTCAGCGGCGTCACCGTCAACGCCGCTGTGCCTTTGCTGGTGCTGGCCGAATCAAAGTTCACGCACGCGTTCTGCGAATCGGTGAGCAGCATGTTGGTCACGGTCTGAGTCCCAGTCCAAACGGCAATCGTGTATGTGACGCGCTCACCCAGGATGACACTCGGCCGGCCAAACTGCGTGTCCACCGTCTTGAGCAGGTTCATGTAAAAATCGTACGCGATGGGCGTGACAGCGGCGTTCGTGTTCCGGAGCAACCGGAACGGCGGGAACTGACCGGGCACGGGCCGCTCCAGTTGGGCCGCATTGCTGACCGGCCCGCCAGAGTAGCACGCGTTGACGCGTGCGTGCGCCAGGAATGTGATCGTCAGCGCGTCGCCAGGGGCCACCGTATAGCCCGTCACCTCGAACCCGGGCATGCCGCTTGAGACGCTGACTGCATTCGGATTGACCGTTCCGGCCGTCGACGCGATCGTATCGGTCAGGATTGACAGGCAGCCTGAGGCGTAGCTGTAGCTCGAAACGTAGTCTGAGATGCGCGTGTTGGTGATCGGCACCTGGCCGGTATTCGTCAAGCGAATCGTGTAAGACAACACGTCGCCCTCTACAACGGCCATCTTGCCAGCCGGCAGCGCGACCGACTCGGTGAACTTGAACTGGATGGCGTTGTTAACCGGCGCTTGGGTCGTGGCCGCACCATTTTGGCCATAGGTGTCATACACGGCTGCGGTGTTGACAAACGTTTCGAGGTTGAGCGAAGGCATCGCGTCCATCTTGGCCCGGAACGTCATCGTCACGACCTCGCCTGGTGCGAGCGAACCAACTTGCGCCATGACATGGCGTTGTTGTGATTGCAGTGTGCCACGCGTCGTGCTGCCAAAGCCTGGCACGACTGACATGAACGACAGGTCCACGTCGGAGGGTGTAGTCGGACTCGTGCCATCGGACTGCACCCCCAACTGTCGACGAGGCTGACATCGTTCGCAACGCGGGTGCCAATATTGCGCGCAACGATCGTGTATTGCACGATATCACCCGGGTCGAGGGCATTATTCGGCTGTCCGTGGTTGGCTGGATCGTCATCATAGACAAATGCAACCGAACTGGTCACCGTCAGGGCTGTCTGATAACCAACGGGGATCGTCAGCACGGCCGTGTTGTCCAGTGGGTTGGTGTCCGGGCCGTGCGTGCCATCATCACCGGTAGTCACCCGGTTTACAAATGATGAGATGTGGATCGGCAACGTGGTCGATTCAACGATACCGATCCAAGCCTGGGTGCTTTGGGAGGGGCCCAGGCTCCCCAGGTTGATCGTGCACAGTTCAGATGCGCATGTCCACGAGGCCGACAATGGTGCTGAATTGGGCCCGCTGACGCTAGTGGGCGGTTGATTGTTATTGGCCAACAGCAGGTAGCTGGGCAAGGGTTGGGTAATGACCACGTTCGTGGCCGTGATTGACCCGGCGTTGTGGACCAGGATGCCAAATCCCTTGACATCGGGTTTGCCGACTTTGGGCGTCGCGCGGTCAAAGGCATCGGTCGATACACTCAGGATCAAGTCCACGCGCGGCGTGAGGGGGATCGTGACAGGGTTGGTGTCAAACAGGGTGTAGGGGCCGACAAGCGCCGTCGGCGGAGGCACCACTTGCACCTGCGCTACGTTGACAATCGAAGTAAAGTTCGGCAGCACATTGTCACTAACTTTGGTGGTGAACTTGATGTGAGCCGTTGCTCCCGGCGAAAGCTGACCCAGAGTCGCCTGCACCGAAGTAAGGCCAGAGTATTCGGTGGCCGTGATCGTTCCGACCGTGGTCGACAGGCTGGGTGTGATCAAATCGACCAAACTCACTGGCGGCGGATACCAAGACGCGGGCAAATAGTCCAGAATGCCCAACGGCGGTGAGTCGCCGGTGCCAGAATTCGTCACGAACACCGAATAGGTAATCTCATCGCCTGGATCGGCCATGCCATTGCCGTTGGCATCGACCGACAACGAGCCTAACTTCAGCACTTCAAGGCGCGATGTGTCGATGGGTAATGTGATAGTGGCCGTGTTGTTTAGCGGATTGGTATCGCCCGGGGCTGTAATCGACAGGGTGCCGGTCAGTGTCGCGCCCCGCGGAATCAGGTCATCAAGCTTCATTGGGAACCAGACCATCCCAGAGTTATAGAAGTTGGGCAATGTCACCGAGCAGATTGTGCCAGGCACGGCACCATTGGCACAATTCCAAGCGACCGCATACGAGCTTGTGCCATCAAACGTCGCATATGCCGGCACGGTTGCGCTGACGATCACGCTGGGCCCGGGACTCGTGTTAAAGCCGACGCCGCTTACAGTGCCAGCAAACACCAGCTTCGCACCGGCGCGCGGCCAGTTGCCGCTCTGCGCGATCGTAATGCCTGCATCGGGCACGGCCTGAATGACCGTTGACACTACGTTCGAAGAGGTGATCGGAGGGGTCCACAAGTCGCTGCCGCTGTTCACCGTAGCCGAGTTGAAAACCGTTGTGTCGGCATTCATCCGCACTACCGTTTCAAATCGGATGGTGACACTACCGCCGCTATTCAGGGTCGCGATGGAATTCGAAATGACGCCGCTTAACCACATGCCCGCGTTGGCGAATGGGGGTTGGGCACTGATCAACCCGCTGGTCGTGGACAAAGTGTCCGTCAGCAATTCAACCGGCTGTGGACCGCCGCTTAGCAAAAAACTATCCTTCACGATTAAGTTCGACACACCGGCGCCTCCGGTATTCGTCACGATGATCGTGTATGAAATGTGATCGCCGACGTTGATCTTGCCGTTGTGGTCGAGGTCCATCGGCACGGCCCAAGCCGAGGCGACGATGTCGCCCGTGCCACCGGTCGCGGCAGTTGCCGGACGCAGGGCCGTTGAGGACACAGCGACGAACATGACTGTCGCGCCAAGCAGCGCGACGACGAATGGGGCGAGGGCGAATACGAACCGGTGACAATGGCGGTTCAAAGTGGACATGGGTGAAATCGACGACGTAAATAGCGAGCGTTTGATGTGTCAAATAGGCGCGTGCGCAGGACTTAAGGGATTCTACGTCAAAACGCACCTCGCGCTTGACGAAAACTTGTCCCGTTCTGGCCTGGCCCAGCAACTGAGGTGCACCACCCCCCTACCCGCCCGATACCGTTATTAGCCCGGCCGTGCGACTGGACTTCCGCCACATGCACGTAGACCCACCAGTTTCGCTAGCCAATAGTCGTATCACGGGTGGTATTCAATCACCACATCGTGATCCCATGGGAACGGCACGAGAACCTATAGCGCACACCGACCTCACACCCGGCGCCCATCCCGAACCGAGGATGTAGCCGAGTGGCTAGCGCTTGAGGCCAAGATCATGTTGCTCGGCACTGGCTCAAGCGGCCCGCGTGGCGCGGATCAGCACCCGTTCTTCCGGACCGATGCAGCTCTTCCTGTGATCAAGTGTGTGCGAAACTTGGGCGTGGCCAGCGCAAGCCGCGTGATGTTTGTCGGCTTGCCCATCCCGTGCAGGGGCCATCGCAGGGGATTCCCGGGCAGATTCGGCTGGTGAGGCAGGAAATAGCGCTGAGCGCGTGAGGCGATGAACCGGCGTGAATGCACCAAGCAACGAGTGGTGCTGGCGGGATTCTAAGCACGCCACCCAGTGGTAACCTTATTCGCAGCACAGCGTTTTCACCCTGCCCACCCCAGGTCTGTTATTCTCTAGCCCCATCGACCTAGTCCCGCCGGACTAGCTTGCTCAGCCCAGACGAAAGAGTTGGCCGAGATGGCTGGTTCGGTCTGTTATTCTGGCACACCTACACATGACCTATAAAGTCCTCGTCGCATCGCGGTCATTTGGGCCGAACTGCCCCGAAGCAGTGGACCGCCTCATGGCCGCAGATGTTGAACTCATCCCCAACGGATGGGGGCGCACCCCAAAAGAAAATGAATTGATCGACAACATCGCCGACATCGACGTGCTGGTGAGTGGCACCGAACCTGTCACCGGGCGCGTGCTGGCTGCCGCACCCAACCTCAAGTTGATCGCCAAGCACGGCGTCGGATTTGAGAACATCGATATCGACGCCGCCAAAGCCCGGGGCGTGCCGGTGGTCATCGCGGGCGGGGCCATCAGCGATTCGGTAGCCGACATGGCGCTGGCGCTGCTTCTGGCCTGCGCCCGTCACATCCCGCAAGGCAATCAAGCGGTGCGCGACCGCAAATGGCCACGCATGGTTGGCACTGAGCTACGAAACAAGACGCTGGGCATCGTTGGTCTGGGCACGATTGGACGTGAAGTCGCCAAGCGGGCCTGGGCGTTCGGCATGGACATCGTGGCCTACGATGTGCTGCACAATGAACAATTCGTGCAGGATTACGGGGTCCGCTATGTAGCCCTGCACGAACTGCTGAACCGCAGCGATTTCATCACCTTGCATGTGCCCGTGACAGGCGAGTCGCGGCACCTGATCAACGCCGTGACGCTCGCACTCATGAAGCCAACGACTTACCTGATCAACACCGCCCGCGGCGAACTGGTGGATGAAGTGGCACTCGCCAAAGCGCTGCGCGAAAAGCGCATCGCTGGCGCTGCGTGTGATGTGTTCCAGAAAGAACCGCCGGGCGACAATGAGCTATTCATGCTCGACAACTTCATCGCTGCGCCGCACAATGCGGGTCAGACGCACGATGGGCTGCGTAAGCTAGGCGAAGTGACGGTCGACAACGTCATCCGTCTGATGAAGGGTGAGGAACTGCTTTACCGGATCGCTTGACCACTTGACGGCGCCTAAGCGTGTAAGCGGTTGGGTGGCGGGCGGGTCGTGAGGTCGTGATCGTCGGCCTGCTCAAAGTAGTCCAACTGATCCAGATTCAAGGCTCGGACCGCATCTGTTGGCGATGCCGATCTATTTATGGCTCACGCGTCTTCCCCGAAGCGCTTGACATACTGACGAGCAGCAAGCCACTTCAGCATAGGGGATACATCGACCGTATTCGCCGGGAAGAACCCTTCCCCAGGAAGGTGCACAAGGACATGCTGACGACTTTGAGATGGTCTTGATGCTCGAGATGGCTCTCTCACGTCTGCCGCTGCGCCCAGTCCCAGGCAAGCACAAGAATTGCCTGGGACTGGGTGCCCTGCGGGCAGGGTTAGAGATACGTTCTTTGGTTTATGCTTCGTTCGTCAGCCACGAGGCTGGCGAGCCAATCGACCGATAAATCCCCACCCTACTAGGTCAAACATGCTCAAACACTATGAGATCACCCGACGACGCATCAAGCAGTTTACGATTCAATTACGAGACAAGCTCTATACCGCCCGTGCCCCAGTCAAGCTGGCCGTTCATGGTCCCACCGACCGCATCCCGCTTGACGAAGCGCTAAAGGGCGAGTTCCGGCCGGCCAGCATCGGCGAGAAATTCGGCCCACCCTGGAGCACGCACTGGTTTCGGGTCGATATCGACGTGCCGAAAGGCTGGCGCAGCCAGGAAGTCCACCTTTTGTGGGACTCTATCAGTGAAGGCCAAATCTATCTCGACGGCAAACCAGTCCAGGCCCTCACCGGCACTGACTGGTCGGGCAAGCCGCTGCGCCCCGACTGGCGGCTGCCAAAGGGTCGTCTGGCAAAGCCGCTGACGGTCTACATCGAGATGGCCGTCAATCACTTGTTCGGCTTCAACGAGATGGGTAACATCCAGGAGACCAGCTTTATCGGCCTCTTGCGCCAAGCCGAAATCGGGATGTTTGACCGGGATGCCTGGGATCTCATCTGGGACTACAGCGTGGTAGCTGAGATGGCCCAGCATATGCCGCACGATTCGGTGCGCGGCCGGCAGGCGCTGTTTGCAGCCAACACCTTTATTAACGCGATCAACCTCGAGGACAAGGGCACCTGGCCCAAGGCCCGCGCTGGGCTAACCCAGTTCATGTCGGCCCATAATGGCGACGCCCAGCACAACGTCAGCGCCATTGGCCATGCCCATATTGACACGGCCTGGCTATGGCCGCTGGCTGAGACGCGCCGCAAAGTCATCCGCACGATCTCGACCACGCTGCGCTTGATGGAAGACTATCCGGAATACAAATTTAGCTTCTCACAAGCCGTGCAGCACGACTGGGTGAAACAGATGCAGCCGGATCTGTTCGCCCAAATGAAACGGCGCGTGCGCGAAGGCCGGATCGTGCCCGTCGGCGGCATGTGGGTTGAGCCAGACACCAACGTGCCAAGCGGTGAATCGCTCATCCGCCAACTGCTCGTCGGCCAGCGCTTCTTCCGTGAAGAATATGGCCTGGAGTCGAAGGAGATTTGGATTCCAGATGTGTTTGGCTACTGCGCCCAATTGCCACAGATCGCGGCGTTGGGCGGGGTGAAGCGGTTCCTCACCCAAAAGCTGTCCTGGAACCAGATCAACAAACCCACCCATCACACCTTTTATTGGGAAGGTCTGGACGGCACGCGCATGCTCACCCACTTCCCGCCGGCGGACACGTATAACGCGGTATGCACGGTCGAGGAAGCGTTGTATCAGGTGCGCAATTACAAAGACCTCGAGCGCTCCAACGAGAGCTATCTGTTGTTTGGCTTTGGCGATGGCGGTGGCGGGCCGACGATGGAGATGCTCGAGCGCTTGCGGCGCATGGCCGACGTCGACGGCTTGCCCCGCATGGCGATCCGAACGTCGAATGACTTCTTTGACCGCCTCGAAGCCGATGCCAAGGACATCAACACGGTCACGGGCGAGTTGTATTTCGAACTACACCGCGGCACCTACACCAGCCAGGCCCGCACGAAGTTCGGCATGCGCAAGAGCGAGATCCTGTTGCACGATGTGGAGTTGATCGCGTCGGTCGTAGAGGCGCTAAAGACAACGCTAGCGCTCCAAGCCAAGGACAAGTCGAAGGCCAAGGCCAAAGCCAAGCGCGCGCCCAAGCCCGCGCCCACGACCTCATATCCGGCCCGCCAGCTTGACGACTTGTGGAAGACGGTGCTGCTCAACCAGTTCCACGACATCCTGCCTGGCTCGTCGATTCACGCCGTATATGAGGATGCGCATCGGCAGTTGGGCGAGGTGATGACGACAGCCAACAGCCTGCGTGACGACCTGACCAGCGCCCTAGACGCACTACTCGTGCCAGCGGAGGCGGGCGAGAGGCTGCTTGCGATCAACACTGCCGGCGTGTTACGCCATGAGGTCGTCGAGCTGCCAGGTGCGGCGGCGGGCGCGCCGCAAACGAGCGCTTCGGGCAAGCCGCTCGGCATCGCTAGCTTCGTCGACGAAGTCGGGCTGATGATCCAAGACTTTGAGGCCTGCTATGAGCTCGGCCCCGACACTGGCCCAGTCGAGGCGCGGGCGACGCGCACCGGTTTTGTGCTGGAAAACGACTACGTGCGCGCGACCTTTTTGAAAGATGGGGCGCTGAGCGGACTGTATGATAAATTCGTTGAGCGTGAGGCGCTCGCCCCGGGGACGCGCGCCAACCAATTTGTCCTGTTCGACGATCACCCCGTGGATTGGGAAGCTTGGGACGTCGATGTGTTCCACCTCGAGAAGCGCACGAACGCGCCCGGCGCCGCCAGCGCCAAGCTGGTCGAGTCCGGGCCACTGCGCGGCGCGATTGAGTTTACGTATGCGCTCTCGGACAAGAGCACGCTCAAACAGGTCGTCTCTCTAACGGCCGTTTCAGCCCGGCTGGACTTTGCCTGTGATGTCGATTGGCATGAGAGCCGCACCTTCCTGAAAGTTGAGTTCCCGGTCGATGTCTATGCCCAGGAAGCGACCTACGATGTGCAGTTTGGTCACCTGAGACGGCCGACACACTTCAATACGTCGTTTGACGTGGCCCGCTTTGAGGTATGCGGGCACAAATGGGCAGATTTGAGCGAGGCGGGCTTTGGCGTGGCGCTGATGAGTGATAGCAAGTATGGTTATGCCACCCATGGCAATGTCATGCGGCTGTCGCTCTTGCGCTCGCCCAAGTCACCTGACCCCGAAGCAGACATGGGCAGTCACACCTTCAAGTATGCGCTTCTGCCGCATGCTGGCTCAGCCATCGAAGCCGATGTCATCGACGAAGCCTACGCATTCAATATGCCGCTGGTGCTGCGTTCAACGCGCGCTGAGCCAGGAACACGCAACATCTTCAGCACCGATGTCAGGAACGTCGTGATCGAGACCTTGAAGCGCGCTGAGGCGGGCGACGGGCTGATCGTGCGGCTGTATGAGTCGCACGGTGGCCGCGGCACGATCATGCTGACGAGCGACCTGGCAGTCAGGCGTGCAAGCCTGTGTAATGGCCTTGAACAGGAGCTCGAAGAACTCAAGTGGGTTAACGACTCAGTTTCAATTGACATCAAACCGTTTCAAATCATGACGATCAAGCTGGAACTGTAAGAAAGCAAGCCGTGAACGTGGGTCCCGTCCACGGCTGGATCGTAAAGGCGTAAACACGGCCTGAGTGCCAGAAGGTTGCTCGGGGCACGTCTGGGGATTCGCTCATGTCCGCGCGGCCTCAGCCTTCCCGGCCAGCGCAACGCAAGAATGGATGGCGAGGCAGAAAGATACGAAGATTCAACAGCATCACCCTCGCCATCCGTGACGACTTGAGGCACACTCACGACGTGGCGGGCTTTGCACGGTCGCACGACCACCTGGCCACACGACTCTATGGC
>Ga0209068_10000972_pt1 | contig 14609 bp, 12 predicted proteins | sample ColStrG_CSR_2012_FD_187200 | JGI IMG/M metagenome (GOLD analysis project Ga0209068, IMG submission 187200) | Freshwater sediment microbial communities in response to fracking from Pennsylvania, USA - Cold Stream Run_MetaG_CSR_2012 (SPAdes)... | ecosystem: Environmental > Aquatic > Freshwater >... | reverse complement strand
CCAGCCACTCCGGCGTCGACTGCTCGGGGCTCACGATGCTCGCTTGGGCCAGTGCCGGCGTGTCGATGACACATTCAGCCGCTCTTCAGTACGCCGCCTTCCCCCATGTCAGCCTCCAGGCCCTTCAACCTGGCGACCTGCTCTTCTACAATCTCGACGGTACGGGCATCGACCACGTGGTGATGTATGTGGGCCCGACCCTCGACGGCCAGGGCACCGCCTACGGTTCCGGGACGATCATCCAGGCTGCCCATTCCGGCACGGTGGTGACATTCGACCCACTCTGGTACTACGGGCTGGTCGGTGCTGCCCGTCCGTAATGTGACGGTTGTGAGGTGTCCGTCCATGAGATGCTCGTCTGCGAGATGAACGTCCCGAAGCCGACGCTGGCGATCTTCCGGTGGTGCAGCCGATGACGCTCGAGCTGACCATCGTCGTCCCCGCCTACAACGAGGACCACCGTCTGACGGCCGGAATGTTGCGCTTTGACGCCGCAGTGTCGGCAGGAGCGATCGACCTCGACCGCACCGAAGTCGTGGTGGTCGACGACGGGAGCACCGACCGGACGGCCTCGATAGCCGACAAACTGTTGGCTGCGCTCCCCCACCACCGGGTGCTCCGTCTACCGGTCAATCAGGGCAAGGGTGCAGCCATCCGAGCCGGCGTGGCCACCTCGCGCACCCCCTACACGGCGTACATGGACGCCGACATGGCCATCGACCCGCTGGCCGTACCCCTCCTGCTCGGCGGCCTCGAGCACAGTGACATCGTCGTGGGCAGCCGGGCCCTGCCCGATTCGATGGTGGAGACCACCTACGTCGTGCGCACGCTGATCAGCCGCCTCTTCAACGAGATCGTCACGACCGGCACGGGTCTCGGACTGAAGGACACCCAGTGCGGCTTCAAGGCATTTCGCACGCCGGTGGCACGCCTGCTCTTCCACCTGGTCCGCATCGACCGTTTCGCCTTCGATGTCGAACTACTGGCCCGGGCCCGGCGGCTCGGTCTCGACATTTCCGAGGTCCCCGTCCACTGGAAGCATGTGGAAGGGAGCACGGTCCACCCACTCCACGACTCGGTGACGATGGTGTCCGACGTCTACCGCTCCCGACGGGGCCTGCTGGCCGGGCCGCCCGTTCCGACCATCTCGGTACGCCCGCTGGGGCGTGTCGCCGATCTCGACGATCTGGCCCGCACCGTGGCCGGCCGACTGGCGGTGCTCCTCGACGGGGCTCCGCTACCTGTCGTTGCCCATGCCGGTGGCGTTACGGCCCTTCTGGCCCTGGTGGATGCCAAGGATGTAGCCACCATCGCTGCCGATCTGGCGGACACATGTGCCCCGTACCAGGTGACTCGGCGGGCCTTCGGCCTCGATCAGCTGATCCGGCTCGGTCCACTCGGCGGGCGCCTGACACACGACGGGTAGCGCGATTGCCAACTTCGATGGGCGGCACCAGCCACGGAGCGGGAACTGTGGTCTGCCCCACCCGATAGGGCGTTTGAATCTGAGCAGGCCGTGGCCCCTTCCAGTACATCTGTGGGCACGGTACGATCGAGCGGGTGAGCGATGACAGGGTTACTACGACGGGGGTGACCCCCACGACCGCTCATCCAGACGACAACGACCTGATCGACGTGATCATCGGGAATGCCCGCACCAAAACTGCGGATCCGACCCCGGACGAGGTCGATGCAGACCCGGAAGAGCAATCCGCCGGTTCGACCATCTCGTACCTTCCGGTGGCCACCCGACTGACGGACGTCGACAACGCTCCGATCGACGACCCTCGACGATCGGATGTCGATGAATGGGGCCGTAGCGAGCGCATGCGTTCGATCGTCCGGCGCCTCTACGATCCGATGTACCGGTACTGGTTCCGCGTCGAGTGGGAGGGACTCGAAAAGATCCCGAGCGAGGGAGGCGCGCTCCTGATCGCCAATCACGCTGGTGCCATTCCGTCCGATGCTCCGGCCATCATGCACGGCATCGAGACCGAGTTGGGCCGCCCGGTCTATGGACTGGCCGACTACTTCTTCCGGACACTTCCCGGGGTGGGGACGATGTGGTCACGAACGGGCGGAGTGCCCGCCCACCCGGACAACGCTTACCGACTGCTCCACGACCAGAAGCAGTTGGCCCTCGTGTTTCCCGAGGGGACCAAGGCCACATCGAAGACTTACTCCGATCGCTACCGCCTCCGCCGGTTCGGCCGGGGTGGATTCGTGGAGATCGCCATGCGGGCCGGCGTCCCCGTCATCCCCATCGCCGTGGTCGGGGCCGAGGAGTCGATGCCCATCCTGTTCCGCATCCCCAGTGTGGCCAAGGCCCTCAAGCTGCCGTACTTTCCGGTCACGGCCAACTCGTTACTGCTCGGGCCGCTCGGGTACGTGACCTACTTCCCGACCAAGTTCAAGCTGCGGGTTCTCGATCCGATCACGTTCGACGTCGAGCCGGAACAGGATCGCTACTCACGCAGCAGGGTCATGGACGAGGCCGAACGGATCCGGGCCACCATGCAAGATGCCCTCCACGACATGCTGCGCGAGCGCCGCAGCGTCTGGTTCGGCTGAGTCCGTGGGTCGCCGCGTCCTCATCACCGGGCTCGACACGTTCTGGGGCGGCCGCATGGCACAGGCGCTGGAGGCCCAGTCCGATGTGGACATGATCCTCGGCCTCGGAACCAAAGAGCCCAAGGTCCCACTCGAGCGGACCGAATTCGTGCGGTCCGACCAGAAGTACTCGATCCTCAGCCGCATCGTGCGGGCGACCCAGGTCGACACCATCGTCCATACATTCCTGGAGACCAACTCGTCCGCCGTGCCCAGCCGGGTACTCCACGAGATCAACGTGATCGGGACGCTCAACCTGCTGGCCGCCGCCGGGGCCAGCGGGGCTTCGGTCCGCAAAGTTGTGGTCAAGTCCTCGACCCACGTCTACGGGGCGTCCGAACAGGATCCAGCCTGGTTCCGTGAGGAGGACCGACGCACCGGACCCGTGCGCACCAAACTGGAGCGGTCGCTCATCGAGGTGGAGTCGCTCGTGCGGGACTTCGCCGAAGACAATCCGCACCTCGACGTGACTGTCCTACGGTTCGCCAACGTGCTCGGCACCGACATCATCACCCCGATCAGCTACAACCTGCGCAAGCGGCTCCTGCCGTGCATCGCCGGATTCGACCCGCAGGTGCAGTTCGTGGAGGAAGACGACGTCGTCCGATCCCTCGAGTTCGTGACCGCCAACCGGGTGCCGGGGGTCTACAACGTTGCCGGCGAGGGGAAGCTCCCCTGGAGCGAGGTCGCATCGATCGGAGGGGCCCACCTTCTGCCGCTGCCGCCGATCCGACCGCGGGCGTTCGCCGCTCCCTTCACGCGGACCGGCGCCATCCGGTTCCCCCCGGAGATGGAAGGACTGTTCCGTTACGGTCGGGGCGTCGACTCCACCAAGCTGCGGGCCGCTGGGTTCGAATATCGCTACACGAGTGCCGGTGCGGTCACCAGCTTCGCCCGGGCCAACAACCTGCGGCGGGCCACCGGCACCACCTCCGAGGAGTACCGCTACGAGCAGGATGTCGAGCAGTTCTTCCGCCACTCCCCCGCTGTGGTCCGGGGTATCGACACCTGATCTCCGGGGACGAAATCAGGTCATTTGGTACAGTTCGGCAATGGTGCGTGCGGCGACGGACCGGACTCCCGACCTCCCATCGTCCGCACAGAACGACAGTGACCTGACAGTCGACGATCCGATTGAGCAGCCACGCCCTGTCCGCCGTGGTCGCTACCTCGCACTTCTCACCGCTTTCGTGATGGTTATCAGCGCATGGTCGCTGGCCACACCGCTGATGGCATCCCCGGACGAGTCCGCGCAACAGGCCCAGGCGGTAGCCATCGTCCGGGGTCAATTCGACGAGCCACATGTCAAAGGGCCGACCGGCGCCATCTCCTTCGTCAACGTGCCCGCCTGGGTCTTGAGCGGCTACCTGCTTCCCAATTGTTTCGCATTCAAGCCGGATCATCCTGCCGGATGCAACGTGCACGTGCCCACGTCCGGTCCGGTACTCCAGGCCCCCACCCAATTCTCCAACTACCCGCCGTTGTACTTCCTCTTGACGGGACTTCCCTCGTTGGTGCTGACAGGGACCACAGCCATGCATGCCATGCGCTTGGTGGCGGTGCTGGTGAATGCCTCACTTCTGGCTCTCGGCATCTATCTTCTGGCCCGATTCCATCCGCGCCGGTCAGCCCTGATCGGTGCCCTCGTGGCGATCACCCCGATGGTCCTGTTCCTGTCCTCCGTTGTGAACAACAGCGGAGTCGAAATCGCCGCAGCCATTGCTGCCTGGTGCGGTGGACTGTGCGTGATCGAACAGCGGAAAGTTCCCCGTGCGCTCGGCCTGTGGACTTCCGTCGCCTTCGTCGTATTCATCCTCAGCCGCCCATTGAGCCCGGTGAATGCTGCAATCGTGCTCACCGTTCTTGCAGTTCTCGCCGGTCGCCGGCGAATCCGAATGCTGAGTCGCGACCCAGGTGCGAGGCGGATTGGGCTCACGGTGGTAGCGAGCATGCTCGTGGCCGGAGTGTTCCTGGGCGCCGGCGGGCTTCCTGGGCTCCTGGGCTTCCCGCTCAAGCCGCCATTGAGCTTCGGGGCCGCATTCCACCAGGTGTTGCTTCTCGACCCGAGTCGCCTACAGCAGGGGATCGGCCGCTTCGGATGGAACGACACCCCGCTCCCCGAGTGGGTACCCACCCTCTGGGTCACGTTGACCATACTCCTCTGCCTCGTGGGCCTGATCCGGTCCTCACGGTTCCGCATTGCGCTCCCGCTACTTGCCCTCGCCATCTTCCTGATGCCCGTCATCTTCGAGATCCCCAAGATCAACGCCGTAGGTGCTTATTGGCAGGGTCGCTACTGGCTACCGCTCCTTGTCGGCATCCCCCTGACTGCTGCCTCCAGCCGCTCGACTTGGGCGCACTCCCGACCGTCGGCGTTCGTCCCACCACCAATCGCGGCACTGATCCGCGGCGTCACCATCGTCGCAGTCTGTTCCATGGTGGCCTGGGCCCAAATCGCTGCCTTCTTACTCACACTGCACCGCTACACGGTCGGTTTGCACGCGCCGGCGAGCGCTCCGATTGCATGGACTCCAGTAGGGGGCGTCGACGCCGTCGTGATCCTCTTCACGGCGGGCGAGGTCCTCGTGGTGGCCACGCTCGCATGGTGGTGCATCCGGCCCCAGGATCCGGGCGGGAGCGTCCGGCTGGAGTATCCACTGCCGATTCCGGCGCTGGACCCGTCCATCGGCAAGGCCGGGGCCATCTGACCAGGCTCAGGCTGCCCCGATCCAGGTGGCAAACAACTCTGGGCCGCGGATAGCCCACTCTTCGGCTGTCATGGCGTAACGCACATGGTCTTCCCACTCGCCGTTGATCTCCAGAAACCCCAGTGCCACCCCTTCGTTTCGGAGCTCGAGCTTCTCGACCACCCTGCGGCTGGCCAGGTTGCGCGGGATGATCGCCACCTCGATGCGATGAAGCCGAAGGGTCTCGAAGGCGAACCGAAGCACCACGACCATTGCCTCCGGAATCAGACCTTCGCCGGCCAAGTCCTTGTCGATCCAGTACCCGATCGAACCGTTCTGGAACGGACCACGCAAGATCGATGACAGCGTGACTTCGCCAGCAAATCGCCCTTCATGAAAAATGCCGAACCCGAATCCCGACCCCAGTTGACGCTCCCGCTCACGCATTCCACACCGGGCGGTAAAGCTGGCGTGGTCCTCGGCTGGTTGCGGTGCACCCTTCGACCGCGGTTCCCATGGCACCAACCAGTCACGACACCGGTTGCGGACCTCAAGCCAAGCTGGGTAGTCCGAATCGATCAGCGTGCACAGTCGTACACGCCGGCCGGGCAGATCGAGGGAACGCACCTGGGGCGTCCGAAGGCCGTAGCTCATGTCGGACCGTCGGTTCGGCACACCGCCTGGCCACGGTCGAGCGGATGGCAAAAGGGGAAAGCGGACATCATTGGAGAATCGTAGGCCAGGCGGCACCCTGCGGTGCCAACCCGGTTCGCCTCAGCCGTGCACCGGATTTTGTCGATCGCACCAATTGATCGGTTCCTGAACGGCCGTGGGGCGCAATGGCCAACGACTGTAGGGGAACAACGTCAGCCGGACAGCCTCCGCATCATCGGATTGTTGAATTGCCACTTGCCGATCTGACGGAGGTAGGGCTATCCGGTTCCGGATCGACAGCGACCAGTCCATCGACCAGAGCCAGCCATTCGTCGTCCTCTCCCGGTGGCCGGAGCGGGCACCACGAGAAGATCCGACTCAGGTTGGGGTTGTAGGCCGGGTCGCCAGAACGCAGTACCTCTCCCCACAATCGGAGGAACCGCTGATAGTCATGGTGGTATCCCGACAGGCCACGGCTGATCGACTCATAGTGGGTCAACTCGGCGTGCGGTGTGTAGATGTTGCGGTAGCCGGCCCGTGACACCCGAATGCAGAAGTCCACGTCGTTGAATGCCACGGCCAGTTCCTCGTCGAAGCCGCCGACCTCTTCGAACACACTACGGCGCACCAACATGCACGCCGCAGTAACCGCGCTATACCCACGGACAACCCGGTCCCATGAGAAGTAGCCAGAGGTCCCGGCGGGCATGCCGAGGAAGATGTGGCTCGCCACCCCTCCCAGGCCGAGGATCACGCCGGCGTGTTGCAGGGTGCCGTCCGGGTAGAGCAGGCGGGCTCCGACCGCACCGATCGCCGGATCCTGGGCCAGTTCGACCATCGAGGCCAACCAACCGTCCGACGTAGCCTCGATGTCATTGTTGAGGAAGAGGAGGTACTCCGAATCACATGTTGCTGCGGCCACATTGTTGATGGCCGCCCAATTGAAAGCTCCCGGATACTCGAGCAGCCGGGTGGCGGGCCGCACGGCGACGGAGCGACGCAGGGCCCTCGTTTCCGGCTCGGTACTCCCATTGTCAACCATCACCACTTCGGTGATCGGGATGCCCGCTGTCTCATCAAGCGATTCGAGGCAGGTCACCGTGAGGCCGGCCTGGTCTCGGAAGGGGATGATCACGCTCACGGTCGGCGTACCTCGGATGGCCCTCCGCACATGGTATGCACCTTGGAATGGACCGGGTTCGACGACTGCATCGAGGCCACGTCGTCCGACAGCGTCCTCCAGAACCCGCCGGCTCGCCTGGTGGGCCCACGGCTTGGCATCGGTATCACCGGCAGCCGAACCGGCCACAACGCGCCAGTGGTAGAGCACCTTCGGGATGTGGACGACCCGTCGTGCGACTTCGGTCGCCCGCAGCATGACGTCGAAGTCCTGACTGCCGTCGAACTCTGGTCGGAAGCCGCCAATTGTTTCAAGCACATCGCGACGTATTGCAAGAACATGGCCTAGATAGGGATAGGCGAGCAGTAGATCCGGATCCCAATCAGGTTTGAAATGAGGTTGGTACCGCTTGCCCAGCTCGTCCAATTTGTCCTCGTCGGAATAGACGAGGTCGACGTCGTCGTTGGCGGTGATGGCGGCGGCCAACTCGGCCAGAGCAGAGGGATACAGCACATCGTCGTGGTCGAGTAGGACGACGAACTCGCCACGCGCTTCGGCCAGCCCCCTATTGGTGGCACGTGAGATACCCCCGTTTTCCTCCAGAGCGACCACGACAATTCGAGGGTCCGAGTCAGCCAGCTCGGCCATGGTCCGAGTCAGCTGAGGGTCTTGCGAGCTGTCGTCGCACAGACAGAGTTGCCAGTCTTGGTAGCTCTGGGCCATCACCGACCGCACACACTCGCGGAAGTACCAGATCGAAGGCCGGTAGACCGGCACGACAACACTCAACACGGGGCCCGTCGTCGGTAGGTCGTCTATCGGTGCCGGCTGATGCGCCCTCTCCTGTTCCCAAAGGTGCAGCCAGTGCCAGTAGTCAGTGGACCTGGCCGAAGCGCTGTATCCCCATGGCAACGGGTCAGGCGGTACTTCGCCGATATCGGTGGCGTCGGCCAGTCCATCGGCCATCCAGGCCAAAGCGTTGACGAGGGCAGGGTCGCCGAATTCACCCTCGGATGAACCGGGAACAATGGTCATTGGTTGAGTACGGGTGCCAGATTCGTTCGATGAAGTAGCAAGGTGTCCACTGTTCGGCGAGCGTAACAGGGGATACCTCACGGATCGTCGAACCAGGCTGTCGTGCCGCCCACAATTGACAGTCGCCCCGGTGTCTGAGCATCGTTGGACCGGGGGACACGGATACACTTTGGCCGTCCACCGGGGGTCGCCCGGCCGACCCGAGGAGAGGAACGACGTGGGATCCCCCCCGATTGACCCCGAGGAATTGCTGCGGCGCATCCGGACCGAGCACCGAAGCCTGCGATGGACACCGTTGGATCCCGATGGGTTTCGGACCGGAGGGACGAGTGAACAGGTACGGAGCCAGGAGAGCCTAGATTACCTCCACCACAACTGGATGTTGCCCACCAGGTTCGAAGACCCCGGTCGTCCCGGACTGAGAGCCAAGATCTCGACGCGGCTCGGACACTTCGTCTACTCCGTGCTCGGTCCCTATTTCCGGGCCGAGCGGGAACTTCTCGCCCACACGGTCCGTGTCAACGACGCGCTGGAGAAGCGGTGTGACGAACTGACCAATCGGATCCTTGAGCTCCGCCAACAGGTTGCCGACCGCCAGGTGGCCGAGGCACGAAATCAGGCCGAACTTGCCGTGTGGCTCCACCAGGTCTTACCGGTCGAAGACGGTTCAATGAACCAGGGAACCGCCAGAGGCTGATGGCAAGCCCCAGCACTGGTCGCGATCGACCACTCGTTGCCGTCCTCACCCCGCATTGGGGAATCGGCACCGAGCGGGGTTCCATCACGCGGCAGGTGGCCGGCGCACTGGCCTGTTCGACCGACGTCCACGTCGTGACACCGGATGGACGCATGCCCGGCACCCGCCGCGACAGTGTGTTCAATGTCCACCGAATGGCCACGTCCGAGGGTGACCGTTCCGCAGTCCGGAGGGATCTCGTCCTGGCTTCCTTGGCCGCTTCGACTCCGTCCGACGCACGTCAAACTTCAATCGAGCTCGACCGATTGCTCGACCTCGACCTGGTCGAACCATGGTCACCAGCCCGCGCTTTGTTGGACGACCTCCGCCCCGATCTCGTGGTGCTCGTCGACCACCGCAACATCGGGGGACTGGCCGCTGTAGACCAATATGACTCCGGTGTTCCGGTCGTAGTACTCGCATTGGCTGGCGACAACGACCACTTGTCGTTTTCCCATTTCGATCCCGTCCCGGAGAGGGCGTCCCACATTCTCACCGTTACCGAAACCGAGCGCTGTGCAATTGCCGGCAGATTCGGACGCGAGGAGATCACCCATCGGATCGGTGCGCCTCTGGCCGCCAACGCCAGCGCCTTCAGCGAGCCCAATCCATGGGTAGGTGACAGCGAGTATCTCCTCGTCCTGACCGATCGACTTTCCGACGACGATCATCCACAGAATGAATTGGCCAGGTTGACCCGGTTGCGGTTCGGCGACCGTCCGGTCGGGATCGCCCACACCGACGGGTTCTTCGCCTGGCACGAAGGGCGTGTCAATACGGGATGGCCGATCGAACGATCGAGTGATCTGGCCCGGCTGATGGCGTTTGCTTCGGTGACGGTGGACCTGCGTTTTCCCGAACTCTACGGTCGTGCAGCCGTCGAGTCGCTCTTGTACGGAACCCCGATCGTCGTACCTGAGCACAGCCTGGCGCGCGAGCACGCCCAGCGGGGCCGAGGTGGACTGTGGTTTGCCGACCCGGCCGAACTGATCTGGTGCATCGAAACGCTCCTCGCCCCAAGCGTCAATGAGTCGATTCGGTCACAGGGTCGCTCCTACGCCGAAGACGAATACGGATCGACGGATCGCTTCATCGATCGGGTGACCGTCGCCTGCGGTCTCGACGTGGCGAACATCCCCGACGTGGTGCGGCCGGGAGACCCTTCGGACCATTCCACAGATCTACCACCCGCCAGGCCCTTTGATGCAGTGGTACCGATCCCTACCTGACGGGATCATCTCGCCAGGGTGCTGATTTGGCTTGCCACCAGACCGTCCAGAATGTCAGCTTCCGAAACCAGGCAGTTGTCGAACCCGAACCTTCGCATCACGGCATCGAGCACCATCGCCCCACCGACAATTACGTCCTCGCGGCCAGGCACCATGCCCTGGCGGGCCAAACGGGCCGTTCGGTCCTCGGCGGCCAGATCGTGGTACCACCGCTCGACATCGGGCGCGGCCAGTACTGCATGGTGGACCCGGTCCCGATCGTATTCCACCATTCTGAGCTGCAACGAGACAAGGGTGGACACCGTCCCTGCCAGTCCGACCAGATGCCGAGCCTCGAGGAGCAGTGGATGTTCGGTGATAGCCGACTCCAGCTGATTGTGGATCTCGGCCTCGGCGGATGCCAGCTGGTCGGTCGTCGGTGGATCGCTGACGAAGTACCGCTCGCTCACCCGCACGCAACCGAGCTGGAGGGACACCGTGACGAGGTTCGGGTCTTCGGGCCCGTTTCCCGCCACGAGCTCTGTCGATCCCCCTCCGATGTCGAGCACCAGAAATGGCTCTTCTGCCGCGTCGAGATCGGCTACCGCACCAGCCATGGACAACCGACCCTCGTCGACACCGGTCAGGAGCTCGGGCTCCAGTCCAGTGGCCTCGCCAGCCAGCTGCAGGAAATCGTCTCCATTGACCGCGTCCCGCGCCGCCGACGTGGCGGCCAGACGCCCCCGATCAACGCCAAATCGGTCCATCACCTGGCGGTACTCGGCCAAGACGGCGACGCACCGGTCGATCGCCTCGGGTGCCAAGCTTCCGGTGGCATCGACGCCCTGACCCAGCCGGGTAATGCGCATCAGTCGCTCGAGCGGCCGCCCCTCGGCGTCGGCCACCAGAAGGCGGGTGGAGTTGGTGCCACAGTCGATAGCGGCGATTGCCGAGCCAGTTGCCATGCGCCCTTGCTACCACGCACTCCCGACGGTCACCATCCCCGACAGTTCGAGATGATGCAGTTCAGGCCGGGTGCAGTCCGATCTGCCGTGCCGTCCACTCGCCTACCGGATCGTCGGCCCCAGTCAGCCACCAGGCTAGGTGGGCGTGTAGGCACTTCACGCCCTTGCGAGTGCCTCCGACACCTCCCGACGGCCTTGGTCCGCTGTAGCCCGGGTCAATCAACGCGTCTCGTTCGGCGGCGTAGGTTTCGTGGGCAGCGGCAATCCGGTCCTCAGGAATCGCAGCCTCGGCCATTCGGACCCCGCCGGATGATTCCAACCGGCTGACGACCTCGCGTAGATGCTTGTCACAGAGCCAATACCGGGTGGGCATCGGGGTGCCGTCCGCCAGGAAAGGGGCGTTGGCGATGACCGCCGGAGTCCCATCTTCGGCACGGACCACGACTTCGAACGCACCGGCGGGTGCACGGCCCAAGAGATCGGTCACTTGGGCCGTGTCATCGAGGACGGATTCTCCGGGGTCGGAACCGGGGTCGCCGGCCGACCCGATGGTGGAGGTCACTTCCAGAACTGGAGTGTGGAGCCGACCCGTGACCAGAATCCGTTGGATGACTTGACGGGGCCAACGGTCGGATTCACTCCACCCGTTCCCGCCGACGCCGGGATGGTGGTTGTCGGCAAGCCCGGGTCGGGTGTCATGTTCGGTGCTTGGCCCGGTGCCACCAGTGGTTGATTACCCGGGTCGCCAGCGGTTGACGCACCTGGAGTCGACGAAGTGGTCTGCCCGGCGGGCGGCAGAATCAGATACAGAGCCTGTCCAGGTTCCACCAGCTGGTAGTTCTGACGGGCCAAACGCTTGACCTCGGCGTTGGAATTGAGCTGCTGTCGCTGTTGGGCCAAGAGACTGTTCTGATGTTTGATCGTCGACAACTGGGCGGCCGCGGCCGACAGTTGGCGGTGCTGACTGAGGAGCACGGAGAACGGGAAGCTGGTGACCATGACGACAGCGGCCGCGGCCGCGCCGAGGGCGACGGGTATCCGCTTCCGACGGGTTTCGGCCGCCGCCCGATCAGCTGCAGACACACCAGTCGGGCGCGATGACGGGGCTGGCCTGGCAGCTTGAGTCTTGCGAGCCGTCGGGCGGCCAGGGATCCGAGAGGCGAACGGTCGCAACTTCAGCGAAACCTTGCCCGCCGGTTTCTTCTTGACGGTCACCTTCTTGGTCGGCGACTTGGCGCGAAAAGTGCCACTCCCTACCGGAGTCGGCCGCCCCGTCGGACGGCGCGCCGCACCCCGTTTCGAGGTCACCTTTGTTTTGGCATGGCGGCGCTCACTCACTCGATGGCACCCCACGAAGACAGAGCGGCGCCCCCAACAAACGCGGCCGACTCGCCGAGTTCCTCCTCGATCCGCAGCAACTGGTTGTATTTGGCCACCCGGTCGGAGCGCGCCGGCGCGCCGGTCTTGATCTGTCCACAGTTGGTGGCCACAGCCAGGTCGGCGATGGTGGTGTCCTCGGTTTCCCCCGATCGGTGGGACATCACGCAGGCATAGCCATTGCGGTTGCCCAGTTCCATGGTTCCGAGTGTTTCGGTCAATGTTCCGATCTGGTTGACCTTGATGAGGATGGCATTGGCCGTGCCGACGTCGATACCCCTCCGCAACCGTTCTTCGTTGGTGACAAAGAGGTCGTCACCGACGAGCTGCACCTTGTCGCCGAGCTGTTCGGTAAGCGCAGCCCATCCGTCCCAATCGTCCTCAGCCATACCGTCTTCGATGGAAACGATCGGGTAACGACCGACCAGATCCACCCAGTACTCGACCATCTCGTCCGAGGAGAGGGTCCGACCCTCTCCCGCCAATACGTAGGTCCCATTCCGGTAGAGCTCGCTGGTGGCAGGGTCCATGGCGATGGCGATCTCGTCGCCAGGTATCCGGCCAGCAGCCTCGATGGCTTCGACCAGGATCCGGACGGCATCCTCGTTGGAGTCGAGGTTGGGTGCGAATCCACCCTCGTCGCCGACGGCAGTGGACAACTTGCGGTCATGGAGCACGCCGGCAAGTGCATGGTAGGTCTCGACCCCCCAGCGGAGGGCCTCGGAGAACGACGCCGCCCCGACGGGCATGATCATGAACTCCTGGAGATCGATCGAGTTGTCCGCGTGGACGCCGCCATTCACGACGTTCATCATCGGCACAGGCAGGATGTGCGCGTTGGAACCGCCGACGTAGCGGTAGAGGGGAACATCGAGCTCGTCGGCCGCCGCACGTGCGGTGGCGAGCGACACCCCCAATATTGCATTGGCTCCGAGGCGCCCTTTGTTGGGTGTCCCGTCGGCGTCGATCATGGCCAGGTCGACGGAGCGTTGGTCCAGGGCGTCGAATCCTTCGAGGAATTCGGCGATCTCGCCGTTCACATTGGCAACGGCACTCAGTACGCCTTTGCCCCGGTAGCGGTCACCGCCATCACGCAATTCCGCGGCTTCAAAAGATCCGGTGGAGGCGCCCGACGGAACTATTGCCCGGCCGAAAGCGCCCGAATCGAGCACCACCTCCACTTCGACAGTGGGATTGCCACGGGAGTCCAGGACTTCTCTGCCGATGACCTGCTCAATCGAGCTCACTGTGCGCTTTCACTCCTGTTCGGCGTAGGCGCAAAGATACCATCGGCGGTGCCGACACCCGTGGCATCTGCGTCGTCGATTCGTGAATTACTGGGTGATCCACTCCATGCGGTCCCGTCAGGTCGCAGCCAGATTGTCGATCGTCTTAGCCACCAAATCGCGCTGAACGTCCCAGGCGTATCTCGTCTGACTCGTCTGAAGTGCCGCCGAGCAGACGGATTCGTATTCCTCTCCGCCGATTGCGGCAAGGTCATAGACAGCTTCGATCCGTTCGTGCCATGAATGAGGCATGGCCAGAAAACCATCAATCCCATCGGTGATCGCACCGGCATAGGAGGGGGTCGGGGAGGCTAAGACTGGGCAGCCAACGATGCCCGCTTCGAAGAACTTGAGTTCGGACTTACATGCGTTGAACGAGTTCATGACGAGCGGAACAATGCACACTTCGCACTCCGCAGCTACGCGCTGCAGGTTGAAGTAGTCCTGAAGGGGCACCCGTTCGATCCGATCGACGAACGGAGCGAGATGATCATTTAATTCGACAAATCCGACGATGCGCAGATCGAGGTCGCGGTGACGGCCCATGGCTGCCGCCAAGGCCGGCGATGCAAGCTCGAAGTCCCTTCTGTGAGTCGGGGATCCACTCAGAAATCCCATGAGCACCCGTCCATCGCGCTCGTATCTATTCGATCGTTTGATCGCCCGCACGACGTCCGAGACCTCGGTCTGGCGACGGTTGAGAAAGTTGGGAATGACGTCGCACGGCAGGTCTCCGGTGACCTGTCCAACGTGGTCAGCCAGCGTCCGAGTCGTGGCAATCGCACCGTCGCACAGATCGAGTGTCGCCCTTAGGCGCCCGACGTAAGCGAACCAGTAGTCCCAGTTCTGTTCCACGTCGGGGGAGACTCCAAGAGCATCCATGATGAAGTGGATGTACGTCGGGTCGATCACTAAATCGTCAATATCGAAG
>Ga0209068_10000971_pt1 | contig 14611 bp, 15 predicted proteins | sample ColStrG_CSR_2012_FD_187200 | JGI IMG/M metagenome (GOLD analysis project Ga0209068, IMG submission 187200) | Freshwater sediment microbial communities in response to fracking from Pennsylvania, USA - Cold Stream Run_MetaG_CSR_2012 (SPAdes)... | ecosystem: Environmental > Aquatic > Freshwater >... | reverse complement strand
GTGCTGAGTGACGAGCGGAATCCACGATTGGATCGGGCGGCCGGCCAAAGGCGTCCCATCGAAGTTCGAATATACCGATGACGAGCGCGCGCTGCGCGACAATGCCTTTCCGCTGATCGAGCCGCCCTACGACCGCCAGACCTGGTACCAGGTCGCGGGCGAGTACGGCATGATCAAGTACAACCTGTCGGATTACGTCAAATATTTCGAACGCCTGAAGGAGGAGTGTCACAACTCGTCAACGACGCTTTATGCGCGGCTCATCGACGACATCCGCAATGACACGACGCGCCTCGCGCAATTCTTCGAGACCGCCGGGCGCGTGATCGACATCGACCAGAAGCGGCAGAAAAGCCTCGCCTACGTTTCGGGTCTGAGCAAAGGCGAAGAGGTCAATGCCATCCGCCGCAATCGCGAGAACGAGCACGTGGTGGCCATCGTGCGCATCAGCCTGGCGAACCGGGTGGCGTCCTATCGCTTCGCGCTCGAGCGCCTGGTGATCACGACGCCGTCGACGCAGGCGGTCGAGGTCGAGCGCCTGCTCAACCAATTGCAGGCGAATATCGGGCGCTACAATGTGCTTCCGCCAACATGGCGCCGCGAGCCAAGCCTCTCCTCGTCGTACTGACGACAAATCATTATCCGTTGTGTAACGGTCCCGGGTCTGCGGTGCACCGCTCGCGGTGCTGGCCGCTAAGCCCTCCTGCGGAAAGGTCCCGGGTCTGCAGCGCACCACTGCGTGCTGCGCTGCGCCCGGGACACGGACATTGCTTTGCTGCACAACGTGAGTGCGCGTCGGCTGCTACCGCCTCGGCCGTGGTGGCGGCTGCGGCGCGGGTGCCGGTTCGGGCTTCGCGGCGCCGCAGCGCGCATTGGCAATGGCGGCCTGTGCCGCCTTCATCAAGCCCGGCTCCGGCGCCATCGCCCGGATCGCAATGATGCCGGTCGGCGTCGGCGATTCCACGATCAGCCGGTCGGCGGCCGTGATCTCTTCGTCTTCCGGCACCTGGTCGTGCTGCGCGGTGGTCATCAGGTCGAGCTCGATCACGCGCCGGCCCGCGGCGCGGTCATTGATCGCGTAATAGGCAACGTCATTGCGCGTGTAGAAGGAGACCGAGGTATAGGCCGGGCTCACCGGCACCGAGAGCTTCAGCGGCCCTTGCGAGAGATCGTAGCGGCACACGGCGCTGGCGAAGGCCGGATCCATGAACGGCATGATCGCCTTCTCGGGGCTCGGCGGGGGCAGGGCGACGACGGTGTTCACCGGTGCGATGGGCGTGAGCCGCGCATAGGCATCCTGCGTCGCGGTGCGCGGCAGCAGAATGACGGTGGCCAGGTGCACGATGCCGCCGAGCAGCACGCCGCCGAGGATCAGAAGCAGCCACCGGATGATCATGGGCAACTCCTGGTCATGACGTCGGGCATCGGGACCTCGCGGCCGGCTTTGGTCGATACGCCGACCGCGGTGTCGTAGAGGCGCAGGATCAGCTCGTAACGCGGGACGCCGCCGGTCGGCAGCCAGTTGCCCGCACTGGCGCGCGGCGACACGACGATCTCGAAGGTGCCGTCGGAGCGGCGGACGATCTCCTGGCTGGTGAAGCCGTAGCGATTGGTCGAATTGCCAACCAGCGCGCCATCGGGATTGTACAGCGTCATCGTCCAGAAACGCGCCACCGGCGTGACCCCGGAGATGACGACGTCGCAGCGCCCGTCGAGGATTTTGCCCTCGTCGTCGGATTGAAGCGTGAACGACACGCCGTCGCCCATCGCCGTCGGCAGCCGGCCGCTGCGGGCGATCGATGCGCGAACATAAGGATCGGCCTCGGTGGTGCCGCTTTTCGGCCAGGCGGTCCAGCTGTCGATCGACAGGCCGCCGAAGGCGGTGCCGCGCGTGAGCGACATATAGGTCAAGCCGAGCCCGATGAGGGCCGCGAGGGCGAGACCAAAGAGCGTTCCGATAAGCAGCCGCACGAGCTATCCGAGAAATCAAACGTGATGGGAAACGGGAGAATACGCTGGCCGCGGGCTTTCGGCCAATCAGTTGCGAGTGCCGAAGGCGTGTCCTTCCAGCGAGGAGGCGAGCGCGTCGGAGGCACCGGGCGGCGCCTTCGCCTGCTTGTCCTTGCCCGTTGAAACCGTTGGGCGCGCGGGCGGCCCGAGCGCGCGATTGGCGTCATCCATCAGCCGCTCGACGCGCACCAGGATGTCGGCCCCGCGCTTGGTCAGCAGAGCGGGGCGGGGCGGGGCTGCCGGCTCGCTCGATTTCGGCTTGACCTCGGCGACGACCGGCTGCTGGCGCACCTGCGGCACGGGTACGCCGGGGAGCTGCTTAAGTTCGATGCCGTCATGCGCATAGGCCATGATCTTGTGCCACGTCATCGCCGGCAGCGAGCCGCCGGTCATGCGGTTGGTCACCTGGTAATCGTCATTGCCGAACCAGACACCGCACACGAAATTGCCCGTGTAGCCCATGAACCACGCATCGCGATAAGCATTGGTGGTGCCGGTCTTGCCGGCGGCGGCAACACCGTCCAAGCGGGCGCGTTTTCCAGTGCCGTTCTCCACGACATTGTTCATCATTTTGACCATGTCGGCGGCAACGCTGGCCGGCATCACCTGCCGCGGCTTGGGTCCGTCGCGGTCGAAGCGCCACACCAGCTCGCCGGCGCCGGTGCGCACTTCGAGGAGCGCGTGCGCTGTCACGGCCTTGCCGAGATTGGGGAAGGTGGCATAGGCGCCGGTGTGATCGAGCACGGTGACTTCATCGGCGCCGATCGGCAGCGACGGCGTATCCGGCAGCGGCGTGCGGATGCCCATGGCGTGCGCGAGCTTGACGATCTTGGCGCGTCCGACTTTGGCGTTGCCGTTGCCGACCGCGATCGACAGCTTCACCGCGATGGTGTTGACCGAATGCGTGAGCGCCTGCAGCAGCGTCATCGAGCCGCTGTAGCCATTGCCGTAGTTATGCGGGCACCAGTTGCCGATGCACACCGGCCCGTCGACCACGACCGATGTCGGCTTGAAGCCGTTCATGAGCGCGGTGGCATAGACATAGGGCTTGAACGATGACCCGGGCTGGCGCATCGCGTCGGTCGCGCGGTTGAACTGGCTGGCGCCGTAATCGCGGCCGCCGACCATGGCGCGCACGGAGCCGTCGATTTCCATCAGCACGGCGGCGGATTGCTTGGCGTGATATTCTTGGCCGTATTGCCGCAGCGACGACTCGACCGCCAGGTCGGCGTTGTTCTGCAGATTGGTGTCGAGCGCGGTGCGCACCACGAACACCCGCTCGCTCATTGATTTCGGGAAGGTGCTGACGAGCTTCTTCATCTCGTCGAAGGCCCAGTCGAGATAGTAATTGGGCGAGCGATCGTCGCGCCGGTCGACCGGCGTGGCCGGATTGCGGCGGGCGCCGAACACTTGGCCTTCGGTCATCATGTTGGCTTCGACCAGGTTGTCGAGCACGACGTTGGCGCGGGCGCGCGCCGCCGGCAGGTTGATGTGCGGCGCGAACTTGGTGGGCGCCTTGAACAGGCCGGCCAGCATCGCCGCTTCCGCGAGGTTCACGTCGCGCGCCGACTTGTTGAAGTAATACTGCGCCGCCGCGTCCACGCCGTAGGTGCCGCCGCCCATATAGGCGCGGTCGAGATAGAGCTTGAGGATCTCGTTCTTGGTCAGGTGCGTCTCCAGCCACATGGCGAGGAACGCTTCCTTGACCTTGCGCTCGATCGTGCGCTCGTTGTTGAGGAACAGGTTCTTGGCGAGCTGCTGCGTGATCGACGAGCCGCCTTGCACCACGCCGCCGGCCTTGGTGTGTTGGCGACCAGCGCGCGCGGTGCCGGGAAGGTCGATGCCGAAGTGCTCGTAGAAGCGCCGGTCTTCGGTGGAGAGCACCGCCTTGATCAGGTGATCGGGAAACTGGTCGAGCGGGATCGCGTCATTATGCTTGATGCCGCGCGAGCCCACCTCGTTGCCATAGCGATCAAGGAAGGTCACCGCCAGCTCGGACTTCTTTAGCCAGTCGTCGTCCGAGGTCTCGCGGAAGGCGGGGACGGCCAGCGCCAGCATGAACACCAGGCCGACGGTGCCGAGCGTGGCGCCTTCCGAGACCATCTCGTTGAGCCAGCGCCGCCAGCCGGAGACATGGAAGCGGTCCATGAAGGTGGAGAAGCGCTCGTAGGTTTCGCGCAGGCCCGAGAAGCTGCGGAACACGCTGAAATCGACCCAGGCGTCCAGCCCGAGCAGGAACCGCTTGATGCTAAGCTTCCAGTCCTCGGGAAAAAGGTCGCGCAAGCTCTAATGCTCATCAATTGAAGGCCGGCGGGACGCCGGCGAACATGGATTTTAGCCCATCGGCCAACGCAGGGCCAATGCCCCGGTTCCGCCTGTGTGGAACCGAGGTAAATGGAAAGTGTGGTGAAAACGGCCGTTCGCGGCGAATTTCCGGCGGCTTCTTTGCGTTTTCCCTCGGCTTTCGTGGCCGATTCTTGCCCCTGTGGCGGAGGTTGAAGCACTTCGCTCTTTGGGTGAGGTTGAAGAAAGAAGCCCAAGCCAATGACGAACCCAGTACCAGCCGCTAAAAGGTGGCCGAGGATTCTCATCGATGCCCGACCCGCAAGTTCCGTTCTGGCGCCGCAAGGCGATGTCCGAAATGACGTCGCGCGAGTGGGAGAGCCTGTGCGACGGCTGCGGCCGCTGCTGCTTGAACAAGCTGATCGACGAGGATACGGACGCGACCGTGTTCACCGACGTCAGCTGCAAGCTGCTCGACTGCAAGAGCTGCCGGTGCAGCGACTATGCCCACCGCCAGGCCAAGGTAAAGGATTGCGTGCGGCTCACCCCGCGCAATGTGCGAAGGCTGAAATGGCTGCCGCCGACCTGCGGCTATCGGCTGGTGGCGGAGGGCAAGGATCTCGCCTGGTGGCACCCGCTTGTGTCCGGTGATCCCGAGACGGTCCACACGGCCGGCGTCTCGGTGCGCGGACGCGTTGCGGCGAGCGAAGCCGATGTGCCGGACGAGAAGCTTGAGGAATATATTGTCAGTTGGCCTGGCAAATGGCCGAGGGGGGCGCGGCGCAAAGCTGGGCGGTCTTAGCGGCGCGCGTGATCTACAGAGTAAGCTGCGGCTTTTTTTCCAAAGCCGTGGTTCCGATAAGCAAAGTTATCGGAGGCAATCACCGCATTGCTGCGATATAGCTGACGTTGCGACCTTATTTAGAGCAAGGCCAAGCCGCGACTAAGGCGGTCACTGCGGTTTGGTGAAAATTGTTGGAACGTTGCTCCGGATGACCTTTTAGATAGGCCGTGATGGAAAGAATCATTTGGGCAAGAATGCCTTTACTGTCTGGGAGAAGGTCAGGCGGCGGACACATAGCAAATTCAGGCTTTAAAAATGGCTCGAGCTTCATAATTGCCGTTACGGCCCCAAAGCACACCGATGCTTGTCGAAGCTGCTTGGCGGCATCTTCTGAATCGGCCGCCGGACGCTTGCCTTGAACGATATCGGCAGCTGCCAAGCAACTAGGGTAAAATGCGGTTCCGCTCGTCGCGTCGCTTTGGGCATGTACTTGAGTTCCGATGAAGACTGCCCCAACAACTCCGATCCATCGTTTCATTCGTTGTCCCCTGCGTGAGTCCAGCCGATGCCTGCTTTGGATCAAAAGCAGACATGGCCGCAAGTCTGCGTGATGCATTCTGAGGGCCGCTAGCCTATTGATCATCGATGCGCGATTGCTCAACCTATTGGTGATTGCCCTGAGGCCGGCTCAGTCAATGGGGACTTTTATGCTTCACAGGCGTGCATTTTGCAAAGCGCTCTCGGCCGCTCCTATTTTTGCGACGCCCGCGTCTCTGCGCTCGGCCTTCGCCGACGAAGTGGCAAGCATCGTGATCGTGAGCCAACACGGTTTGCCGTATCTGCCGTTGATGGTGATGGACACGCTCAAGCTGGTCGAAAAACATGCCGTCAAGGCGGGGGTCATTTCGCTCAAACCTGAGTACAAAACCTTGGGAGGCACGCAATCGCTGATCGACGCCCTGTTGAGCGGACAGATGCATTTCGGCGTCACCGGTGTGCCTGGTCTAGCGACGCTGTGGGATAAAACTGCCGGCACAGCGAACGAAGTGCGGGCGCTCTCCGCTGTGCAGTCGATGCCATTCATGCTGGTGACCAACCGCGAGGCGATCAAAACGATCAAGGACTTCACAGATCAGGACAAGATCGCGGTGCCCGCGATCAAAGTCTCAAACCAGGCGATCTGCCTGCAGATGGCAGCAGCCAAGGAGTGGGGGCAGGAACAATACGCCAGACTCGATCCGTTCACGATAAACCGCCCCCATCCGGACGCCGCCGTATCGGTGATCTCGAAGGCCACCGAGGTCAACAGCCACTACTCCGTCGCACCCTATTATTACTATGAGCTGGCGACACCAGGAGTGCACAACGTTCTTAAATCCTACGATACGCTCGGCGGGCCGACGACCAATGGCGTGATGCTGATGACGAAGAAATTCCGCGACGCGAACCCGAAGGTGACGGGCGCGGTTTTCGCCGCGCTCAGCGAGGCGGAGGAGTTCATCAATAAAAGCGCCGGCGAAGCCGCCCAGATTTACATCAAGACCACCAATGAGAAGCGCAGCAGCCTTGAGGAGATGATCAAGTTCATTTCCGATCCTGATAATGTGTGGACGACCACACCACAACAGTCGATGAAATATGCCACATTCATGCACACTGTAGGCACAATGAAACGGCTACCGTCGTCGTGGAAGGATATGTATATGCCGGAAACGCACGAGCTCGGGGGCAGTTGAGCTGCGGCCTCTGCAGATGGTCACGGGCGGTCTTTGACCGCAATCGCCTCGATCTCGACCATCAGGTCGGGATGCGACAGACGGCGCACTTCGACAGTCGTGCTCGCCGGCAGTCCGACGCCGAGATAGTCGTGCCGGACATCGACATGCCGGAAGAACTCGTCGATATCGGTGACGAAGGTTGTCGTCTTGACCAGGTTCTCAAGGGTGGCGCCGGCAGCTTCGAGGGCCACGCGCAGGTTTTCGCCAACCTGCTGAATCTGGGCCCGCATATTGCGCGGGCCGACGATGTTGCCGGACGCATCGCGCGCAAGTTGCCCTGAAATAAAAATGAGTGCCTGGGTCTCGGCGACGACCACATGCGTGTAGAGGACACGTCCTGCGAGCGCGCGTTGAAACAGCATCTTTGGCTGGATTTTGGTCACCGTCATGATCGGTCCCCCGAGGTGGCTATTGCGGTCGGTCTGACCGTTTAGCAAGATGGCATCGGCTCTGGCAAAGGAGGGGCGACCATGCGCGCATCATCGAACGCCAACAGAGATCGCTTGTCACGCCGGCGCCTGCTGCAAGTCGGAAGCGCAAGTGTCGCGGGCGTGTCGCTCGGACTGCTGTCGCGCGCGTCCGCTGCGCCCGTCACCATCCACTATGCCACCGGCGGCGGCATCGGGCCGAACGAGATGGAGACGATCATCTATCTCGATTATCTCAAAGAGAACGTGCTGAAGAATTATGGGAAGTCGTACACCCTGGAGATGACTTTCACGCGCGGCACGCCGGAGGCGGCAACGCTGCTGGCGTCCGGGCAAGCTGACCTCGGCACCCTGGCGTTTTCGACCTTCGCCACCGCGGTCGCGAAAGACGCGGTCGCGGGCGGCCTCTCCATTATTTCCGACAACTACCAGGACGGTCACGCCGGCAATGCGACCAACACATTTTTCGTCCTGCAGGATTCTCCGATCAAAAGCGTCGAGGATCTCAAGGGAAAAAAGGTCGGCATCAATGCCTTCGGATCGGCTGTTGACCTGGTCCTGCGCGTTGTCTTGAAAAAGAAGGGGCTCGACCCGCGCCGCGATGTGGAGATCGTGGAAGTCAATTTCCCGAACATGGCGTCTGCAATCCGCGAGAAGCGCATCGATTGCGGCGTTCTTGTCATTCCGTTCCTGGCGGTGGAAAGCCGCAAGGGCGATCTGCGTGTGCTGTTCACCGGCGGCGATGCCTTCGGCCCATCGTCGGTGATCTTTCAGGTGGCCCGCACCGAATTCCTGAAGAAAAACGAAGATGCGGTGCGCGGGTTCCTTGCCGATTACGTGACGGGGCTCAACTGGTACTACGACAAGGCGAACCGCAGCAAAGCCATCGAGCTGGTCGCGGCCTTCACCAAATCGCCGAAAGAGGTTCTCGACAGCTATTTTGCCACCGGCAGCGATTATTATCGCGACCCAAATGGCTGCGTGCCGGTCATCGCGATCCAGAAACCGATTGACGCCATGATCGAAGAAAAATTGATCCCGCGGCCGGTGGACGCCGCGCAATATCTGGCCCTGAGCTATCTGCCGCGCCCGTGCTCGACGTAGTGCGGCCCAAGATCGACATTCGCGGGGTTTCGAAGACCTATGCCAGCGAGCGCGGCCCGGTGCTTGCCCTGCGCGGCACAGATCTAACTGTTAACGAGGGCGAGTTCGTCTCAATCGTCGGCCCGTCCGGCTGTGGCAAGAGCACATTGCTCTATGTCGTCGGCGGTTTTCTGGAAGCGGATGGGCAGGTCATCATTGACGGCGCGCCGATCACCGGTCCGGGCACCGATCGCGGCATTGTCTTTCAGGAATATGCGCTGTTTCCCTGGCTCACCGTGCGCGACAACATCGGGTATGGGCTGGAGCGTCAGGGGCTGCCGGCGATCGACTGTGAGAAGATCATCGATCGGTTGATCGGCGTGATCGGGCTTGCCGGCTTCGACAATCGCTTTCCGCGCGAACTCTCCGGCGGCATGAAACAGCGGGTGGCAATCGCCCGTACGCTTGCCCGCGATCCGGCCATTCTGCTGCTCGACGAGCCGTTTGGCGCGCTCGATGCCCAGACCCGGGAAATCATGCAGGACGAATTGCTGCGGATCTGGCTGGAAACCCGAAAAACCGTGCTGCTGGTGACCCACGACGTCACCGAGGCTGTCTTTCTCTCAAACCGGATCTGCGTGATGTCGGCCCGGCCGGGTCAGATCATCGAGGAGTTTGCCGTCGCCCTCGACCGCGAACGCCCGCGCGAAGAGCTCGTCCTCTCCGCAGACTTCAACACCATCCGCAACGAGGTCTGGCTGTCGGTGCGTCGCCAGGCGCTCGCCGCTGGACAGCAGAATGCCGAACCGTCGTAAAGGAACATTGGCCGCAGCGCTGCGGCTGATGGGACGAGCCTTGCCGCTCGTCTTATTCGGAGTGGTCTGGCAGGTGGTCGTCAGCTCGGGTCTGATCAACCGCGAGTTTCTGCCGCCACCGACCGCTGTCGCTGTGGCCTTTGCCGACCTTTTCACCGGAGGTGACATCGCCAAAAACCTCTTTGTCACGCTCTTTCGCGCCGGCGCGGGTCTTCTCATCGGGGCCGCGTGCGGGGTCTGGATCGGCGTGATGATGGCGCGATCGCAACGGTTCAAGGACTACGTGATGCCCATCGTCGGCGGGACTTACTCGCTGCCGAAGTCGGCGCTGATCCCGTTGTTCGCCCTGTGGTTCGGAATCGGCAATGTGACGGCCATTGCCGCGGTTTTTCTGGCCTGCCTGCTGCCGATGATCGTCAATACTTACCACGGTGTGATGACGACGCCGAAGGTGCTCGTCTGGAGCGCGCAAGCCCTTGGCACCACGCGGCGCGAGGTCTGGTCGCGCGTCTATCTGCGCAATGCCTTGCCTGACATCTTCACGGGCTTGAGGATCGCGCTTGGATTTTCTTTTGTGCTGGCAATCTCTGCCGAGATGATCGCGTCCACCAATGGCATCGGCAAGCTCATCTTCATGTACGGCGAGAACGGGACTTACGATTACATGTTCGCCGCGATCGCCTGTGTCGTCATCGTTGCCTTTTTTGCCGATCGCGGCCTGCTTCTCATCACACGCCGGTTGCTCGGCTGGCACGAATCGGCGGTCGCCGATCACGACAGGCGCAGGGCATGATAGCGCAGGGCAGGGAGTCTTCGCGGGTCCCGTGGCGGTCGGTCGCCTCGGTTGTTGGGCTTCTGATTGTCTGGGAGGCGAGTGCGCGCGCTCATCTCACTCCGGTTTTGTTCCTGCCGCCGGTCTCAGAGGTTGTCGACCAGCTTTGGCACTCGATCACCGACGGCACGCTTGCGCGCGATCTCTCCCTGAGCCTTGCGCGTGCGTTCAGCGGGTTGCTGCTCGGCACGGTCGCCGGCGTGATGGTGGGCCTGTTGATGGCGCGCAATCGAGTGATCGAATGGCTGGCGGATCCGTTGGTCGCCCTCGGATTTCCATCGCCGAAGATCGCCTTCATCCCGATTTTCATCCTCTGGTTCGGAATCGCGAGCCTGTCGAAAATTCTGCTTGTGGCATTTGCGTGCATCTTTCCGGTGGTCATCGGGACCTACAGTGCCGCCCGGTCAGTCAATCGGCTGTTCCTGTGGTCGGCGATGTCGCTCGGCAGCGGGCGGGCGAGCCTGTTTCTGCACGTGATCCTCCCGGCATGCTATCCGCGCATCTTCACGACCTTCCGCATAGCGGTGCCGGTGGGGTTGATCACGACTTTCACCGCGGAAATGGTGGCTGGCGGCGGCGGCATGGGGGCGACGCTGATCTACTCGCAACGGTTCTTTGAAAGCCCAACGGTGTTTGCCTACATCCTGGTCATGCTGGGTGTCGGGCTTGTTCTCGACACGGCCATGCGCAAATTCCAAAGCCATTTTCTGAATTGGGCCGAGGAAGCGGGCGTCTGATGGGTCCGCACGGCCCACGATTAGTAATGGGCTTTTTATTTTCTAACTGTTTTTAGATCAGGCACCATCACCACGGGTTGCATAAATCAGAAGAGGTCTTGCATGAACGTGAAATGGATTGTTGCGATTTTGGTAGTTACCGCCGTGCCGTTGTGCGCACAGGCTCAAAAGCCGGGTGCTGCAAAGGTAACTGATGCCGACGCGCAAAACGTCGTCAAAATCATCGGCGCCGACAAGGTCAAGACCCAGACCTTTTGCGATATCAGCAAGCTCGGTGACCAGGCCGATGAGGCTGCGCAGAAAAAAGATATGAAGAAAGTCGAAGAGCTGAATCAAAAAATGGAAGCGCTGGTCACGAAACTGGGTCCCGAATATGCCGCGTTCATGAATGCGCTTCAGGACATGGATCCTAATTCACCAGACGGTCAGAAGATCGATGCAACGCTGCAAGGGTTGGACAAGATGTGTGCGAAGTAGCGACATCGCGCCGTGCTGAAGTTCGATTTGCATCAAGCCGATAAGGACCTCAAGGAAAAACTCAAGAAGAGTCCGACGCTCAGCCCGCCTGAGCGTCGGTAACCGCCCGCCGGTTCAGATTTTGCACCAATTCTCGATCATTCGAGAATAGAGCGCAGTTGCCTGTTCGATCCTCGACACCAAGCAATATTCATCGGTCTGGTGTGCCAACGTCAGCTCGCCGGGCCCAATGATTGCGGTCGGTGGTGAGCCAATCGCCGGCGTCAGTACCGAAGCGTCAGTAAAGTAGGGCGCTGCGCCGATCTCGTCGCCGAAGCCCCCGATCTCGTGCGCAATCCGGAACACGTCCCTCATCCATGCATCATTCGGATTGGTCCATACGCTTTGCGCATCAAGCAGCGTGTTCAATGCCACCTCGGCTCCGAGATAAGTCGCCAACTGATCACGGATCTTGTCGTGCTCTTGTCCCGGTATCGTCCGGATGTCTATGCCGATGACGGCGCGATCGGGCACCGAATTGATGTTGAGCCCACCGGTCACCGTGCCGACATTGAGTGTCGGGCCGCCGAGGACATCGTGTCGCGCGATATTGAAGTCGAAATCCTGCAATGCCGTCACTGCGCGCGCGGCCTTGTACACCGCATTGACGCCCTTCTCAGGCATCGAGCCGTGCGCGGTCACTCCGATTGTCTTCGCCTCGAGCCACAGCGCCCCCTTATGACCAACCAGCGGCCAGTTGCCGGTGGGTTCCGCCACGACCAGCGCACCGACATGGGGGAGCCGCGTCTTGGCGCGGACCAGGGCCTCGGCGCCGGAGCAGCCGGTTTCTTCGCCCGCTGTGATGACGAACACCACGCCAGGCGTTCTCTCCAGCCTGTCGGCCAGCGCAATACCGGCCGCGACGAATGCGGCGACGCCACTTTTCATGTCGGATGAGCCGCGGCCGTAGAGCTTGCCGTCCGCAATCTCAGCGGCCAATGGGTCGACCGACCAGGGCTGCGCCCCAAGCGGCACGGTGTCGAGATGGCCGGTAAACCCAAGGGGCAATCTGCCGGGCATGCCACCGATGTAAGCGACAAGCTGTGCCCGTCCTTCGCCGAAGGGAACGAGGTCGACAGCAAACCCTGCACCTTCAAGCAAGGCCGCGAGGCGCTCGGCGCAGGCGCGCTCGGCGCCCGGCGGGTTGATTGTGTTGAACCGGACGAGATCCTGAGTCAGCGCGACTGAAGACTGCATGGTTTATCCGAATGGCTTATCCGAAGTAGGCATCGCGCACCTCTTGGCGGGCTGCGAGTTCTGCCGGTGCGCCGCTCGCCGCCACGCGACCCTTCGAGAGCACGAAACCATGGTGGGAGATCGCGAGCGTCTGGTGCACGTTCTGCTCGACCAGGAGCACGGTGATGCCGCGCTCGTTGATGCCACGAATGATGTCGAAATTTTCCTTCACCAGTCGCGGCGACAGGCCGAGCGACGGCTCGTCGATCAGGAGCAGCTTGGGCGCGCACATCAGGCCACGCCCGATCGACACCATCGCTTGTTCTCCGCCGGACATGGTGCCGGCAAGCTGCGTGCGCCGCTCGGCGAGCCGCGGAAAAATCTGCAGGATTTCGGCAAGACGCGCCGCGGCGACCTTGTCCGAGGGCTCCTGATAGGCGCCGACCCGCAAGTTCTCCTCCACCGTGAGTTTGGGGAACACCTTGCGCCCCTCGGGAATGCAAGCGATGCCGGCGGCGATGATCTTGTGTGTCGGCAGCTGCGCGATGTCGATGCCGTTGAACACGATGCGGCCGGCGCGTGGCGGGGTCAACCCGAGGATCGACCGCACCAAGGTCGTCTTGCCGGAGCCGTTCGAGCCGAGCAGGCAGGTGATGCGGCCGTCCTCGACCTCGAGCGAGACGCCCTGCAGCACGTCGGCCTTGTCATAGGCCGTAAAGACATCCTCGATCGTGAGCGTGCTGGCCATCATGCCACTCCGAGGTAGGCTTCTTGGACCTGCGCGTCGGCAGCGACCGCGCGGTACGGGCCTTCCGCGATCTTGCGGCCGAAATTGAGCACCACGCAGCGATCGGTGATGCGTTCGATCACGCCCATCTCGTGCTCGACGATGATGATGGTGAGGTCCTTGTTCCGCGTGCGCACCAGCAGGATGTCGTTCATCAGTTCCGCAGTCTCCTCATGCGTCATGCCGGCCGAGGGCTCGTCAAGCAGCAGCAGTTTGGGTGCGCTGATCAGCGCGCGGCAGATCTCGATGCGACGGCGGTCGATCATTGGCAGGCCGGCGACCGGTTCGGACAAGCGATCGGCCAGCGCGGGCTCAAACACCTCGACCAGCGCACGCGCGGCCGCATAGCTGTGCTCGAACTCGCGCTTGAAATCGCCGCGCCTGACCAGATTGAACCAAAGCCCCTGATTGAGGCGCTTGTGGTTGCCGATCATGATGTTGTCGAAGATCGACAGCGGCAGCGACAAGCGCGAGCGCTGGAAGGTGCGCGACATGCCGGCCTGGTAGACCGCCCGTCCGCTGGCATTGGTGACATCGGCACCATCGAAGGTGACCCGCCCGGCGTCGGCGGAATAGATGCCGGTGATCACGTTGAAAAACGTGGTCTTGCCCGAGCCGTTCGGGCCGATCAGTCCGAGGATCTCATTCGGAGCCACGGCCAGATCAAGCTCGTCGAGCGCCAGCACGCCGCCGAAATGTTTGGTCAGGCTGCGGGCTTCGAGCAGCGTGCTCATGGCGCTCGTGGTGCTCATGGCCGCCATCCGGGAAAATAGCGGCGCACCGGCCGTGGCAGCAGCCCCTCTGGCCGAAACAGCAGCACCGCGATCACCAACAGCGCGTAAAGCAGAAACCGGTATTCCTGGATGGTCTGCAGTTTTTCGGGCACGACCACGACGATGATGGTCGCCACCAGCAGGCCCCAAGGGTTGCCGATGCCGCCGAGCAGCAGAATCGAAACCAGAATGAGAGAATCGGCGAAGGTGTAGTTGTTGGGTGCAACGAACCCGCCAACCATTCCGAACAGCGCGCCGGCGACGCCGATGAGGAAATTGCCGATCAGGAAAGCTGTGATCTTCCAGCGGGCGATATCGAGGCCGAAGCAACTCGCGGCCGTTTCGTCGAGCCGCAAGGCGTCGAGGTTGAGCCCGATCCAGGACCGCTCCAGCCGCCGTACTAGTATGAAAGTGCCGACGAGCAGCAGCAGGCTAACCGCGAAATAGTTCATGTAGAACGACAGCGAGACGCCGCCGATTTCGATATTGTCGTTGAACGACCAGCCAAGAATGTTCATGCCTTTGACCTGCAGGCCCTGCGGCCCGCCGAGCACGTCGTTGACTTCAAGGAAGGTCTTGAACAGCAAGGCAAACGCGATAGTCACCACC
>Ga0209068_10000970_pt1 | contig 14620 bp, 12 predicted proteins | sample ColStrG_CSR_2012_FD_187200 | JGI IMG/M metagenome (GOLD analysis project Ga0209068, IMG submission 187200) | Freshwater sediment microbial communities in response to fracking from Pennsylvania, USA - Cold Stream Run_MetaG_CSR_2012 (SPAdes)... | ecosystem: Environmental > Aquatic > Freshwater >... | reverse complement strand
GCGGAAATCCGACATCGGAGTCCGGCCCCGCCAGTGACAGCCCCTTCCCGATGACATGCTGTCTCGGTGCACGAAGATTTCGACCGCTGCTTCCGGGCCGTCCAATCCAAGGACGCCCGTTTCGACGGATGGTTCGTGACCGCCGTGCTGACCACCGGGATCTACTGCCGGCCGAGTTGCCCGGCCCGGCCCCCGTTCGCCCGAAACGTCCGGTTCTACCCGACCGCGGCCGCGGCCCAGCACGCCGGATTCCGGGCCTGCAAGCGTTGCCGACCGGATGCCTCGCCCGGATCTCCGGAATGGAACGTCCGCGGCGACGTCGTGGCCCGGGCCATGCGGCTGATCGCGGACGGCACCGTCGACCGTGAGGGCGTCGGCGGGCTCGCCGCCCGGCTCGGTTACAGCACGCGCCAGCTGGAGCGCCACCTTGTGGCCGAGGTCGGCGCCGGCCCTCTCGCTCTCGCACGGGCCCAGCGGGCCCAGACCGCCCGCCTCCTGATCGAGACGACCGAGCTCTCCTTCACCGACGTCGCCTTCGCCGCCGGGTTCTCGAGTGTCCGTCAGTTCAACGACACCGTCCGCCTGGTGTTCGACGGAACCCCGACCTCCCTGCGGGCCCGTGCCGGCCGCCAGGCGGCGCCGGCCGCCCCCGATGCGGTCACCTTCCGCCTCCCGTTCCGGGTTCCGTTCACTCCGGACAGCCTGTTCGGCCATCTGGTGGCCACCGCCGCTCCGGGCTGCGAGGAGTACCGCGACGGAGCGTTCCGCCGCGCGCTCCGCCTGCCCGGCGGCAACGGCATCGTGTCGCTGGCCCCGACGCCGGAGCACGTCGTCTGCAAACTGGTCCTCGAAGACTTCCGAGACCTCCCCACCGCCATCGCCCGCTGCCGGGGCCTGCTCGACCTCGATGCCGACCCGGAGGCGGTGACCGACTCCCTGGCCGACGACCCGGTGCTGGCTCCGCTGGTGGCCAAGGACCCCGGTCGTCGGATCCCCCGCACCGTCGACGCCGCCGAGCTCGCCATCCGGGTGGTGCTGGGCCAGCACGTGTCCACCGCCGCGGCGCGCACCCACACCGCGCACCTGGTCGAGCGATTCGGGACGCCGATCTCCGACCCCGACGGCAAACTCACCCATCTGTTCCCTTCGGTCGACGAGCTGGCCGCCCTCGATCCGGACAGCCTCGGCCTCCCGACGGCGCGCCGGCGGTGCGTGGCCTCGCTGGTCGGCGCGCTGGCCGATGGGAGCGTCGAGCTCGATACCGGCACCGACTGGGACCGGGCCCGCCACCAGCTGGCGGCGCTGGCCGGAGTGGGACCTTGGACCGCCGAGATGATCGCCATGCGCGGCTTCGGCGACCCCGACGCCTTTCCGGTCACCGACCTCGGCGTCCGGAACGCCGCCGTGCTCCTCGGCCTCCCCACCACCGCGGCCGCGCTGGGGCAACGCGCCGGCGCCTGGCGCCCGTGGCGCGCCTACGCCGTGCAATATCTGTGGGCGGCACTCGATCACCCGATCAACCACTGGTCGCCGAGCCCGCCACCATGACCGGAACCCGCTGGCGCACCATGAACAGCCCGGTCGGCCCGCTCACCTTGGCCGGGCGCGGCGATGTCCTCACCCACCTGCGGATGGACGGCCAGACCCATCCCCCGCCCGGGCGCCACAAGTGGCACCACGACCCGAGGGCGTTCGGCAATGTGGTCGACCAGCTCGATGCCTACTTCGCCTCCGAGCTGACTGTCTTCGCCGTCGATCTCAGCCTCGACGGAACTGACTTCCAACGAAGCGTGTGGCAGGCGCTGCTCGAGATCCCCTACGCCGAGACGAGGTCCTACGGCCAGCTGGCAGAGCGGATCGGACGGCCCGGCGCCGCCCGGGCGGTCGGCTGGGCCAACGGGCACAACCCGATCGGCATCATCGTCCCGTGCCACCGGGTGATCGGCGCCGGCGGCGCCCTGGTCGGCTACGGAGGCGGCCTGCCCAGGAAGAAGGCGCTCCTCGAGCTCGAACAGGACCACGGAATCCCGCGACTCGCCCTCGACGCCTGATCCCCGAGCCCCGTTCAGGCCTGCGCCGGCGCCGGCAACCCGATGGGATTGGGGAACGGAATCGTGCCGGAGCCGATGACCGACCCGGACATCATGCGCAGGCCCTCGAACAACGACGACCGCTCAGGTTCCGTCAGGGCGGCGAAGGGTGGGGCGGCCAACTCATCGGTCACCTGTTCGAGCCGGCTGCGCAGCTGGAGTCCGGCCGGGGATGCGCGCGGTCCCTCCATCAGACCCAAGTCCTCCAGCCGGCCGCGGACGGCTTCCCACTCATCGGCCGACCACCCGCGACTGGCCTGGAACACGGACCCGTCGATGCCCTCCGACCCGGCGAAGAGGACCAGCGCCTCGCATCCGTCGAGCCCGCTGGCGGTGAGCGCGGCCACGTGGCCGTCGCCCCGGTGCTCGCGCAGGTCGGTGCAGCCCTGCCACAGCGCCTCGACCGGGTCGTCGGGTGGTACGAGCTCGCGATTGGCGCTGAACAGGGCGCGTCCGGAGCCGTCGGCCGCTCCGACGACCGTGTCCAGCAAGGGGAGGAGCGTCGGGGCCTGCTCGTCGACCGACGGGACCAGGCGGCGCAGGGCGGCCGCCGCCCCGGCGGACCGGGCCCGAAGCACGGTCGACGGAGCGGCGAACGTCCAGGCGTCGGGGATCGATCGCCGCACCATCCGGTCGTGGAAGCTGAAGAAGGTGGCCCGGACCACCGCCGGCCCGGTCGGGCCGAGGGGTGCCGATCGGGCCGCGAAATAGCCCATCCAGAAGCCGCGCAGCCCGGTGGCCAGGAGAGCCTCTCGGCATTCGGGGGCGAAGTAGGTCACGGCGTGGACCGGCTCGAAGCACGTCCACCACGTTCGGGGTCCGGGCCCGTCCGATGGCCGGCCCGATGGCCGGACCGGGGGTGGTGCCGAGGGCTGCGCCGGCATCAGGCCGGGTCGGCGCCCCCCGGTCCCTTCTCGCCGGCGTCCGGTGCGGCCGGGACGGGGACGGGGCTGCGCCCGGTGTAGAGGCCGACCAGGCCGGCCAGGGCCAGGGCGATGAGCACGACGATCACCGCTACCCGCGTCGTCGGCTTGCTCCACACCACCAGGATCAGCAGACCCAGGCCGAGGACGCCCCACTGCAGCCCCTTGCGGTGGGCGACGGCGAAGGTGTGCACGGGACCCTCGGTCATCCACGAGGGCCTGTTCCGTGCGGACAGCCACCCCCGGAACCGGGCATTGCCGGCCACCATGCCGCCGATGGCAACGAGGGCGGCCACGATGAGCACGGTGCGGACGGTGTCGAGCAGCAGGGCACTGACGGCGTCGATGGTGGCAGCGTTGGCCGCCTTGGAATGGGAGGGATCCAAGGATGACAGGTACTGATTTCGGGCCACCGACGCAACCACCAGCACCAGCGCCATGGAGAGCGCCAGCCCTACGGCGGCACGCACCAGCCCCCGTCGGCGATCCCGGGTCAGCACGACGCCTCCGGCGAAGCACAGCAGGGTCACGATGGGCAGCACCAGGGCGAGATGGTTGAGGAACCGGGTGAGCCGCTGGAAGCGGGCCAACTGGTCGGACTGGAACAGCACGAACTTGAGCCCCTTGACCGCCGGCACCTTGTCGAAGACGGTGATGCCCTTGGCGTCCAGTGCCTTCTTCGCCTGCACCTCGACTTGGGAGAGATCGATGGTGACTCTGCCGTTGCTCGAGGTCAGCGAGCCCCCCTGCTCTCCGGTGAGCAGGGCGACCAACTGCTTGTGGGAGGCGCGGTTGGCCGCGATCCACAGCTTTTCGAACTGCGGGGACTGGACCGCCTTCAAGGTGATCTGCTCGGTCGCGCTCCGGAGTCCGTTGGTGATGGGCGTGGCCAGAAAATCGGCCCGGGGCGGCAGCGCCTGCTTGACCTTCTGCTGCACGTCGGTCTGGGCGATCAGCCGTTGGCTCACCTGGTGCGCCACCGCCGCCTGGATGGCCGGATCGCTGGCCAATGGGGCGACCGTGCTCACATAGGCGTCGGTGTTCAGCAATTCGTTCCGAGCGAAGACCACGAAGATCGACACGACGGCGAGGATGCACGCCAGGACGATCAGCACCCAGGAAATTATCCGCTTCCAGAGCCTTCCCCGCGGCGTCGCCCCGTCCGCTCCCTGAGCGGCGCGGAGTTCCTCGTTTTCCTTGCGCAACTCCTCGACCGCGTGCTGGAGGCCTTCGGGGTCGGTGTCCCCATTGTCCGCAGCCACGTCCAGACTGTACCGGGTCTTGATTTGCCAACCCGGGACCCTCGCCCCGTCCGCCAGCCTCCGGTGTGGACGACGCATGGAGACACAGCGCCGCTGGTCAACGAGCGCCGGCGGTTCACGCAGCGCCGGCAGGGTCGTCCCGACCCGCAACCACCCCGGGACGACCGCTGCCTGCGTTGCCGTGATCTGATGCAGCCGACCTGGGTCAGCGCATCGGCTCAGCTGAGGAGCTTGGCCTTCTGGGCCTCGAACTCCGCGTCGGTGAGGACGCCCTTGGCCTTGAGGTCGGCCAGCTTGGCCAGCTCATCGGCACTGCCGGAGCTTCCAGCGGTCTCCTTCACGTAGGAGTCGAATGCCTGCTGCTGCCGCTGGGCCTGGGCCGCAGCCCGCTCCTGCATCTTCCCGCCCCGGGCGATGAGGTAGATGAGCACGCCGAGGAAGGGGAGGATGATGACGAAGATCACCCACAGGGCCTTGGCCAGCCCGCCCATGTCATGGCTTCGGAAGATGTCGGCGAAGATGACGATGAGAAGCCAGATCCACAAGAAGAAGAGGAAGAATTCCAGCATCGTCCAGAAGATGCTGAGCAATGGATAGGTGTAGGCAAGCATGTTCGGGGCTGCTCCTTGTTCGGGGACAGCAATGCACCATAGTGGCCCGGGCCCCTGCGTCCAGGTTTCATCGTGTGCCGTCCATCCGGAGGACCCGGAGGCCAGGCACCCGTTCTCCGTTTGCCGGACCACCCCTCCCGGGGCAAAACCACCTAGTGTCACAACCGGAGATCGGACAGGTTAGGGGATTCGTGAACATGGTTGGCTCTTTGCCCGGTGCCACGGTGGGCATGGTGGGCCCGGCGCCACGGTGGGCATGGCGCGGGTTGGACCCTTCGCCACCGGGCGGTGGCGGATCGGTGCCTGAGCCCGGGCCGATGCGGTCCCCACCGCGTCACCCGCCGGTTGCCGGCGCCGGAGCATGACCACGCCCGCGGCGGACGGGGGCCCCGAGACATCCGCAATCCCTCCCGACCCGATGGCTCTGCTCAAGAGCCGCAGCTACATCCAGCTGTTGGTGCTGGCCGCCCTCATCGGCGCGCCCGTCTCGGCCGTCGCCTACGGGTTCCTCAAGCTGGTCAGCCTGCTGCAGAACTGGTTCTTCACCACGCTGCCCGGGGAGCTGGGCTTCCACGGCGTGCCGGCGTGGTGGCCCCTCCCGCTCCTCGGGATCGCCGGGCTCCTGGTCAGTTCCGTGATCCGGTACCTGCCCGGGACCGGGGGGCATTCGCCGGCTGACGGGTTCCAGACCGGAGGGACGCCGGATCCCATCGACCTGCCCGGGGTGTTGCTGGCCGCCCTGGCCACCTTGAGCCTGGGCGTCGTCCTCGGTCCCGAGGCGCCGCTGATCGCCATCGGGGGCGGCCTGGGCGTGCTCGCCGTGCACCTGGCCAAACGCGACGCGCCACCGACGGCCGCCGCGGTGATGGCCGCGGCCGGCAGCTTCGCGGCGATCAGCACGCTCTTCGGATCACCGATCGCCGGCGCCTTCCTGTTGATGGAGGCGGCCGGGCTCGGCGGCCCGGTCCTCGGGTTGGTGCTCGTCCCCGGCCTCCTGGCCGCCGGGGTGGGGACGCTCATCTTCATCGGGCTCGACTCACTGACCGGATTCGGCACCTTCTCATTGGCGATTCCCGGTCTTCCTCCGTTTCAGCACCCGACGGTGGCCATGTTCGGCTGGGCCCTGGTCTTCGGCGTGGCCGCGGCGGTGGTGGGCGGCGGCATCCGCCTGATGGCGCTCGCCGTGCGTCCCCACGTCGAGCGGCGCATGCTCCTTCTCACCCCGGTGGTGGGCCTGGCCGTGGCCGGACTGGCCATCGCCTTCGCCGAGGGGACCGGACGGGGGCCGACCGACGTCCTGTTCTCCGGGCAGTCGGCCCTCCCCGGTCTCGTGCAGCACGCGGCCGGCTGGACCGTCGGCGCCCTCCTCCTCCTGGTGGTGTGCAAGTCGTTGGCCTATGGGCTCTCGCTGTCCAGCTTCCGCGGCGGACCGGTGTTCCCCTCCATGTTCATCGGTGCCGCCGGCGGGGTCGCCGCCTCGCATCTCCCCGGACTGGTGCTGGTGGCGGGCGTGGCCATGGGGATCGGGGCCATGTGCACGGCCATGCTCAAACTCCCCCTGACCTCGACGCTGCTGGCCACCTTGCTCCTCTACAGCGACGGACTGGCCGTCATGCCCCTGGTCATCGTGGCGGTGGTGGTGGCCTATGCCACCACCGCATGGCTGCCCCAGACGGTGGCCGAACTGCGGGGGGTGGTGGCTGACGGGGCTGCCCCCCAGGACCGTGGAGCACCACTCCCGTCCGTCCACGATCCCGCCGGAGGCGGGCCCGGGCCCCGATGAGCGTCGTCGATCTGATCCTCATCGGGCTGGCGGTCACCCTCGAGCCGATCCCCATCACCGGGTTCATCCTTGTGCTCAGTACGGAGAGGGGGACGTTCAAGGGTGCCGCCTACATCCTCGGATGGTTCCTGTCGCTGGTGGTGGTGATCGGCGGCACGATCCTGGTGACCGGAGGGAAGCCGCCCCAGCCGTCGACGGCACCCTCCAATGCGGTGCTCGGGGTCAAGATGGCACTCGGGGTGGTCCTCATCATCCTCGGCTTCCGGCAGCGGAGCCGGGTGGGCATGCCCAAGAAGCCGCCGACGTGGATGGCCAAGCTCGACCGCATGTCGGCGTGGGCCGCGGCCGGTCTGGGACTGCTCCTCCAGCCGTGGGTGCTGGTCGGCGCCGGGGCTGCCGCTGTGGCCCAGATGCATGTCTCGTCGATCGAAACCTATGCCCTGCTGGTCGGGTTCTGCCTCCTGTGCACGGCGAGCATCCTGACCATGGAGCTCTACGCCGTCTTCTCCCCCGATGCCGCCGCCCAGAAGCTCGACGGGCTGCGGCAATGGATCGACACCCACCGCGACCAGGCCATCATCGTGCTCGCCCTCATCGTCGGCCTGTGGCTGGTCGGGGACAGCCTCTATCTGATCGTGTCGTGATGGCATCTCGCCGGAGGTCATCCGCAACGAATGGGGGACAGGAGCCCGTCCGTTGATCCTGCTCCATGTCATCGCCGGGCTCGTCGGCATCGTGGTGGTGATGTCCGTGCTCATCTCGGCGCTCGAGACCGTGGTCCTCCCCCGCGGGTTCACCCACATCGCCCGCTTCGTGTTCGCGGTGGCGGACCGGGTGCTCGTGCACCGCTGGCGGAACCCGGATCGGAAGGACAACCTCCGAGCGCTCTACGCCCCGATTGCCCTGGTCAGCCTGCCCCTGGTGTGGATGCTCTCGGTGACATTCGGCTTCTCGTTCATCTTCTGGGCGATCAGTCACGACACGGCCCAGCGCTCGTTCGAGATCAGCGGGTCGTCGCTGTTCACACTGGGCTTCGCCGAACCGGAGGGCAGCGCCCGGATCTGGCTGACCTTCGTGGAGGCCACCATCGGGTTGGGGCTGGTCGCCCTGTTGATCAGTTACCTGCCCACCATCTACGCCGCCCACAGCAGTCGGGAGCGGGGCGTCAGCCTGCTCCGCCCCTTTGCCGGCACCCCGCCATCGCCCGTCGGGATGCTCGCGGACCTCTACCGTTCGGGCTCATTGGACAATCCGGACCTGTGGCGCACCATGGTCGACTGGTTGCTCGACCTCGACCAGACCCACACCTCCTTCCCCGCCCTGTGCTACTTCCCCGAGTCGACGCCCGGCCAGTCATGGGTCGCGGCCGTCGGCTCGATGGTCGACGGTGCGGCCCTGCTCCTCTCGGCGTCGGAGTTCATCACCGGGGAGCACACCGTCGAGGAGGTGAAGGGCCCGATGCTGGCCCTGGCCTACGGTATGCCCGGACTGGTCCGGATCGGCAAGGCGGCGGGGCTGCCCATCGAGCCGCCGGTTCTGCTGGCCGGGCTGATGACCACCTGGTCCGACCCGGCTCCGGAGATCTCCATCCACCGCTCCGAGTACCTCGCCGCCCTCGATCGGCTCAGCGCGCTGATGGTCGTCCCCGAGGCCGAGCGCCAGGGGTGCTGGCAGCGCTTCGCCTGGGTCCGCTCCGGGTACGACCAGGCCCTGCGCGGGCTGGCCGGCCTCACCCTGGCGTCGCCGTCGCCGTGGACCACCGACCGACCGGCCGTGGTCGGACGCCCACGTCTGCTCCTCCGCCGCCCGATCGAGGTGGACTGGACGGTTCCCGACCCGGGTTGAGGCGGGCGACAACGCGACAATGCGCCGGGTGGCTACCGGGCCAAGGGCGCTCTACAGATGGCTGAACCCCCCGGACTCGTCCTTGGTCATGGCCACCGACACCGGATGCTTGTCGAAGTGGCCGATCGACTGCTTTATGTCGTCGAGCAGCAAGAGGGCGAGGTCCAGGCTCACCCCCTGGCGCACCAGGATCCGCTGGACCGAGATGTCCGACACCGATCCGGTCAGCGGGTAGGCCGGAACCTGCCAGCCCCGGACCCGGAGCCGGTCGGCCACGTCGTAGAGCGTGTAGCCCGGGTTCTCACCTTCACGGATCCTCCAGGCCACCGACGGTATGCCCGAGTGTGCGTCCGAGTCGCAGAGCAGCTCGAACGGCCCGAGCTTCACGATCTCGTCGGCCAGGAACTTGCCGGTGGCGTAGCACGCGTCGTGGACGTCACGGTAGCCATGCTTCCCCAGCCGCACGAAGTTGTAGTACTGGGCCACGATCTGACCGGCCGGCCGGGAGAAGTTGATCTGGAAGACGGGCATGTCGCCCCCCAGGTAGGTGACATGGAAGATCAGATCGTCCGGAAGTTCGGAGGCATCGCGCCACAGCGCCCATCCCACGCCGAGGGGGGCCAGTCCGAACTTGTGACCGGAGGTGCTGATCGACTTGACCCGGGGGATCCGGAAGTCCCACATGATGTCGGGGGCGCAGAACGGGGCCAGAAAGGCGCCGCTGGCCCCGTCGACGTGGATGTCGATGTCGAGACCGGTCTCCTCCTGCAGCTTGTCCAACGCTTGGGAGAGCTCGAGGACGGGCTCGTAGGAGCCGGTGTAGGTCACACCGAACGTCGGGACCACGGCGATGGTGTTCTCATCCACCTGTTCGAGCATCTGCTCGACATCCATGCAGTATCGGCCGGCCGACATCGGGATCTCCCGCATCTCAACCTCCCAGTACTTGGCGAACTTGTGCCACACCACCTGCACCGGGCCGCACACCATGTTCGGCCGGTCGGTGGGCTTTCCCTCCGCCCGGCGCTTCGCCCGCCACCGCCACTTGGCCGCCATCCCACCGAGCATGCAGGCCTCCGATGAGCCGATGGCCGAGCAGCCCACGGCCGCGCCGTCCTCGGGTGCGTTCCACAGGTCCGCCAGCATCTGCACACAGCGGCGCTCGATCTCGGCGGTCTGGGGGTACTCGTCCTTGTCGATCATGTTCTTGTTGATGGCCAGGTCCATAAGCTTGTGGACCTCGGGCTCCTCCCAGGTCTGGCAGAACGTGGCCAGGTTCTGGCGGGCGTTGCCGTCCAGCAGCAACTCATCGGAGATGGCCTGGTAGGCGTCTTCCGGGCGCATCTGGTCGGCGGGGAAGCGGTGCGACGGCAGGGTGGTCAGCAGGTCCTGGCCCGCGTAGACCGACTCGATCATTGCGTCCCGGATGGACTGGTGTTTGTGCAGGGGCATGCTTCGTCCTCATCTTCGATGGTCGGTGGTTCAGTGGTGGATGGGTTCAGTGGTGGATGGGTTCAGTGGTGGATGGGTTCAGTGGTGGATGGGTTCAGTGGTAGATGGGAGCCCGGGGTCAGACACCGCTGACCGCATGGATCCGACCACTGGCGATGGCCAGGGTCAGGGCCTCGAAGTCGAGCTGGTTCTGGTCGGCGTACGACCTGGCGAAGCGGCACAGGGACCGGTCGAACCGGTCGCTGCCCCCGAGGTAGGCACCGAGGGCGATGGCGTCCCCCGATCGGGCATGGGCGCGGGCCAGGGTCCACCCGCATATCTGGGCATAGATCCCGAGGAGCTCCGGCGACATCTGGTCGACCGCGGCTGAAGCCTTCCAGTCCCAGAGCTGGCGCATATAGAAGTCCCGGGCGATGCCGTCATCGCCCTCGAACCGTTCCCAGCCGAGGAAGATGTCGCTGGCGCCCTGCATGATCCGCTGGCCCTCGACCACCCGCTGGCCCTGGTTGGGGAACTGGCTCTTGGCCAGAAAGGGCTCGCCGACGGCGGCCTCGGCTTCCTTGATCTGGAGGAAGAGCGGATCTCCGTGGTCGCGGCCGGTGAACAGCGCCACCCAGCACCGGGTGCCGACGCTTCCGACGCCGACCACCTTGCGGGCCAGGTCGATGAACTCGTAGCGCTCGAGCAGCCGCTGGCGATCCACCGACAGGGTCTGGCTGTAGCTGGAGAGGGCATCGAACAGATTCCGGAGGGTCCGGTTGGACTGCATGTCGGTGAAGACTTCCTCGGCCGGCACCATGAGGGGCGGGTCGTTGACGAACCTGAGCTGACCCTCGTGCTCCACCGTCAGCTTGGCCAGGGCGGCGAGGTGGTCCTTGGAATGCGCCTTGGTCATCCGGCGCTGGAAGGCCTCGGTCACCTTGCGACCGGCCTGGTCGCCCCACCGGGCCAACAGGGTGGCGGCGTCGAGCCGGGAGTACCAGACCTCGAGGTCGCGCATGTCGGCGAACTCCCGCACGGCCGTCCGGTACGAGCACGAGGCCTGGGCGACGATGGACGAGCACACCGGCTCGTCGAACTCGCGGCTCCGGGCGGCGATCTCGAGGCTGGCGGCCAGGCGCTTCAGGTCCCACTCGAAGGGGCCGGGGATCGTCTCGTCGAAGTCGTTGACGTCGAAGATCAGGTCGCGCTCAGGTGAGGCGAAGCCCCCGAAGTTGGACAGGTGGGCGTCCCCGCAGAGTTGGACGTCGAGCCCGGTCTGCTTCTCCTGGGCCAGGTCGGCGGCCATCACCGCAGCAGCGCCCCGGAAGAAGGCGAATGCCGAGTCGGCCATCCGCCCGTAGCGGATGGGGACGAGCTCGGGCACCCGCGTGGTCGCCTGCAGAGCCAGGATCTCGAGGGGATCGGTCCGACCGGGTGGGGGCACCCACTCGCCGTGGCGCGCTCGAGGGACCCGGGCCCGGGCCTCTCGTCCGAACGACGCGCGCTCGGCAGGGGATGCCTGTCTCATCGAACCATCATTCCACTACTGCCTCCGGGCCGTCGGACCCTCCTCGGACCCACTCAGCGCTCGGGTTCGCCCACGGTCGCGCCGCCCCGATCCGGAGCCGGGCCCACGGCCAACTTGGCGCTCAACTTGATGGCCTTGACCGTGCTGGTGGCACCGGTCTGCAGGACGATGGCCATTGCCAGCAGCACGACGGCGAGGATCCGGAATGTATGCGAACCGAGCATCAGGATGGCGACCCGTCCGAGGAAGTACGGCGGCGAGCACACGGCGGCGCCGACGGCGCCGCCGATCGCCGTGGCGGTGAGCTTGTCACGACGCGATCGGCTCGACTTGACTCCGAGGAGCCGCGAGGGGATCAGGACGTAGGTGAGCATCATCACGCCGACCACGATGCCCAGGGAAAGCCCGAACCAGCGGATCCCCCACCGCTGGACGACCATCGTCGAGAACCCGAGGGCCAAGCCGATGACGAATCCCCATCCAAGAACGGTCGCCTTGTGGGCCCGCGCCTCGGCGAACGCCGGGCGGATCTCCGGTGCTCCCGGCCTCGAGATGGCGAAGGCGAAAACCGCATTGAGGAAGAAGGCGGCGGCGGTGATCGAGGCGATGGCCAGCACGACGGGGACCAGCAACGGCCCGCGGAGCACGTGGAACTCCTTGCCATGGAAGACGTGGGCCTTGAGGTCGAGCATGGCCGCCCAGATCCACATGGCCGGCAGTATCTGGACCAGCGTGAGCCGCCAATTGGTGAACAGCAGCTTCACCCCTTGGAAGAGCATGGAGAACGCCCCCACCGCCATGGCCAACGGCGCCAACCAGCGGCTGCGCCGGCTCAGCGTCCGGATGGTGCTCTCGACCATCGCTTCGTCGCCGGTACGGATGGCGGCGACCAGGCGCTGGAACTGGATCGCCACCGTCCTCCGCCGCGATCGGCCCGATGAGCCGTCGGCCGCGCCGCCCGCCGGATCCGGCTCTCCTTCCGAGGCCGTGACGCTGACACCTCCCGTGGCGCGGGCCCGGGAATCGTCGCGGGTCGATTTCGAAGATCTGCGGCGCACGGCCCGGGGTGCCATTGCCGGTCAGGATAACCCTGATGGTCGCGCTGGTCGGATGCGTTCTTGCCCCATCCGGGTGGTGCGATCGGCGGTCGGACGGGCCGGTGGCCCGGCGCAGGGGGCTAGCGGTTGGAGGCGGCCCGGCCTCGGCGACGCTGGCCCAGGAGGATGACCAGGCGATCGACGAGGGCACCGAGGACGGCGGCGATCAGGAGCACCCAGATCAGGCTGAGCTGGGTGCTGAAGAACACGAACCCCACCTTGACGGTCTGGCTGTTGTCGAGCACGAAGGCGACGAGCAGGATCAACCCGGCGACCGCCACCACGATCCGGGCGATCTCGCGCGGCTCGCGCTTCCTCCGCGGGGCTTTGCCCGGGGAGCCCTGGCTGGGTTGTCCTGCGGCGTCGGCCATCCCTGACTCGCTCCTTGCCCCGGCGAGCGACGGGCGCTCGCTCGGACGACAGTACCCGGGAACGTCAGCGGCCGCGCGGACGCCGGGATGTGGGTGGGGAACGCACGCCGCGTGATCCTGTCCGCCGAGTCGGCCTGCGACTCTCGTGCCGCAGCTCAGGTGAAGAGCAGGGTGGCCTGGTGGGCGAAGTCGAGGATCGGCCCGGGGAAGATCCCGAACACCACGGTGAACGCCACCGACAGGCCGATGGCCACCCGGCTCAGCACGGGAACGGGCACCGCGCCCCGATCGGTCACCGACTCGGACGGGGGGGCCTCGGTGAGGACCTTGAGACTGGACACCGGGTCGGTCGATCCCGGGTCTCCCGGTTCCGGGTCGGTCGATCCGGGGTCCGCCGCCGTCTCCACACCGGCTGAGCCGACGCCGTCGCCGACCAGGTCTCCGACCAGGCCGTCCGGCGAGAACATGGTGACCACCACCCGCAGGTAGAAGAAGGCGGCGATGGCCGCCGACGACATGGCAATGGCCGCCAACACGTAGGCGTGGGTGGCCACCGACGCCTCCACCACCTCGAACTTGGCCCAGAACCCGGTGGTGAAGGGCACGCCGGCCTGCCCGAGCAGGAACACGGCGAAGGCCATGGCCAGCAGCGGCTGCCGCCGGGCCAGCCCCCGGTAGTCGGAGATCTGATGGCCGGTGTCCCCCTCCCTGGCCATCACGGTGATCACGCCGAACGAGCCGATGACCATGAACATGTAGGTGAAGAGGTAGTAGAGCGACGCCTCCACGCCCCGGGTGGTGGCCGCCTCCACGCCGAGGAGGATGAACCCGGCATGGTTGATGGACGAGTAGGCCAGCATCCGCTTCACGTCCCGCTGCACCAGGGCCACCCCCGCCCCCACCAGCAGGCTGAGGATGGCCAGCCCCCAGATGATCGGCTGCCAGTCGGTCCGCACCGTGCCGAACGAGGAGACGAACACCCGGAGCAGCGCGGCGAACGCCCCGGCCTTGGCCACCGCGGCCATGAAGCCGGTCACCGGTGAGGGGGCGCCCTGGTAGACGTCGGGTGACCACATGTGGAAGGGCACGGCGGCGATCTTGAATCCGAATCCGACCAGCAGCAGCGCCAGTCCGCCGAGCAGCACGCCGTTGGAGGCGATCACGTTGCGCGCCAGATAGTCGGCGATCTGGGGCAGGTTGCTCGAGCCCGTGGCCCCGTAGGTGAGGGCGATGCCGTAGACGAACACCGCGGAGGAGAACGCCCCGAGCACGAAGTACTTGAGGGCGGCTTCGCCCGACTCGGCCCGCTTGTGGTTGAAGGCGGCCAACACGTAGAGGGCGATGGACAGGATCTCCAGGCCGAGGAAGATCACGATGAGGTCGTTGGCCGCCCCCATCATCATCGCCCCGGACGCGGACATCATGGCCAGCACGTGGAACTCCGGTCCCTCCACTCCCTCGCGCCGGAGGTACCCGTCGCCGATCAGGGCGCTGAGCAGCACGGCAATGGCCACGGTGATCTGGATGAACACGTCGAATCCGTCGAAGGCGATGGCACCGGCCACCGTCACCTGGGCGCCGTGGGTACTGACCTGGTCCCACTGGAACAGACCCGCAACCAGCGCGGCCACCGACACGGCGCAGGCCACCGCCGTCCCGGCGCCCACGGTCAGGAT
>Ga0209068_10000968_pt1 | contig 14630 bp, 10 predicted proteins | sample ColStrG_CSR_2012_FD_187200 | JGI IMG/M metagenome (GOLD analysis project Ga0209068, IMG submission 187200) | Freshwater sediment microbial communities in response to fracking from Pennsylvania, USA - Cold Stream Run_MetaG_CSR_2012 (SPAdes)... | ecosystem: Environmental > Aquatic > Freshwater >... | reverse complement strand
AAGGCCTTGAACATGGCCATCAACAAGAAGGCCATCATCGATGCGGTCTATTTGTCGACCGGCATTGCGGCCAAGAACCCGATCCCGCCCTCGATGTGGTCCTACAACGACGACGTCAAGGATGACCCCTTCGATCCGGTGGCGGCCAAGAAGCTCCTGGCCGAGGCCGGCTATCCGAACGGGTTCGAGACCGATCTCTGGGCCATGCCGGTGCAGCGGCCCTACAACCCGAACGCCCGCCGCATCGCGGAATTGATGCAGGCCGACCTCGTCAAGATCGGCGTCAAGGCCGAGATCAAGAGCTTCGAATGGGGCGAATATCGCAAGCGCGCCCAGGACGGCGAGCACCAGATGGCGCAACTCGGCTGGACCGGCGACAACGGCGATCCCGACAACTTCCTGCATACCTTGCTGGGTTGTGACGCGGCGAAGACCGGCGGCGGGAATATCGCCAAATTCTGCTACAGGCCGTTCGACGATCTGGTCGTGAAGGCAAAGACGGTGACCGACCCGGCCGAGCGTACCGAGCTTTACCGAAAGGCGCAGGTCGTCTTCAAGGAACAGGCGCCGTGGTTCACGATCGCCCATGCGGTGCAATTGATGCCGGTGCGCAAGGAGGTGATCGACTTCAAGCTGAGCCCATTCGCGCGACATACGTTCTACGGCGTCGACATCAAACAATAACCGGGTTGCCGGGCGGCGAAGGCCGACCCCGCGGTCGCCTATGGTTCGCTTCGCGCTCACCCGTATCGGCATGGTGATCCCGACTTTCGTCGGGATCACCATGCTGGCCTTTTTTCTCATCCGGCTCGTCCCCGGCGATCCGATCGAGACGATGGCGGGCGAGCGCGGCATCGATCCGGCTCGCCACGAACAACTGCGCAAGGAGTTAGGATTCGACCGGCCGCTTCTCGTGCAATATGGCCGCTATATCGCGCGCGTCCTCCACGGCGACCTCGGCCGCTCCATGATCACGCGCGAAGCGGTGCTGTCGGAGTTTGCCGCGCTTTTCCCCGCGACCCTCGAGCTCGCGTTCTGCGCCATGCTGTTCGCTCTCGTCTTCGGCTTGCCGGCGGGAATCGTGGCCGCGGTGCGCAGAAATTCCGTCTTCGACCATGGTGTCATGGGGGTTGCGCTCACCGGCTATTCGATGCCGATCTTCTGGTGGGGATTGCTGCTGATCCTGCTGTTCTCGGTCGAGCTCGATCTCACCCCGGTATCCGGCCGCATCGCGGTCCAGTATTACATCGAGCCGGTCACCGGATTCCTCCTCATCGACACGCTTCTGGAGGGCGACCGGGGCGCATTCGTATCGGCCCTGTCGCATATCGTGCTTCCGGCGATCGTGCTCGGCACGGTGCCGCTGGCGGTCATCGCGCGCATGACGCGTTCGTCCATGCTGGAAGTATTGGGCGAGGATTACATCCGCACCGCCCGCGCCAAGGGTCTGCCGGCGTACCGCGTCATCTGCGTCCATGCGTTGCGCAACGCGCTCATTCCGATCGTCACGGTGATCGGCTTGCAGATCGGCGTGCTGGTCAGCGCCGCCATCCTCACGGAATCGATCTTTTCGTGGCCGGGCGTCGGCAAATGGCTGATCGAGGCGATCAATCGCCGCGACTATCCGGTCCTGCAGGGTGGCACACTGCTGGTCGGAGCGGTCGTGATGGCCGTCAATCTGCTGGTGGATTTGACCTATGGGTTGATCAATCCCCGCATCAGGCACGCCCGATGACCGCCGAGAAGCTCCCGCTCGCGGTTCGGATGGCGCCGGTCCTGGCGCCGCGCAGTCCATCGCGGGAATTCTGGTCCGGCTTTTGCGCCAACCGTGGCGCTGTCGCCGGACTTGCCGTGATCGCGGCGCTGCTGCTGTTGGCGATCTTTGCCGATGTCATTGCGCCACAGCCGCCGGGATTGACCAACGATGCCGCATTCCTGGTGCCGCCGTCCTGGCAGGCGGGCGGCTCATTGACCTATCCTTTGGGTACCGACGCCATCGGCCGGGACATGCTATCGCGCCTGATCTACGGCACCCGCCTGTCTCTCCTGATCGGCATCGTCGTGGTGACGATCGCGGTCGTCATCGGCACCGCGCTCGGATTCGTGGCCGGGTTCTTTCGCGGCGGCGTGGAGATCGCGATCCTGCGGCTCATGGACATCCTGCTGACGCTGCCGAACCTGCTGCTCGCGCTCGTGATTGTCGCCATCCTCGGCCCCGGAATGATGAATGCGATGCTGGCGGTGGCGGCGGTGGTGCTGCCGCACTATGTGCGCGTCGCACGCGCTGCCGTGATAACCGAGACCGCCAAGGATTACGTCACCGCCGCCAAGGTCGGCGGCGCCGGAACGCTGCGGCTGATGCTCAAGGAAGTGCTGCCGAACTGCATGGCGCCGCTGATCGTGCAGGCTACGCTAGGTCTCTCGACCGCCATCCTCGACGCGGCGTCGCTCGGCTTTCTCGGCCTGGGAGCGCAGCCGCCGCTGCCGGAATGGGGCACGATGCTGGCGGACTCGCGCGAATTCGTGCTGCGGGCGTGGTGGGTCGTCACATTCCCCGGGCTCATGATCCTGATCGCCGTTCTGGCCTTCAATCTCGTCGGCGATGGCTTGCGCGACGCGCTTGATCCGAAACTCAAGCGCTGAGCTCAAAGGACTGACACCAATGGTTTTGCTCGAGATCGAGAACTTGTCGGTCGAATTTCCCTCCGCCAGCGGGATGGTTCGCGCGGTCGATAGCGTCAGTCTCGCTCTCTCCGAGGGCGAGGTGCTCGGCGTCGTCGGCGAGTCCGGTTCCGGCAAGAGCCTCACCATGCTCGCCGTATTGGGGCTCGTGCCCTATCCGGGGCGGGTGACGGCCGATCGGCTGGCCTTCAGAGGCCGCGATCTCCTGACTCTGTCCGGCCGCGAGCGGCGCCAGCTCGCCGGCAAGAGCGTCGCGATGATCTTCCAGGATCCGACCACGAGCCTCAATCCTTGCTTTACGGTCGGCTTTCAGCTGGTCGAAAGCCTGCGCGTCCATGAGCGGATGGGGCGCGAGACGGCGCGCCGACGGGCCATCGAATTGCTGGAGCAGGTGGGCATTCCGGCGGCCGAGGAGCGGATGCGGGCCTACCCGCATCAGCTGTCCGGCGGCATGAACCAGCGGGTGATGATCGCCATGGCGATCGCGTGCAACCCGCAGATGCTCATCGCGGACGAGCCGACGACCGCGCTCGACGTGACGATTCAGGCCCAGATTCTGCAGTTGCTTCTGTCGCTCCAGCGCGATCGCGGGATGGGCCTCGTCCTTGTCACCCACAATATGGGCGTGATCGCCGACACCGCGCAGCGCGTCCTGGTGATGTATGCCGGGCAGATCGTCGAGGATCGGAGCACCGTGGCGCTGTTTCAAGCCCCCCAGCATCCTTACACGGCGGCTCTGCTCGCGGCGCGGCCCGAGCACGCTGGCTCCGGTCGCCTTGCGACCATCCCGGGAACGCCGCCCGGCTTGCACGATCGTCCGGAAGGCTGCCTGTTCGGCCCGCGTTGCGCCTACGCCACCGAGCGGTCGCGAGCCATCCGGCCTGAGCTGCGCGATTGGATGGAAGGTCTGGTCCGCTGCCACTATCCGCTGGGCGATCGGAGCCGCGACGTGCGCATCGCAGCCGATGGTTTGGTCGGTGCGAAGGCAACACCGTGAGCGGCCTCATCGTCGCCTGCGGTTTGGAGCGCACCTACGAGGTGGGAGGAAGCCTCCTGACGGTCCGGGGACGGCTGCGGGCGGTCGGCGGGGTTTCCTTCGAGATCATGCCGGGTCGGACCCTGGCGGTGGTCGGCGAATCGGGTTGCGGAAAATCGACCCTCGCGCGCCTGGTGGCCCTGATCGAGAGGCCGACCGCGGGCACGCTCGTCCTGGATGGCGTCGATGCGATCGATCCGGCGCCAGAGGAGACGAAGAAGCTGCGCCGCAGCGTGCAACTGGTGTTTCAGAATCCTCACGGCTCGCTCAATCCGCGCCGGAGGGTCGGCGCCATTCTCGAGGAGCCGCTGGCGATCAACACCGATCTATCGAAGGCTGAGCGCCGCGGGCAGGCGCTCGCCATGATGGCGAAGGTCGGCTTGGCCGCCGAGCACTATGGCCGTTACCCGCATATGTTCTCGGGCGGCCAGCGGCAGCGTATCGCGATCGCCCGTGCGCTGATGCTGCATCCGAAGCTCGTCGTCGCCGACGAGCCGGTCTCGGCGCTCGATGTCTCGGTACAGGCGCAGGTGCTGAACCTGTTCATGGATCTCCAAGAGGAGATGGGCTTGGCCTATCTCTTCATCTCGCACGACCTCGCGGTGGTCCGGCACATCGCCCATGACGTCCTGGTCATGTATCTCGGCCTTGCCATGGAGCAGGGGCCGAAGCAGCGGATTTTCGCGCGGCCGCTGCATCCCTACACGCAGGCGCTGCTCGCCTCGACACCTGGCCTGGCGGATCGGCGGCATGCGCAAAGCTTGCCGAAAGGCGAGCTGCCTTCTCCGCTCGATCCGCCGAAAGGCTGTGTGTTCTCGACCCGCTGCCCGCATGCCGCCGCGCGGTGCAGCGACGAACGGCCCGCAGTGCGAACCCTCGATGGACGCCAGGTGGCCTGCCATTTCGCGGAAAGCTTCCTCGAGCAGGCGAGTAGCGAGTAGCGAGTAGCGACAGGTGGTCTTTGCTGATCCGCTATTCGCTTCCTACTCGGCGGGGGCGGGTTGCGCGATCCTGGCGGCCGGCGCCGTCGTCACATGATCATGCCGCACCGTAAACGAGATCAGGACCGGCATGGCGAGCAGCACGGTCGGGAATTGCAGCAACAGCCCGGCGATGATCGACAATGCCAGCGGCTGCTGAACCCCGGAGCCCGGTCCGATCGCGAGCGCCAGGGGCAGCAGCGTGAAGATCGCCGCCAGCGTGGTCATCGTGATGGGCCGCAAGCGGTTCTTGCTGGCTTCGCGCAAGGCGTCATGGGCCGGCATATGATGGGCGAGCTCGGTATATTCCGAGACATAGAAGATCGCCATCTCGGTCGAGATGCCGATGATCATCGTCATGCCCATCAAGGCGGTGATGTTCAGCTCGATGCCGGTCGCCCACAGGATCATGAAGACTGCCGTGGTGGAGAGCAGCGAGGTGCCGATGATGATGATCGGCAACCAAAACCGCTCATAGAGGAAGGCCAGCAGAATCATCTCGGCGATGAGCGCCGCTCCGAACACCTTGGCCAATCCCCCGAAGGCGATCTGCTGCTGCTTGTAGAGGCCGCCTAATTCATAGTAGACGCCGTCCGGTATCAGGCCGGGCTGCTGAAGCGTCTTTTGCACGTCGGCAATCGTCGAGCCCAGGTCCCGCTTCTCGATACGCGCGGTCACCGACAGCGTCTGCTGGAGGTTGGCGCGATGGACTTCGGGCTGGCCGACTTCCGGCACGATCATGGCGACCCGCTCGAGCGGAAAGATGTGGCCGTCCGACGCGCGAATTGGCAGTTTCTTGACGTCTTCATCCCGCCGCCGCAAGGCGGGATGCACCGAGACCCGCACGCCGATGGTCTTGAGCGGTTGCGTCAATTGGGTGGCGACGTTGCCGGTGAGGTAGTCGTTGACCTGGGAGGAGATATCCTGGGTGGTCATCCCTTCGAGCGAGGCTTTGACCGGATCGATGGTGACATTGAGGGCGTCGCCGGCCAGCACCACGCCGTTCTCCATCTCGGTCACCCCCGGGATGGTCTCGATCGCGCCGCCCACTTTCTTGGCGGTCGGAATGAGCTTGGCGGGATCGTCGGCAAAGAGCTGGATCTCGATCGGCTGCGGGACCGCCGTCAGGTCGCCGATGAGATCCTCCATCAGCTGCAATATATCGGTATCGACGCCCGGCACGTCGGTCTGAATCTTCAGGTGAACCTCGGCCATGATGTCGTCAATGGGACGCCGGGGATAAGGCTTCAACCGAACGAAAAAGTCGCCGATGTTCGGCTCGTTGAGATCGGTGCCGCCGAGGCCGAGGCCGGTGCGCCGGGAGAAGGTCTCCACTTCCGGCGTATTCTTCAGAATCGCCTCGACCTGCTTGATCTCGCGATCGGTCTCCGCCAGCGACGTTCCGGGCAAAGTTTTGTAATCAATAATGAATCCGCTCTCGTCCGCCTTCGGCATGAAGCCGGTCGGCACGTTCTGATAGGCGAGATAACCGAGCACCATGATCGGCAGGAAGATGACGATCAGCAGCCAGCGGTGGCGAAAGACCCCGTTCAACAGCCTGGCGTGCGTGTTGACGAACCAGCCGGACCTGTCCGCACCCGGGTCGTGCCAGGTCGTGAAATTGATCAAATATCGGGACAGCAATGGGACCACGAAAGCCACCATGGCCCAGGAGATCGTGAGCGCCGCCGCCATGGTGACGGCGAGGGTCTTGGAGAAGGCTCCGGTCACGCCAGTCAGAAACACCAGGGGAATGAAGACGATCATCGTCGCCAAGCTCGATCCGGTGAGCGGCGGCAAGAATTCCTGCCCGGCCGGCAGGACGGCCTCTTTTCCGAGCGGGATATCGTCATAGCGGCGCTCTAGCGCCCCGGCGCGGCGCGCGATGTGCTCCACCATGACGATCACGTCGTCGATGATGAGGCCGACGGCGGCCGCGATGCCGCCCAGCGTCATGATGTTGAAGCTTTGTCCGGTGGCCTGGAGCAGCAGGACCGTGATCAGCAGCGTGGCCGGAACGATCAGCACGGCCACCAGAATGACTCGCCAGTTGCGCAAGAACACGAACAGGACGATGCCCGATAGGACCAGCCCGATCAGCACCGCGTCGCGCACGCTCCCGGCCGATTCGACCACCAATGTGCTCTGGTCGTACCAGTTCGCGTGCTCGACGCCTTCCGGCCACTTGAAGGAATTGAGCTTGTCGCGCACCAGGCCGGCGATCTGCACGGCATTGCCGTCCGGCTGCTCATAGACCTGGAACAGGACCGCGTTCTTGCCGTCCTCGACGACCCGCACCCACTGCGGCACCGTCCCATCCTTCACCTCGGCGACGTCGCGAATGCGCACCACCGAATGTTGGTCGGAGCGAAGGACCACATCCCTCACTTGCTCGGTCTCGACCAAGTTCGAATTCGAGATGACGATGTAGAGCTTGTTGTGATCCTCCAGCCGCCCGATCGCCTGCAGCACGTTGGCGGCCGTGAGCGCGCTGACCACGTCCGACTCCGACAAGCCATAGGCGTCCAGCTTATGCGGATCGACCAGAACCTGTACCTCGGCGTCGGCGCCGCCCACCATGTCGACCTTGGCCAGCCCCGGAACGGTCGTCAGCAGCGGTATGATCTGGAACTTCACCAGATCGCGCAGCTCGGTGACGGTGAACTTATCGGACGTCAGCCCATAGGCGATGATCGGGAAGACCGTCGGTTCCATTCTCCGGGTGACCGAGGTGGTACCGGCGGGCAGCGACGACATGATGTGGGAGAGCGCGGTATCGACCTGCAAGGTCGCCGCCGTCATGTCACGACCCCAGCCGAAGTCGACCGAGATATTGGCGCCGCCGCGGCTCGATCCGGATCGCACGTCCTGCACGCCGGGAATGACGCGCAACGCCTCTTCCACCGGGCGCGTGACCATCTGGGCCATCTGGTCGGCCGGGCGGTCTCCGGAATCAAGCGACACCTGCACGCGCGGGAAGGCGACCTGCGGGAACAGTCCGACCGGCAGCGAGGTCGCGGCGAACGCTCCCGCTATCGTCAAGGCGAGGGCGACGAATACTATGGATCTGCTGTGGTACTCAACCCATTGGACAAAAGTCATTACTCGTCCTCGTCTTCTTCCTCAGGGGCAGCCTCCTCCGGTCGAACGGCCGCGCCGTCCTCGAGTTGGTAGTTGCCCTTGAGAACTATTTCTTTTTGCGAGTTGATGTCACCCTCGATAATGCTGTTCTTGCCGACCGACCCGAGGACGTTCACGTAGACGCGTTTGGCGTGTTGATCGTCGATCTGGAAGACGAAGGGGCCCTTGGAGTTGGAGCCGATGGAATCGCGCGGCACGATCCAGCCCTGAAATTTGCCGACCTCGATGCCCGCCTTGAAATTTTCGCCGGCGAGCGCGACGCCGGGCGGAAGCTCGATGATGACGGGAATTTGCCGCGTCTTCATGTCGATCGCCGCGCCTATCCGCTTCACCTTGCCTTCGCTGGGCTTGCGGCCCGGCAACAGGGACGTGAGATGGACGGGCAGATCCGGTTTCACTTTGGCGAGCGCGGAAGCCTCGACGCCGACGCTCAGGATCACCTGGTCGGTTCGCGACAGCGTCATCAGCGCCGCCCCGGCCGAGATTCGATCGCCCTTGGACACCGAGATCGCCGACACCACCCCATCGAACGGGGCGGTGAGAAGCTCGCTCGGCTTGATGGAGCCTATCTTCTCCAACATATCGAGAGTCAGTTGCGCATCCGAGACGGCCTTTTCGGCGGTCTCGACCTGATCGCGGGTGGTCAATTGCTGCTTGAACAATTGCTGCTGGCGAGCGAACGATCGCTCGGCGAGGGTCTTGGTGGTTTTGGCCTGCTCGTAGGCGACGACGGCGGCCGGCGAGGCGCCGAAATCCAGAAGCTGGTCCCCCATCTTGAACTGATCGCCGACCTCGACAAAAATATCCGCGACTTGTCCGTCGCGTTGAAAGCTGGCCGTCACCGTGGCCGCCGAGGTGGGCGTCGCGGTGCCGTAGCCGACGACCATGTCCGGTACCGAACCGCGCTTTGGGTCCTGGACCTTGACGAGGGCGTATCCTTTGACCTCTTCGGCGCTGGCGGAGCCGTTCAGGAAGATCAGCGCCGCTATCGCGACGCTCAGCAAGAAGCGGATCATTGACCTAGTTCCTCATAAGCAGCTTCCGTCGGCATCGAGGCGCGTGGCATGCCGGCTCCGATAAGTGTGGCGATCGCAACCTCCTGCTCGAGCAGAAGCTGCTCGAGGGTCAGGACCGCCTGTTGTTTGGCATAATTGGCAGACACCAGGTCAACATAGGCTCTTTCGTCGATATTGCCCGCTTTCATAGCATCTTCGGCTTGACCGGCGAAGCCCTTCAAGACCGGCAGCTCGGCGCGCTCTTCGTCCAATTGCCGCGCAATCAAGCGCTGGGTGGCGAGCGATGCCAGGACTTCGCTGTGAGCGGCGGACAGACGGGCGTTGAATTCAGCGCGGAGCTGAGCGCGCGTCGATTTTTCGATCGCGACATTTCCCTGGTTGCGGTCGAATATCGGCAGGTCCATCGTCAGCTGCGGCCCGAACGATCGTACATCGGACGTGTCGCGCGAATAGCTCGGTCCGAATGTCAGAGCCGGAAATTGCCCGACGATGGCGCCGCGGAACTTCTCGTCCTGGGATCGGTAGCCGAGCTGCAATGCGATCAGATCCGGCCGCCGGTCGGCCAGATCGTCCAGCGCGCGCAAGACGGCCTTCGAATCGATCTGCAAGACCTGCAACTGGGTTTTCAACGGCAGGACCACCTCGGGCGCCAGGCCGAGCAGCGCGTTGAGGTCGTGGCGGCGGGTTTCCTGATCGCGATCCAGATCGAAGACGGCTTTTCTGGTCTCGCCCACGGCGGCCAAATCCGGAGCCACGGTGGCCAAGGTCGTGTTGCCGTCCGAAAGCGCCTTTCGGCCGCGATCAAATCGGCTCTGCAGCACGTCACGGTATTCGACCATGACGTGTCGCAGCTTCTCCCCTTGGACGATATCGAAGACCAGCAGGCGGGCCTTGCCGATCAATTGCCATTCTTCCCAAAGCACGGTGGCATCGACCTGCAGGGCGGCCGACTGGGCGGCGCGCAGCCGCCCCTTCATCGTAATTGTCTTCTGAATGTCCTGCGTTACGGTCGCGGACACCATATCAAAAATGACGCCCGCCGCGGACGTGGGGTTGAGGAGAAACATGTAGCTGGCACTGATGGAAGGATTCGGCAGCAGGCCGGCCTCCAACACTTGCGCTCTGGCCACGCCGCGCTGGGTTCGAACCGCCAGCAAGTCGGGATTGTTCTCCACCGCGAGCACCGCGACGTCGTAGACGCTCAGCGGCTGGTCGATCCGAACGCCGGAATGCGCAAGCTCGGAAAGTTTATGCTTCAGGTGAACGTGCGTCTCCAGGGGCAACGATTGGTAGCTCGCGCAGGCCGTGAGCGCGAAGCTCACCGCGCCGCCCACGCAGCACCATCGCAGCGCTCGAGATCGCAACGTCCGTCCGATTGCAGCCGCCTTGACCAGCCCCATCCCACTGCTCCGCAACGATAACGTCCCCCGACCTTGCAACTGTCGTTGAAAGGCAAACCGGTACCGTACTGGTCTGGCAACGTGAGTCCAGGCTGCCGGCGCCTGTGCACAAATTTTGGCCGGAAGTGTAGTGAAAATGTCACTTCGAGGTTATGTGGGTCATTTTACCGCCTATGGCGGCTCGAATTGCCCGCTCGAATGCGACATGACGCCAGCCAAAAGCCCCCCACGGACCAGATTGCCGATCAAACAACCCGCCGCTCGGATGCGAACGCATTCCCGCGCGGCTTGCGACTGAAGAATCGGCACCTGATTCGGCACCTGAAAAAAGGCCCGCTCACGTTCGCGAGCGGGCCTTTGGCCGTATTTAGTCGAGTTGCGCGCGCTCAAGCACGATGATCGAGAACGTGTCGGAGATGTACCTTACCGGCGGCGCCTTGCCACCGTCAGTTGCTGCCGGCGCCGTCGACTCGGGCGCCACCAGGAAGACAGTGCCGGTCTTCGGATCGACCGTCCCGGTGCGCGCATTGATGCGTGTCGAGACCGTTTCGACCAAGTGATAGGCGTCCGGGCTGTCCTGCTTGATGACCGACAGGGTCCCCGCCGCACCATTCGGAGACATGAGGAGCTTCTCCACCGGATTCCAGAGCACCGCGTCGGTGTTGATCCCGATCGGGATCGTGGTGATTGTCTTGCCGCTGTTGGGGTCGACCACCGCCATCACCGGCTTGGCACCACGGCACGATACGAAGAGCCGGTCGCTCTTGTCCTCATAGTACATTCCAGTCGGAGCCTGGCAATCGACCGGCCAAGTGGCGGTCAATTTCTTGGTCTTGAAGTCGACGACCGCGATCTGGTTCTTGTCCTGCAAGGCGATGAAGACGCGGCCCTTGCCGTCGGCGAAGAAGAATTCAGGCTTCTTGGTGTTGGCCAACGCGATCGTCTCGCCGACCTTGCCGGTCACCGGATCGAACAAGGTGATCGAGCCTTCGTCGCCGTTGTTGACGTAGGCGGTCTTGGTCACCGGCTCCCAGCCGACGCCATCGGTATCTTTCGGCACCTTGATGTTCGACTTCACGGCCAGCGTCTTGAGATCGAACACCGTGACGCTGTCGAAGGTTCCGTTGTCGCTCATGCCGATCCCGAGCTCGGGGGCGATGGCGGCGCCGTTGGTGCCCTTGGTATTCTCGACCTGGCTCACCTTGCCGGAATCGATGTTGTAGACCCAAACGCCCGCATCGCGCCGGCCGATGAGAACATTGCGGTTTGCGGGGTCGACCGACACGTGGTCCCAGCGCGGGTTCTTGCCCGGGAGGGGGATCACTTTCGAAACCTTGTATCCGGTGTAGGCGTCGGCCGCATAAGCGATGCTGGTGCCGGCGAGCGCGGTACCGGCGAGCAAAGCGCCGGCCAGTGCGATGGTCTTCGTATGCGAGCTGAATTTGGTAGCAAGTCTCATGACTGCCCCTCCCGTTACATTGCACGCGACTACTCGAGAGCGTGATGGTTGGTGTTTGATATGCCGTGGTTCCGATGTTTGGCCATTTATCTTTGAGGACCACTATCAGGCCGCATGGATTATAAGGAAATGCATTTCCGATGCAAGCCGGCAAGGGCTGGCGACGCCTTGCCCACACGTTATCCTTACCTCTGATTTGGTAAGTGCCGCGGTGAGGCCGCCGCGCAGGGGCGTGCGCTGCACCACGCGAGTCGGAAGCGGTTGAACCCGTCGGATTTCCGGGACGTTTTGCGGCGCTGCGTGGTTTGCGGGCCTTTGCGGAACGCTCTGAAGCAGCGGCAAGGTCTGGACGTTGCGATCGCACGGGCGTGCTCCGCGAAGGTCCAAACGGGGCCAAGGACGTCTGCGGCCCGCGACGAAATACCGCATTTTTTGAATGACTTACCATACATTTCTGTAAGAATTCTCGAGCGGTGCTCCAGGAGCGCGGTCGTGCATCGCTTATTGTACTTAGATTGTTGCATCGCAAGCGCGGTCCACGAAGCGCCATCACGAAGCGCCGCCGGGGTTGCCATGCGCGGAGAGCGTGCGCGGCGGCCGCACGCTGCCGCCTTCAGTTGCGGGACGGCGGGGGCGCAGGCATCAGATGGCGCAGTTATAGGCAGGCCCGCAGGTGAGCAAGCGTGCGCGCGAAGCAACGGGCCGCGTAGAACGGCAGCCCCAAAGTGTAGTGCCCACAGTTGTACCGGATCCACGTCGGGCAGAGACCGAGCCCGCGCAGGCGTTCGACATAGCTGCGGGTGAGCGCGGGCCGGAAGACGGTGTCGAGCTCCCCGGACACGATCAGAAGCCGATCAAGCCGCGCGCTCAACCGTGCGGCATGGCTTGCCGGGCTGATGATGGACCAGGCCGAGCGAACGTCGTCGCGGGTAAAGGCGCGCTCGAGGCTGAGCCGGACATGCCGTGTCGCGCTGCCGGTCCAAACGGCGTCGGCGAAGTCGTCGGCCATCAGCACCAAGGCGGCGGCGCGCACACGCCCGTCGATGGCGGCCACGATCGAGGCGATGGAGGCGCCGATGCTCACGCCCACGATACCGAGGCGCTCGTAGCCTTCCTGCTCGAGCCAGGTCAGGCAAGCGCGGGCGTCAAATACGGCCTGGCGGTTGGACCGGATCGTCAGGCCCAGATCCTCGCAAGCGAGCTCGCGCGCGAATTCGACGCCGATCGTGCGGCGTTCGTCGTGATAGGGCAGGCTGAGCTGGACGCAGGTCACTCCGCAGCGGGCGAGCAAAGTGCTGAATGGCCGGCAGGCTTCCCGGGTTGCGTTCCAGTAGGGAAGCAGCACGACGGCGCGACGACGGTGTCCGGAATCGTAGATTTGCGCACGTGCGATGCTGTTTGGCCCGTCCCCGCCCGACGGGCTGTCGAACGTCAGCATCGACGCTTGCCGGCGGAAGATCGGCGGTTGCCTGCAGGTGAAATAGCCGTCGGCATCGCCCGACGCGGTGCGCACGCAGGCGAGCAAGTGCGGCAAGTCGTCCGCCGCGCAGCCCGAATCGAGATATTCAAGGCCAACCGATGCAGCGTGGGCAAATTTGGCGGGCCCGCTTTCGGAGGCGAGCCGGCGCTCGCGCTCCCGGACGAAGCTTTGCCATCCTAACACGTTTGCGTCGTGCCTCGTGCGCAGGGTCTCACCCGCGTATTGCACTTCGATCGCGGCGGGATTGCAAGACAAAACGGCCCCGGCGGGCAACGGTCAGCCGCATTCGCGGGCTGGTGGCGGGTGCTCGACCCGGTCAAGCCTGGTCAATTCAGGCTTGGTCCATCAGGCTTGGTCCATCAGGCTTGGTCCATCAGACTTGGTCCAGCAGGCTTGGCTCATCAGACTTGGTCCAGCAGGTTTGGCTCATCGAGGCTTGGCCCATTGCGGCTTGTCCGACGGCCCCGGTGAGCATGCTGGTGACGTCGGCCTTCGGCCGCTCGCGCAACAGCGTCTGGCCGTTGACCATGTAATAGACGGCCTCCGCGATATTGGTCGCGTGATCGCCCATGCGCTCCAGATTTTTGGTGCAAAACAAGAGGTGAATGCCGAAGGTCACGGTGACCGGGTTTTCCATCATGTAGACGATCAGCTCGCGGAACAGCGACGTGTAGATTCGGTCCACGTCCTGGTCCCGGGTCCAAACTTCGACCGCCTTGGCGGCATCGCGGCGCGCGAAACTGTCGAGGACATCCCGCAACTGCGCCATCATGAGATTGGCCATGTGGCTCACGCCGCGCAGCGAACGGCGCGGCATCTCTTCGCCGTTGATGGCAATGATGCGCTTGCTGATATTCTTGGCGAGATCGCCGATGCGCTCCAGCTCGTTCGCGATTCGCAGGATTCCGACGACCTGCCGCAAATCGACGGCAACGGGCTGGCGCCGCGCGATCGTCTCGACCGCTCGTTCCTCGATGGCGCGCTGCATGCCGTCGATCGTCGCGTCGGCGTTGATCACCCGCCATGCGCGCTCGCTGTCGCGGGTCGTCAGCGCCTCGATCGCCTCGGCGATCTGCCGCTCGGCCAGCCCGCCCATCTCCGCCATGGTTCGCGCGAGATCCTGCAGGTCCAAGTCGAAGGCTTTTGTCGTATGTTCAGACCAAGCCATGCGGTGGGACCGATCCACGCTGTGCGATGAGATTCTTTTGTGTAGAGCAAGCACATGACTCTGCGATGACGGTCGGCGGCATTTTTGCGCGATCGACTTGCGGTGCGGTCCCGCTCCGGCTGGGCGATCGGCGGACATGCGCGAGTTATCCACTGGCCCGAAAATACCGCTGGACTCCTGCGTGGCTTTGACGGCGAATCGTTTTCAGATTTGAGTTCCGCCGCCGTCCGGCGTCGCCATGGCGACGTCGGGTTCGACGGGCTAGGTG
>Ga0209068_10000967_pt1 | contig 14630 bp, 13 predicted proteins | sample ColStrG_CSR_2012_FD_187200 | JGI IMG/M metagenome (GOLD analysis project Ga0209068, IMG submission 187200) | Freshwater sediment microbial communities in response to fracking from Pennsylvania, USA - Cold Stream Run_MetaG_CSR_2012 (SPAdes)... | ecosystem: Environmental > Aquatic > Freshwater >... | reverse complement strand
GCCCATACCCGGCCTCGCGGCCGACTCAGCGACGGAATCAGTATCAATTTCTGGCAGCACCTCAGGCGTGGGAATGTTCGGCATGAGTACCGACGAATTAGACCAGAGGATGAGGGAGGGTCGAGAACAACAGGGAGGATTTGGCGGAGGCCAGGGTGGCGGGGGCGGCCCCGGCGGAGGTGGTCCGGGTAGCGGCTTTTCAGGCGGTGGCGGGCCCGGCGGAGGATTCGGCGGTTTCGGGGGAGGCGGAGGCCGAGGTGGCCCTATGGTTCTCGGCGGTGGCAGGGGCAGATTCGACATCAATCGGCCGCATGGTTCGGTCTACTACACCGTCGGCGATTCGGCGCTGGACGCCGCGCCTTACGCTCTGACCCAGAGTCCGGAAGAAAAAGCCGCCTATATGAAACAGCGCTTCGGCGCCTCGGTCGGTGGTCCGCTGAACATCCCGGGAATCTACAAGGGCGGTAGCAAGACATTCTTCTTCGTGAATTACAACGGCTCGCGCGGCAATTCTCCCTACGATGCTTTCTCCTTTGTGCCCACGCTGGCGGAGCGTAGCGGAGATTTTTCCGGAGTGGCTGGAGTTCAGCTGGTCAATCCCGGCACCGGACAACCCATACCTGGCAACAACTTTCAGAATGCCGGGCTGACCATCAACCCGATTGCGCAAGGGCTGCTGCAGTACATTCCGCTGCCCAACGTACCGGGAGCCGCCCCCGATAGCCAGAATTTTCATTTCGTGACTTCCACACTCAACGATAGCGACGATCTGAATATTCGCATCATTCAATCCCTGGGCAGTGCCCCCACCAACCAGCGAGGTCGTGGGCGGCGTGCTCCGCGAAATAATCTGAACGTCGGGTTCCACTACCACTCGGCGAGTGCGAATGTGACCAACCCTTTCCCCAGCGTGGGAGGCAATACCAGCACTCGCAGCTTTGATGTGCCCGTCGGGTACACGCAAACCTTTGGCAAGCTGATCAACAATGCACGGCTGGATTTCAATCGCTCCCGCATTCGTTCCCAGAATCTTTACGCCTTTAATCAGGACATCACGGGAACGCTCGGCATTAACGGCGTTTCCACGAACCCGTTCGACTGGGGACTGCCCAATCTCTCGTTCACCCATTTCGGCAGTCTCAACGATGTGAGCCCGCAACTCCTGCGCAACCAGACCTGGACGTTCACAGACAACATGATCTACAACCACGGGAAGCACACCTGGCGTTGGGGCGGAGATTTCCGCCGGATCCAGATCAATCCCGAAACCGATAGCAACGCCCGCGGGACATTCACTTTTACGGGTGTCAACACCGGCTTTGATTTCGCCGATTTCCTGCTCGGCCTTCCGCAGCTCACTTCGGTGCAGTTCGGCAACAACAACTACCACTTCCGCGGCAACTCGTGGGACCTGTTCGCACAGGACGAATGGCGGGGGCGGGGCAATCTGACTTTGAACCTCGGTGTGCGCTACGAATACATTTCGCCGTTTTCCGAACTGAACAATCGCATCGTGAACCTGGACTTACCCGTGGGCTTCACCTCCCCGCCGGTCCCGGTACAAGTCGGCCAGTCGGGTCCCTACAACGGGCAGTTTCCGGCGACCCTGGTTCGTCCCGACCGCAACAATGTTGCTCCGCGGATTGGCCTGGCCTGGAAGCCGCTGCGGAATACGGTGGTCCGCGCCGGCTATGGCATCAACTACAACACCAGCGCGTATCAGAGCATCGTGCAGAATATGGCGTTCCAGCCGCCGTTTTCGACCACCGCCACCAACACCCAATCGCCGACTACGCAACTCACGTTGGCCAACGGATTCCCTCCGGTACCGCCGGGATCAATCTCGAATAATTTTGGGGTGGATCCCAACTATCGCCTGGGCTACGTGCAGATCTGGAATCTCGACGTGCAGCAACAGATTCGTCCCACGCTGATCCTGAATCTTGACTATACCGGGACGAAGGGAACACGGCTCGACATGCTGGAAGCGCCCAACCGCACTGCGACCGGAATTCTCTTCCCTGGAGTGCAGCCGTTTTACTGGGAAGATTCGGTGGGAGATTCCACCGCGAATGCGGGCTCGATCCGGGTGCGCAAGCGCCTGCAGGGCGGCTTGTCCATTGGCGGCCGCTACACATTCTCCAAATCGCTCGACAATGCTTCCACTATTGGGAGCGGCGAACCCCTGGTCGCGCAGGGCGGCGGCCGGGGTGGCGTTTCGGGCACGACCAATGTGGCGCAAAATGCGTTCGACCTGGCGGCGGAGCGAGGTTTGTCCAGCTTCGACCAGCGCCACCTCTTCACCGCCGACTTTCTGTGGGAGCTTCCCTTCGGCCATGACCGGCGATGGCTGACTGGCAATAGCCCGCTGCGCGCGATCCTCGGGGATTGGAACTGGAGCGGCGACTGGACATTCGCTTCAGGGTTGCCTTTCACTCCCAGAATTCTTGGCGATCCTGCCGATGTAAGCCGCGGCACCAACGGCACGATCCGCGCGGACGTAGTACCCGGGCAGATGGTGAGCGTCCCCGATCCGTCGATCGCGGAGTGGTTCAACACGGCTGCATTTGTGACCCCGGCGGGGGCGTTCGGTGACGCCCGGCGCAACAGTGTCGAGGGACCGGGCCAGCGACTATTCGATATGGCATTCACCAAGATTTTTCCCATTCGAGAGTCACGTTCCCTGGAATTTCGCGCCCAGTTTTCGAACATCTTCAATACCCCTCAATATGTGGGGATTGACACGGTCGTGAACTCGCCTACGTACGGACGGGTGATTTCCGTGGGAGCGATGCGCTCCCTGCAACTGACGGCGCGCTTCCGCTTTTAGCGTTTCGCCTTTAGAGAAGGAGCAGGAAATGGGCTCGACTATCGATGGCGTCAACCGGGTCAAGCGGACGCTCGCCGTGGCCCTGGCTCTGCTCCTGGCCAGCTCCAGCGTGGTTTCGCAGCAGTCGTCGAACGATTACACCTTCCGCGCCAAGACTGAATTGGTGCTGGTGAATGTGACGGTGCGCGACAAGAACGGCAATCTGGTGCGCGACCTCAAGCGTGATGACTTCACCGTGCTGGAAGACAACAAGCCGCAGCAGGTAATTTCCTTCGATCTGGAAAACACCGATGCGGTATTGTCCACAGCGGCAACCGAGGCTCCCCTGCTTCGCGCCACGCAGCCCCACGGCAACGATGTACAGCAGGCGATCGCCACACGTCCTCTGAAAGACCGCCGGCTGATCGTTTTATTTTTCGATCTCAGCTCGATGCAGCCCGACGAAATCGATCGCGCGACCAATGCGGCACAGAACTATGTGGACAAACAGATGGTGGCAGCGGACCTGGTCTCTGTGGTCTCGCTGGGCAGCACACTTTCCGTCAACCAGGATTTCACCTCAGACCGGGCGCTGCTGAAGAAGGCCTTGCAGGACTTCAATCTGGGCCAGGGCGGAGGTTTCGAGGAAGGCAGCACGGGAACGACCGAGGGCACGGCCGAAACCGGCGGGTCTTTCGCGGTAGACGACACCGAGTACAACATCTTTAACACCGACCGCCGTCTGCAGGCGTTGCGTTCGATCGCGGACAAGCTAACTCCTATCGAGGAAAAAAAGTCTCTGATTTATTTCTCCAGTGGGATGGATCGCACCGGCATTGAGAACCAGTCACAACTGCGTTCGGCGACCAACGCCGCGGTGAAGGCGAACATGGCCATTTACACCATGGACATTCGCGGCCTGCAGGCCCTGGTGCCTGGCGGCGAAGCGCAGAGTGCCAGTCTGCGCGGGACTTCACCCTATTCCGGCAAGTCCACGTTGAGCCAGTATGATTCCAACTTCACCACCCAGGAAACCCTGGTCACCCTGGCGGGGGACACGGGCGGAAAAGCATTCCTCGATTCGAACGACTTCAGCCGCGTCTTTACCGGTGTCCAGCAGGACAGTTCGGTTTACTATCTCCTGGGCTATCACAGCAACAATCCGGCCCGCGACGGACGCTTCCGACGCATCACGGTAAAGATCAACCGGCCTGGGCTCAAATTAGACTTCCGGCGCGGCTACTATGCTCCGGCGGACTTCCAGCACGCCACGCGTGACGATCGCGAGCGCCAGCTCGACGAGGAACTCGCCTCCGACCTCTCCACCACCGACCTCCCGGTTTATCTTTCGGCCGCGTATTTCCGGATCAGTGAACGGAAGTTTTACGTGCCTGTGTCGCTGGTCGTACCCGGTTCGCAGATTCCGTTCACCCGAAACAACGATCAGGACAAAGCTACGCTGGATGTTCTTGGAATTGTGACCGACACCGAGAAACGACCGGTGGGCCAAATCCGGGACACGGTAAAGCTCACGCTGAACACGAGCCAGTTGGTGCAGCGAAAAAACGTGCAATACAACAATGGCTTCGTTCTCCCACCCGGCCAGTATCACCTCAAGGTTGTGGTGCGTGAGAATCAGAGCGGACGACTGGGCTCGTTTGAGACGGATCTGACGGTCCCGGATCTGAAAACGGCTCCGCTCAAGATGAGTTCGATCGTCCTGGCCAGCCAGCTCCAGCAGAACACAAAAAAGAAAAGCGAGAACCCGCTGGTACGTGACGGTTCGGAAGTAATTCCCAGTGTGACGCACGTGTTTTCCGCCGACCAGCACCTGTATTTTTACTACGAGGTGTACGAACCCACTCACGTGGCAGCACAGGCCGCGGCAAATGACCGCAACAATCCAACCATCCGGCTGCTGACGAACGTGGCTTTCTTTCGTGGAAAAACCAAAGCCTACGAGACTCCGCTGGTGGAAAGCGCACAACTGAATGCCCCCGACCGCAAGGCTGCGATCTTCCAACTCGACGTGCCTCTGACTCAACTCAAACCCGGTTTCTATACCTGCCAGGTCAATGTCATCGACGATGCGGCCGGACAGTTTCGGTTCCCGCGATTGGCGTTACTGGTACGGCAATAGGCGCTCGATTTGTGTAAAGCCGCCGTCCCGGCGGCGCTACTGAAAATCTTATCGCTCCATTCCCTCATTTCTCGACGCAGGCTGGCTGCGCTATAATTTGAACCTGAGTTGCAATAGGGACGGCTGCCATGCCCTTACCCCAAACCGAGACTCCAGGACGTCTCCAGGCCGAGTTGATGTCGCGCGGACTGCGCATGACTCGTCAGCGGCGCACCATCCTCAGCGTTGTCGAAACCGCCAAACAGCACCTCGATGCCAGCCAATTACTGCGGCGCGCTCGTCGCCTCGATCCGCAGATCGATCGAGTCACCGTCTATCGCACGCTCGGCCTGTTGAAGCGGCACGGTCTGATCGATGAACTTGACCTGATGCATATGCAGGGCGAGAAGCACTACTACGAGCGCCGTCCCCAGCGGGATCACATCCACATGGCATGTCTGCGCTGCGGCAAGATTACGGAATTTGAAAGCGACCTCTTCGATCGCCTGAAGGGACAAATTCAGCGGGATTGCCGGTTCCATATTGTGGTCACACGGCTGGAAGTCGGTGGTTACTGTGCTCAGTGCCGCACCGCGGAACGCCCCAGCGAATAAGATTCTTCCTTTCCCTGACGTGTTTAACCCAGTGTCTTAGCTTCCTTCGAGCCCGGGACTTCATCGTTGCATCTAGTTGCAACCCGGATGCAACAAATAATGAGGCCCATGATTGACCTTAGGAGGCGAAAGTCGTTAGAGTCAGTAAAGGCTTATTAGTTGCAACACAGTTGCATCTGGAAATAGCTATTACAACCCATGCAAGCAGACATGCGTTTCCTTCTCTTTCTGTTTACGATATTTCTCGCGGCGGGGTGCCGGGCCCAGGAGCGGCCTTACTTCGTCACCTACTCTCATGAGATGGAAGAACCCGGGAACCTCGATATCGAGCTTTTCAATGCGGTGGGAAAGCCCCCTGATGGGAACCGTTTTGTCGGCAGCAATATCGAATTCGAGTACGGCGCGACTGCCTGGTGGACCACGGAATTCTATCTCGACGGTCAAGTTACGCTGCACGACAGCACGATCTTCACAGGTTATCGCTGGGAAAACCGCTTTCGACCCTTGTTACGCGAACACTGGATCAATCCCGTGTTCTACGTGGAATTCGAGAACATCAACGGCGGCGACAAAGCCCTACGCGAAGTCGTCGGACACGACGGTAAGGCCGACGTGTCCGGCCCTAACGCCGAGGCGCGCATGGAGAAGCTGCGCGAGTTGGAACTTAAGCTGATTCTGGGCAGCAACTACCGGGGATGGAATATCAGCGAAAACTTCATTGCGGAAAAGAATCTTTCCAACGAGCCCTGGGAGTTCGGATACGCCTGGGCAGTAAGCCGTCCCTTAAAAATGGCGGCCAGCGCTCGAGACTGCACCTTTTGCGGCGAGAAGTTTCAAGCCGGAGTCGAGATGTACGGGGGATTGGGGGACCGCTACAGCTTTGGCACAAACCAGACTTCGCACTATTTTGGACCCTCCATCAACTGGGCCGCGCCCAAAGGAATAGCCTTCTCGTTCTCACCCCAATGGGGATTGAATGACTACAGCATTCCCCATTTGTTTCGTTTTGGGGTTTCATACGAGATCGACCAATTCTTTGGACGGTTTCACCGAGGGACGCGATGATCAGGAAAGTTATATTCGTGCTGCTGCTGGTTGCGCTTCCCGCGGCCGTCCTGTTCGGCGCCGCCGATGGGAGCTGGTTGAAAAGTGTCCCCGCGCGCGAGCACGAGAGAACCAGCCCATATCGCGACCAGTCGGATGCCATCGCCGCTGGCCGCAGGATTTTCGTCGATCGCTGTTCGCACTGCCACGGCGAAAATGCCGAAGGCACGAAGAAACGTCCGCCGCTAAGAAGCGAGCGAGTGCAGAAACAGGCGACGGAAGGCGATCTGCACTGGTTGCTGGTGAATGGAAATATGAGGAAGGGTATGCCGTCGTGGGCCAAACTGCCGGACCAGCAACTTTGGCAGGTCATTGCGTATGTAAAGTCGCTGCACGAATAAGTGTTAAAGAACAGCGAACCGCAGCAGCTAAAGCCAGTCTCCTTTCGGCGGATGATGGCACGACTCAAGTCGTGCCCTTCCCGAATCTCATCCGAGTTCCAGTTAAACCCATCAGACCGCTGCGGGCCGCAGTTGCGTCAGGCGCGCTGCCAGGAAACCGAGATAGTCTTCCATTCCCTCTCCAGTTTTGGCGGATACCCGGAAAACCCGCATGCCCGGGCGCACTGCCTGAATATTGCTGTACGCGGTATCCCAGTTAAATTCGACCGCAGCCGCGAGATCCATCTTAGTGACAATGGCGACGTCGGCGCTATTGAAAATGGTGGGATACTTCAAAGGCTTGTCCTCACCCTCGGTCACGGAGATAAGCACGAGGCGGAGGTCTTCACCAAGGTCATAGGAAGATGGACAGACCAGGTTGCCAACATTTTCAATGAACAGAAAATCCAGTTGATGCAGATCCTGCCAATCGTCCAGCGCTCTCTCGACCATGGCAGCTTCGAGATGGCAAAGAGTTCCGGTGGTGATTTGCCTGACCGGAGCCTGGCTTCTGGCCAACCGCGCGGCGTCATTTTCGGTTGCAAGATCGCCAACCAAGGCGGCCACACGATGGTTCGGGCGCAGCAGGGTCAGGGTCTTTTCGAGAAATGCAGTTTTGCCCGAGCCTGGACTGGAAACCAGGCTCACTACGGATACGCCCGCCGCCCGGAAACGCTCGCGCAGAGCGCGGGCCACCACGTCATTCTGTTTCAGGACATTCCTGCGAACTTCGACCAACCGTGGTTCTGGATTCATTCCTGTATCTCCAGTGCAGTCACTTCAAGTTCCTTGCCCTGCAGGATTTCCGATGTGGGCGTTCCGCATTCGGAGCAGCAAAACCATTGCACCGAGCTGAGAGTCCGCTGGGCCTGGCAATGGGGACAGAAGACGATGACCGGAACCTCTTCGAAGATCAGGCGCGAGCCTTGCAGCGGCGTGTCGGCGCAGGCCATTTCATAAGATGAGAGCAGCGCCTCTTTGACTACGCCAGAGAGAGCCCCCAGTTTAAGGTGCACGGCATTGATGTGGACACCGCGACGCTCGGCTTCTTCTTCCGCCAGTTCGACGATGCTCATCGCGATGGAAAGCTCATGCATAGTCCGGCTCCGCGTCCTGTTCCACTGGAGATTGAGCGCAATCGAACCGGCCAAATGCAGCGAGCGCGGCCTGGCCGAGGCTGAGGCCACCATCATTCGGTGGAACGGCATGGTTGGTCCAGACTTGCAGCGACCCGCCCTCCAACAGAGGTTTCAGGTCTTCCAGCAGCAACTCGTTCTGGAACACTCCGCCCGAGAGAACGATCGTATCCAAGCCGTAACTTTGCGAGATCGCGATCAAGGAACGGTATAGACCGTGCGCAATTCCCTTTTGGAAGGAACGTGCGATTTCTTTAGCGTCCCGTCCACGCAGACGATCGTCGATCACGGCTCGGAGCAAGGGCCGGAAATCCAGCTCTCCTGCGACGAACGGAAAGGGATAGGGAGTGCCAAGAGGGGCAGAGTGGGCCAGTTGTTCCAGCCACATTGCCGCCTGACCTTCGAAAGTGATTTCCCGGGTGAAACCCAAAAGCGCCGCGGCGGCGTCAAAAAGACGTCCTATCGAGGTGGTGGCAAACGTTCTGACACCCTTCCGGACCAATTGGACCGCGTTTCGGTAGCGCGCGGGAAAATTGAATGGGGCAGCGTTGAAATCTGGCACGTGATCGAGTTGAGCGAGAAATCCAGCCGCAGCCTGTACCGGGAACTCTGCCGCGGCATCTCCGCCCGCGAGTGCGGCCGGGCGCAGATGAGCTACTCGATCAAAACCTTCTTTGACGCTTCCGACGAAGATCTCGCCCCCCCAGATGGTTCCGTCATCACCGTATCCCGTGCCGTCGAAACTGACACCCGCCACTCGCTTGGTCCATTCGCTTCGTTCGGCGAGCACCGAGGCGATGTGGGCACGATGGTGTTGCACGGAATGCTTCTCCGAAGACGCAAGCGTTGCAGCATGCGCGGTTGAGACATACTGGGGATGACTGTCGTGCACGATCAGCAGTTCGTCCCAGCGGACTTCGTACATGGAAACCAGATCGTGAATGGTCTCCGCGAAGGCGCGGAAGGACTGGTAGTGATCCAGGTCGCCGATGTGCTGACTGACGAAGGCCTGGCCATCCACAACCAGGGTGACTGTGTTTTTCAAATCGCCGCCCACCGCCAGTAGCGGACGATGCAAAGGAAGAGTAGTTACGGCACCGGGCGCATATCCCCGGGCCCGGCGAAGCACGGCCGCGCCGAATGTCCCGACTCGCGCCACAGAATCGTCGACCCGGCGGGCGATGGGGCGTTGTCCGATCAGGAATGAGTCCGCAATACCGGAAAGACGTTCGAGCGCGTCCCTATCTTCGTAGGCTATGGGTTCGCTGGATCGGTTGGCGCTGGTCATGACCAGCACATCCGGGGCACCCGCCGCGAATAGAAGATGATGCAAAGGCGTGTAGGGCAGCATCACGCCCAGGTCGATGTTATCCGGCGCGACTCCGATGAGTTCCTTTTTCCCGGGAGCCAGCACGATGGGGCGGGCGATGGAAGTCAACAGGGTTTCGCCTGCAGAAGAAAGCTCGACCAGCGTGCGCGCTAGGTCGAGATCCTTTGCCATCACAGCGAAGGGTTTTTCTTTTCGATACTTGCGATCGCGTAACGCTGCCACGGAAGCTGGATTCCGGGCATCGCACGCCAGGTGATATCCGCCAAGGCCTTTTATGGCGAGGATTTTTCCGGCGGTAAGAAGCCGGGCGGCGGCTCGGATGCTTCCTTCGCTTCCCTGCGCAGCCCGATCGTGGGGTTGTAGGTAATAACTCGGCCCGCATCCAGGACACGCTATGGGCTGTGCGTGAAAGCGGCGGTCTGCGGGATCGGAATATTCTGCGGAGCAGCGGTCGTCGAGCAGCCAGTCTTTCATCGTCGTGTTGGGCCGGTCATAAGGCAGGCCCATCACGACTGTGTAGCGTGGACCGCAGTTGGTGCAATTGATATACGGATACAGATAGCGCGGGTCGGCAGGATCGAAAAGCTCGGTCAGGCAATCTTCACATACGGGCAGATCGGGCGAGATGCGAACCGTCGGCTGTTCCCGGCGCTGGCTCGTCCGGATGGTGAACTCGCTCAAGCCCACTGGCTCGGCGGGCTGCACATCGATTTCCGCGATGCTGGCGGCCGGCGGCGGCTGGGCTTTTAGATCGCGTACAAAGGCCTCGAGACCGGTTTCCGCGCCTTCGAGATGAATTTCAACACCTTCTTCCGCGTTCAGCACCCATCCGTTCAGTGTGTTCGCGCGGGCCAGGCGATAAACGAACGGACGGAAGCCCACTCCCTGCACTACTCCTCGGACTCGGATGGAACAGGCGCTGGCCATGTTAGCGACAGATTGGGGATTGCTGATTCGAGTTTTTGGATTCAGTTGTCAGTTCTCAGTTTTCAGTTTCGCTAGTCGTCCACGATGCAACCGTGGCCTTGCCAACCCACCTGGACAACTTTGCCGTCCTCGACCAGCACGGGCACGGTGCGCTGGCCGCCTGCTACCTCGCGCATGCGGCTGCGGGCGACGGGGTCAGCTTCGACGTCATACTCGACGAATTCACTACGTTTCCACTCCAGCCAATCGCGCATCTCCGAGGTATGGGGACAGCGTGCGGTTCCGAAGAGTTCAAGTTTGGCCACGGCTCAACACCTCCAAGGATTCGCGCATCACGTGGTAAATCGAAGCCTGCACTTCCTGAATGCGTGGAATATAGTCGCAGCGCACTACCAGGGGAAAGGCAGCCAAGCCCTTGCGGTGAATCTCGCCACCGTCGTAACCCAAAAGAGCTACCGTCAACAGCTCCCGTTTTCGCGCCTCTTCGAGCGCCACAATGATGTTGCGGGATCCGCCGCTGGTTGAAATGGCCACGGCAACGTCCTCCGGACGAGCCTGTGCGATTAGCTGGCGCAGGAAGATCGCATCGGTTCCGATATCGTTGGCGACAGCGGTAATGTTGGCCGGCTCGAGAGCCAGCGAAACGGCGGGAACAGGTTTGAAGCCGAGCGGCGGCAGCACGCAGTCGATGGCCAGGTCGTTGGCGTCGGTAGCGGAGCCGCCATTGCCGAAGATGATGAGCTTGCCACCGCGCTTCAGGCGCTCGTGAATCGCCAGCGCCGTGTTGCCAATATGCTCAGATTCCTCGCGCGCTACCTGGGCGCGTAGTCTGGCGTCGTCCTGCACCTTCATCAGGATCGACGCGGCGACCTCGGCGACCAGGTCGCTGGTCCCCTGTTTTTCCCGGCCAAGAAATGGATAGAGAAACTCTGAGGCTCCGACATCGTGACCTAACTCACGATGCTCGAAGAAGACGTGCACTGTCTCCCAGAGCGTGTGGTAAAGGATTTCAACCAGCTCCTGGTGCATGAAGGCGTCTTCGATGCCGGAGTCCAAACCGTAAGAACCCTCCACTCCGGGCAGAGCGAACGTCATCGCGTCCTGCAGGTGGGCCTGCTGGAGCGTGGCCCAGACCTCGGGATCGCCCTCCGGGGGACCGAAGCCCATAACGATATCTTCAGGACGGAGTATCGCTTCCATCCAGGGGCGGAAGAGAATGGAGAGGTCCAGAGCAGGAAGCGCGCGCTTGCCAACAATCACGGGATGAACAAATTCCACCGAGACGTGTTGCGCATCGGTCGCATACGGTCCGCGCCCGAAAGCCAGCAAGCGGCCTCCGCGAAGAAAGCGTTCCGACATTTCGCGGCAGGCTTCCGCCAGCCGCGGGGCTTCGTGGGTGAAGAAAAGCTCGAACACCTGATTGCGCTCGAGCAGCCGCTCTTCGACCTGACTCGCGAGCTTACATGTCGTTGGCATAGCTTCGGTGCCTGACTCTCCTAACAAATTCGCGGCAACGGATCGCCGACCAGCATATCCACAATTCGGCTTCCTCCATATCGGGTTGTGACCAGCACCGTGCCGGCGGGCTGTTCGCGAACTTCGCCGATGACCTGCGCTTCGCTTCCACCCGGCGACAGGCTCAGTGCGTTGATTGCGGCGTCGGCATACTCCGGCGAGACCACCGCCAGGAATTGGCCTTCGTTGGCGATATGCAGCGGATCAAGTCCGAGCAACTCACAGGCGCCGCGCACGGTATCGCGAACCGGGATCTGATCTTCAAAAAGAACCATCCCCAGTCCGCAATCGCGCGCCAACTCGTTCAAAGATGTTGCCGCACCGCCGCGAGTTGGATCGCGCATCCAGCGAATACCAGGTCCGGCGGCACGAATCAACGTTTCGACCAAAGGCAGAACGGAGCGGGTGTCGGAGCGAAGATCCGCTTCGAGATCGAGTTCACCTCGTGCCAACAGGATAGTGATGCCGTGATCGCCGATGGGGCCGGAGAGGAGAATCCGGTCGCCTACACGCACCGAGCGAGGGTCGATGGTCACGCCATGAAGCGGGCGTCCGATGCCGGTGGTCGTAACGTACATCTGGTCGGCTTTGCCATGTTCGACGACTTTGGTGTCACCGCCCGCGATGCGCACTCCGGCGTCCCCCGCGGCTTTCGCCATGGCGCGAACTTCAGCTTCCAGGATTGGGGTGGGAAGGCCGGCTTCCAGAACAAAGGTGACGACGAGAGCTTCGGCCCTCGCGCCCGAGACCGCGAGGTCATTCACGGTGCCGTTCACAGCCAGTTCGCCAATCGAGCCTCCGGGAAAACTCAACGGCTTGACCACGAAGCTGTCAGTAGTGATGGCGACTTTCGTGCCATTGATGTCTATGTGCGCGGCATCCCCCAGAGGGCCGGGGGCAGAGCCAAAAAGCAAGGGTGCGAAAAGTCCTTCGACCAGCTTACGACTAGCTTTACCTCCGGCTCCGTGCGCCATCTCGATTTGGGGATCGCGAAACCTGATGGGAACGGCTTTGGCGTCGGTGGCAGCCGGAACGCTCAAGCGATCGAGGTCAGGCTGGTCACCATTGCTGCCTTGCGGTGTTCGTAGCTGTGATAAGCGGCGCATGATCCTTCCGATGAGACCATGAGTGCGCCGATAGGATGCTCCGGCGTGCATTCACGGCCAAAAAGCTTACATTGATGCGGCTTCAGCACGCCCTTGAGCACCTCTCCACATTGTGCGGCTTTGGGATCGGTCACGCGGATGCCGGGAACCTCAAAGCGTTGTTCGGCGTCCCATTCCGCGTATTTTTCATTTACTCGAAGGGCAGATTGCGAGATGAACCCCAGGCCGCGCCACTCAAAATAAGGACGCAACTGGAAAACCTCGGCCATGGCACGAAGCGCGGCGCAATTTCCTTCCCAGGGAACCACGCGCTTGTACTGATTCTCAACCTTGCATTCTCCCGCATTCAACTGGCGCAGGAGCATGACGATGGATTGCAGCATGTCCAGCGGCTCGAAGCCCGAGACCACGATGGGTTTGCGTTCGTTCTGGGCGATCCACTCGTAGGGACGGCAACCGATGACAGTCGAGACGTGTCCAGGGCCGATGAAGGCGTCCAGACGCATGTCGGGAGAATCGAGAATTGCCCGGATGGCCGGGATGATGGTCACGTGGTTGCAGAATACGGAGAAGTTCCGGATGCCTTCCGCCTTGGCGCGCATCATGGTAAGTGCGGTGGACGGCGCTGTGGTTTCGAAACCGATGGCGAAAAACATAACATGCTTGTCTGGATTGAGCCGGGCAAGCTTCAGAGCGTCGGAGGGCGAGTAGACGATGCGGACATCCATGCCGCGAGCCTTGTGTTCGAGCGGGCTGCCCTGGGTGCCGGGGACGCGCATCATGTCGCCGAAAGCGGCGAAAATCACGTCAGGCTGCCGCGCGATAGACAAGCCGTCGTCGATTCTCCCCATGGGAAGAACGCATACCGGGCAGCCGGGGCCGTGGATCAATTCAATGTTTTCCGGAAGAATGTCCTTGAGGCCGAAGCGATAGATGGCGTGGGTATGACCGCCGCATACTTCCATCATGCGATAGTGGCGGGTACCGGCCAGTCGGCGGATCTCGTCGGCCGCCCGTGAAATCAGTTCGGGTTGGCGGAACTCATCAACATATTTCATTCGATTCGCTCCCTCGCGGGCTGGACGCAGGCGGGCGTCAATTCACCTTACCGTCATTCACTTCGGCGTCCTCCGATCCAGAGTCGCCTGTCCCTTCCAGTCCGTATCCCTGAACTTCCTGCATGGCTCCGTCGATTTCTCCGAGCATGCGGAGCGTGTTCATCTGGTCCAGAGCATCGTGTTCGCTGATCTTGCTCATGGCAAAACCTACGTGGATGAGCACCCAGTCTCCGGGGACGGGCTGGTCGTCCTGCAGTAAGCCCAAGTCGATCCTGCGCCGGACACCGACGACGTCAACGAGGGCCGAGCTAGCATTGTCGGAAGAAATTTCGATGATCTTTCCTGGTATGGCTAGACACATGCGGTACCGTCCTTGGTCGTTGGTCCTTGGCCGTTGGCAAAAACTTGTAACCCCCGACTTTTCTTTTCGCTGCTTAGCAGCCGCCGAACGGCCTTTGACTTTGGCCAACGACCAACGACGGCTTTCAAGCCTTTCGCGCAGTGATGTCGAAGGTGAGCTTGAGTTAGTCCT
>Ga0209068_10000966_pt1 | contig 14639 bp, 13 predicted proteins | sample ColStrG_CSR_2012_FD_187200 | JGI IMG/M metagenome (GOLD analysis project Ga0209068, IMG submission 187200) | Freshwater sediment microbial communities in response to fracking from Pennsylvania, USA - Cold Stream Run_MetaG_CSR_2012 (SPAdes)... | ecosystem: Environmental > Aquatic > Freshwater >... | reverse complement strand
GTCATGGGGCGGGCCGAGGCCAAGTCGGCAAAGCCGAAGGCGCCGCCGTAGAGAACGCGCTCGCGATCGGTGGCCATCGCGACGACCCCCGCGATGGCCTTGTCGTCGACCGCGCGGCGCAGTTGCTCGTCGATCGGAATAGCGAGTGGCGAATAGTGATTAGCGAGTGGGGCTGAACTATTCGCCATTCGCCGCGTCAGCTCTTACTTCTTCTTGAAATATCGCAGATCGGGCGGCGGCTGGTCGCGCCTCGTGGGCATGAGGTTGTCGTCACCGCCCCGGTAGTAGGTCTCCTTGCCGATCTTGATCAGCTCCTGGTCGCCCGAGCAATAATATTCCTGCCAAACCGGATAGGGAGACGGATCGCGGCGGTAGGTCTTCAGCACTGTCCACGGGCGCGTATAGGCGTGGTCGTACAAGGTGATCTCGTCATGCAGCAGCTTGGGATCGGCCTTGTCGAAAAAAATGCGCTCCTTGACGACCGACTGATTGTCCACATGGGTCGGCATGCCGGCCGGGTCCAAGGCGCGCGGTCCGCGCAGGAAACGAGTCTCGACCTCGAGCACGTTGAAGTGGCCATCGTGGTTCTCGTCGATCCACTTGCCGATGGAATAGCCCATGAAGGAGGGCTCGACCTCCTTGGGCCATTCGCGGCCATCGGTATAAATCCGGCGGTGGGAATCGTGCGCATGATCGATCCGAATATAGGTCGTCTCCGGCAGCACGATGATTTCCATGGCTTGAAACGCCGTCATCATGGCCGGCATGCCGGGCGGTAGGCAATCGGCGCCGGTCGGCCAATTGCCCTGGCCGCCGCCGGCCTGGTCGGCGACGCTGGCCTCCAGGACCTTCTGATACTCGGGCGTCAGCGGGGCCTGTTGGCCGAGCCCCCAGGGCTTGGTCGGATCGAACGCCGGCTGGCCACCGACCGGAAGCCGCACCCCGAGCCACTGGCCCGAAAGATCGGGGTACTGGGCGTCGTCAAAGGCCCGCGCCGCGCTCAGGCTCGCAGCCAGCGCGGCCACGAGTGTCATCGTACCGATCGTGGCGCCGATCGCGCTTCGGTCGAACATGCTTTCCCCCTTTGCAATCGATTCCATCGCCCGCCGTGCGCAGCACGGGCGCGCCCAGCGTGTGGAACGCGGATGTTTTCTTGCGCCGAAAAAAGAATCGGCTGAGGAGGCGATGCCTGCCGACGGCGACCTTCTGCTGCCCATTACGCTCGGGAGATCGGCACGTTCCCATCAGGGGCGGCTGAACCGAAAGGTACCGCAATTGCCAAAGATGCGAAAGGTGGGTTCGAGACCACGGGTTCAGTGCCCCTTCCACTTCTCCTACAGGGCGAGAGGTGAGACATCAGCGAAACCGTCGAGCCGGCGCAAAAAAAGAAAGAGCCCCGGCCCGAGTTGGTCTTGGGGCCGAGGCTCCTTCGCGCTGTAGTGTCACCACTATCGGCCCGCACCGTTACCAAACTCTAAACGTGCCTTCAGTTGCTCTTTCCAATCGCCCCGCGCAGCGTCTCGAGCACGGCGGGCGAGACGTCGGCGAGCGATCGGAACGCGGCCTCGCCCCGCTCGATCCCGATATAGCTGAACGGTACGCCGTTCCGCGTCATGGTCTCACTGACAAAATCCGAATCATTGGAAGCGTCCGCGAATCCTTTGCGCAACGCCGTGACCGCGCCGGCCGGCGTGCCGCGCGGCGCGAAACCCACGAAGGTCATCTCGCCGGCCTGGTTGGTGAGCCAATTGAGCGCGTCCCAGAGCGGGCCGGACGGCATCCGTCCGAAGATCTCATTATAGAGGTCGGGAAACGCCGGCATCTCGGTGACGTAGGGGCTCTTGGCGAAACCACCGCTTGCGTCGACCGGCACCAGATAGGCGATGCCGATCCCCTGCCCCGACTTGATGAAGCTGCTGTTGCGGCTGCGGAAGGTCGAGATGCTGGTGCTCCCGAATTGCACCTCGCCGCGCTGCATGGCGAGGAACACATCATTGCCGCCACGGTAGCCGACCACCATCTTGTGCTTCACGCCCAGGACATCCAGCACCAGATGGGGCAGCAGGCCCGAAATGTCCGATTTGTTGAGCGCTCCCAGGATGACGCCGTCGGCCCGTACGATATCCCGCGGAGCCTTGAGGCCGCCCGGCACCGCATCGGTCCGCGCATAGTTGACCCGGATATCGCCGGTGCCGCCGAGATATTCGAAGTCCTGGTAGCGCGCCCGCAAACCCTGGTCGCCGAGCGCCTGGGCGAGCGGATCCCACGGGCCATACAGGATGGTCAGCCCGTCGGGCGCTGCCCGCTCGTGCAGAAAATTGGCGGCACCCCAGCCGCCGGCGCCCGGCATGTTCTGGATGATGATGTTGGGATTGCCCGGTATGTGCCGACGCAGATGCACGGAAAATGCCCGCGCCAGCGTATCGACGGTGCCGCCGGCCTCCAGGCCGACGATGATCCGCAACGTCTTGCCGGCGTAGAAATCGCCGGATTGAGCCGTCGCAGCGCCGACCGCGCTCAATGCCGTTCCGGCCGCCAAAATGACCGACAGGATCATCGACGAGACGTTTCGCTTGGTGCGGATCATGACGATCTCGGCGTTGCTTCCACAAAGCTACACCGGTCGCCCTCGTAAGCGCACGCATAAATCGCCGGGCCGACGCCAAGCGAACCATTTACATGGCCTATATTCCAACGGCGTTGGCGACTACCCTGTCGCGCGGGATGGACTTAACCAGGAATGCTGGGCCATGCGAACGCAAGTCGCGATCATCGGCGCCGGGCCGGCCGGCCTGCTGCTCGGTCAGCTGCTCCACAAGCACGGCATCGACAACATCATCCTGGAACGGCAGACCGGCGAATATGTGCGCAGCCGCATCCGCGCCGGCGTCATCGAGCAGGTCGCGGTCGATCTCATCGACGAGGCCGGAGTCGGCACCCGCATGCACCGCGAAGGCCTGGTCCATGACGGCACGCAGATTTGCGTCGATGGAGTTCGCCATCGCATCGACTTCAAGGCGCTGACCGGCAAAACCGTCATGGTCTACGGCCAGACCGAGATCACCAGAGATCTGATGGACGGCCGCGCGGCCGCGGGCGCCCCAACCGTCTACGCGGCCCAGGATGTCGCCCTGCACGATATTTCCGGGGACGCGCCGCGCGTGACCTATCGGCTCGACGGCGAGATGCATCAGATCGAATGCGATTTCATCGCCGGGTGCGACGGCTTTCACGGCATCAGCCGCCAGAGCGTGCCGCCGGACGCGATCTCCCATTTCGAGCGCGTCTATCCATTCGGCTGGCTCGGGCTTCTTTCCGACACGCCGCCGGTCTCGGAAGAGCTGATCTATGTGCGCCACCAGCAGGGCTTCGCGCTCTGCTCGATGCGCTCGCCGACCCGCAGCCGCTATTACATCCAGTGCAGCCTCACCGAGGATGTCGACGCCTGGCCGGACCAGCGGTTCTGGGATGCGCTCGAGCTCCGTCTCGACGGCGAGGCCCGCGACCGCCTCGTCACCGGGCCGTCGATCGAGAAGAGCATCGCGCCGCTGCGCAGCTTCGTTGCCGAGCCGATGCGCTTTGGCCGCCTGCTGCTCGCGGGCGACGCGTCCCACATCGTCCCGCCGACCGGGGCCAAGGGGCTTAATTTGGCGGCGAGCGACGTGCGTTACCTGTCACAGGCGCTGCTGGAGCATTACCGGGAGAAGTCGGCCGCCGGTCTCGATCACTATTCGGGCCGCGCGCTGGCGCGGGTGTGGAAAGCCGAGCGCTTTTCCTGGTGGATGACGACGCTGCTCCATGCTTTTCCCGGCAACGTTTTCGACCAAAAGATGCAACTGGCCGAGCTCGATTACCTGTTCGGCTCGCGTGCGGCCGCCACCGCGTTCGCGGAGAACTATGTGGGCCTGCCGTTTTGAGACCGCCGGAATCCACCTCCAACCAACCGTCGGACTGTCAGGATTTGGAAAGCATTAAAGCCCGATTAAACGTAACAAAGAAAAGATAGGTTGCTTCGCGGGAAGGTCACAACTAAGCAGAAACACCTTCAACTATAACCTCCTTGCCGCGTATTGGCCGCGCACATTGGCCTCCGGGCCTCCCGGCTTCTGGATGGGGTGAACGATGCTGCTCCGCAGCATTCGATCGAGACTCTTGGTGCTGGTGCTCGCGACCGTCATGCCGTTCGTGGCGCTGGTCGGGGTTGGCCTATGGAGCCAATGGCGGGAGGATCAGGCTGCCGCAATCGAACGCGCGCTCAATGAGGCGAGGCTGCTTGCCGCTCAACTCGATGACCATATCGGCGATCTCCAGAACCTCTTGGTCGGCCTCAGCCGCGCCGTCTCGACGAATCCGGCCGACACTGGCGCGAACGACGCGTTGCTCCGGAAAATCAAGACCAAATTGCCGGATATTGTCGCCAATATCGTTGTTTTTTCCCTTGATGGGTCCAACATCGGAACATCGGCCGGTCCTGAAATCGCTCGTTCTTATGCCAACGACCGTGCATTTTTCAAACAGATATTGGCGGGCCGACGTCTCTCGATCGGTGAAGTGATCCGCACTCACGTGACCGAACAATGGGTGCTCGTCATTGGCTACCCGATCGAAAATCAAGAAGGACAATTGCGCGGCGTTATCGCCATCGGCACCCAGCTCAAGCTTTTCCAAGACGCGTTTCGGATGCAGGGGCTTCCTGCCGGCAGCGTCGTTCGGATCGTCAACGAGCATGGCATAGTCGTTGCACAGAGCGAAAATGGCCCCAATTGGATCGGCCGCGATCTCTCGGATTCGGAGTATGTCGTACGACACCTCGCCGCCAAGGAGGCGAGCGAGGTCGAAGTCTGGGCCGATCATGTCGAACGCATTACCGGCTCGTCGACCGCGCACCAGGCCCCTTGGCTGGTGTCGGTCGGACTGCCCGTGGACGTCACCTTTGCAACGCTCGCCTCACGCTTGCGCTGGGGCGCTCTGCTGGGCACAGGTGCGCTCATTGCGGCATTTGCCATCGCCTGGATGTTCTCTGGACGAATCGTGCGGCCGCTGCAGCAACTCGAGAAAGATGCGTCCGCGCTCGCGGCCGGAGCGCTCAGCCATCGCAGCGCCGTGCGCACGCAGGACGAGGTCGGAAATCTCGCCGACACCTTCAACCGCATGGCGATGTCGCTGGAGCGGCGTCAATACGAGGCGCAACAGTCCAACGACACGCTCTCGGCCGTCATCGATGCGTCGCCGGTGGCGATCGTCTGCTCCGACCTGGATCGCCGGATCGTGCTGTGGAGCCGCTCGGCGGAAAAGCTTTATGGCTACACCGCCGAGCAGACGATCGGCACGCCGATAAAAATAGTGCCGCCGGGAGGCAGGACGGAGTCTCGGGCGCTCTACGAGCGGGCGCGCAACGGCGAGAGCATCCGGGACGTCGAGGCCAAGCGCCGGCGGAAAGACGGCTCCTTGGTCGACGTCAGAATCGCCGCCGCGCCGATGTATCATCCCGACGGCACGGTGCGCGGCGTCGCCTGGGCACACGAGGACATCACCGACCGCAAGCGGGCCGAGGAGCAATTGAAGCGCCTCGCGCACTACGATCCGCTCACCGGCCTGCCCAATCGACTGTCATTGCAGAAAGCCCTGGAAGGGCTGTTGTCTGCTGACGAAAACCGGCCGACCTCGATCGCGCTATTCGACCTCGACGGCTTCAAGGACGTGAATGATACGCTCGGTCATTCGATCGGCGACCAGTTGCTGATCGAGGTCGGCCAACGTTTGATCGAAGCGACCGAACGCCGCGGCGAGCAGGAGCAGGTGTTTCGGCTCGGCGGCGACGAGTTTGTCGTGATCATTCCCGACTGCGGCGATCCACGCGTGGTCGGCGAGATTGTCGACGCCATGCTCAAGCGGCTGGCCGAGCCCTTCCGCATCAACGACCAGGCGCTCCACCTCGGCGGCAGCGCGGGGGTGGCCATCGCGCCCAACGATGGCGTGAGTGTCGATGATTTGATCGCAAACGCCGATCTCGCGCTCTACCAGGCCAAATCCGGGGGCGGCCGCACGTATCGGCTGTTCACGCCGATACTTCGTGCCCAGGCCCAGGCTCGGCGCGGCCTCGATCTCGAGCTGAGACGGGCCTTCGCGGAGAACGAGTTCGAGCTGTATTTTCAGCCGGAAATCCGCCTGCTGGACGGTGCCGTCGTCGGCGCCGAAGCGCTGCTGCGATGGCGGCATCCGGAGCGGGGCATCCTGGCGCCCTGGGCGTTCATCGAGACTCTCGCGGACAGCTCCATTGCACCCGACGTCGGCCGGTGGATCATCCACGCGGCCTGCGCGCAGGCATCCGCCTGGCGCGCCATGGGCCTGCCGCTCGATCGCATCGGCGTCAATCTGTTTCCGATGCAGCTGCACGGCGAAGCGTTGTTGAAGGACATCGACGATGCGCTGCGGCAGACCGGCCTGCCCGGCGAGGCGCTCGAGCTCGAGATCACCGAGAACGTCGCCCTCAACTACGAGGATGCGATCGAGCCGCTGCAGAAGCTCTCCGAGCGGGGCGTGAAGCTCGCGTTCGACGATTTCGGCACGGGCTACGCCTCGCTGAGCTACCTGACGCGCTTTCCGCTCTCGCGAATCAAGATCGACCGCAGCTTCGTGCGCAACATCACCGACAATGCCGAGCACGCCGCCATCGTGCGCTCGCTGATCGCCATGGCGCACAATCTCGGGCTCGAGGTCATCGCCGAAGGCGTCGAGACGCAAGCGCAGGCGGCGTTTCTGCTCAAAGAGCGGTGCGAGGAGGCGCAGGGCTTTCTCTACGCCAAGCCGCTGCCGGCCCGCGCGTTCGAGGACTATCTGCGGACAGGACAGCTCGCTTTCCAGGCGATAGACTGCGGGGAGCATAGGCTCGATGGCGATGCCCCCGCGCAGTCTCCTCGGCGCCGAAGATTTCCGAAGGTAGGGGGATAACTCGTTCCGTCGTCGGCATACCAGGGGGAACGCCATGGATCGTCCTCGCCGTCGATTTCTGCAGCTGGCGGGAGCCGCCGCCGTCCCGGCTTGGTCGTCGGTCGTGTTCTCGACCGCCTGGGCGCAGTCCTATCCGTCGCGGCCGATACGCTGGATCGTCTCGTTCGCGGCCGGTGGCGCCAACGACATCGTGGCGCGGCTCATGGGGCCGTACCTGACGGAGAAGCTGGGCCAGCAATTCATCATCGACGACCGGGGCGGCGCCGGCGGCAATATCGGCATGGCGGCCGTGCTCGCCTCCGCGCCCGACGGCTATACGATCGGCTATGTGGCGCCCAACAATGCCATCAACGCGACGCTCTACGACAAGCTTCCCTTCGATTTCATCCGCGACAGCGCGCCGGTCGCCGGCACGATGCTGCTCACCAACGTGATGGTGGTGCATCCCTCGGTGCCGGCCCACACGGTGGCGGAGTTCATCGACTACGTGAAGGCCAATCCGGGCAAGGTCTACTTCGCCTCCTCGGGCACCGGCGCCTCGCCGCATATGTCGGGCGAGCTCTTCAAGGCGATGACCGGCATCAACATGATTCACGTGCCCTACCGCGGCGCCGGGCCGGCGATGACCGATCTGCTCCCCGGCCGCGTGCAGGTGATGTTCGACAATCTGCCGAGCTCGATCGAGCACGTCCGCTCCGGCCGGCTGCGTGCGCTCGGCGTGACGGCAGGCAAGCGCTCGGAGGCGCTTCCGGACGTGCCGACGATCGGGGAGACCGTGCCGGGATACGAGGTCAATGTCTGGAACGGAATTTCGGTCCCCAAGGGCACGCCGCCGGAGATCATCGACACCCTCAACCGCGCCGTGAACGCGGCCCTGGCCGACCCGCGCTTGAAGGCGCGCTTCGCCGAACTCGGCGGCGCGCCGATGCCGATGACGCCCGCGCAATTCGGCAAGCTGGTGATCGACGAAACCGAGAAGTGGGCGAAGGTGGTCCGGCTCTCCGGCGCCAAGCCGGAGTGAGCGCGGGGAATGCCGGCAACGGGTGCTCACTCGTCTCAGTCGTAGCCCGCATGGAGCGTAGCGCAATGCGGGAAGGGCGGTCCCGGATTGCGCTACGCTCCATCCAGGCTACACGCGGACGAGACTTGAGCTTGCTTCGGACACTTCATAAGTAAGCTCTGCAACGTCGCGCTTGCCGAAGCGGTGCCCCCATGAAAACGCCCGGCCCCGACCATCCGATCACGATCGAGCCGAACCGCAAGCGCGTGCGCGTCGTGTTCAACGGCCGCGTCGTTGCCGATACTACGCGCGCGCTGACGCTCAAGGAGACGAGCCTGCGGCCGGTGCAATACATTCCGCGCGACGATGCCGACATGCGCCTCTTCGTGCGCAGCGCGCAGACGACGCACTGTCCCTACAAGGGCGACGCCGCCTATTACAGCCTGAGCGTCGATGGCCGCACCGCCGAAAACGCGGTATGGACCTATGAGGCGCCGTATCCCGCCATGGCCCCGATCAAAGACCTCCTCGCCTTCTATCCGGCCCGCGTCGACCGGATCGAGGAGGTGGAGTAGGAATACGGCGCTCGGCGAACAAAGGCGAAGGAACAAACTCCATGACAAAATTCCCGAAAATCGCCGCCATGGCCGCGGCCGGCTGCCTCTGCGCGATGGTTGCGGGAACGCCCGTGCGTGCCGCCGAGATCGTCGTCACCAGCTCGACCGCCATGCGCGAGGCGGTGGAAGAGCTCGCCGCCATGTTCGAACGGGCGAGCGGGAACAAGGTCACCATGACGTTCCAATCGGGGGTCGAAACGTCCGCCAAGATCGAGGCGGGCGCCGTGGCCGATCTGGTGGTGACCACGCCGCAGGCCATCGATGAGCTGGTGAAAGCCGGCAAGATCGTCGCCGGCAGCCGCGTGAACTTCGTCCAGTCGGGCGTGGGCGTGGCGGTGCGCGCCGGCGCGCCGAGGCCCGACATCAGCACCCCCGATGCATTCAAGAAGGCGATGCTCGCGGCCAAATCGGTCGGCATCAGCAAAGGACCGAGCGGCGTCTATCTCATGAGCATCATGGCGCGGCTCGGCATCGCGGATCAGGTCAAACAGAAGGGCGTCACGCCGGAGCTCGGCCAGCGGGTCGGAGACCTGATCGCCAGGGGCGAGGCCGAGATCGGCGTGCAGCAGATCACCGAGCTGCTGCCGATCGCCGGCATCGATTTCCTGGGGCCGCTGCCGAACGAGCTGCAGACCAAGATCGGCTATGCGACAGCGCGGCCCGTCACCGCCCGGCAGCCGGAGGCCGCGACCGCGCTGGCGAAGTTCCTGGCCTCCGAGGCGGCCCTGCCGGTCACGAAGAAGATGGGCTTGGAGCTGTGGTAGCGCCGCGGCACGGACCACGGCGGAGCGGATCGTAGCCATGCGGATCGCGGTCATGGCGGCCGGAGCCGTCGGCGGCTATTTCGGCGCGCGGCTGGCCGCCGCCGGGCATGACGTGAGCTTCATCGCCCGCGGCGAGCATCTGCGCGCCATCCGGGCGCACGGACTTCGCGTCGAAAGCGCGCTCGGCGATCTCCATATCCAGAACGCCAAGGCGACGTCCGCGCCGAGCGACGTCGGCGCGGTCGACATCGTGCTGTTCGCGGTCAAGCTGTGGGACACCGAGGTCGCGGCCACGGCGGCGCGGCCGCTGGTCGACGCATCGACCCGCGTCATCACGTTCCAGAACGGCGTCGACAGCGTGGAGCGCATGCAGCCGATCCTGGGCGAGGGTCAGGTGGTCGGCGGCACCACCCATATGGCATCGGTCGTATCGGCCCCCGGCGTGATCGCTCACACCAGCCAGTTCGCCCAAATGAAATGCGGCCATGTGGACAAGCGCAGCGATCCCGCTCTCGCTGCCTTCGTGGAGCTGGCACGCGCCGCTGGAATCGATGCCTCCCTGTCGGACGACATCAATCTCGACCGCTGGAAGAAGTTCACGTTTCTGGTGGGACTCTCGGGCGCCACCGGCGCGCTGCGGCTGCCGCTTGGACCGATCCTCGCCGACCCCGACACGCGCGCCTTCTTTCTGGGTCTCATGCAGGAGGTCGTCATGGTGGGCCGCGCCAGCGGGGTGGCGCTGCCGCCCGACTTCGCGCAAGACCGGCTCGCGTTCGCCGATACCACGCCGCCCGGATTCAAGGCGTCGCTGCTGCACGATCTCGAACGCGGCAGCCGCATCGAGCTCGACTGGCTCGCCGGCAAGGTGGTGGAGCTCGGCCGCAAGCTCGCCATCCCGACACCGGCGAACGGCGCGGTGTATGCAGCGCTCAAGCTGCACCGGCAGGGACGCGCCTGATCGCGGGGCTATCGCGCGGTCAGCAAGGACGGCGCCTTGCGGCTGAGCAATTCCGCCGCGTCGGCCACGATTTGCCGCAGGATCGCGCCGGCGGGCCGGATGTCCCGGATGAGGGCCACCGCCTCGCCGACGAACACGCCGGTATTGTCCACGTCGCCGCGCCTGGCGGCGTCGAGGTAGCGCTCCATCTCGCGCTCCGCCACGGCGGGCTCGGCCAGCGCGGCCTCGCGCCCATGCCATTGCGTCGTGAAGCGCGTCTTCATCACGCGGGCGGTGAACGGCTGCGGCCAATCGATCTTGCGCGCGACATCGACCACCGTGGTGCGCAGCGTGTCGTCTCCTTCCGCCGCGACCGCGGCGGCCTTGAAGCTCTCCGGCACCAGCGCCTCCTCGCTCGCCCAGAACCGCGAGCCGATGAGAGCGCCATCGGCGCCGAGCATGAGGGCGGCGGCGAGCCCGCGTCCATCCGCAATGCCGCCGGCGGCCACCAGCAGCGTTGCCGGCGCGCGGTGCGCCAGATAATCGGCGATTTCCGGCACGATCGTCAGCGTCGCCCTTACGACGCCGTGCCCACCGGCCTCCGCGCCTTGCGCCACGATGATGTCGGCCCCAGCCTCGACCGCTTCGCGGGCATGGGCCATGGTCTGCACTTGGCAGACCAGCGGCGCGCCCGCCGCCTTGATTTTTTGGGCGAACGGCAGCGGGGAGCCGAACGACAGCATGATCGCGGCGGGCGAATGGAGCAGCACCTGGTCCAAGAGGTGCGGCTTGCGCGCCAAGGACCAGGTGATGAATCCGCAGCCGACCCGCGCATTGCCGGCTTCCGAGAATTCGCGCTCCAACCAATCGGCGTCGCCGTAGCCGCCGCCGATGAGACCAAGACCGCCGGCCGCCGTCACGGCGGCGCTGAGCCTGCCGCCGGCCGCCGATCCCATCGGCGCCAGCAGGATCGGATGCTCGATCCCCAAGCGATCGGTCAGGCGGGTGTGGAGAGCCATGCGGTCAGGGCATCGTCCGCTCGGCGCTATTTCTGATAGAAGCAGTAATTGTCGACATTGACGCCCCATTCCTTGTCCGGCCACGGCGTCTTGTTGCGCTCGAACCGCGCATAGGTTCCGCTGCCGATCTCCTCTTGATTGCTCACGCAGATGTCGGGACCGGGCGTGATCTCCATCTGCACCGGCATGCCCTGTATGGAGACGCCGCTGTGCGATCCGCCGTTCGGAAACGATACGCACTTGCCCCATTCCGGCCGCAGGCATGTTTGCCCGAATGCATTCGAACTCAGGATCGTCAGCACGAAAACCACCAAGCTCCGCATTCCTTCTCTCCGTTCCGTCTTTTGCTTGCGAAAAATAACTGGTCCGCCGGGACGCGAGCCCGCGGGCGCGCCTCACATCAGCACCGGCAGCTCCTTCATGAACTCCACCAAATAGCCTTCCAGATCGGCCACTTGGTCTGCGCGAATGCCGACGAAGCAGCGACCGCCAGGACCGCAACGGCGAGCGCACGAATGACACGAAAGGTCATCGTACGACAGGTCATCGTACGAAAGATCATGGGCGACCTCCGGAAGCGTTGCAGGCGGGAAGAATGGATTTGAGGCCGGGAAGGCAGAAGAGTTGCAGAAAGCCGCTCGCGGCCGCGGGTCGGGGTTCCAGCGGCAGCGGCGGAGGCGGAGCGGAAGCGGGCTGGCGCGCCACCGGAACGCTCGGATTCGGTGGGCTGCTCTTCTCCCGCGCGCGCGGGTGAGCGGGCTCGCCCAGATCGATTCCGGCGGCCTCCCTCTGGTGCAGCTTCCTGGCATCCCGGTCCAGCTCCAGGCAGGTGAGCACCTCCACATAGGACGCACTCCCATTGGAGGTGGACAGGCGGACGCAGCGCGCGCGATCCGCGGCATCGAACTCGCTCCATTGCCTGGCGAGCACGTCGCGGGCGGCCTTTTCGTCCTGGATGCAGATCACGCGGTCGTCCCTGCCGCCCAGATTTTGGCCGGCACTGTCCCGGCAGATCGGCTCGAAATTGAGCTCGGGCATTCGGTCCACGACCGCAATCAACAGATGCCCGCCGGCCAACAGCGCGGAAAATGGAATCATCGCCGAGCCACCTTGCCGTTACAATTCGCGCGCGCCCATCGTCGCGGCGCGCATCATACACCGCCGGCGCGGCCGCGCACTACCGGGGCCACTACCCGGGCCACGACCTGGGCCAGAGCAGCCAGGCGGCCCGCGCCAGATAGACGGCGCTGACCGCGAAGATCACCATGCGGGTCCATCGGCGAAAGCCGTGGTCGGTCATCCGCTCGAGCACGAAGGGCGCGAGCGAGGTGCCGGCGATCGCCAGCAGGATGGCCGGCACGCATGCCCACAGCGGCACATCCTGCAAGCCCGAGACGGAGCCGAAATAAGCCGCGCGCACCACATGGCTCAGGGATTGGACCACGGCCTTGGTGGCATTGGTGGTCTTGCGATCGAGCGTGCTCTTCTGAAAGAAAATATCGAGGAAGAGGCCGCCGACGCCGGCCAGGACCTGAATGATCGTCGTCAGGACGCCGGTCACGAATGGCACGCCGCGCCACTCGATATTGGGGCGCAGGCTCGCCGGCAGAATCTCGACCGCAAACGGCATCAGCCCCAGGGTGAGATAGACGATGGCCTTGTCGGGCACGAACGAGATCGCGAACATCAAGGCGAACGCGATGCCGGCGCCCAGCACATACCAGCCGAAAATCGGCCAGAGCACATAGCGGCGCCAGTGCAGGGCGCGCCAGCCATTGGCGAACAGCTGGACGATCGAGAAGAATATCATGCCGGCGGCGACGTCGAGATAGTTCAGCAGCACGCCGAGCAGAATCATGCCCCCCGCCATGCCGAACACGCCGGAAACGAAGGAGCTCAACACGATGGTGAAGGCGAGGAGAACGAGCGCGAAGGGGGTCATTGGAGGCTGGACTAAGTCCTGGCAGGAATCCTGGTTGTGAGCTACGATCTTCGCAAGAAGAACACAAACGCGGAAAAGGGAGAGCTGACATGACAGGCAATCTTGGACGGCGCGGCGTGCTGCAGGCGGGCGCCGCGATGCTCGGCGTCGCGGCGCTGCCGGCTTTGGCGCAAGCCCCGAAGACACCCGACGGCAAGGCCGCCTACGAGTTCACGGTCAAGGACATCGTCTACCAGCGCGGCGGCGACAAGGCGCGGCTGGCCCGGCTCTATCAGCCGAGCGGCAGCGGACCGTTTCCGGCGGTGCTCCAGATCCATGGGGGGGCATGGACCAACAAGAACCGCACCGACGGCCAGAATACCGCGCTCGATCTGGCGGCGGCCGGCATCGTGGTGCTGTCGATCGATTTTCGCAATTCGCCCGAGGCGCCCTACCCCGCATCGCTGCAGGACATCAACTACGGCATCCGCTGGCTCAAGGCCCATGCGGGCGAATTCGGCAGCACGCCCGATCGCGTGGGCGCCTACGGCACCTCGAGCGGCGGCCATCAGATCCTCCTCGCCGCCATGCGGCCCGATGATCCGCGCTATCGGGCACTGCCGCTGGCGGAAGCGCCGGAAATGGACGCCAAGCTCGCTTTCGTGGTCTCGGGCTGGGGCGTGCTGTTTCCGCTCGAGCGCTACAAGCTCGCCAAGGCGCAGAACCGGCCGGACCTCGCGGTCAATCACGACACATTCTTCGGCAGCGAAGCGGCGCAGCTCGAAGCCACGCCCGCGCTCGCCATCGAGAAGGGCGAGAAGGTCTATCTGCCCCCTGCGCTGGTCTACCAAGGCACCAAGGACGAATGGACCACGGTCGAGCTCGCCCAGCGCTTCGCCAGCGACTATCGCGGCGCCGGCGGCACGCTCGATCTGGAGCTGCTGGAGGGCGAGCGCCACACCTTCGTCAACGAGCATCCGTTCGCGCCCAACTCGATCAAGGCCGTCCAGATGTCGATCGCCTTCATCAAGAAATACGGCTCGTCGCGGCAGGCGCAGCGCTAATGTGGGGCGTCCGACGCCCGTGTCCCGGATGCGGTGCAGCGCGAAGCTCTTGCGGAGCGGTGCTCCGCTGATCCGGGACCGTTGCAAACACAAGAGTCTGGAACGGTCCCGGTTCTGCAGCGCACCACTAAGAAGTGCTGCGCTGCGCCCGGGACAAGAGCGAAGACCGGTTTCCCATCCGAAATTGCGACAATGCAAACAGTGACGGCATCCGATCCCGGCACACGGCCGATCGACGACCGCGATCGGCTGATCGCCAGGAAGGTCGCCTGGCGGCTCGCGCCGCTGCTGATGCTTTGTTACTTCGTGGCATTTCTGGACCGCGTGAACGTCAGTGTCGCGGCTCTCACCATGAACGCGGATCTC
>Ga0209068_10000964_pt1 | contig 14645 bp, 14 predicted proteins | sample ColStrG_CSR_2012_FD_187200 | JGI IMG/M metagenome (GOLD analysis project Ga0209068, IMG submission 187200) | Freshwater sediment microbial communities in response to fracking from Pennsylvania, USA - Cold Stream Run_MetaG_CSR_2012 (SPAdes)... | ecosystem: Environmental > Aquatic > Freshwater >... | reverse complement strand
GGGATTCTCTACACCGCGCCGCACAACGTGCATGAGACGCGTTTCCGGCGGGTAAACAACTGGCAGGACGTGCAGGCGATGTTTTTGAGCTAGTCCAAACCGCGCAGTTCATATCCCGCGGTTTGCATGCCTTCGATGATGCGCTGCCGGATGGCTGTCAACTCATCGGCGGTCATCGTATGGTCGAGCGCGCCTACTTTGAGGTGATACGAAACACTCTTCTGCCCTTGCGGCAAGGGTGGCCCGGCGTATTGCCGGATGAACTCGATCATGGCCAGATCCGGGCCGGCGAGGCGCGTCAATTCATCCTGTAGTTTGTCGACGGGAGCTCGCAAGTCCGCCACTACCGATAGATCGAACCCGCTGGTCGGGAACTTGCGCAAGGGCGTGTATTGGGCGACGCGGGCGGCGGCGAGGGCCAGCGCTTGATCCACGTCCACGTCAAACAGCATGGCGCGGCCTTCAATTCCTTCGTTCTTGAGAAGCGAGGGGTGCAGTTCGAAAATACGGCCCAGCGTTTTGCCGGCCCAAAGGATTTCCGCGGTTCGGAAAGGGTGTTCGAAGGCCAGGGGCTCGGCGGCCTGCAGGCGCGCTTCGGGAAACAGGCATTCCAGCACGCGCTTCATTTCGAAGAATTCCTGATCCTCGCCATGCGCGCTGTAGAACACCGCGGTCAGATGAGTGATTTCATCAGGCAATAGGCGGCCCGCTCCCGGATGAATTTCGGTGCCGATTTCAAAGAGCCGGAATTCGGGGAAGTAGCGCACGTTGGCTGCGATGCTCTTGAACAGGCCGGGCAGCAGGCTGCGGCGCATGTGCGTTAGTTCAGAAGCAATGGGGTTCTGTACGGCAATGTGCGAGGAAGGGTCGCCACCAAAACGCTTGATGTCGTTTTCGGTGACAAACGAATAATTGTGCGCCTCGGTGAAGCCTTGCGCCGTGAGTTGAGCGCGCAGTTGACGCAAGTAGACACACAGCGGGTTGGCGGGAGGAACGGTTGCCGCAATGAGTGGCGGTGTGGGAGTGATGGAATCGTAACCCACCATGCGGCCGATCTCCTCCACCAGATCGTCTTTGAGAGCTATGTCTTTTGTGGCGCGCCAGGTGGGCACGCGTACCGACAAAACGGCCGGAGACGATTCCGTTACCGCGAAGCCCAGCGCCGTCAAGATCCGCGTCACTTCCTCCTGCGGAACTTGCTTTCCCAATTTGCGATTCAGGAAGGCCATCGGCAATGCAATAGTTTTCGTTTCGGGTAGGGGACCGCGGTTGTCGGCGACGCCTCCTACTAAACGAATTCCCGGACACACCAAAGACAGCAGTTCAACGGCGCGCGCCAAAGCGCGGATGGGATTCTCGGGGTCCAGCGATTTTTCAAAACGCATGGACGCATCGGTGCGGAGTTTATGCCGCGCTGAGGTGAGGCGCAGATTCGATGGCTCAAAGTTCGCCGCTTCGAATACGATACGCGTGGTGGCGTTGGAAATGGAACTGGGCGCGCCGCCAATTACACCGGCCAGGCCAATGCTTCCGGCGACATCGGCAATCACCAAATCCGCCGGCGTCAGCGTGTATGTCTCGTTATTCAACGCCGCAAGCTGTTCGCCTTCACGCGCCGATCGAACGAAGATGGTGTCGCCGCTGAGTTTGTCGGCATCGTAGGCGTGCGCGGGTTGCGGCAGTTCCATCATGATGAGGTTCGTAACATCGACGATGTTGTTGATCGGGTTCAGGCCAAGATGTTCGAGCCGCGCTTGCACCCAAAGGGGCGAAGGACCCACCGTGACGTTTTCAAAAACCAGCGCGGTGTAGCGGGGGCAGAGCGCGTAGTCGGCAATGGCGATCTTGATGGCGGCCGCGCCGCTGGGAAGCAGTTCCGTTTTCACCGGATCGACGAGTCCGAGCCCGCTGATGGCCGCCACTTCGCGAGCCATGCCGTAGTGACCCCAAAGGTCGGGCCGGTGCGTGAGGCTTTTGTTGTCGATCTCGATGATCCAATCGGGAGAAAGGCCGGCCAGCGAATCGCCCGGCTTCAGGGAGGCATCGAGCGCAAGCACGCCCGCATGATCGCGGCTGATGCCGAGTTCGGCGGCGCTGGCCAGCATGCCTTCGCTCTGCGCCCCTTCAATGGTGGCGCGGTCAATGAGTTTATCGCCGAGTTGGGTGCCCGGTGGCGCCCACGGAGCGAGTAGCCCCGGCCGCACATTACCGGCGCCGCAAACGACATTGATCTGCTTGCCGCCGCCGATCTCCGCTACCACTAGCTTGTTCTTGCCTTTGGGCAAAGCCGTAATGCTGATCACGCGCGCAGCCACGACGCTCGCGAAGTGTCCGCCCACAGGCTCAATGCCCTCACACTCGGCCGTCTTCATCGTGATCAGGCGTTGCAGCCCGGCGGGCTCCGTATTGAGGCCGGCAACAAGTTCGCGAATCCAGTTGTAGGAAAACTTCATCGGAGAATCTAAAACTGACTGAGGAAGCGCAGATCGCCGCCTTGCAGATGGCGGATATCGTCAATGCCATAGCGCATCATGGCCAGCCGCGTCAGGCCCAGCCCGAAAGCGAAGCCGCCCCACTCCTCCGGATCGATATTGCTCATCCGCAAAACGTTGGGATGCACCAAGCCGCAGGGCAAAAGCTCCACCCAGCCGCTGTGCTTGCACACGGGGCAGCCCGCGCCATCGCAAATCAGGCAATGAATATCGAGTTCAAAGCCCGGTTCTACGAAAGGGAAATAGCCGGGCCGCAGGCGCACCGTCACGTCGCGTTTGAAAATGCCGCTGAGCAGCGTCTTCATGAAGTAAATGAGATTGGCGACGGAGACATCGCGGTCAACCATCATGCCTTCGAGCTGATAGAAAGTGTGTTCGTGCGAGGCGTCCACCTCTTCGTTGCGGAACACGCGGCCTGGCGCGATCATGCGAAACGGCGCGCCCAGAGCGCGCATGCCGCGCACTTGCACCGGCGAAGTGTGCGTCCGCAACAAGTGGCCGTCGGAAAGCCAAAACGTGTCCTGCATGTCGCGCGCCGGATGTGTCGGCGGAATATTGAGCGCGTCGAAGTTGTGCTCTTCCGTTTCCACTTCAGGTCCATAGAGCACTGCAAAGCCCAGCGAGGTAAACAGGTCTTCAATTTCGCTTTGAATTTGCGTAATGGGATGAAGGGCGCCTGGCCGCACTCCCGGCGCGGGCAGCGTTACGTCAAGCCACTCGCCGGCCAGTTGCTCCGCCAGCGCGGCTTTCGCGAAACGTTCTTCTTTACCCGCGTATTCGGTTTCCAGATCCAGCTTCACCGAATTCAGCAGCTTGCCCAGGCGCGCGCGTTCATCCGGCGTCAATTTGCCGAAGTCTTTGCTGATCTGCGCGAGCGTGCCCTTGCGCCCTAACGCTTCGACCCGCGCCTCTTCCAAAGTGTCTAGCGAGCCGGCCGAGGCGAACGCGGCCAGCGTGGCGCGCCGCAAGTCTTCCAGTTGAGCTTCGAGCATGGCTGTGTCGCGCGCTACGATTGCAGCTTTGCTCCCAAATGCTCCAGAAGATCGACAATCTCCTGGTGGCCTTTGAGCAGCGCCATGTCGAGCGGAGATTGATTATTGGCTGCGCGCAGGTTCACATCGGCGCCGTTCGCCAGCAGTGTTTCCACCATGGCGCGGTTGCCCGCTTGCGCCGCCGCGTGCAGCGCGGTCCAGCCGCCCTCCTGCGTGGCGTTCGGATCCGCGCCGCGCTTGAGCAACAATTTGATCAGTCGCTCGCCGCCCCCTGCCGCCGCGGCATGCAACGGAGTGTTCTTCATCGAATTGGTCGAGCGGCTGTCCACTTGCGCGCCGCGATCGATGAGCGCATCGGCGAGTTCCGGCCAGCCGAAAAACGCCGCCAAATGGAGCGGGGTCCAACCGTCGCTGCTATGCGCTTCGAGCAACTCCGGCGCTTTGCCGATCTCCGCAAGCACCGCCGAAGTGCGGCCCGCCGCGCACAAATTGAAAACATCGAGCTTGGGATTCAGGCTGAGCAAGTATTCGGCAACCTGGGGCTGCCGGTAATATTTCGCCAGCAGGAACGCGCACTGGCCCGCTTCATTCGTGGCGTCGAGCAACGCCGGATCCGTTGCCAGGTCCGCGCGGAGGGCGGCCAGATCGCCGCTCTTCACATGCTCGTGAAATGTCTTAACGTCCGCCATGGTTAGGCCGCCGGCAGGAATACCTGTTCGGTTTTGTTCAATTCCCAATCGAGGTGATTGATGTAGAACAGTACGATATCGCGCGGGTATTTTTCGGCAAAACCGTCAAACACGCGCTTCTGCCAGCCTTCCGTCAAATACTCCCCGGGTTTGAGATCTTTGTCGAAGAAGCCCTGGTCGTTGGGGATGCCAAGCGAGTTTAGAATCTCGGAAATCATGTCAAGATGCGAGAGCAGCAAAACCTGGGAAAGGTCGGTGGCGAAATCTTCTTCGTCCGCCGTCAGGCGCGCCCAGAACTTGGGCTCGGATTTGCGCAGGGTTTCCGAATTGAGCTTCACCAGCCGCGCGCGCGCTTTAAAACGCTCATAAACCTGATACGTTTTCAGCTTGCCGATGGAGATACCCCGCACCAGGTTGTGAAAAACTTCAGGGCCGAGCGCCTTGAAGACGCCACACATCTGCATTATGAAAAGATTAGCACAAGGGGCCTGCGGTACAATCGGGAGTTTTGGGCTGGAACAGCCAAATCCATGAGCAATCTGATCGTTCTGGGAGCGCAATGGGGCGACGAAGGCAAAGGCAAAATCGTCGACCTGTTTTCGGAGAAATTTCACGCGGTGGCCCGCTATCAAGGCGGCCACAACGCGGGGCACACGGTTTACATCGGCGAACGCAAGTTTGTCCTCAAACTGATTCCCAGCGGCGTGCTGCGCGCCGGCGTACAGGCCGTCATCGGCAACGGCGTGGTGATCGATCCCAAAGCGTTGCTCGAAGAGATTCACGGGCTGGAAGCGATGGGCGTTGACGTCAAGCCGCAGCTTCGCATCAGCAATCGCGCGCATGTGATTTTCCCTTTCCACCGCACGCTTGAGAAGATTTCCGAGGGCCGCGAAGACCGCGTCGCCATCGGCACCACCTCGCGCGGCATCGGCCCCTGCTACGAAGACAAAATTGCGCGCCGCGGCATCCGCGTGGCGGATCTCGTCGACAACGATTTCGAGCAGCTCTATCGCTCTCTGGCAGAGGACAAGCAACTCATCGCCAACGCGTTCAAGCTGGCCGACCGCGTCGATTTTAAGGAAATTCTCGAGCAGTACAAGCAATTCGCCGAAGAAATACGGCCCTTGGTATGCGATACCCAGCATCTGCTGAACGGCATGATCCGCGCGGGCAAGAGCGTGTTGTTCGAAGGCGCGCAGGGCACCATGCTCGATATCGATTTCGGCACTTATCCGTTCGTCACCAGTTCCAGCGCGGCGGCGGGCGGGGCGTGTACCGGCACGGGAGTGCCGCCGAACAAGATCGATGGCATTGTCGGCGTTTCGAAAGCTTACATCACGCGCGTCGGCGCGGGACCCTTTCCCTCGGAAGATCTCACGGAGTTGGGCGAGCAGATCCGCCGCCGCGGCAATGAATTCGGGTCGGTCACCGGCCGGCCGCGCCGCTGCGGCTGGTTCGACGTTCCGTTGCTGCGCTATACCGCCGAAGTGAACGGCTTCGATAGTTTAATCATCACCAAGCTCGACGTGCTGGACGAACTCAAAGAGATTCCGGTGTGCGTGGCGTATGAGGTGGACGGCAAAGTTGTTCAGGAGATGCCGGCCAGCACGCGCCGCATGGAGGTCGTCAAGCCGGTCTTCGAACGCTTGCCCGGCTGGCAAACCAAGACCCAAGGCGTGGCGCAAATGGAGAAGCTGCCCCATGCCGCGCAAACTTATCTCAAGTTTTTGGCGGAGCGCACCGGCGTGGAGATTGGCTCGGTTTCGAATGGGCCGGAACGGAACGAGACGATGATTATTCCAGGTTCGAAGTTGGAGAAATTGCTGCGGTAGACGTAGATGCAATTCGGGGACGAAGGCCTAGGAATCGCGGAACAGAGCGTGGAAGCCCTCCTGCTCGAAGTGCTTGTCGTTAGTGAGTGCCTCATTCAGACCCTCCGGCCGCATGGTTTCCATGGAAATACAGTCGGTCCCTGGGATTGGTGAGTGCGATCCAGTAAAACGTGTCAGCCAAATAGGCGGTCACGGCTTGTTTCGCTTGGGCGAACCGTACAGGTAGTGATCGTGTTCACTCGCGCCGTCGGCGGGTAGCTGCTGGAAGACCTCATCCGGCAAGGAATGCATTCGATGGGTAAAGGCCTTCCAGAATGGCTCAACGGCGCTCGCTTCCAGATCATGCGCTAGCACTTGCCGGGCATATTCCTCGGCGGACAAGCCCTGCGACTGAGCCCGAGCTTTGAGCGCGGCTTCCTCCTCGTCGGGAAGATGAATGATCAAAGTTATGAGACGGATTCCTTGCGGTTGGACCTACTATCAGAGTAGAGCATAACGGGCGCCCTCTTACGTTCGATGCCAACTCTACCAATTCTACGTTGAAGCTGCCGGAAAAAATCGGCCAAAGTGCCTTAGTAAAAAGCACTGGCGGTCCTTTTCACCCCAGCCGAAAACGCCGTGCGAGGACACTCCAGGCTTCTTCACGATATATCGCCGGCCATACAAATTGTTGTACTTGTGTCGTCTGAACTACTTCCGAAGACGGTGCTACTCGGGTGAACGATGTCCTGGGCCAGATGCAGCACGGCATCTGGTAAACATCTGACTGTCTCCGCATTTGCAGTTCTAAATTGCCGAACAAATGATGGCGAGGATTCAAGGCTCTACGGGGGCCAGTGGAATCACAAGGGAAACGCTATTATCTACTGCGCCGGGCAGCTTTACCAAAGACACTGGCGGCGAATGGTAAAGAAAAATGAGAGCGTTGTCCTCTCCGTTCCCTCTGTGGTGATCCCCTCGGGAGTGCAATTTAATCCCAATCATCCCGATTTCTCAAAAATACGATTCAGCGCCCCTGAGCCGTTCGCTTTCGATCCGCGCCTGAAGTAGTCCTACCCGAGGAAACTGGCTGATACCCCATACCGTCCAGAATCCCGCCGACAGAGCGAGCGCCCCGCGAGACCAGCAACGTGCCGTCAACTGCATAGCAGACTTCGAATGATACTCGCGCATAACGCGCCGTTGCCTCGCGGAAAAGTCTCACCGCCCGTTGAACCTTTGAAGTCACAGAAGTTCCCCTCCACTCCAAAATATTTCTTATCCCCACATTCCAAACGACTTAACTCCCCCGTTCGCGCCAAAAGACCGTTTCATGGTTCGTTTTGCCGGGGGGTACCTGCTACTTCTTGATTGGGCTCGCCCGGGTCTACTGAACCTGCGGCGGGCCTTTCTATTTTCTGCAAGGAACAAAAACCATGAATCGCGCCGAACGCCGCGCCGCTGAGCGCAAAGCCAACCAGCAAACTCGTCCAACGCCGCTTCCAACAGATTTCCCCGAACCCGGCGGACCGTTACCCTCTTTCGCTGACATCACCCCTCTTCGTCTCGCCGCCAACCGCGAGAACGCTCTCAAATCCTGCGGTCCCAAGACAGAGGAAGGCAAAGCCATCTCATCCCAAAACCGCCTCAAGCATGGTCTCGCCCGTCACAACGGCCGCTTCGCCGTCCTCCCCACCGAAGACGCATCTGCCTTCGACGAGCTTCTCGCCAACTACCTGGCCGAACACGAACCCACCACTCAAACCGAAACCGACCTCGTCCACGCCATAGCCGAATCGGTCTGGCTTCGCAACCGCGCCCAAAACCTCCAGCCCTCCTGTTCGATCCGAACACCGGCGCCGTCATCGACCAGAAATCTCTGACCCTCTACATCCGTTACGAAAACCAATACAGCCGCGCCCACTCCACCGCCCTCAAGGACCTCTTAAAAGGAAGATCCGACCAGCGAAAAGCCGAAATTGGGTTTGAAGCGCAAAAACGCGCGGAAGAGAAACACCAGATGAAAAAAGACGCCCACTATTGGGATGTTTTGAAAAAAGACGCGCAAGCCTGCCACGAATTAGCTCGCAATCTCATACAGAAAATGGATGCCGTCAAGCAAAACCCCGATTTCTCCGCTCAACTGGAGGCCGAACTGGCTAAGCACAACGCCAAGAAAGCAACATTCGACGTAGCCATCGCCGCTTGAGCCGGTCGAACCATCGAGCCCCATAGACTGCCACACTCGCAGTGTATTCGCCGGGCTCCTAGCTCCCAACTCCTAACTCCTCTTGTATCCTCTTATTTGACCAACTTCGACCATCTCATCGCCGCCGCCAAAGCCGTTCGCGAAAGAGCCCACGCCCCGCATTCCCATTTCAAAGTGGGCTGCGCCATTGAAGATGAAAACGGCCGCATCTTCACTGGCTGCAACGTGGAAAACGCCAGTTACGGCCTCACCTTGTGCGCCGAGCGCGTGGCCGTCTTCAAGGCGATCTCCGAAGGGGCCGGCAAGCTGCGGCGCGTCGCCGTGGTGGCCGACACCCCCATCTTGACCCCGCCTTGCGGCGCTTGCCGCCAGATTTTATGGGAGTTTTGCGGCGACGCCGAATTGATACTTGAAAATCTCGCCGGCCAGCGCGAGGCGCTGTCCATCAAACAGCTTCTCCCCAGGCCCTTCGACGCCTCCTTTCTGTAAGGAGTACCGCCATCGGATTTTCGGCTGGTCTGAGGGACCGAACTCGGCGCGCGTTTCTTTTTGAAATCGCCCGCACGGGCATTTCTGGACTAGAGAAGAGACGGGCTGTCAACACTTTGTCTACGTATCTTTTTCGGACGGGGACAATCTATGCAACTAAGAAGAACACGGAATTGTTTTACGGCGCTCGCCGTTGCCGCGTTGACGGCTGGGAGTGCTGCTGCGACGTCGACATACTTAACGCAGCCGCTCTGGGTAGCAGCTTTGACAAATGGTGCTAACGCGGAGGCAACGGCTTTCTCGTTAAACAACCTAAGTAATTCAACGCTGACCGTTCCCGGCTACGGCATCTTCACAGGCAGCGGCACGGTAACCACCATGACCTTGAACAACCATGCTTTCGCTGACCTGCAAGACACGACTGAGGCGATCACCGCGCCGGCCGGTGGAACGAACGCACTGCTTTTGTGGCTGGGTGCCAACCAAGTCGGCAGCGGCCAGTTTTCAGCGCAGACGCTGACCATAACTTTGACCGATTCCTCAAGCAACACCCAGTCATTTACGTTGGTAACAGGCGCCTCGGCACCGGCATTCTGGGGATTCACCTCCGGCGCGACCATCAACACGATCACGATCTCCGGCCCAAGCGGCTACAACGTCGACCTGATGGATCTCTATGCCGGGACATTCCCGGCCGACCAAACCTCCTCCGTACCCGAAGTCACCACCCTCCTCATGATCGGGACGGGCCTCGTCGTCATCGGCGCGCGCCGCAAGTTCATGCCTCTGACGGCGGCTTAGAATTCTTGATTGCTCCGCTTGCTCCCTGGGGATTGGCCTTCGGCTGGTCCCCTTCTTTATTGCTACCGGTTGCCGTGTTACTTTGAAGGCGGATTTCCCATGGCATGGTTTACGCGGCAAAAGCCGTCGCTCGATACCGAGTCGGTCAGCGATGACGAGAAAACCGTCCGCACCGAAGGCTTGTGGCAGAAGTGCGATGCCTGCGGGCAAATCATCTGGCGCAGGACCGTCGAGGAGAACGCCAACGTCTGCCCCAAGTGCGGCTACCATTTCCGCATTGGCGCGGCAGACCGCCTGCAACTGCTCTTTGACGGCGGCATCTTTGAGGAACACGATGCCGCCATGCGCTCGTCCGATCCGCTGAAGTTCGTCGATTCCAAGCCTTATGTGCAGCGGCTTCTCGACATGCAGCGCGCCACGCAGATGCCCGACGCGGTGATTTGCGGCAGTGGCTTGCTCGACGGTCGGCACGTACAGATCTGCGCCTTGGAACTGAAGTTCATCGGCGGCAGCATGGGCGCGGTGGTGGGCGAAAAGATCACCCGCGCTATTGAACGCGCCATGGCGGAACGCACCCCGCTGATTATCGTGTCGGCCTCGGGCGGCGCGCGCATGCAGGAGGGCGCCATCAGCCTCATGCAGTTGGCCAAGCTGTCGGCCGCGCTCATGCAGTTGGACGAGGCGGGCTTGCCCTACATCAGCGTGATGACCGATCCGACCACCGGCGGCGTCACCGCCAGTTTTGCCATGCTGGGCGATCTCAACATTGCCGAGCCCGGCGCCCTTATCGGCTTCGCCGGCCCGCGCGTCATCGAGCAGACCATCCGCCAGAAGCTGCCCGACGGTTTCCAGCGCAGCGAGTTCCTTCTCGATCACGGTTTCCTGGATGCCGTGGTCGCTCGTAATGAGCTGAAAGCTTATATCTCGAGCGCCCTAAACTTCCTCATTGGGTAGGGCGGACATCCTCGTCCGCGCCGGACCTCCTGGTCCGGCTCTTCACAAGGCCGCTTCCGCTTCCGCGAGTGTGGGGAAGTTCACAATCACCTCGCCCACCCCGGAAACGGTGAGCATGTTTTGGACTCGCGCGTTGGCATTCACCAGCGCGTACTTGCGCTGATTCCGCGCACAGGCAACGTGCATAGCCACCATGCTTCCCAGCACCGCCGAATCGATATAGGGAACGTCTGCCAGATCGATAATCAGCACGGGCGCGTCGTTGCGCCGCGTCAACTGCTCGAACTCCGCAAAGTTGGTGATCTCAAGCACTCCGTGGACCTTTAGAATAACCACGCCCGGGCGTGACCCGGGTACGGTCTCTATGCGTACTGGAGGAACAGAACGATGATCCATCGGCGCTTCAAACAACGGTACCACGCTACAGCCCTCTCACCCCCACAAACCCTTCCCCTTTCCCCGCCATCCTCAACCGATTCCGCAACGCCCTCCCAAACCCCGGGAACCAAACCTCCATCGCATCGCCCTCTTTCAACTCCACCCCATCTCCAAAACTAAACGCATCCGCGCCGAAGAAATGAATATGCACGCTGCCTGGCCGCCGATGCCCTTCATACTTGAACTGGTGATGCTCCAGATTGGCCACTGTATGAGACATGTTCTTCTGGCCCGTCCAAATGCTCTTACTCCAAAGCGCGGCGTTGTCGCGGAACACACTCACTGTGCCAGGCACATCGTCGAACTCCCATTCCCCGATCGTCAACTCCGGCCCGATCGAACAGTTGCGCAGCTTGGATGGCGCAAGATACAAGTAGTTCTTCTTCTCCATCTGGTGATCGGAGAATTCATTGCCCACCGTGAGTCCAACCCGCAGCGGTTCTCCCGTGCGCGATACAAGATATGCGCCGGCCATCTCTGGCTCCTCGCCTCCGTCCCAGCCATACGCCGGAATGGTGAGATCCTCGCCATGCGCTCTTAGGATGCTGCCGTCTCCTTTGAAGAACCACTCCGGTTGCACGCCAATCTCTCCCGCCGCCGGCGAACCGCCCTCCAATCCCATTTGGTACATGCGGCCGCTGTCGGTGATCTCAGCGCCGGTTTGCTTGTGCATCGCCGCCCGATTCTCGGCGCTGGCCTTGTGAGTCAGTCCCGTGCCGCTCACCATGCAATGCGCGGGATCTGCGGGATGGTCGAAAGAGGGAAGCAGCCGCCAGACGGAGTTCGCGTTATAAATAGGCGCATAGGCCAGCGACTCGCTCCCTGTAGCGGCGTTCACCGCGGAAACCAGGCTGAAGCCGGAATCGGCGGCGTGCATCGCTAGCGAGTAAATGTCGGTCCATTGGGCATCCAGCAAGCGCAGTTCGGCGCCATCCACCTGGGCGATGCGCCGCTGCCCCGCGCGCGCGATTTGAACCAACTTCATCTTGACTTAAGTGTGGCTGCATTATACCGTCAATAGATGAACGCAATGGGCCAGCGGCCTACACTTCCGAATCTGAGCCGGAAGCGTAAGCGACCTAGTTCGGCGGCTTTTTGCTACCGCTACCTTACACTCGCTCTGCTTTACACCGCCCAGGCGTTCGGCCAACTGCCGGTCGCGATTCAGGTGGATGCAGGCCAGCGGCAGCGGCCCTTCAAACCGGCCTGGAACTACTTCGGCTACGACGAGCCGAACTACACCTACGCTGACAACGGCCGAAAGTTGATTCGCGAGCTTGTGGATTTGAGCCCCGCGCCCGTTCACATCCGTACGCATTTTTTGCTGGCCACGGGAGACGGCGCAGCGGGGCTGAAGTGGGGATCAACGAATGCTTACACCGAAGACTCCAGCGGCAAACCGCTTTACGATTGGACCATCGTCGACAAGATTCTGGGAACCTATGTGGACGCGGGCGCGATTCCGTTCGTCGAAATCGGCTTCATGCCCAAGGCGCTATCTACCCAGCCCGAGCCCTACACTCCAGTGTGGAAGCCCGGCGAGAAAAACCCGGACTACTACATCGGCTGGACGTATCCTCCCAACAACTACGAGAAGTGGGGTGAGCTCATTTACCAGTGGGTGACCCATTGCATCGCGAAGCATGGGAAGAGCGAAGTGGAGAAGTGGGATTGGGAGGTTTGGAATGAACCGAACATCGGCTATTGGCACGGCACGCCCGAAGAGTACAACAAGCTTTACGACTTTGCGGCGGCGGGCGTAAAGCGCGCTCTGCCCTCCGCGCGCGTGGGAGGCCCCGCCACCACTGGTCCCGCCAATGAGAAAGCGGCCGCCTTTCTGCGCCAGTTCTTGCAGCATTGCGCTTCCAACAAGAACGTGCCGCTGGATTTCATCAGCTTCCATGCCAAGGGTCGTCCAACTATTGTTGACGGTCACGTGCGCATGGGCCTCGCGCAAGAGTTGCGGGACTTTTCGCAGGGCGTGGCGATTGTCCGCTCCTTTCACCAGTTTCAAGACCTGCCCATCGTGGTGAGCGAAGCGGACCCCGAAGGCTGCGCCGCCTGTTCGGCGCGCGTCTATCCGCCCAATGCCTACCGCAACGGCGCGCTCTATGCTTCGTACGAGGCGGCGGCCATGAAAGCGATCCTCGAAGTGGCGGAACGCGGCCAGGCCAACCTCCAAGGAATCTTGACTTGGGCCTTCGAGTTCGAAGACCAACCCTTTTTTGACGGCTTCCGCACGTTGGCCACCAACGGCATCGACAAGCCCGTCCTGAACTTCTTTCGCATGGCTGGCCAAATGGCGGGCGATCTGCTCAAGGTGGAAAGCAGCGCGGCGGCGGTGGATGCGCTGGCCACCCGCTCAGACAGAAAGATGGATGTGCTGGTCTGGAACTATAACGATGACGAGTTAGGCGGGCAAGATGCCGCCGTCACTTTGTGGATTGCCGGAATGCCGCCGGGCGCAACGCGCGTAGCGCTACGTCACTACCGTATCGATGCGGACCACAGCAATTCCTATATGGCCTGGAAAGAGATGGGGTCCCCGCAAAAGCCATCTCCCGAACAGTACCGCGAGCTCGAAGCGGCCGGCCAGTTGCAACTGTTGGGACCGCCGGGTTGGCTTAACAGTAAAGAGGGCGTGGCGGAATTGAAGTTCACACTGCCCCGCCAGGGACTCTCACTGGTGGAGTTGAGCTGGTAAGTTAAGCGCGCCCTGCCCACGCAATACCTTGCCGGGCAGGGCTTGGGTCATTTTGGCGCCATCGATGACCGGAACGCCGTTAACGAGCACGTACTGCATTCCTTCGGCGAGTTGGTTGGGATTTTCAAAGGTGGCGAGATCGCGGATCTTTTCAGGATCGAACACAACGATGTCGGCCCACATCCCCTGCTTAAGCACGCCGCGATCTGTGAGGCGCATACGCTGGGCGGGCAGCGCGCTGAACTTGCGGATGGCTTCGGGCAGTGTGAGGAGCTTCTCTTCACGAACATACTTGCGCAGAATGCGCGGGAACGTGCCGTAAGCCCGCGGGTGCGGATGTTCTTTGCCCAGCAGCCCGTCTGGCGCGGTGCCTTGCGAATCGTTGTCGATCGACACCCACGGCTGTTTCAGAGCGAGCGCGACATCCTGCTCAGCCATGGCGAATACCGCGACGGACATGCCGGGGTCGTCGATAAGTAAGTCGAAGATGGTGTCGATGGCGTCTTTATTTTGGGCTTGCGCAATCTGCTGGATGGTTTTGCCTTGCAGCGAGAGCAGCTTGGGATTCTGTACTACGCTGACGAGAATGGCTTCGGGCCCGGGAATCTCCTGCCACTCGTTGTCCCAGGAGGAATCGGCGGTGGTCATCTCTTTGCGGATGCGGGCGCGCATGTCAGGGTCTTTCAAGCGCTCCACCATTTTGAGATCGCCGCCGTTGTGCGCCCAGGGCGGAATGAATGCGGAGAAACTATTGAACCAAGCCGGGTACGCGTAGGTATTGGCGGAGACATGCACGCCGGCGGCGCGCGCCGCCTCGATGCGCGCCACAATTTCGGGCATGCGGTTCCAGTTGGGTTTGCCGGCCGCTTTGAGATGCCAGATTTCGACGGGAATTTTGGCTTCGCGGCCGATGCGGAACGCTTCATCGAGCGCGGCGTCTATGCCGTCGCCTTCGCTGCGCATGTGCGTGGCGTAGATGCCGCCAAAGCGCGCGGCTTCGGCGGCCAGCGCAATCAGCTCCTCCGTTTTCGCGTAAGGCGCGGGCGCGTATTGCAACGCGGTCGAA
>Ga0209068_10000962_pt1 | contig 14674 bp, 12 predicted proteins | sample ColStrG_CSR_2012_FD_187200 | JGI IMG/M metagenome (GOLD analysis project Ga0209068, IMG submission 187200) | Freshwater sediment microbial communities in response to fracking from Pennsylvania, USA - Cold Stream Run_MetaG_CSR_2012 (SPAdes)... | ecosystem: Environmental > Aquatic > Freshwater >... | reverse complement strand
CAAACGCCACGATCATCAATTCGCGCGCCCCGCGGCCGGACCACCACCCCTTCATGTCTCGTCTCCCCAGCATGGGATTCTCGGTTGTTGTCGCCGCAGCGCTCGCCCGCCGAGTCAGGCGCCGCTTTCCTTCCACGTTCATGGACGGCTCCGGCTCGAGCACTGGGCCACGGCTGGACATTCGTCCATGCTTCGATGATAGTGAACGCCATCCCATCATGGCGCAAGTGGACACGCTCACGGCGTGCGTGGGGACGGACGAGGCCGCCGTCGGGCGGTTACTCTGCCGCAATCCTCGATCCTCGCCCAACGATCAACAATCCAACGAGATATCAATATGACCACCAGAATCGAATTGAGCCTTGCATGCGGCGACTACGAAATCATGCGCGCCCTCAAGGAAGGAACCGTTCGGCCCGATGGGATCGATCTCAAGGTCCTCACCGCCATGGATTCGCCGACGCGCCATTGGCGGTTTCTGCGCAATCACGACTTCGACATGGCGGAGGTCTCTTGCTCGTCCTATATCGCGGCCCGCGACCGCGGATTGCCGTTTCGGGCGCTGCCGGTCTTTCCGCACCGGCGCTTCCGGCACGGTTTCGCCTACATCAACACCGGCAAAGGCATCCTGAAGCCGACCGATCTGATCGGCCGCAAGGTCGGCGTCAAATTCTTTCTCATCAGCGCAGCGCTTTGGATGCGCGGCATCCTCGAGCACGAATACGGCGTGCCCTTCAAATCGATCAAGTGGTTCACCGAACTCGATGAGGACGTCGATCTCGCGCTGCCGCCCGATGTGAGCATTACGCGCGTGCCGGCCGACAAATCGATCGTCGGAATGCTGGTCGACGGCGAACTCGATGCCGTGCTCCACGCCGACCTGATCAAGCCGATACGCGAAAACGACCCGCGGGTCGGGCGGCTGTTTCCCGACTACAAGACCGAGGAGATGGCCTATTACAAAAAGACCGGCGTGTTTCCGATCATGCACACATTGGGGATCAAGCAGGAGATCGTCGAGAAATACCCCTGGGTTCCCATCAACATGTTCCAGGCCCTCAACGAATCCAAAGCCGTCGCGATGGCGCGCATGGAGAACCCGCGCATCGTCCCGCTGGTGTGGTACCGCGAGGCCTGGGAGGAGCAGGAGGGCATGTTCGGTCCGGATCCGTGGGAATACGGACTGACGGAGCGGAACCTGAAGACCCTGGACACGCTCGTGGGCTATTCCTACGAGCAAGGCCTGATCAAGCGCAAAATCCCGATGGATGAGCTGTTCTTGAACGTCTCGCAGGGCGCCCGCCGCGGCGATGAATTTACATTTTAGAGCATTTTCAGGAAAGTGGACTTCGGTTTTCCGTCCGAAAATGCCACAATGCAAAAATGCCGGAGCGGTTTCTGTTTCCGGTCTTTGTGAAGCCGCTCTGGCTGATTTCTATCGGTTGAGGAAACTTTCCCCGCCGCGGTGCGTTGACGCCAATGCGCTTCGGGGGGGCCAGTACCGCCCAGTGACGAGGCCCCGCGATCAAGTTGAGGAGCGACGCATGACCAAGATCACCTACGAGATCGTCGAACATGACGGCGGTTGGGCGTACCGGGTCGATGGGGTATTCTCCGAGACCTTCCGGTCCCACGATCTGGCGCGCAAGGCGGCGGAGCGTGCGGCCAGGGAGCAGATCGTCCCGGGGGTCACGACCGGCATCTCGTACGAAGACAAGAGCGGCCATTGGCACGACGAAGTCGCCGCCGGCGACGATCGGCCCGAGACCGACGTCAAGGGCTGACGGGGCGCCTCCAACTGCTTACTTCTTCTTGAAATACCGCAAATCGGGCGGCGACTGGTCCTTCCGCGCCGGCATCAGCAGACCGTCGGCGCTGAGATAGAAATTGTCTCCGCCGATGCGGACATGCGGGTTGTTCTCGTTGCAGGCGAATTCCAGCCAGACCGGGTGTTGATCCTTGACGCGGCTGTAATCCCTGGTGACCGTCCAGGGTCGCGTCAACGCGTGGTCCGTCACCGTGATCTCGTCATGCATGACGTTGGGGTCTGATTTGTCGAGATAGATGCGCTCCTTGAAGACGGTCTGATTGTCCGCATGCATCGGAATTCCGGACTCGTCGAAGAAGCGTGGTCCCTTGAAATTGCGCGTCTCGACCTCGAGCACGCTGTAGTTGCCGTCACCCTTTTCATCGATCCAGCGTCCGATGGAATATCCCGCAAAGGCCGGCTCCGCATTCGGCGGCCAGGCGCGGCCATCGGTATAGATCCGTCGGATCGCGTCCTGATGATCGACCAACACATAGGTGGTCTCCGGCGTGACGACGAATTCGACCGGCCAGAACGCATACATCATCATCGGCATGCCGTAAGGCAGGCAGGTCCAGCCGGTGAAATTGCCGTGCCCGCCGTTCAGCTGGTCCTTGAGATTGGCGTCGAGGATGGCCTGATATTCCGGCGTCAGGGGCGCCTGCTGGCCGCTTCCCCAAGGCTTGGTCTGGTCGAACGAAGGCTGGCCGGAAACCCGCACCTTGGCGAGGCGGGTCCACTGGCCCTTGAAATCCGGATACTTGGATTGGGCCAGCGCCGGCGCGCCCGCCACCGTCGTCGCCACCGCCACCGTGGCGGCGAGCGCCGCCGCGCCGATCGCCGTTCGAAACGTCATGGTGTCCTCCCTGTTGCCGGGCGGCGTGATATCCGTTGCTGGCCCGCTCGGCCCGGAATATCCGACACGCGCCGACCGCCGGCAATTCGGGCCGCAGAACATCCATTTTGGACTTGCGGCAAGCCCGAAAGCAACCCAGGGCGCCATCACGGCGTGCAAGCAGGGGCCGGGTGCGGAGTCTCGTGCCAGCCGACCGGAATAGGACCGGCGACCATCGCGCTGCTCGGCGATGCGTGCGGCAATCTCAAAGCACCGGCACGGAGCCAGCAAGGCTCAGCCGTGGCGCCCTCGGCTCACGCGACCGCCTTCGCGGCCGGCTTGAGGCGCAGCAGCAGAGCGGCAAGCTCGATTGCGGGCTGCGGCCGGCTGATGAGATAGCCCTGCACCTCGGTGCAGCCTTCGTCCCGCAGGCGCTGCAGCTGCTCTTCGGTTTCGACGCCCTCGGCGGTGACGGACATTTTCAGGCTTGCCCCAAGGCCCATCACGGCGCGCACGATCGCCATGGAATCCTCCCGCACCGACATGTCGCGAATGAACGATTGATCTATCTTGATCTTGTCGAATGGAAACTTCCGCAAATATCCGAGGCTCGAATAGCCGGTGCCGAAATCGTCCATCGAAATCTGAACGCCGAAATCTCGCAGCTTGTTCAAGATCGACAAGGTGGCCTCGGTGTCCTCCAGCAGGACCTTCTCGGTGATCTCGAGCTCGAGCCGGCGCGCCGGCAGGCCGGATTTACCGAGTGCCGCAGCCACATCGAGAACGAGAGTCCCGTGCTCGAACTGGACCGGAGACAGGTTGACGGCGACCTTGATGTGGTCGGGCCAGCTCATCGCGTCGCAGCAGGCCTGCCTGAGCACCCAGGTCCCGATGGCCCTGATGACGCCGATTTCCTCCGCCAGCGGAATGAACGCGGCCGGAACGATCATTCCGCGTTGTGGATGGTGCCACCTCAACAGCGCTTCAAACCCGCAGACTTCGTCGGTCGTCAGATTGATCAGAGGCTGGTAGTACAGCTCGAATTGATCGAGCGCGAGAGCCTTGCGCAAGTCGACCTCGAGAGCGCGCCGCGCCTGCATCCTGGCGTCCATCTCGGCTTCGAAGAACCGGCAGGTCGCGCGCCCACCCTCCTTGGCCCGGTAGAGCGCGAGGTCGGCATTCTTCATGAGGCTGTCGGGGTCGGATCCATCGAGGGGCGCCAGCGCAATTCCCACGGTTGCGCTGATCATCACCTGATGACCCTGGAGGTCGAACGGTTCCGCCATGGCGTCGATCAAACGCGTCGCCAGCGTCGTCGATCCGGCCGGCTGCTCGGCTCCGACCTGCACGACCGCGAACTCGTCACCGCCGAGCCGCGCCACGCTGTCATCATGGCGAACCACCGAGCGAATGCGACGGGCAACCTCCTGCAAGAGTGCGTCGCCGATCGGGTGGCCCAGCGTGTCGTTCACAGCCTTGAAGTGATCGAGGTCGAGACAGAGGACCGCCAGCGGTCGCTCCGGCTCGAGGCGCGCGAGGGCCTTCTCCATATCCTCCCTGAACGTCACCCGGTTGGGCAGCTCGGTGAGCACGTCATTGTGCGCCAAGTAGGCGATCTTGGCCTCGACTTGCCGCCGTTCGGTAATGTCCTCGTGGGTCGAGATCCATCCTCCGGGCATGGAACGATAGGAGATGGCGATGGCGCGGCCGTCGGTCATCTCCTGCACCACGTAGCGCCGCTCGTCGGTCTCGCCGATGGCCTTGAGCCGTCGCTCGACGAAGCCGTCCGCCTCCTCGGAAGGCACCGAAGTCTTGGCTCGATGTTCGAGAATGGCTCTGAAAGAGGTTCCGACTTGCGTGTGCTCGGGGTTCAGGCCGTACATCTCGGCATAGCGGCTATTGCAGACGACGAGGCGGTTGTCCGCATCGTACATGCACAAGCCGAGCGGCATGTTGTTGATTGCAGCATCGAACCGCCGGTTCGTGGCCTGCAGGGCGCCGAGCGTCTGGTCGAGAACGCGCAACGGAAAGACCCGCACCGCAAAATACATCCCGAAGCCGAGCAGGAAGCTGAACGCGGCCGCCACGGCCGTCCCGCGCAAGAGCTCGCGCAGGCTGGTCTCGACCTCCACACGTCCGACGGTTTCCTCGGCAACGACGACAGGAGTGCTGCGCACGAGCGCCGGCGCGGCGACGTCATCCCCCTGCTCGATCAGGACCCGGCCGGCAGCATCCAGGAGACGCGTATGCACGTCCTTGTTGGCGCCCTCGTTCTGCCCGATCAGCTCGGACAGGCGCAGGCGCTGGTACTGCCACATCGTGTTGTGAGTGTAGATGTGCTTGGCCAGGTCGCCCGCCGTCAATTCGGCTTTGAAGTCCAGAACGCTGGCGATGTTGGTGTAGCCGATGGCGAAATAGCCGGCCGGAATCGAGATCGCGGTGGCGATGGCGACGCTGAGGCCGACTGCGTTGACCAGCCCCCGCAGGGATAGCTCTTTCATGCCCGGCTCAATTCTTGATCGGAATGACGCCGGAGGCACGCAGCGCCGCCGTGCCTTCGGCCGATCGGAGGAAATCGATGAAGCGTTCGGCCGTTGCGCTCCTCTTGGCGGGCAGCACGAGGGACAGGACCCTCTGGTAGGGATAAGAACCGTTCTCGAGGTTCTCCAGCGACGGCTCGACCCCGTCGATCGGAACGAAGCGGAGGTTTCGCCGCTCGAGCGTTATTTGCGTGAACGTGGCCGCTGCCAATGATCCGGCCACCTGCTCTGCGAGCTGGGCAACGTCCTGGTCGGTGGCGGCAATCGGAACTTCGGGACGATGCCGCGCGTGCTCGATCGCAGCCGTCATGTTGGGAAACAAGCCGCTCAGCACCACGCTGTCGGTGACCCCCTTCGGGCGCAGGATGATGCGTATGGGGGAGCCGTCGGGCCAGCGCGCTTTGGCGGACTTGAAGAGGTCGGCGACCTCGGAGCTCTTGAACCCATCGGTACCCGGATGTGACGTGACCAGCCCATAGGGCGAACGAAACGCCAAAACGGATGACAGTCCGAGCGCGAGCTCTCGCGCATTGAGCGGGCGGCTCGCAACCGCGATGTCGAGCAAGCCTTCAACCGCCGCCTTCATGCCGCCGCCGTGGCCCAAACCGGGAATCACCTCGAGCTCGCTCTCCTCGCCGCGCGCGAACGAAGCGAAGACGACCGGGAGCATGGCGGTAACGGCACCGTTGCCGCCCACGCGCACCAATTCCGCGCAAGCAATCCCGTCGCCGCCGACCAGGGTGGCGGCCAGAAGCGCAATCCTGAGTGCCGCTTGGTGAATCATCTACCTGTCCCACCCGTTACTCACAGGTAGCCATGCAACAGAGAACATGTTCAGAATTATTCCGAACGTTCGCCGCATTTTTAGCCGGAATGCTAAACGAATCGTCACGTCGAACATACTACGGGCGGCACGCGCGGGCCGCAGCGCCCGCCGCCTCATGGTCCTCAAGCCATTGAGGGATCGCGTGATGGCGTCGGCATTAACAATTTCCTAACCATTTGATTTGAACCTGCTGCGGGGCGAGAACGAGGACCAAAGGAATTCCACCGTGATCGATTCCGGTTCTTTGTCCTGCGAGCAATCGAAGGTGCGACCTGCGCGGCCGGAGGACGTCCCATCGCTGTTGCGGATGAGCTGGCAACTGGCGGTGTTGCAAAAGGCCGAGCTGATGTTCCGTGCCACCGAGGCGGACTACCTGCGCGACGGTTTTGGTCCCAATCGGCGCTTCTCGGCGTTCGTGGCAGAGCGCAATCAGACCGTCATCGGCATGGTCACCTACAGCGATCGATACTCGACCAACCTGGCGTCCCCCATCATTTACGTCCAGGACATCTATGTCGAGGATCAGCATCGGACGCGCGGCGTCGGGACCGCGCTCCTGGCGCGCGTTGCGACCGAAGCCACCGAGCGGCGATTGCCGCTGATCGAGCTGACGATGCGGGACGGCAACCCGGCCGCCAAAGTCTATCGGCGCTGCGGATTCAGCCGGGTCCCGCACTGCGTGACATTCGCTGCCGCGGGACAAACGCTGGCCGCGCTCGCGCAACAATTTGCAGGCGCTGCCGCGACCGCGGTCGGGCTGTAACGCGAATCAGGCCCGAATCCACATCGCGTCGGGCCGAGCCGGCCGAGAGCTGACCTCTCGACCGGCCGCGGGCCAAACTCGAGCATTCGCGTCAATGCGCCTGCGGGCCGACGCCTTGCAACTGAGCCTTCAACTCGTCCGGCGTGGCCACGGCCGCTTCCTTGGTGCAAATGTCCTTGAACAGGACGCTGCCATCCTCGAGATATTTCTTGGTCAGGCAGTTGCACGGCCCGGTCGGCTGCGTCGCGACCGGAACGCTCACACGCGTGGCTTCGCCCTCCTCGATCAGCACCGGTGAGCGGTGGTGATGCCACCACATGTGCGGCGGATCCCAGTCAGGGTCCGGATGATGCACCACGACGCCCATGATCGGGTGCGGCGGGTGAATCACCACGCCCAGGATCGGATGCGGCGGGTTCACGACCAAGCCCGGCGGGTGCACGACGACGCCCAAGATCGGATGCTTCGGGGGCAGCACCAGGCCCATGACGGGATGCGGTTTTATGATGACGCCCATGACCGGTTTGGCAGATGCGCCGGCAGGGGCCAGCGCCGTGGCCGCAAGAGCGGCAACGCCGGCGAGCGCGAGGACAAAAGAGCGGGTCAACATGGGATCTCTCTCACGGGTTGGTTCAACCCATCCGCTCGTTGGTCGGTTCACCGCCGGGTCCGGTTCACAGCAAAGATCGGCCGGAGCCCTACCAAGGTACTGCGGCGGATGAACAAATCGACAGGACGCTCGAGACATGAACGCGCATCGCGCGCCAAGCGACAAACGAGCGGGCATCGACCAAGTCGAAAGAGGCCGCGCAATGAATTGGCGATTCATCCTTCTTCCGCTGCTGGTGCTTGCGCCATGGCTCGCTCCGCCCCCCGCATTGGCGGACGAGCCGTTCACCGAGGCGCGGCTGCAGGAGCTCTTGAAGGAAAATCCGACGACGGGCCTGCCAGTGGATTCCATCAGCGAGCTCATTCCGCTGCTGCCGCGAGAGCTGCGCGAAAATTTCACGTTTGTGTACGACAGCCGCAGCCCGTTCCACTCCGGCATCTCGCCGGAATTTCCGCGCGTGATCCTGTTCACCAATGATGCCCGGATGGTGCTGACATTCATCGGCGACGAACGGCAACCCGGTTTCGACCTGCTCGAGACCATGTCGTTCGACTACGAAGCTGCGAAGTTCGAGCTCCACGCCTATCTGCTCCCGGCGGCGGAACGCAGGAGCTGGCGACCCTCCGCCGAGGACGCGCGATGCTCGCGCTGCCATGGTGCCGATGCGCGTCCGATCTTCGATTCCTATCCGCTCTGGCCCGGCTACTATGGCTCCGTGCAGGACACCTTTCCCCACGACCGGATCGGTCAGAAGGAAGCCAACAACTATGCGGCCTTTTCGGCGAAGGCCGCCAAGAACGGAGTCTACAAAGACCTGATCTACCCGGCCGGCAGCCCGGTGAGCCCGTTCCTCGATCCGCGCCTTTTCCACGACAACACGGTGGAGCTGGAGCCGAAGCTCTTCCCCTATCTCCCCAACGCCCGCTTGGGCATCGCCCTGACCGAGCTCAACCGCCAGCGGATCTATCGCAAGCTCTCCGCGGGAGAGGGTTTCGCGGCCAACGAGAAGCAGCTGCTGGCGAAGCTGTTGGAGTGCCGGCCCGGTGACGGCCCCGACCGCGACGCCATGCGATCGATCAAAGAGCAGCTGCGAAGCGAGAACGCCTCGCGCCTGAAGCGGTTGGGCGTGCTCCCCGGGGATCCCAAGAAGAGCCGGGACGACATGCAGGAATTGCAGTTTGTCAGGGAGCTGGCGGAGATTGATTGGGTGGCCAAGCGGGCGGGTGTCGATCGGTCGGACTGGTCGATGGCGATGGAGCCGGGCTCGCTGGCGTTTTTCGACGGCATTCTGAGCGGGATCTATGATCGCAGAAGCTACTATCTCAAGGAGGACCTGATTTTCGAGCTGCTGTCTCATTTGCGCGATCGCGAGCCGGCCTTTCGAAAGTACTTTGCTTGGGGCAACGTCTTTGAAGACCTCGGCTATCCCTTCGGCCACCGTCTCGATCTAGGCACGGCCGCAAAGAGCTGCGCCCTGCTCGGCGGCTCGTAGCCAGGACGGCATGCCGGGGCGGCGCAACCGGCCGCGCCGAGACCGTCGTGCGGGTCCGGACCTCCCGCCGCCGAATTCCCGGAGAGTTAACGACTCGTTAATGCGTCGCATCGCATTATCCGCATTGGGGGTTCTGCGGCTCGGAGATTTCCATGTTGGCCGACCACTACATGCCAGACGACGACGTTTGTCCCATCCGCGATGAATTGCTGGGTGAGCTCTACGGCGCCAGCAAGCTCGGCTTGCCTGCCCTTGTGGCGACCGTGCCGCCGAGGATCAGGGCGATGCTGGCCCTGTTCTGCTATCACCGCAGCCACCTGCATTCCTTGGGATTGGCGATCGCGGCCAGTTGCGACGAAGACGACTTGGTACGGGTGGGCGGACGGGTGGGCGCAATTCTGTTCACGCGATCTCGAGAAGCGCCGCAGCAACCGCCGCTCGCCTCACACCAGACCAACCGGCGAAAGATCACGCTCGCGAGCGGCCCCCTGCGCAACATGCCGCCCCTGGATGACGCGCTGGACGCGGAAGTCGGCTAACCTGCCGCCAACCCATCTCGGCCCGATGGCGCTGCCGATCAAGCTTGCCACGCGAAACAATCGGGTTGGGGCGGAGATTCACCACGCATAGCTCAGTCGTGCGGTCCCCGTATAGGCCTGCGAGCGCTTGGCCAGCTCGCTGTCGAACCACGCCGCGACCGCGACCCCATTCTTGAACCTGATCTCCGCGCCCGCCAAGGCGAGCAAGGAGTTGGGCGCCGGCACCGCGCCGTTGACGGCGAAGCTCGATCCGGGCAGCGACTCGAACGTGGCGGCAAGCCCCGCATTGGACCAATGGTCGTGCGCCCAGGCGGCGCGGGTGCGCAGTGCCAGGATCGCACCGTTGTCGAGTGCGATGGTCCGCTCGGTCCGCGCGCCGAGCTCGCTGCGGGTCGTGGTCGTCGTGTGCGCCGCGTAGGCCAGCGCGAAAATCGGCGAGCCGGAGGCAGCGCTCTCGCTGTAGGCCGGCGTGTAGAAGGCCTGCGCCTGGAATGCGGCGTAGGGGGCGAACCATTCGTGGCCCGGCAAGCCGAGGAAGTTCAACCCGGCGAAGCGATATCCTGCTTCGACCCGACCGGCGATATCGTGGGCCGAGAATCCGGTGGTGAGGTGGTCGGTGCCCGCCAAGGTCACGTACCGGTCGGTCGATACACGATCCCAGGCATAGGCAAAAGCGGCGGCCACATAAGCCGCACCGAAATAGGTCCGGCCGTAGATGGCCGCCTGCAACATGTCGCTGCGTCCGCCGCCGAGATTGTCCGACAGGCCAAAATTTGTGCGCGCGCCCGCGAGCGCGAAACCGACCCGTGTGTCGGCTGTGGGATGGTAGTCGACCCCGGTGGCGATGCCGGCCGTGCGCGCCGACCGGTCGTGGGTTCCGGCCACGAAGTCGCCGCTGGCTTTGTCCTGACCGCCATAGCCGGCGGCCCAGGTGTCCCAGCGACGCGGATCGGGCGCGACGCCCAGCGGCGCCTTGTAATAGGGCGCCTTGACGTAATAGGACGGCTTGACGGGCGCTGGGCTGCCGCGGTCCTCGTCGAAGGGATTGAGCACCAGCGACAGGAACGAGTTCATCGCCTGGGTGCCGGCCGGCGCGACGGCAGTGCCGGCCTCCCCGGACAGCTGCGTGAACGCGGCCGCCAGGTCGGCGGGCGACAGGAAGCTGAGGAGATTCTGAAATCCCGGCGGTAGCGTGCCGCCGTTGGCCACGAAAGTATCGAGCGCCGCAGCGACCGCGCTTTGACCGGCCGTCGCTGAGGTGGGCAGCACAGACCCGAATGTGGCCGCCGCCACCGTGCATATCGAGATCAGGTTGGTATCCAACGTCACCGCACCGTTGCGTGCCAAGGCGGCGCCGCAATTGATGGAGGCGCTGGTGTTCAGCGTGATGCTGGTCAGCGCCAGGATGTCCCCTGCGAACGCCGTCGTGGTGCCGAGCGTCGCGGAGCTACCGACGACGAAAAAAACGTTGCCGCCTTGCGCGCCGTTGATCAGCCTGACAGACGATGCGCTGGCGGTGGTCAGCGTGCTGGCGATGTTGAAGATGAAAACCGCATTGGGATTGCCTTGGGCGTTGAGCGTGAGGGTCCCGGTCAACTGCGCCGACGAATTGAAGGAGTAGACGCCCGGCGAAAGCACGAGGCCGCCCAGGTCCTGCCCCGTCAGGTTGGCGGTGGCAGGCCGGCCCGCCAGATTGTTGAAAGCCGTCGTGAGATCCGCCTTGGCCTGGATTGCGACGGCATCGCCTGCATGTATCGCTCCCGGAGGGTTCACGATTCCAGGGGGAAAGGAACCGCCCGCTACGCCGCCGGGGCTGACACCGATGCTTCCGTTGATGACGGTCGGCCCGGTGTTGGTGACCGTCGAGCCGGCCAGGACCCCGAAGCTCGCCAGGTTCTGAGCGTCCGCGCTCGTCGCGCCGGTGATGACCAGCGCAAAAAACGTGATCGCTGTGAAGACAAAGTCATTTGTTGGACGATGCTTCATTGGTATTCGTGCCGCCCGACCTGCGCGCGCTCACCATGATAACGATGGATTTCGTCAGGCCGGCGGCGCCAGAGAATCTCCGTGGGAACGCGCCGATCATCGGCCAAGCAAAAAAGTCGAGCAAGAAATCGTCTACAGAAATCGAGAGTGCCTGCCGATTTCCATTCGTCGTGTCAAATAAGTCATAAGTATACATGCGCATCTGATGATCGAACTTCGGCTACACTTGATGACGAGCCCGGGCAATCCCGATTACAAAGGTAAGGCGCAACGGCCGGCGTGGAAAGGCCGGCTTGCAACGCCATCCGCCGATCACGCTCCGACGAGGCGCTCCGTGCAGGATCGTCGCGTCGTCGGCGGACCCGGCAGGCCGCTCACGTAGGCGTCGATGTCAGCGCCGTATAGGGCAGCATCGTCTTGGCGGGCTTGCGCGGTCGGGCTCGCCGGACGGTGAATCCCCGGTCGCAAGCCTGCCCCTGCAACTCTTGGTCGCTTGGGCACACCCCGCCGGGATCGAACCGGTTCCTGGTGGACTTTCCTTATCATCGGGCCTCGGCTACCACGGCTCGAGATCGCGCGCGGAAAACGATTCATCGCCGGCGAAGCCGTCACAGTGCGCAAGCGCCAGCAAGGAGCCGGAAGGTGACCGGTCTGGAACCAAACGCAGCCCATCCGCAACGTCGCCTGGCGGTCGCAATCGCGGGTGCCGGCGTCGCCGCGGCTCTTCTTGCGGCTATTCTTACATCTATTCTTGCCACGCGCTCTGTGGAAACCGCGCAAGACCAGCGCGCCGCCACCGCCAAGGACGTGATCTTCGCGCGCAAGACGCTGATGAACTTCATGTGCGACAAGATGACTGCCATCGAAACGATGATCGCGGTCGGACAGATCGATCTCGACTCCACCCGCGAGCAAGCGGATGCGATCTCGGTGATGTTCATGGCTTTCCCGCATCTTTTCCCGCCGAGCTCCAACCAGTGGAACCCCGACGCCGATCCGGATCCCGTAACCGGCACCTATGCGTCGCCGCAGCTGTGGACCGGATTCCCGGAATTCTATCGGCAGGCGGCAGCCGCCGCGCAGACCGCCCATGACATGAGCCGCGCCGCCAAGATCGACGACTTCAAGAGCCGTGCCCGGGAGCTGCGGATCATTTGCGACACCTGTCATGCGCTATACTCGGAGAATCAGTGATTCGAGAGGCGACATGCCCCTGCGTGGCCGAGTCGGGCGGCAGTGCGCGATGGCGGCAGTGCCTAAAGATGACGACTGCTTTACCTTGCGCTAACCAGCCAAGCCGAGAAATCTGTCAGCTACCGCGGATTTTGTGAACTTCCACACGCTCTGCGTCGACTAAGCGAGACACGGGGAGCTGCATGCGCGGGCCCCGGAATGGACTGTGGTTCGGGGTCTTGCGGCAAACCCGCTTTTTCCGTACTCGAACGGCCGCAACGGAGACGAAAATGATTGGACGTGTCATTGGCACGGTCGTTACCACGCTGATCTATGGATGGTTGATGATGCTCTACACCCCGCAGGCAACGCTGATTACCGGTCAGGCTGCGGGTCATCAGCTCGACAACACCGACGCCGGATATCTCACGGCGGTGAACACGATGAATTTCTTCAGTGCAATGGGCACCATCATGACGGTGCTTTTCGTCGGCGTCTTGGCCGGCATCTGGTTCAAGCCCGTGAGGACTGCAATGAGGAAGGGTTCCGAGCGGCTCGCCGTGCTGCTCGCAGTCGGCGGCGCGTTGTTGATCGGCACGACCGACGGCCGGGCCTTCTTCGAAAAAGTCGACCGGACGGAGATCTATCCGATCCTGCCGAACCAGTCGGCGTTCTGGATACCGGAAGTCGGTGCCGTCAAGGACAAGCAGGTGCAGGTGGACTCCGAGGCATTTCTCAACGAGAACAAGGTCCAGCTGAACCGATTTCAAATTCCGCATCAGAAGCTCGCTGGCTCCGCCGGCAACAGCGTCTTTGCGGGCTGGGATTACTTCGTCCCGGCCGGGCGCCTCATCATCGTCGACCGAACGCCGTTCTCGCGCGAATGGGTCGACGCCCATGATCGCGGGACATCGGCCAAAAAGGAAGGGTTCCCTTGCCAAAGCAAAGAGGGGATCAACGTCACGGTCGGCGTCGCCCTGGGCGCTTCGGTGTCGCAAGCGAATGCCGCCAAGTACCTGTTTCGCTTTGGCGTCCTTGCACCGAGGGCGGAGGTGAAAGGAACGGCTGACTCCGTCGAGAACGACGGCAGAATCATTTTTACGTCGGTCTACTATAGCCGGAGCGTGCAGAACGTGATGGATGACTTCGGCCGCAAGAAGATCCTCGAGATCATTTGCGATCAGATTACCTCCCGCACCTTCGACAAGGCCAACGAGGATGCAAAGCTGATCAAGGATACCGCGGCCAAGCAGATTTCGGATTTCTTCGCCGGATACGGTATCACGATCGACTTCATGGGCTGGGCCGACACCTTCACGTTCGACCGGGAAGTGCAGGATGCGGTCAATCGTCTCTACATCGCCAAGCAGGATGAGGATATCGGCCGGAGACTGCAGCCCTATACGGACGTCATTAAGGCTCTGGCGCAGGCGCAGGCGCAGCGTTCGTTCGGCGACAAGAGCGACGGCAAGCTGCCCACGACCTTCTTCGGGATGCCTCCCGAGGTCGTCGGCCCGCTCCTGGGCGTGCAACAAAATCTCCCGCGTGCTTCCACACCAGCAGTTCCAGCTGTAGCTCGCTGACGGGCGGGGCGATTTCGTCCTAACAGATAGAGCGGTTTCACAACATCTTGAAACCGCTCTTTCATTTTTTGCACTGTCGCATTTTTGGACGAAACTCGAATTCCGCCTCCGCGGGGGCGGACATTGTCTCAAAAATGCTTTAGCGTGACCGCCGCACGTCTATTCCATTGGAGAATTCGAAAAGATGACGGCCCGCGGTCACACGCTGGGGATCATCGTTTGTGCGATGATCTCCGTTGCTCCCCCGACGCAAGGCGACGCCCGTCCGGCGCAGCCTAAGCTGGAGGCCCGGATCGCGCAGCTCAAGGCCAAGACGGCGGCGCTGGTTGCGTCCGCGCGGCCTGCTCTCGACGCGCTGTCGGCGCAACAACGTTTGTCCGCGCCCCCCGCCATCTGGCGGGTGGCGGGCGCGGTCACTGCGTTCAAGGACTGCGCCGGCTGTCCCCAGATGGTCGTAATACCGGCCGGCGAGTTCACCATGGGGTCGCCCCCCTCCGAGCAGCAAGCGGAGGCCCAGCAC
>Ga0209068_10000959_pt1 | contig 14682 bp, 12 predicted proteins | sample ColStrG_CSR_2012_FD_187200 | JGI IMG/M metagenome (GOLD analysis project Ga0209068, IMG submission 187200) | Freshwater sediment microbial communities in response to fracking from Pennsylvania, USA - Cold Stream Run_MetaG_CSR_2012 (SPAdes)... | ecosystem: Environmental > Aquatic > Freshwater >... | reverse complement strand
AGGCCGCCCGCTACGCGCTGGTGCGGGCGGCCTCCCTCCTCCGGCTCCCGGCGCGCCTCACCGCACGCCAGGCAGCCCTGGCCGAGCCGCTGGCCGTGGCCCTCCACGGGATCACCCGCTCGGGCGCCGTTCCCGGCGACACGGTGATGGTCATCGGGGCGGGTCCGATCGGGGCCCTGTCGGTTGCCGCCCTCGTGGCGGCCGGCATCGGGCCGGTCACCGTCGTGGAGCCCGGTGCCCGGCGCCAGCAGCTGGCCCGGGCCCTGGGTGCGACCGAGGTTCTGGACCCGGCCGACCTCGAGACCTTTCCGCCCTGGGAGCCCGAGCGGATCTCCGAGCGCGCCGTCCACGTGGTGCTGGAGTGCTCGGGCAAGAAGGCGGCCATCGAGGCCGGGTTCCACCAGCTGCGCCGCGGCGGCACCCTGGCCCTGGTAGGGGCGGGCATCGACCATCCGACCTTCGACATCAACCGCTTCATCCTCAACGAGCTTCACGTGGCGGGCAGCTTCGTGTACGACGAGGGCGGATTCGAGCGCGCCCTGGAGCTGCTGGCCTCCGACGGCTTCCCCACCGACCGGCTGATCGAGGCGGAGGACGTTCCCCTCGACGGGCTGTCCGACGCCTTGGCCGGCCTGGCCCAGGGCCGCTACGCCGGCAAGGTGATGGTGGTCCCTCGCCTGTCCGATGGGGCCGAGGCGGTACCCCTCACCGACGGAGGCGAGTGATGGCCCATCCCTACTACCCCACCGGCAACCCGCGCTTCAACCATGTGGCCATGAGCCTGCCGGCAGACCTGCTCGACGAGCACAATCGCCGCGACATCTGCCGCTTCTGGAGCGAGGTCTTCGGGTTCGACGAGATCGAGGTCATGACCGAGGACCGCCACCGGCTGATCCTGTCGTGCGTGCACTGGGACCAGTTCATCTTCCTCATCGCCGAGGACGACCCGATGCGCTGCCCCCGCATGGACCACTTCGGCTTTTCGGTGGGGTCGATGGAAGAACTGCAAGGGGTGCAGGACCGGGCCACCTCCTTCCGTCGGGGCGACAGCCGGGTCGACCTCATCGATCTGCACATGGATGACCAGGAAGTCGTCAAGATCCATTCGCTCTACGTCCAGTACCTGCTGCCCATGATGTGCGAGGTGCAGTGGTGGGAGTTCGCGGCGTGAACGCCACCCCGGGACATGCCGGTGGGGTCCCTTTCCGGGTCGGGGTCTTCATACCCCAGGGGTGGAAGCTCGAGTACAGAGGATGGAGCGGTCCTGACGCCTGGGGCCGATCGGTGGAGCTGGCCCGACTGGCCGAATCGCTGGGGTACGACGACCTGTGGGTGTACGACCACGTCGAGACGGTGCCCCGACGCGAGGCCACCCACGTGTTCGAGGCCTTCACCATGCTGGCGGCGCTCTCGCAGCAGACCTCGCGGGCGGGCCTGGGCCAACTGGTGACGTGCGCCTCCTATCGGAACGCCGGGCTTCTGGCCAAGGAGTCGGCCTGCATCGACGTCTATTCGGGCGGGCGGCTCATCCTCGGCCTGGGGGCGGGATGGTTCCACGAGGAGTACCACTCCTACGGCTACGACTACCTGTCCAACCCGGTGCGCCTGGCGGTTCTCGACGAGACCCTCGAGGTGATCCGGCGACTGTGGACCGAGGAGACGGTCACCTTCGACGGCGACCACCTCCACTTCGACGGGGCCTACTGCGATCCCAAGCCAGTGCAGCAGCTGCCGCCGGTGCTGGTGGGCGGGGGCGGTGAGAAAGTCAATCTGCGCATCGCCGCCCGACGGGCCGACCTCACCAACTGGCAGGTGGGCCTGGGCGACTTCGAGCGCAAGTCCGGCTTGCTGGAGCGCTACTGCGAGGAGATCGGACGTCCCTTCGGCGAGATCACCCGCACCCACGGCCCCGATTGTCGGTTGTTCGACACGGAAGCGGAGACGCTCGCCTGGTGCGAGTCCGAGGACGGGGGCGACCTCTGGGGGGGCACACCGACCGGAAGCTACCTGGCCGACAACCTGGTCGGCACCGTCGATCAGGTGATCGACAAGACCCAGGCCTACGTGGACGCCGGGTGCCGCGGGCTCATCCTGTGGCTGCGGGACTACCCGGGCGACGAGACCCTCCGGCGATTCATGGCCGAGGTCGTGCCGGCCCTGAAGGTGCCGTAGGGCACCGGGCCATGGCTCCATCGGCCAACAGGAAGATCGGGCAGGCGGATGTGGCCGTACTCCCCGATACCGCGGCCACGGCCCGGGCGGCGGCGGCCGAGGCCGTCGACGTGCTCAGGGCGGCAGTGGCCCGGAACGGGGTGGCCCACGCCATGTTCGCCACCGGCAACTCCCAGTTCGCCTTCGTCGACGCCCTCATGGCCCGGTCCAGCGAGGTGCCGTGGGATGACATCGTCATCTTCCACATGGACGAGTACGTCGGCATCGGCCCCGATCACCCCGCCGGCTTCCAGCGTTGGATCCGCGAGCGGATCGAAGAGCCCGCCCGACCCCTGGCCGCTCACTACCTTCAGGGGCTGGCCCCCCCGGACGCCGAGTGCAAGCGCTACGCGCACCTCCTGGACACCCACCCGCTCGACCTCTGCTGCCTGGGCATCGGGGAGAACGGTCACCTGGCCTTCAATGATCCCCCGGTGGCGGACTTCGAGGACGATCAGGTGGTGAAGGTGGTGGTGCTCGACCGGTCCTGTCGGCGCCAGCAGGTCGCTGAAGGGCACTTCGCCAATGACGACGATGTTCCCGAACGGGCACTGACGGTGACCATCCCCGCCCTGCTCCGGGCGGAGCGCGTCCTGGCTGTCGTCCCCGAGGCGCGGAAGGCCGTGCCGGTGCGCGCTGCCGTGGAGGGTCCGGTGACCACCGCCTGTCCGGCTTCGATCCTCCAGAGGACGCCGCACGCAACGATCTTCCTCGACCCGGATTCGGCGCAGCTACTTTCGCCCCGGCCATAGCCGCGGCCGGTCGGATCCTGACCGTGTCGGGATGGACCCGAACGCTGTCCTCCCGATGGTGGAGTGGGTACGATCGTCGAGATGAGCGACGTGCGCACCGGGGCCTTCCCCTACTGGCCCGAGGGATATCAGGCACTGCAGCGTCTCAGCGGCGCCGTCAAGGAATCCGGGTTCGATCCCGTGCTGATCGAACTGGTGAAGATGCGCGCCTCCCAGATCAACGGATGTGCCTACTGCATCGACATGCACTCGAAGGACGCCCGTTCACAGGGTGAGTCGGAACAGCGGCTCTACGCGCTGAACGCGTGGCGGGAAACGCCGTTCTTCACCGATCGCGAACGGGCGGCGCTGGCGCTGACCGAGGCCGTGACCCTGATCGCCCCGGGGCATGTCCCGACATCGGTGGTGGATGCGGCCGCCTCGGAATTCGCGCCCGAGGAGCTCACCCGGCTCCTCTATCTCATCGTCGAGATCAATGCCTGGAACCGGCTGGCCATCACCACGGGCTCCCCCGAGCCCGGCAGCTACCGTCCGATCGGATCCTGACCCGGCTCACCGGCCTGCTCCCGGAGCTGAGGCGGTCCCGAGGTGCTGTCCGAGGAAGGGATAGGCGCGGACACCGTGCCATTGGTGTTCGCCGTCGAATATGTCGTGGACCAGGAGGTCACCGGCTCCCATGTGCCGGTAGACCCGGCTCAGCCGGGCCACGGCCTCCTCGGCGGCGGCCAGGGGGAAGATGAGGTCCTCCCTCCCGGTCTCGACCAGCAGCGGGCGGGGTGCGACCAGCGCGCCCACGTCGACGTGCTCCATCCGACCGAGCATCCCGGGCAGGACCTGGGAGCCGCACATGTTCCAGGGGACCTTGTGCGCTTCGGCCCACGACGAGAAGTATCCGCTCACCACCGCGGCTGCTACCCGGGCGTCGAGGGCGGCGAGGAACAGCGTGAGGGTGCCGCCGTAGGAGAGGCCGGCCGCCCCCATCCGTGACGGATCCACCAGTGGATGCGCCTCGAGCACGTCGAGGGCCCGGGAGAGGTCCCAGAGGTTCTGGGTGAGCGGGCTCCAACCCCCCATCACCTGGTGGACCAGGTTGGTGTCGCAGCCATAGTGGTCGGGCGGGTTCCAATCGGCGCGCTCGCCGAAGCAGCGCATGTCCGGGGCCAGCACGACGTGGCCGCGCCGGGCCAACTCGGCCGCGTAGTCGTCGCCGGGAGCAGCCTCGGGGTCCAGACCGCACACCCGGGACTTGCCGGGCCCGTGCCCGTGCAGGGCCAGCACGGCCGATCCGGGCGACCGCCGGCCGTCGGGCACCAGGAGATAGGCGGGGACCGACATGGTGTCCTCGGTGTCGAACACCAGCCGTTGTCGGTGGTAGCCGTCGCAGGCCTCCTCCGCGGTGACCTCCAGTTCCAAGGGGACCGGTCGGGGCCACGGCCCCAGAGCCCGTTGAAGGCGCGGACGGAACCGATCGCGCCACGCCGCCATTGTCGAGAGATCGTCGACGGGCAGGGCTTCCTCCTGCTCGACCTCCATCAGACGGCTGACCACCTGGTACCACGGTGAGAAGTTGCGCCGAACGGGTGGCAGCGCTGTCATCTTCGATCGACCTCCGGTCCGGAGCACCCATCACACCGGTGGGCCCGGGGTTCAGATTGCCACATCGGCCCGTCCGGCCGTCCCGCCGGAGGCCGGAGGCCGGCCACGGACCGGAGACGCAGCCGGAGCGGTGACTGCCGGGCCCGGGCGGCGGTTGAGAAGCCGGGGGCCATGGGGCACTATGACGTGGTGAGGATCCCGTGACTCTGGCCACCGAATTCGCCATCAGCCCGCTCTCGCCTCTCATCGGAGCCGAGGTGCACGGCCTCGACCTGTCGGTCCCCATGAGCGGGCAGGCGGTGGCCGACGTCCGCCTCGCCCTCAACACCCACCACGTGATCTTCTTCCGCGACCAGCAGCTCTCCCCCGCCCAGCAGGCGGACTTCGCCCGCCAGTTCGGCGTGGTCACCGAAGGCCACCCGGTCCTCCCGGCCAGCGAGGAGAACCCTGAGGTGCTGCTCATCGACAGTCGCGAGGACCGGGCCAGCTGGTGGCATACCGATGTCACCTTCCTGCAGGCTCCCGCCTTCGGCTCGATCCTCTACATGTTGACCGCCCCCGAAGTGGGTGGTGACACGGCGTGGTCCAGCCTGCAAGACGCCTACGACCGGCTGGCCGAACCGGTACGGGCCATGTGCGAGACGCTGATCGCCGTGCACTTCGATCCATGGTTCGCGGCCGATGTCGACGCCCGGGGCGGCTACGAATGGAACGGCGAGTTCCACGAGAAGCTGCTCCCCGCCATCCATCCGGTGGTGCGCACCCACCCGGAGAACGGCCGCAAGGGGCTCTTCGTGAACCCGCAGTTCACTCAGTCGATCCTCGGCCTGTCGAAGCACGAGAGCAGCGCCATCTTGGACATGCTCTTCCGTCACTGCCAGCAACCGGAGCTCACCTGCCGGTTCCGGTGGCGGCCCGGTTCGATCGCCTTCTGGGACAATCGGGCCACCCTCCACTACGCACTCGACGACTATGGCGATGCCACCCGCATCGCCCGCCGCGTGACCCTGCGGGGCGATGTTCCCTACGGCCCGGCCATGCCCCCGCGCTGAGAGGTCCGGCTACTCCCCGAGCGGGGCGGTACCCGGGGCCGCAGACGGCGTCGGGGCGGCGCCGGAGACGGCCAGCGCCTCGTCACTGGCCCCGAGGTAGGCGGCCAGGGCCCGGGGGTCGTGACGAACCTCGGCGGGGGTGCCCGACGACACCACCGTGCCCGTCTCCATCATGACCACCTTGGTCGACAGTTCGAAGACCAGGGGCACGTCGTGCTCGACCAGGACGATGGTGGTGTCAGCCACCTCGTGGAGCCGGCGCAACAGGGGGACGAAGGCCTCGGCCTCGCGCTGGGCGATCCCGGCGGTGGGCTCGTCGAGCAGCAGCAGGCGGGGCCGGGCGAGCACGATGGACGCCAGGTCCACCACCCGTCGGGTGCCGGTGGAGAGATGGGCAATGCGGTGCTGGCGGAACCGCTCGATACCGAACGCCCCCATGACCTGGTCCAATGCCGCGCGCTTTGACCGCTCCGATCGCCGGGCCCACGGCATCTGCAGCGTGGAGGAGAGGACGCCCACCGGGCGGAGGGCGTCCTGCGTGAGGAGCAGCACGTCCTCGACCCGCAGCTCGGGAAACAGCCGGCAGTCCTGGAAGGACCGGACCACGCCGAGGGCGACGCGCTCCTCGGGCAGATACTCGACCAGGCTCTCGCCGTCCAGCCTGACCGTGCCGGCATCCGGACTGACCAGTCCGGAGATGACGTCGAGCATGGTCGTCTTCCCCGAGCCGTTGGGACCGATGAGCCCGACGATGGATCCCGCCTCGGCGCAGAGATCGGCCCCGGCGATGGCTTGCAGCCCGCCGAAGGCCACCACCACGCTGTCGACCTCCAGCCGTGCCGGTCCTGAGGCTTCGCGGCCGGCCCCCGACCGGCTCATCCCGCCGCCTCGCCCAGGATCGGGCCGAGGTCGCCGTCCCGGTGCCCGGCCGCCGGTGGGGCGTCCCGTCTGCCACCCATCCACTCGAGCCCGAGAGTGACCAGGTCCCCGAACCGATGGAGGAGCTCCGCCAGCCCGCCGGGCAGATAGAGGATGAACGCCAGCAGCCCCAGCCCACTGGTGAGGAATTGGATGGTTGGCGTCGTCCCGAACATGGCGGGGAGGCCGACTAGGTAGAGCGCGCCCAGCACGGCGCCGGCGATGGAGTCGAGGCCGCCGATGACCACCATGGAGACGACCAGGATGGAGAACGTCGGATTGAAGGTGGCGGTCGAGAAGCGCTCGGTGGCGAACGCCAGGCACACGCCCGCGTACCCGGCCATGAATCCCGAGAGGGCAAAGGCCAGCACCTTGCTGCGGGCCAGCGGAATGCCCATGGCGCCCGCCCCCGGCTCGTTGTCGCGCACCGAGATCAGCCGCCGCGCCACCCCGCGGTCACGCCACACCATCACCATCAGCACCGACACCACCAGGACCCCGAGTGAGAACCAGGCGAACGCCCGTTCCGACCCGAGGCTGATCCCGAGAAGGCTCGGCCGGGCGATCAGCGTCGACTGGGGATTGGGCAGACCGGTGCACAGCCGCCGGTTGAGCGCAGGGAGGTTCCAGCAGGGAGTGGCCAGCACCGACCCCATGAACCAGACGCTGAAGGCGAGCGTGCTGACAGCCAGATAGAGCCCCCGCACCCGCAGGGCAGGCAGACCCACCATCACGGCGATCACCGCGGTCACCGCTCCGGCGAACGGCATGAGGATGACCAACGGCACGCTGGTCCCGAGGTGGGCGGCCATCAGTGCCCCACAGGCAACCAGGCCGAACTGCCCGAGGGACACCTGGCCGGCCCAACCGGTGAGCACCGTCAACGACAGCGCCACCACGGCATAGATGCAGATCTGCGAAATGAGGAACGAACGTCCGGTGCTCACCACCAGCGGAAGAAGGGCGGCGGCGACCACCGCCAGCACCACCCCGCTCCTGCCCACCCGGCGGCGGAGTGGGCCCTCGGGTGCGAATTGACGGCGCGAGGTCTCGAGCCACCCGGAACGGTCCTCGTCCCGCGGCCCGGTCCGCAACGCTGCGATCCTCACCAGCAGCACCGCCAGGACGATGCCGAACAGGACCAGGTCGACCTGGCTGGTGCTGGCCAGGTTCCAGACCAGGATCGCCTGGATGACGCCGAGGACGACGGCGGCTACGAACGCCACCGTCAGGCTGGTCATGGCCCCCACCATGGCGGCGGTGAGCGCCAGCAGCAGCAGCTCGGGACTGAGCACCTGGGTCAGGGACGAGGTCTGGCCCGGCGAAGCCAGCACGGCGGTGAAGGCGGACAGGACGCCTGCCACCGTCCAGGCCACGGTGGAGGTGCGGCGCACCCAGACCCCCGAGAGGCGGGCCGAGTCGGAGTTGTCGGCCATGGCCCGCATGGCCAGCCCCCACCGCGACCATTTGACGAACGCCGCCAGCCCGATGGCGACGATCGGAGCTACCACCAGAGTGATCACCTGCCCGGAGGTGAACAGGTAGGTGCCGATGTGGAAGGAGACACTGATCGGCACCGGAAACGGCCGGAACAGGCTCTTCGGGCGGATGAAGGGCAGGGCGGTGAAGACGAAGAGGACCTGGCTCAGCCCGATGGTGGCCACCATGACCAGCATCCGCGGCCGGTCGAAGAGGCGTCGGAGCAGCAATTCGCTCAACGCCCCGACCGCCGCGGCCAGAGCCAGGGCCAGGGCCAGGGCGAACCAGTAGTTGAAGCCGAAGTCGTAGTAGCACTTGACCAGGAAGACGGCCGCCACCACCCCGAGTTGGCCCTGGGCGAAATTGAGCACCCGGTTGGTCCGGTAGATGAGCACCAGGCCCAACGCCAACAGCCCGTAGCTCAGCCCGGTGACCACGCCGCTGACCAGGACGAAGCTGGGGACAGACACCGTGGCCCCGCTAGCCCAGCCCGGTGGCGGCGGTACCCAGGAAGACCGGGCGCAACAGGTCGCCGCGCTGGATGAGGTCGGCGGTCGGGCCGTCGAAGAGGACTTCGCCGCGCTCGAGGAAGAATGCCCGCTCGGCGAGGCTCATGGCCCGGTTCACGCTCTGCTCCACCAGCACCACCGTCGTTCCCTGCCGGTTCACCTCCCGGACGATTCCCATCAGCCGGTCGACGGCGAGGGGGGCCAGGCCGAGGGCCAGCTCGTCGATGAGCAGCAACCTGGGTGCGGTCATCATGACCCGGGCCAGCGCCAGCATCTGCTGCTCGCCGCCGGACAGGGTCCCGGCCGGTTGGTCGAGGCGCCCGGTGAGCTCGGGGAACCGGTCCATGGCCTCGTCGAGGGCCGACCGGGCCCGGGAGCCCTGCCGGTGCATGGAGTAGCCCCCGACCCGGAGGTTGTCCCTCACGGTGAGCCCGGGGAAGGTCATCTTCCCCCCCACCAAGAGGCTCACGCCCTGGTCGATGATCTGCTCGGGCTCGAGATAGGTGCAGTTGGTGCCGACGATCCGGATGACCCCCCGGTGGGGGTGGTCCAGCCCCGACACGGCCCGCAGGAGGGTGGACTTACCGGCGCCGTTGGTGCCGAGGAGGGCCACGATCTCGCCCTGGGCGACCTCGAGGTTGACGTCGAACAGCACCTGGTTCGAGCCGTAGTAGAAGTCGAGGTTGTGGACCTGGAGGGCCGGCACGGCGCGACCGGCCTGGCGACGCTTGCCCTCGGCGTGGCGCTCGAGGACGTCCTCGATGACCAGGGTGATGTCGCGTTTCACGTGTCGGGACCCGATGTACAGGAGGATCCCGCCCACCGCGCAGACCGGCCCGATGAGGGTGAGGGCCACCGTCGGCCCGTGGAGATACCCGGCCGCGTCGCTCACCGCGCCGAGGATGACCCCGCCGCCGAAGGCACCGAACACGAGCGAGTAGACACCGAACATGGCGAAGCAGATGGTGCGCATCTCCGGGGGGGCGGTCGCCGCCAGGGTGAGGAAGATGCAGATGGCCAGCGGCGACACGGCGGCGTTGGCGAGGAACTGGAGCGTGACCACCATCCACAGGCGCGGCATGTAGAGGGAGGCCACGTACAGGCCCCCGTAGGCGGTGATACACAGTGCGGCGATGACCAGCGGCCGCTCCGGGGCCCGCCGGAAGTAGCGGTCCCCCAGGACGTAGGCCACGGGGAGGCCGAGGAAGGCGGCGAGCCCGATGATCGAGTACACCTCGCTGCGCTGGGCGGTGTCGAGGCCCCACCGCCGGACAAAGTAGAGATTGCCGAAAAGTGGGGCGCCGGTGCCGGCGAAGCCGAGGATGGCCACCGCCACCAGCTCGTAGTAGATGGAGCGGATCCGCAGCAGCCGGGTCACGGCCGAGCCCAGCAGCACCCGCGGCGCGTCGGCCTGCTGGGCGTGGAGGTCCATGCCCGAGGCCTTGAGGATGTGGCTCTGCTCGTTCTGCCCCTTGTCCGGCTCACGCAGGGTGAACAGGGCCAGCCCGATGGGGATGCCGGCCAGGGCGACGAGCATGCCCCAACGCCAGTTGTGGGCCACGGTGACGATGTAGCCGAAGATGAGGATGCCCACTGTCTGGGACAAGGGGTCGGAGAGGTTGTGCCAGCTGAACACCCGGCCTCGGCCCTCGGTGGGATAGGCGTCGGCGAGGTAGGAATTGTGGACGGTGTTGTTCACGCCGAAGCCGACCGACGCCACCAGGTAGATGAAGGTGAAGGCCCACACGTTGGGGGCGATGGCCATGAGGGGGGCGAACACCGAAAAAGTGAGCAGGGCCACCCCGGCCACCACCTTGCGGCTGCCCCGGTCGGCCCACACGGCCAGGGGCACCGCCCACAGGAGTTGGGCCACCGAGGCCACGAAGGTCACCGCCCCGAGGGCGGCGTCGTGGATGTGGAACGAGTGCTCGAGGTTGGTGCCGATGATGGCGATGCCGTTCTGGAAACTACTGGGCACCAGCGCCGCCGCAGTGAGCAGGACCAGGGGGGCGAAGCCGTGGCTGCGGAGGATTCCGACCAGGGGTGGGGGCCTGCCCTCACCGGTTCCCGGCATCACCCCGATGTCGGCGACAACCTCGGGGTCATGGCTCTTGGCGACGACTTCTTCCAGCAGCTCGTCGGGCACGGCGAAGTCGAACAGCACCTGGTCGGACATGCGAACCTCACACTATCCCTGACGCTGCTGTCAGACACGGGACCCGGCCCCGGCGGGCTCAGGGGGCCGGGGACCTCCCGAGGTGGACGCCGGCCGAACCCATGAGGAAGAGGAAATTGTCGACATAGAACTTCTGCCGCACGTCTTCCCCGGCCCCACCGAGTGACGCCTCGAACCGCTCGATGGGCCTTCGACCTCCTTCGACATGGGGATAGTCGGAGGAGAACATGACGAGGTCCTCGCCGCCCTGTCCGATGATCCACCCCACGTCCTCCGTGGGATACGGCGTGAATCGCACCTGACGTTGCACGTACTCGGAGGGCCGCATCGGCAGCACTTGCAACCGCTCCTCGTGGCGGACGAAGGCCTCGAACGCCGACTCCATCTGACGCATCCAGGAGGGAACCCAGATCGCCCCCTGCTCGATCACCCCGATCCGGAGCCCGGGGAACTGCTCGAGCACGCCGTCGAAGATGAGCGTGGCCAACGTCTGGGCAGGCGGTCCGGGGATCCCCATGTAGTCGACGGAGCGGAAATTCTCATCCCCACCGTGGAAGTCGTGAGGGATGGGCAGGCCGTTGACGAAGTAGTTCGGATCGATCAGCGGGCCGGTCCCCCCCACGTGGAACACGATGGGGATGCCGGCCTCTTCGGCCTGGGCCCATACCGGGTACAGATGGCGATGGCTGGGCGAGAACGACGGCGGACAGCCCGAGGCCACCAGCAGCGCCGCCGCGCCCTGCGACAGCGCAGTTCCGGTCGCCTCGGCGGCCCGGTCGGGCTCGACAAGGGGCACGTACAGGGACGGGAGCAGTCGGGGATCGGCCGAACAGAAGTCGAGCATTCCCCGGTTGTGGGCCCGCGCCGCGGCGTAGGCGAGATCGAGATCGGCTGCGTGCTCGAGGTCGTGCAGGCGCCCGTTGTGGAACGTGTTGAACACCAGCTGGCTGTCGAACCCGAGGAGGTCGAGCGCCCGCGACCGGTCCTCGGCGATGAACCCGCCGGTGGCCGCAAAGTTCTTGCGGGTCATGATCTCTTCGTCCTCCACGGCGCGGTACGCCTCAGAAGCGTGGACCTCCCGCAACCGGTCGAAGGAGGCCAACAGGTCGCGCCGCTGCTCTTCGGGGCTGCCGGTCTGGCGCAACTCGTTGCCGCTGGCGTACTCCAACACCGGCAGGGCGTCACGGAACTTCGACTCGGCATGGTCCCGCAGCCAGGTCGGTGTCTCCATGATGTGGGCATCGGCGTCATGGACGTCTCGGCCTTCGGCGTACGGCATCGGCCCCCTCCCATGGGTTGTGCGACACTGGGCACCGCGAATGCTAACGGGCGGGCGGCTGCGCCTGAAGCGCGATGGGCGCCTGAAGCGCGATGGGCGCCCGTGCCTTCTTCGGTCCCAGTCCGGTGACGCTGGCGAAGCTGCAGCTCTGCGTCCTGAACGGCCGGCCGAGGTTCTCGCCCTGTGCGACGGTCGCAGAGACCTCGGCGGACCTCTCCAGAACCCCGGATCCGGACGCCCTTCCGACCGGAGTCTCCCCCGGGACCGATCCTGCCCTCAGAAGTAGTTGACGACACCGGCCCGCATGGCCGATGCGGAGATGCCGGTGGTGGACTCGACGATACGGGTCACCGCGCCGGACACTAGGGTTGCGGGCCACCGACATCCGGCGGCCAAGGGGGACCAAGTGCAGGTGATCATCCTGGGGAGTGGGAGCCCCCTCCCGGATCCCGAGCGGGCCGGCCCGTCGACACTCGTCCGCACGTCGGCCGGCGACCTGCTGTTCGACTGCGGGCGTGGCGTGCTCATGCGCACCGCGGCTGTCGGTGCCGGCGCAGGGTCGATCCGGGCGTTGTTCCTGACCCATCTGCACAGCGATCACATCACCGACCTCAACGACCTCTTCACCATGCGCTGGGCCATGTCGTTCACGCCCAACCCCCTGCCCGTGTTCGGCCCGACCGGCACGGCCGCGCTGCTGCAGGCCACCGAGGCGATGCTGGAGCCGGACATCGGCTACCGGCTGGCCCACCACGACGATCTGCAGTGGCGGCCTTCCTCCACCGTCCTCGAAGCCGACGACGGCGTCATCTTCGAGGAGGGCGCGGTCCGGGTGACCGCCGCTCCCACCGATCACGCGCCCGTCAGGCCGACCCTGGGCTTTCGGATCGACGAGGAGGACCGGTCAGTCGTCATCGCCGGGGACACCGTGCCCTGTGATGGGCTCGACCGGTTGTGCGCAGGGGCCGACGTCCTGGTCCACACCGTCGTGAGGCGCGATCTCATCGAGCAGATCGGCCTGCCCCGCCTGGCCGATGTCCTCGACTACCACTCGTCGGTACCCGACGCCGCTCGGACCGCAGCCCGAAACAGCGTGCGCACCCTGATCCTCACCCACCTGGTACCGGCACCGGCGCCGGGGACCGAACCGGAGTGGATCAACCAGGCCGCGGCGGAATTCTCCGGCCACGTCATCCTGGCCGAAGACCTGGCCACGCTCGACGTCTCCCCCTGACCGCGCCCGACCGGTCAGCCCGGTGAGGGGACCGGCGCCGCTTCCTCGGGGATAGGCACGATCAGGGGCCCTCGGGGGAGCACGCAGAGCCGTGCACCCGGTCCCCGGAGGTCGAGGGCCTCGCCCACCGCCGCCGTCACGTCGTGCACCGGGGTCATGAAGCCGGATGTGATGGCCTCATCGGAGAGCCCGTCCGAGTACATCCAGACGTCGGCCCGCCCCAGCACCCGACCCAGGATCTGTGCCTGCCAGCCGTCCAGTGCACCCGGGCCCCCGGACCGCACCAGCTGCCCGGCGCTCGTCGCGGCGCCCAGGATGCGGGCGAAGGCGCCCTCTGCGGGCAGCCCGTCACCGCTGGCGGCGGCCATGATGATGATCCCCCGGTCGGCGACCACCCGCTCGGCCGCCGCCATGCCCTTCACCGCCTGGTACAGATTGCGGTCGAGGGGGTGACCGCCGTTGGTGGTGAGCACGACGTCGAAGTGCCCGTCGACGGTCCGGGTGGCGCTGCGGGAGGCGAACGTGCACGCGGCCCGGTGACTGGCCGGGAGCACGCCGGCGAACACTCCGGTCAGGCGGCGCCTGCTGTCGATGGTCACGTCGACAGAGAGGTCCGGCGGGCACAGTGCGGTCGCCGCGCTGACGAATTCGTGGACAGGATTGCCCTCCGTGACCAGCCAGGTGGCCCCGGCATCGGCGATCCGGGCCGGGCTGTGGGCCTCGAGGATGGTCGGTGTGGCCGCCAGCCCGGGGCAGGCCGCCTTCGGGCCCCCGCTCCATCCGGCGAAGAAGTGCGGCTCGACGAAGCCGGTCACGATGCGGAAGTCGGCTTCGACATAGCGGCGGTCGAGCAGGACCGGCGTGCCCTCGACCTCACCGACCCGGACGTGGAGTCCGTCATCGGCCACGTGGTCATGGACGTCGTAGCGGGCGATGACGTCGCGCCCCACCAGGGCCTCCATCTCCGCCGGCGTCGCCCGGCGGTGGGTGCCGGTGGCGCACAGCAGCTCAACCCGGGTGGGCCCGGCGCCGGCCGCTTCGAGCTCGGCCAGCAGCGGCGGCAGCACGGTGGTGTTGGGCATGGGACGGGTGAGGTCGGGAAAGACCACCGCCACCGAGCCCGCCCCTCCCACCATGTCACTCATCGGCGGCCCGGAGAGGGGGTTCCGGAGTGAACGGCGGACGGCAGCCGTCTCGTCGGTCAGGGCGGCCGGCTCGCTCCCCTCGACCACCACGGCGTCATCGGGCACGACGACGTCGAGCCCGTCCCTCCCGTAGGCCAACCTCACCCGCACGGGGAGCCTCCCGATGCGGCCAGGCCCACCACGGCTGCGGCCACCTGCTCCGACTGTTCCGCCAGCTCGGCATAGCGGTGGACGGCGGCGGGGACGGGCCGGGACCTGGTGACGACCGGGTCGATCAGGTCGAGCTCGTAGTCGAGGCCGATGGCAACCGCGGCCAAGAGGGCGGCGCCGG
>Ga0209068_10000958_pt1 | contig 14691 bp, 14 predicted proteins | sample ColStrG_CSR_2012_FD_187200 | JGI IMG/M metagenome (GOLD analysis project Ga0209068, IMG submission 187200) | Freshwater sediment microbial communities in response to fracking from Pennsylvania, USA - Cold Stream Run_MetaG_CSR_2012 (SPAdes)... | ecosystem: Environmental > Aquatic > Freshwater >... | reverse complement strand
TTGGTGGTCTCGCTGAGGCGCCACCATCCGCGCTGCGCCACGCTGAAGCTCGACTCAAAGCCAATCGGCGGCGTGCTGAAGATGTACGGGGGCGCGGGACCAAACCACTTCGACGGCGGTCTGCTCGTCGGTGACGCCGGCTGCTTCGTCGACCCCCTGACTGGGGAGGGCATCACCCCGGCGATGGAGTCCGCGTTGCTCGCTGCGCCCGTGCTTGCCGGCGCACTCGAGTCCGGCGACTACACCGCTGCCGGGCTCGCGCGTTATGAGGCAGCATTCCGCGCCTATTTCGACCCCTCGATGATGTTTCTCGACCTTTGTGCGGAGATGTTCCGAAACCGGCATCTCACGCGGCCGTGGCTGAAGGCGATCGCCCGTGGCGCTCAGATCGCACAGGACGACAACGCCTTCGCCGAGACAGGCGGAAGCTACTTCGGCGGCCTCGACATCCGCCCCTTCGACCTCCTCGGCAAGGTCTGGGTGCGCTCGATGGAGGAGGTGCTGCTCGGTTGGCCTCGGTTCTTCTCCGGGGCGGCGGGCGGGCGCCGCCAACCGGGGACCTCGCCCGCCGATGTGGTGGACTGGTCGATCGCGTTGTCCCGCTCGATGGTCGACGACCCGCAATGGCACATGAACTGGGTCGGCGACATCCAGCGCCAGTGGGCGCGACTGTTGAGCTCGACCGATGGGGTCTCGCGCGACCCGCGCGCCGACGGTTTGATCTGAGTCCTTCGCCGGCGGCGCTCAGTTTGGCGATCGAGATGCCGGCCGCTTCTGCGTTCGTCTGTCAACAACAGGCAGGTAAACGTGGCTCATCGACATGCCGTGCTCCGTGTAGCGCGCCAAATCCTTCGGCACCACGACCGGCGCGAGACACAGCAAGAGCAACGTGAGGACCCGCGTGCTCGGCAAAGCGATCGAGCGCACCAACAAGCAGCTCGCCAGGACCGGCGGCGAGCCCCTGCCGGCCGGCCTGACCCCGCACTCGCTACGCAGCACGTTCGCCTCACTGCTGTTCGCCGTGGGCGAGGCATCGCCCTACGTGATGCAGCAGATGGGGCGCAAGCGAGCGCGGACGTGGTGAACGTTCGCATCGCACAGCGGTGCTCCGCGGCCTTGCGTGAGGCAACTCAGCGGACGTAGATCGTCCGGGTCACGCTGCTCCCATTCGAGCTGACGCGGAGCTTGACCCCGACCTTGTGGGACAGGCCGAGGATGCCGAGCACCCGCAGCGCGCGCCCGCCGAGGGCGGTTGCCCTGAGCGCGACGGTCCGTGTCTGGCCAGCGGGCACCCTGACGCTCGCGGAGGCGATCGTGAAGCTCCTCTTGGAGCCGAGCTCGCGGACGAGCAGGCGGCGTCCAATGATCAAGCCGAACGACAGGACCATACGAGCGCGGACACGTTCGAACGATGGCGTGGCGGAGGTCGCCAGCGCGACGGCGTCGGTGTAGGCCGTGCCCTCGGCCGCCGTCGGCCTTGCCGCGTACATGCTGCGAAGGACGGCGGACGCGGCCGGAGGGCCGTTCTGCGCGGCCCGCGCCCGCTCCGCCGAGGCGGAGGCAGCCTGTGGCGGAAACATCCCCGCAAGCGAGCTTTCGGCATCCTGAAGCGTGGCGACTACCGCAGGCGATCCCGCGTTGGCGCGGATGTACTCGTCCCACTTTGAGTATGCCCTGTCCTGAGTCTTCGCCCTGCTTTCAGTCACTTCCTGCGTCTTGTCAAAGATCTTCGTCTGCACTTCGATCATGACCTTGGACCGTTCGGCGAGCTTCTTGACTTCGGCTTCCTCGTTCTTTTCCAGTTCGGCGAGGAACTTAGGGTCCATCGTCGCCTTGAGCTCCACCGGGCAGAGGAGGTCGGCCGCGTAAGCTCGCAGGCGCGTAACCTTGGCGGCTGCTCCGCCGCATCCGACGGGCAGCTCCACGCTCGCCACCCCGGCACCGAGTTTTTCCGGTACGACAACCGCCGCGCGCCGGCACCCTCCGATGCAGACCCTTGTGACGCCCGGCGGCAGCGGCCCGGGCGTCCCCGCCGGTGGGAGGCCGGCGAACGACCACGCGTTCGTGGCAAAGCCGGCGCAGAGGTGCTGGCCGGCGCAGAATTCCCCGGGCGAGTCGATGAAGAACGTGCGCGGCATCGTCACGTGAAAGAGCGCCCATTGCCACTCCGGTCCCGCCTTCGCGAAGGGCACGGCGGTGCAGGAGAGGTCGGCAGGACCGCAACCGGAGACCTTCTTTCCGGGGAATTCCCAGGTGATCGACTGTGTCTGCGGCGCGTAGGTCCCGGAGTTCGACCCTTGGTTGGGCACTGCGGTCATCGTGACCGCGCCGCCGGGGCTCGCGATCTGCGAGGGCATCAGCGCGAGGTTCCCCCACACCGGCACGCAACGGGGCGCCTGCAGCCATGCCTTCGCCGTCGTCGAGTAGTAGTAGCCGTAGTTCGGGGCGTAGCCGCTGTCCGCGGGGTCCGTGCACGGACCGGGCAGCTGACCGGCCGCAACTTCCTTGGCGCCAGCCGGAAGCGGCGGACGTCCCGCGAGCGCCGGCGTGGCCGCCGCAAACGAGAGAACAACGAGCGACGCGACAGTCCACCGATGGATCACGAGCACGAGACTACCGGAGGCGCTTGCGGGTTCACAGGCGGGGGGCATCTCTGGCGAGGCGCCAGAAGGGATCAACCGTCGACCTCCCGCTTGGAGATTGAGTCGTTGGCGGCGGGCCGCGGCGTCGAAGCCGTCTCTGCCCGACAGCATGGCTCGACAGAGCTCTCGACAAGCACGGGCCGAACCGGCAACCTTCTGCTAGGCGGCCCGCTTGCTTCGGCAATCAGGGTCTCGGCCCAGCTCGGGCGCCTAACGAAAACCTCCGTTTTGCAGGCATCTGCAGCGAGTGGAGCCAACCGGGATCGAACCGGTGACCTCCTGCTTGCAAAGCAGGCGCTCTCCCAGCTGAGCTATGGCCCCTTGGGATCCCAATATACGCGCTAAAGCGCGCGATTTCGCCGCCCGGCCCGCCGCCTGGCGCACCCGAACCGTCGAGCGGCGCAGCTCCTCCTCCCCTCCCCGGAGGCATAGACTCCCACGGCAGATCACGGACAAGCAGATGCGGGCGACGCAGGGACATGGAACGCCCGCGGGAGGAGGACGAGATGACGGTGTCCAGAATCGCTCGCGGCCCTGGGGACATGCGGTCCATGGGCGCCGCCGTCGCGGTCATCGCGCTCGTCGCCTCCGTCGCCGTCGCCGCCCTCGCGACGCCGGCGCTCGCCGATCGGGCGGGCATCGCCCCGAGCCGGATACCGGCGTCTCGCGCGCTCGCCGCGCCGACGAGCGGGATCCACGCCCCGAGTGCCCTCACGGAGTTCCCGGGCTGGGGTCCGTGTGATCCGAGCGGGTTCTGCTGGGACGCCGGAGAGCCGGCGGTGGCGGTTGGCCCGAGCTACATCCTGGAGACCGTCAACACCGTCGCGACCGTCTACAGCAAGTCCGGGATCAAGCTCGCGCAGTATGACTTCAGCGAATTCTTCGGGCCCAAAGGGATCAGCTGCGGGGACCCCCGCGCGCTCTACATGGCAGGCATCGAACGGTACGCGTTCAGCTGCACCGGTTTCGGGACCGGGCCGATGCGCTTCGCGATCTCTAAGACGAGCAACCCGACCGGCGAATGGTACATCTACGAAGCGCCCAACCCTGAAGCTCTCGACCAGGACAAGATCGTGGCGAGCGCCGACAAGTTCGTGATTGCGGGCAACGGCAGCAGCGCAGAAAACAGCGAGTGGATCTATGTCTACAACCTGTCCGAACTTGCCGCCGGCGTGGGCAAACCGACGGTCGTGAAACTGCTCGCGAAAAAGTCGAACCTCTATCAGGCCGCCGTCGAGCAGAGCTCGACGAGCAACGTCTACCTCGTCGCCTCCTACCCGGGCCAGCCGCTGTACCTGGCGACGATCACGGGAACACCGGCGGCGGCCAACGTCGCGCTCAAAGAGACCGAAATCAAATCGACGGACTTTCCGGCGCCCTCAGAACCGGCCGTCCCGGGCGGCAGGCTTGGCGGACTGGCCCTCGATGGCCGGATCTATGACGCCGTCTTTGAGACCGAGACCTCCGACAGCAAGCCGGTGATCGCATACTCCAGCGCGCGCGAGTGCGCCAGCCGGACGTGCGTCGTCGCCGGCAAGATCGACCTGTCCGGCTCCAAACCCGTCCTGTCCTCCTACACCATGTCGGGCGAGCCGGGCTGGGATTACACCTACGGCGCGGTCGGCATGAACGCCGAAGGCGCGTTGTTCGAGTCCTACAGCCGCTCCAACGCGTCCACGGCGCCCGGCGTCGGCATACTCGGGCCGGGCTTTGATGTCACGGTCCAGAAGGCCAGCGTGGGAGCAACGTCGTGTGAATCGGGCCAGACCGAACCATGCAACGAGCGCTGGGGCGACTATCTGGGCGCGGCGGTGGACCCGAGCGAACCGTCGAACGTGTGGGCGACCGGCCTCTACCAGAGCACCAACGGCCAGTTCGGATGGGGCTCCTGGATCGCGAAGGTCTCCCCGACCAGCTTCGAACTCCCGACCGCGACGACGGGCGCCGCGTCCGCGACGACGACCACCTCCGCCAAGCTCGCGGGCACGGTCAACCCGAAGGGCATCGCGACGAAATACCACATCGACTACGGGTTGACGGCGGGCTATGAAGCGGCGACGCCTGAAGAATCGGCGGGCTCGGGCACGAGCACCCTTCCCGTCTCCGCGACCGTGACCGCGCTCCAGCCGCTGAGCACCTACCACTACCGCGTTGTCGCGAGCACCGCGGCGGGCAACGCCGTCGGTGTCGACAAAACGTTCAAGACGAAGGGCCCGACGATCAAGGCCGTGAAATTCACGGGCACGCCGAGCGAACCCGTCGTGACCGTGAGCGGGTCGAGCTTCACGAGCCTGCCCGTCGGCGAAACCGCGTGCGGCTTGAGCGAAAACGGCCTCACGTTCGGCAACTCGCTGATCTTCACCGACAGCACACGCGGCTGGACCGGCGGGCAGAACGGCGACTGCATCGGGCTCGTGGTGAGCTCGAGCTCGAGCACCGCGATCGTCTTCCACTTCGGCGCTCGCTACAAAGAATACGGGCAGATCACGAGCGGGGACAGCTTCACGCTGACCGTCGAGGGCGCGAAGAAGACAGGCAAAGTCGCCTACACGTGACGGCGATGCCGGCGGGGACGCGCGGCCGAGCGACTACGCCGCGCCCGTGCCCGCCGGCCGAGCGCCTCGCCGCGCTCACGACGCGCGGCCGGTCACGCCTTGCTGGCGCTCCAGGACCCCCCGCCTGTGCCGGCGACCTGGTAGCTACCGGACATCGAGCTGCCCGACACCGTGCCCGAGTATGTGATGGCCAGCGAGCCGACCGTGCCGAAGCTGATCGCGTTGCCCGACAGCTTCCCGTGGATGTTGAGCGTGCTCGCGGGCGTTGAAAGCCTGATCGTGCCGCTGAGGTTGGTCCCCGACTGCTGCCAGTTGAGCACGAAGGTGCCTGAGTAGGCGCCGCCGTATTGGCCTTTCCACGTCCCTGAGAGGTCGCTGGCGCCCGCCGGCGCCGTCGTCGCGGGGGCCGGAGTCGTCGCTGTAGCGGTGGTTGGCGTCGCAGCGGCGGGGCTCGTGGTGGCCGGCGTCGATGGCGAAGTCGACGTGGCCGTGCTGCTGCTGCCGCAGCCGGCTGCCACCAGCGAAAGTGCAGCGAGTGACGCGATGGCGGGCAGTCCGCGCCGCCGACGCGGGCGGTCCGCCCCTCGGGCATGCCCCTGGCGCTCCGTTGGGCGAATTCGAGTCGTGTACGTCGATTGGCGTCGCATGGCGGCCGTCCTTTCCAGGCGTCCAGGACCTCCCACGACGGAACCTGGAGGCCGTTGCCTCGAGGCGTGAAGTTGACTCGCGGGCCAGCCTAACGGCTCGGCGCGTGCGCGTGGGACATCACGCCGACACCGACCAGGCGTTTGTGAACAGCGGTTCCTGACTGCGGCCGGCGCGCACGCCGCGGCCGCGGGCACGCCGGTCAGTCGGTCGGTCCGGAGAACCCGATCAGCACGCCGCCCGGGGCGCGCACCATCGCGATGCAGACTCCGTCCATCACCTTCGTCGGCGGGCTGATCGACGTTGCGCCTGCTGCGAGCGCCGCGTCGTAGGAGGCCTGGGTGTCCTCGACGTGGACCGTCGGTGTCGAGCCGGGCGCCTCATCCGGACCGGTCTGGCGAACGCCGCCGCCGCCTGACTCCGAGTAGGCGAACAGGTGATAGTCGCCGGCCGGAGTCGGGAACGCGGGCTGGAAGCTCCAGCCGAGCACCTCGGCGCACCACGCGCGTGTGGCCTCCGGTTCGGCGCTCGCGAGCTCCGTGTGGGTGATCCACCCATACAGGCCGCGTGTGAACTCGTGCTCGGGCTCCTCGGACATCTGTCCGCTCGTCGTCCTAGCTGGCGGCCTGCACCGGACGGGCACGGTTCTGGGCCAGCAGCTCGGCCGCCGCCCGCGCCTGCGGCGTGTCGCCCGAGGACACCACGTGGGCGATCATGCCCTGCTCCCACACGTAGCTGTGGACGAGGACCTCCTCTGGTAGCCATGCGTGCTCGGGGCTCCCGATCGGGCGCCCCGTGTGGGTGCTCTTGACGAACACGACACCGTTGCCGAGGTCGACGATCTCGCCGACGCTCAGCTTGTAGTCCTCAAAGCGCGCCAGCCAGTCATGGACGAACTCGCGCGTGGCCTTTCGACCTTCGAACGTCGTCCCGAGCCCGACTGACTCCCACACGACGTCCGCGGCGTGCCTGCGAGTGAACGCGTCCGCGGCCGCCGCCGGCGAGAACGAGGCGCCGAAGTCGTAGATGCTGCGGGTCAGCTCCACGATGCCACCGGCCGGCTCCGGCAACGTCGCCTGTCGATCTGATCCCGGCGCCGGGCGCCCGCGGGGGTTGGGAGCGTTTGCCTCACGCGTCACGGGCCCAGTATCCACGACCGACACCGAGCGCGCCTGCCGCACACGCACACGTCGGGCGGACCTCGTCGCTGCCGTTGAGGTACAAGTGTGCTCCCAACCGAGGAGAAGACGATGTCCAGCTACACAGTGAAGAGGATCGACGAGATGGACACGGCGTTCGGCGGCGGGATGCGTCTGGCGCGCGCGTCGCTCGGCGTGACGTCGTTCGGCATGCAGGTGGAGGAGTTCCCGCCGGACTTCGACCAGTACCCCGAACACAGCCACGACGAGGACGGGCAGGAGGAGGTCTACCTGGTGCTGCGGGGCAGCGCCGAGATGGAGATCGACGGCGAGCGGATTCCGATGGACGACGACACCTGCGTGCGCGTCGGCCCCGGCGTCAGCAGGCGCGTCTTCGCCGGGCCGCAGGGCGTGCGGATGCTTGTACTCGGAGGCGTTCCCGGAGTCGCCTACGAGGCGCCCGACTTCAGCAAGATCGAGAGCTGAGCGCCGCGCCAATCGCCTGTGCCCGCCGGCGGCGGGTTCGCTTCGGCGGATCAGCCGCCGCCCGGCGGGCAGGCGCGCCAGAGCGCGTCCGAGCGCGGCCCTACTCGAAGCTCATCCGCTCCTGGCCCGGCACCTGTTCGGGCGGGCCGCCCTGCTCACCGGCGACGGCGTCGGCGTGGCGCTCGTCGGTCACCGCGTCCTCGTGCCGCACGCCGTCGCCCGGCATCTCCCACTCGAGCGAGTCCTGCTCGGCGAGCGCGGCGCCGGACGGCGCGGGCGCGGGCTCTTCGTCGAGCACCGCCTGCATGTCGAGCTCGGCCGTCTCCTGCCCGACGTGCGAGAAGTCCGGCTCCTGCGACCCCGAGATCTCGGGGTCGGCGAGCGCGTCGGTCTCCGTCGCCGACGGGGCCTCTGCGGCCGTCGGGTCCGCGCCGGCCGGCGGCTCTGTGGCGTCCGTCGCGACAGCCTCCCCGTCGGGGAAGACGGGGGCGAGAGCCTCGTGCTCCTTGCGCGCGATCTCGCCCGGGTCCGCGCCGCCGCGGCGCTTGAGCTCCAGGTGTTCGCGAATGGCTTCGTCGAGCAATCCCATTGCGCCCCGTAACCATACTGCGCTCGCTGGAGCGCGTCCGGCGACTACACTTCCTGTCGTGGCCGCCCGCTTGACGCCGGCGCATCTGCGGGGCTATAGCTCAGTTGGGAGAGCGCCTGGATCGCACCCAGGAGGTCGGGGGTTCGAGTCCCCCTAGCTCCATCGCGAGAAGGCCCCGCAAGCGCGGGGCCTTCTGCTCGTCCGGCGCAACGTCGCTACGCGGCCGCCGCTACGCGGCGCCCAGCATCGACGTTTCCCGATGCTCCAGGTCCTTGTTCTCGAGGACGAACTTGCTCGCGATGAACGTCGCGCCCTGGGGATCAGCGATCACCGTCATGCGCACCCACGGCGCGTCGAACGGCGCGACCACGACCGCTCCGCCCAGCTCCACCGCCCGGGCGGCCGTTGCGTCGGCGTCGTCGACGCCGAACGTCACGCTCCAGTGCGCCGGCACATCCGGCTGCTCCGGCCCGATCGGGTTCAGCGACGCGACGACGTCCTCGAAGCCCGCCGGGGCGCCCATCTGCGCCATCCGCTCGCGCAGGCCCGGCTCGCGCTGCTCCAGGTAGTCGCCGTAGCCCGGTAGCCGCCACATCTCCGCGCCGGCGCCGAGGCCGAGCGTCTGCCATCCGAACACCGCGCCGTAGAACGCCTTCGCGGCGGCCGCGTCGCGTGTGTTGAGGCCGTTGAAGTTCAGCGCGCCGTGCTCGTTGACGACCTGCGCGCCCCTGTGCGCCTTTGCCTGCCAGACGCAGAACGCCGCGCCCTCCCGGTCCGCGAACACGCCCATCCGGCCCGCCTCCATCACGTCGAACGGCTCCATCAGGACGCGTCCGCCGTTGGCCCACACCTTCGCTGCCGCGTCGTCCGCGCTGTCCACCCAGATGTACGTTTTCCACGCCGCCGTCGGCGGGCTGTCCTCGGGCTGCGTGCCGATCGCCGCCACGTCGCCCCCGCGCAGGCGCGCGATCAGGTACTTGCCGTCTGAGCCCGGCGGCATCGCGTCCTCGAACTCCCACCCGAACAGGCCGCCGTAGAAGGCCGCCGCGGCCTCCGGGTCGGGCTGGCTGGTGTCGATCCAGCATGGAACGCCGGGCACGTATCCGTCTCGGTCGAGCATTGTTTCTCCTTGTGGCTTGTTGACATCTGGGCGCATCGTATGGAGCATTTAGGTCAGGATCTGTCCGCAATGATCGGGACCATGAACGCGCGATGAGCCAGACGTCGAGCCGCCTCCTGGAACTCCTGTCGATGCTGCAGGGGCGCCGTGACTGGCCCGGCGAGGAGCTCGCCGAGCGACTCGACGTCTCCGGCCGCACGATCCGCCGCGACGTCGAGCGGCTGCGCCGGCTCGGCTACCCCGTCGATTCGCTGAGCGGTCCCGCCGGCGGCTACCGGCTCCGCGCAGGCAGCGCCATGCCGCCGCTGCTGCTCGACGACGACGAGGCGATCGCCATCGCCGTCGGTCTTCGCACCGCCGCCGCGTCCTCCGTCGCCGGCATCGAGGAGACGGCCGTGCGGGCGCTCGTCAAGCTCGAGCAGGTTCTGCCCGCGCACCTGCGCCGCCGCGTCCGCGCGCTCGGCTCCGCGACATACACGCTCCCCGTCGCCGGCGCGACCGTCGACCCGCAGCATCTGTCCGTGATCGCAGCCGCCTGCCGCGACTCCGAGCGCCTGCGCTTCGCCTACCGGAGCCGCACCGGGGTCGACAGCCGCCGCGACGTCGAGCCGCATGCGCTCGTCAACCACGGGCGCCGCTGGTACCTGCTCGCCTGGGATCCCGCCCGCGACGATTGGCGCACGTTTCGCATCGACCGCCTCAGCAGGCCGTCGGCCGGCCGAGGGCGCTTCACCCAGCGCGCGCTCCCCGCCAAGGACCCCGCCGCGTTCGTCAAGCAGAGCATCGCCGGCGCGCCCAGCCGCTACGAGGCCCGCGTCACCCTGCACGCCGCCGCCGAGCACGTCGCCTCGCGCGTCCCGCGCCACTGGGGCACGATCACTCCGATCGACGAGCACACCTGCGAATACACGACCAGCGACGACGACCTCCGCTGGCTCGCCCTGCGCGTCGCCATGCTCGACGTCGACTTCGACGTGCACGAGCCGCCCGAGCTCGTCGAGCAGCTCGAGACGCTCGCCGCGCGGCTCGCCCGCCCCGCGCGCTGACGCCGCACGAGCACGCTGGCGCCGCCCCTGCTCCTCAGCCCGCGTGGGCGACCGTCTCGACCGGCGAGCCTACGCCGGCTTCACAGCCTGCAGCGTGAAGCTGTGCGCGACCCGCCACGCGCGCTCGGCGATCCGGTACTCGCCGTTGCCGAGCCGTTCCATCTGCCCGTCGAGCGCTTCCCACGGGACGCTGTCGTGCTCGACCAGTCCGGTCAGCCGCAGACCGCGGTCGAGCAGCGCCGTGACGAGCTCGCCGAGCCCGTGGTTCCAGACGTGCGTCAGCGTGTGCTCGAAGACGGCGTCCGTCTCGACATACGTGTCGGCCTCGTCGAAGACCATCGGCTCGTCGCGCTCGAAGTACGGGTACTCGACGACGAGCAGGCCGTCCGGGCGTGGGTCCGCGAGCGACCACAGCATCGGGTGCCCCTCGCGGATGAACAGGCGCCCGCCCGGCGTGAGCAGCTCCTCCACGACCTTGGCCCAGCGCTCGATGTGCGGCAACCAGCAGAGCGCGCCGATGCCCGTGTAGACGAGGTCGAAGCAGCCCGTGCCGAGCACGCCGGGCGCGTCGTAGACGTCGGCCTCGAAGAACTCCACGGCGGCGGCGCAGTCGGCCGCCAGGCGGCGCGCCTCGGCGAGCGACGCCGGCGAGAAGTCCAGGCCGACCATGCTCGCGCCGAGGCGCGACAGCGAGATCGTGTCGGTGCCGATGTGGCACTGCAGGTGCGCGCCGCGCAGGCCCGCGACGTCGCCGAGCAGCGGCGCGTCGAAGCGCACCACGTCGCTGATGAAGTCCGGCTCTGAGCGGAAGCGCTCGAGCGCGTAGTCCGGCGAGCGTGCGTGCGCCGGCGCGCGCTCGTCCCACTGCGCGCGATTGAGCGGGACGTGGTCAGCCATCGCGCTCGCGCAGCTCGATCCGCCTGATCTTCCCCGTCAGCGTCTTCGGCAGCTCGCCGATGAACTCGATCCGGCGAGGGTACGCGTACGCGGACAGGCGGTCGCGCACGAACGCCTTGATCTCCTCCGCGAGCTGCTCCGAGGGCTCGTGTCCCGCCGCGAGCACGATGAACGCCTTGACGATGTTGCCGCGGCGCTCGTCCGCCAGCGCGACCGCCGCCGCCTCCGCGACGGCCGCGTGCTCGAGGCACGCCGACTCGACTTCGAACGGGCCGATCCGGTAGCCGGCCGCGATGATCACGTCGTCCGCGCGCCCCTCGTACCAGACGTAGCCGTCCGCGTCCATGCTCGCCGCGTCCTTCGTGTGGAACCACTCGGCGCCGAACGCCCGCTCGCTCTCCTGCGCAAGACGCCAGTAGCCGAGCGGGTAGTGCGGGTTCGTGCGCGCGCGCAGGCAGATCTCGCCGCGCTCGCCCGTCGCCACCTCGCGCTCGTCCTCGTCGAGGATCGCCACCTGCCAGCCCGGCATCGGCCTGCCCATCGAGCCTTCGCGGACCTCCATGAACGGGAAGTTGCCGCACAGCGGATAGGACTCCGTCAGCCCGTAGTAGTCGAGCACCGTCACCCCGTACTGCTCGCGGAACCAGCGGATCGCCTCCGGGTTTAGCGGCTCGCCCGCCGAGCACACGATCCGGAAGCGCTGCGGGTGGCGCGTGCACGCGTCGGCGATCGACATCATCGAGCGGATCGCCGTCGGCGTCGCGAACACGTTGCTGACGCCGTGGCGTGAGAGGAACGCGAGCTGACGGTCCGGGTCGAAGCCGCCCTCGCGCTGGTAGACGCACTGAACCGCGCCGAGCCGCCACGGGCCGAGCAGCGGGCAGATCCCGGCGGCCCACGCCCACTCGCCCATGCCGTGGAAGCGCTCCCCGTCCTGCACGTCGTGGCAGTAGCGGAACTCCTCGTGGGCGAGGATGTAGCGGTGGGCGTGCACGACGCCCTTGGCAAGGCCGGTCGTGCCCGACGTGTAGTAGAGCTGCGCCGGATCGTCCGCGAGCGTGTCGACGGCGTCGAACTCGCTCGAGGCACCGTCAAGCGTGTCCGCGTCGAGCACCACCAGCGGCGGCATGCCGGCGCCGCGGAAGCGCCCCGCGTTGGCCGCGTCGGTGACGAGCACGCGCGGCTCGGCGTCGCCGAGCCGGTGGCGGATCCCGTCATCGCCGTAGAGCACCGACATCGACAGCAGCAGCGCGCCCAGCTTCCACGTGGCGAAGAACAGCGCCGCCGTCTCCGGCGTCGCCGGCAGCACGACCGCGACGCGATCGCCGCGGGTCACGCCGTGTTCGGCGAGCACGTTTGCGAGCTGATTGGAGAGATCCTGCAGCTCGCCCCACAGCACCTCGCGGACCTCGCCGTCGAAGTGCTCGTGGATCATCGCCAGCTTCTCGCGCGGGTGCCTGTCGCAGACGTCGACGGCGATGTTGAAGCGCTCCGGCACCTCCCAGCGGTGCTCCGCCAGCGCCTGCTCGTACGGGTCCGGCGGCTGCTCCGGCACGCTCTCCTCCATCAGGTCGGGAACCGCACGACAGCCTCGCACGTCGCTGATGCGCTCGCAAGGCGGCTCACGACGCGCACGCGGCGGCCGCGTCGATCGGCACGTAGCGCGGCAGCAGGTAGTGCGCGAACTCGTGCGCGCCCGGCGCGGGCACGGCGGGCGCGTCGGCGAGCGCCTCGTAACGGGCGCGCTGCCCGTCGTCGCCGATCTGCGCCTGCGCCAGCCAAAAGCGGGCGGCGCGCGCGACGATCGCGCGGGCCACCGCGGCGGCGTCGCGGCGGCGGGTGAGGGCGACGTCGACGTACAGCTCGCGATCTTGGCCCGACTGTGAGCGCGCAACCACAGCCAGTCGCACTTCCTCCCTGGACCCCCGGCCGGCGCGGTGTCTGTAGCCGACCGAGCGCAGCCACTCGTAGCGGAGCTGGCCCACCAGCCGCTCGCGCGCCCGCCGCGACGAGCGCCCGGCGCAGACGATCAGACGCGACTCCGTGATCGTGGCGTCGAGGCGCGCGCCGCCGAGCTGCTCGCATGTCGTCCAGCCGCCCGGAACGAGCTGTTTGACCTCAACCGCGGCGAGCGGGACGGCGAGCGACACGCCGTCCCCGTGCTCGCACGCGACCTCACCCGACTCGCACAGCGCCGGGTGCAGGCGCGCGTCCGCTTCGCCCGGGCTGCGCGCCGCGAGGAATCGGTAGTCCATCGCCGTTCCCTGCCCGCTCGCCGGCCAGCGCTCAGCGCCCGACCGACAGGACGATCGACACGTACGCACCCCAGCCCAGACGCGCGTGCGGCCTCGGGCTGAGCGACACGACCGCCCCGCGGCGAACGTGTCGGCTGTGCGCGTAGCGAATGCGCCCCACGCGGCAGTGCCCAGCCCGGATTCGCGCCTCGACGCTCGCCAGGCGGGTGTGCGCGCTGAACGCCGGCACGACGCACGGCGGCGGCGGAAGAGGCGCCGCGACGGTGAAGTCGATCGCCTGCGGCCCCGCGATCGCCGGTGCGGCGCTCTCGCTCTGCGCCAGCCACGCGCAGAGCGTGTACGTGCCCGGCTGCGCCTCGGACGAGGTGCCCGAGATGGAGAACGCGCCGTTGACGCTCGCGTCGTCGATCACGCCGCTGCCGCCGTCGGCTTCGTATGTCGGCGCGCACGGCGCTCCGCCGGCCGCGCGGATCTTCGCGAACACGTACGTCGGCGATTCGCTCGCGCCGGCGACCGTGACCGTGAACTGCTGTCCGGGTGTCGGTGCTCCCGGATTCACGCTCGCGTTGACCGTGCCCGTCGGCGCGCGGAACGTGATCGTGTTCGTGATCGGGGACGCGATCGCGTCGCTGGACGAGGCGATCCACGTACAGAACATCTCGGGGCCGGCGCCTTCCCACGTGAGGACCCTCTGGAACTGAAAGTCGCCGTTGGCTTCGCCGCGATTTGTGTCGAACAGCCACGCGCCGGTGTCACTGACGGCGCTCGGCGCGCACGGCTCCCCGCCGATGGCGCGGTACTTCACGTACACGCCCTCCGGCGACAGCGTGTTGCCGGCGACGGTGAATACGCGGGGGACTCCGGCGACCGGATCGATCTGGCCTGCGGTGTTCGTCACCGTCAACGCCGCGCTGTTCGCGAGCGCGCCCGAGGCGCCCCACGAGAGCACGCCGAGGCACGCGAGCGCGATCGCCGCGGCCGATGTGGTGAGCAATCCGAATCGAGCGAACACACTGCCTCCTTCGTCGTGACCGGCGCGCCAGCTCCGCGCCGGCCGGTCGATATGTGAGGTCGATAGTCGTTCGCGACGGCTCCGCGATGGGCCAACCAAGGTGTAGTCCCGCTCCACCTCTGCAACGGCGGCGCTCGGCGCGCGGAGCAGCCTGTGGAGCGCTCGGCGCGCGGCTGGCGCCCGATCTAGACTCCCGTCCGATGAGCGAGCCGGCGGCCCCCGCGAGGATCCTCGTGCTGCAGCACGCCGACTGCGAGCCGCCCGGTGCCTATGAGGATGAGTTGCGCGATCGCGCGGTGCCGTTC
>Ga0209068_10000957_pt1 | contig 14691 bp, 14 predicted proteins | sample ColStrG_CSR_2012_FD_187200 | JGI IMG/M metagenome (GOLD analysis project Ga0209068, IMG submission 187200) | Freshwater sediment microbial communities in response to fracking from Pennsylvania, USA - Cold Stream Run_MetaG_CSR_2012 (SPAdes)... | ecosystem: Environmental > Aquatic > Freshwater >... | reverse complement strand
GAAGAGCCACAGCCACCGCACAACACGACGCCGCCTGCCCCACATACCCAGCAAGAAGCGCCAAACCCGGCCGATACCGCTCACCGACCGCCGCCAACACCGGCGCCAACAACGCCGCCGGAACAAGCACAACCGCAGCCACCACCCCACTCTCCGTCGCACCACCACGCCCATACGCAAACACAAGCATCGCGACCCACGTCGCCCACTCACCACCATTAAACAAAGCAAACGCAGCCAAAACACGCCGAAGCTGCCCATTCCCCGCAACGACCCCCAACACACCAAACACCAAAAACGCCGAGCGTCGCCCCCCACCAGAAACACTCACCAGACCCCATCCGTCACAAACACACCACCCACCGCGCGATCATCCCACGAACAACCGAGCGACCAGCCTGCTGGCCGAGAGAGCCGACCATCAGAGCCCGGGATGGGTTGGCGGAGCTGTTATCACCGCATCGACGAGCTCCTCGACGCGAATCGGCTTGGCGATGTAGCTCTTCATGCCGGCCTCGAGGCATCGTTCGCGATCTCCGTCCATCGCGTTCGCAGTCATCGCGACGATCCAGGGCTGCGACTCGACTGGGACCTCGGCCACAATCCGGCGGGTGGCCTCGAGCCCGTCCAGCTCGGGCATCTGGACGTCCATCAGGACGAGGTCGTACCGCTGGCGCTCGACTGCTTCGATCGCCTCGATCCCGTTGCCCGCAACATCGGCCTGGTATCCCATCTGCGCCAGCAGACGCAGCGCGAGCTTCTGGTTCACGGCGTTGTCCTCGACGAGCAGGATGCGCAGCGGATGACGGGAAGCCAGGCCCGGATCGAGGTCACTCGAGCCCGGGCGGGCCTGGGCTCCGGGAACGACAGAGTCCGCAGCAGCTTCGCGAGTCGCGATTCTCACGTGGAACGTGCTCCCTTTCCCGGGAACGCCCTCGCTCTCGGCCCACATCGTCCCCCCCATTGCTTCGGCGAGTCGTTTGGAGATGGCGAGGCCGAGGCCGGTGCCGCCGTAGCGACGGCTGATCGAGGCGTCGGCCTGGCTGAACGACTGGAAGAGCCGGTCGAGACGATCTGGCGCTATCCCGATTCCCGAGTCGTGAACCGATACGTCCAGGAAGAGCTTTCCATCTTCCCCACCGGCCGAGGTCGCGACCGAAAGGGAAACCTCACCCTGCTCTGTGAACTTGACCGCGTTGTTGAGGACATTGAGAAGGATCTGACGGATCCGACTGACGTCTCCAACGAGCACGTCGGGAGTACCTGTCTGGATCTGCGACGTCAACACGAGATCCTTGTCCGACGCCAGCGTCCGGATCAGGGCGACGGCCCCGTCGACGCACTCGCGGAGGTTGAAGGGTGCCTCCTCGAGTTCCATCCGGCCCGCTTCGATCTTCGAGAAGTCGAGGATGTCGTTGATGATCGTCAACAGCGCCTCGCTGCTCGTGCGGATGATCGACGCGAACTCGCGCTGCTCGCCGTCGAGATCGCTCCGCAGTAGCAGTCCGCTCATCCCGATCACGGCGTTCATTGGCGTCCTGATCTCGTGACTCATCGCGGCGAGGAACGTGCTTTTCGCTGCGTTTGCCGAGTCGGCCGCCTCGCGCGCCTCTTGAACGCTTGCATACAGGCGTGCGTTATCGAGGGCGATTGACGCCAGCTGCGCGAAGCGCTGCAGGCGCTCGACCTCGTCTGGCAGGTAGGAGCGTCCGTCGGTGCCGTCCCGTGCGAGGCCGAGGGCACCGATCACCTCCTCAGCCGAGATCAAAGGCACCGCGACGAGTACTCCGATCCGACCGCGAGGCAATGAGTCGGCGCGGCCTTCCCACTCGTCGTAGTCGTCGATCACCAGCGTCTCGCCGGTTGCCCACACCCGTCCGGCGAGGCCCTCTCCGGAGACCATCCGGCGGCCCGCATCCTGTTTGAAGAGACCTATCGCGACGCGCCTTTCGATCTCGTTGCCGCCCGGGTTGCTCACGTACATATACCCGTGGGCCGAGTCGAGAAGCTCTCCTGCGCGTTCGAGCAGCTCCTGGAGGAGGTCGTCTATTTCAAGCCGGTGCATCACGCCCAGAGTCGTCTCGTGCAACGCGCCGAGCTCGGCGTTCTGGAGGCGGAGTTCCTCCGTGCGTTCCGCGACACGCTCCTCGAGCCCTGCCAGCGTTTCGCGGAGCTCGGCGGTCATCGTGTTGAAGGCGTCCGCGAGAACGCCAACCTCGTCGTTCGTGGTCACCGGCGCCTCCCGGGTGAGGTCTCCTGCGGTGACAGCTACGGCGGTATCGGTGATCGCGAGGATCGGACGGGCGATTCGGCGCGCGAGGAGATACGTGCCGGCGCCAAGGAGTCCGACGACCAGCAGGCCGAAGCCGCCGATCGTGAACGCGAGGGTGCGCGCGGGCGCAAACGCGGTCGTCTGGTCGATCTCCGCGACGAGCCCTGCGCCGGGCCCGTCGAGCCAGCGAAATGACCCGATCACCGACGTCTTTCGATAATCGTTGTACAGCGCGTGACCGGCCTGGCCCGCGAGCGACTGGTCGATCGCTGCCGAGTGGACCGACCTGGCGTACGGTCCAGTTCGTAGCCTCTGACCGACGAAGCGATGGTCAGGGCCGACAAGGTACATCTGTCCCGACGAGCCGAGCCCCGTTGCCTCGGTGACAATGCCGTCGAGCCGTTCCAGGTTGAGGAGCGCAGCGAGCTCTCCGATCTCCTGCCCGTCCTGGCTGAAGAGAGGGGTGCTGATCGTGATCGTCGGCCTCCCCGTGAGCGTCGATCGTCTGACGGGCTCGACGACCGTGATTCCGGAGCCCGCCTGAACGAAGTACGGCTCGCGAGCCTGGGAGCGTCCTTCGTGTGCCGCGACAGTCGACAGACGAACCCTGCCGCGCTGGTCGAGGATCAGGTACTCCTCGGCGTCCGCGGTCTGGCTCACAACACCGTTCAAGGTAGCGAGGATGGCGTCATGCGCCTTGGTGCGAGCCGAGGGTCGGGTGGCGGGCGAGAGGAGATCCAGCGACAGCTTCTTTAGCTGCGGGTCGCCGCTCGATTGCGTGCTACCGAAGAGCTGTCCGACGAACACGACGTTGCGGCGTTGATCGTCGATCCAGCTATTGACGACACCTCCCTTCTGCTCGACGGCTGCATCGAGCCGGTTGTAGATCGACGTCTGCAGCGTGCTCCGGGCCCTGAGGTAAGCGAGCACGCCGACGGCGGACACCATCAAGACGGATAGAACCAGGAACGAGCCGACGAGCCGGACCATGAGGCTTCGACGCGGACGTTTCAGACCGACCACGAGGCCTCCGGCGTGAGGGTCACTTGACCCGTTGTCGGAGCTTGGCGATGTCGAAGTGTCTCGCCGGGGTGGCGAAGTCGTAGTTGAAGTCGCGAAGGGAGAGACGGCGAAGGGTGCCGCTTTGGTGTAACCCGCGGACGATCGTGTTGACTCGTGCGACGAACGCTGCGGAGCTCAGGCCCGAGAACTGGTCCACGGCGCCGGAGAGGACCCCGAAGTATTGGTCTCCACCGATCGGCCTGAGAGGAACCCCGCGGTGGATCGCCTTCGCTCCGACCGCGACCGAGCAGAGGAACGCGCTGATCTTGCCCCGGCCGACATCCGCGAGCCCGTTGGCTTCGACGTCGTAACCGACGAATGTCGCACGATCGACGCGGAAGGTGATCTGCTGGCCCGGCATCTTGAGCGTGCGTTGGATGAATTCCTGGGCTGCGCAGCCGCCACACCCGCCGAGCCGCTTACCCGAGATCTGCCGAACGCTCGTGTACGGAGATCCCTTGCGAACGAAGAAGCGCTCGGCGATAGCGGAATACGGCTGCGTGTGGTAGAGCCGGGGCATCCGATCCTCCAGGATCCCGACTGACGCGAATTCGACGTCCCAGCGGTTGCCCCAGTGCCCGCTGATCATCTCGCTCCACGTGGGTGTGACGAAGCAAGGCTCGACTTCGAGGCGTCGCACGACGAGTCGGTCGCCGCCCCAGCGGACGACGTCGGCCTCCCCGAGCCCACGGGAACTGCAACAAGCACGGTGGCCACAACAAGACCGGTTGCTCCGATCGAGATCGCTCTCAACATGCTCATACCGAGCGGCATGTCACCTGACCTGCTGGCCAATAGTGTCGAGGCTGAAAGCCCCGGCCTTCGTTGCGTAGTCGACACCGAAGAAGTCCTTGAGCGAGAGCCGCTTCAAGGTTCCGTCGGCCTCCAGCCCCTTTACGACCGAATTCACCTTGGCCATGAACGCCTTGACGTCGAAGGCGGAGTACTTGTCGACGAATCCCGTCGGGTACATGAAGAAACCTGGCTCCTTGATGGCGCGGAGCCGGGCTCCGTGATGGATGACGCCGAAGCCCTCGGGCGCGGCACACAGAAAGGCGTCGATCTTGCCGGCGGCAACGGCCTTGAGGCCGGGTTCCTCGGTCTCCCAGAGGGCCATCTTCGTGTTCTTGACCTTGAACGTGACCTTGACCCCCGGGATCTTGAGCGTGTGTGCGAGGTACAGCTCGTGCGTGCAGCCGGAGCACACACCGATCGTCTTGCCGTCGAGGTCGCCCGGCTTGGTGTAGGACGACTTCGCGGCAACGAAGAACAACTGCGGCGCTGCATAGTAGGGCTGGGTCATGTACAGCCTGGCCATGCGGTCAGTGTTGATCGCGCCGGATCCGTACGAGATGTCCCAGCGGTCGTTCCAGTGGCCGCTGACGATCTCGCTCCAGGTCGGCGCCACGAAGCACGCCTCGACACCGAGCCGCTGGGCGACAAGTTTTCCCGTGTCGGCGTCGTACCCGGCGATCTGGTTCGCGGTCATCTCGTTGGCAGCGCATTTCGTGTGCGCGAGCCTCTTGGCGCCCTTGACGAGGTACGACTGCGGGTAGTAGGCAGGGTCAGTGGACAGGTTCAGCGTCCCGCGGGCCAGAACCTGAGCGAGCTTGTCCGTCGACGGGTCGCCCGCAGCCGCGGCTAGACCTGACGGCTGACCGGACCCCGACGAGGCCAGGCCAGCGGCGACAACCACCGCCACCATCGCAGCGACGATCAACCTGGAACCACTCGGCAAGTACTTCACGCGATTTGCCTCCTAGCTGTAGTTGATGTCGCGCCGGGGGTCAGTCCCCAAAGTCGCGTAGCCGCCGTCTTTCCCCGCAGCATGATCTCGTCCACGAACACGAGCCCAACGTCGTCGGCGAGCAGGCTGCGCGTCTCCTCCGACAGAAGCACGGAGTGGGGCACGTCCTTCGTGTGCGCCTCGATCCGAGCGGCGGTGTTGATCGTGTCGCCGATCGCCGTGTACTCGAGCCTGCGCTCGGAACCGACGTTGCCCGACATGAATGGGCCGCTACTGACGCCGATTCCCACTCGAAACTCGCCCTCGTCAAGACGCCGGAGCCATTCGTTGAACCGTGGCAGCCGCATGTGGAGCATCTCGCGCGCCGTGGCGAGCGCACGGTCAGCGTGGTCTCCGCACTCGACCGGCGCGCCGAAGACTGCAAGCAGACCGTCACCGAGGTAGGTCACCAGCGTCCCGCCGTTGTCGAGCACGGCGTCGCCCATCTCGCCGAAGAACCGGTTGAGAACGTCAATCACTCGGCCGGGAGGCGTCGATTCCGCGAACGACGTGAAGTTCCTGATATCGGCGAAGAGAGCGGTGCCGACCAGACGGACGCCTCCCAACCGAACCTCGCCGCCAGTACGCGCCATCACCTCGTCGACTATCGATTCAGGCAGGAAGCGAGCGAAGACGTCGTGGACGCGCGCCCGCTCGAGGTCGTGCAATCGGCGCTTGTTCAGCCCCGCGTTGATTCGCGCTTCCAGCAGAACGGGATCGAACGGCTTCGGCAGATAGTCGTCGGCGCCGAGCTCGATGCAGCGAACGACGCTCGCGAAATCGTCGAGCGCGGAGATCATGATCACGGGTATCTCGCGGAGGTCGGCATCGCCTTTAATCTGGTCGAGCACGGCGACACCGTCGAGCTCGGGCATGACGATGTCGAGCAGGACGACGTCGGTCGGCTCTGCACGGAGCAGCGCGAGCCCCTCGCGCCCGTTTTCGGCCGTTCGGACAACGTGTCCCGAACGTGTCAAGGTTCGCTCGAGGAGCATGCGGTTCACCCGATCGTCGTCGACGACCAGGATCGAGCCGCTCTTCGACGCGACTGTCAAGCGCACGTCGTGCGCAGATCGACCAACCCCGCTTGCACGCGGAGCCATTCTGCGTCGACAAGATCGACGAGGCTGGCGACGTCGGCGAGCTCGCCGGCTCGGGCAGCAGCTTCGAGCTGCCGACAGAGTGCTTCGAGTGTGTGCGCACCGAACACCTGGCCGTTCGCTTTCAGCGTGTGAGCGGCTCGGCCAGCTACCGCCGCGTCGTCTGCTACGACCCCCCGTCGCAGTTCGGCGAGGCGCTCTGGCGCCTCCTCGAGGAACGCGTCAACGATCTCGACAAGGGCTCCCGGGTCGTCCCCTACCATGCCGGTGAGTGAGCGTATCGCGTCGGGGTCGAGCACAGGGCCTCCGGGAGCGCCCTCTCGATGCAGCTCCCTGGTGCCGTCGGCGCTCATGCTGGGTGAGCCTACTTCGGCCGCGGGGCAGCAGCAACCGTCACGTCAACACGGCTTCGGAGTTCTCGCTGACGCTCGACGGTCCGGTCGTCCGCTCAGTCTCCGACTGCGGTTAAGAGCCGCCACGCATCTGGCACACCTTTGCGGGAGTGCTCGCCGCGGTCCTCGAACGCGAGACCCGACCCGACGACGAGGTCCTTCACCGTTGAGGAAACGAGCACTTCGCCTGCGCGGGCCATCGCACCTATCCGCGCTCCGATCGTTGTTTGCCTTTAGACATAGGCAGCGTACTGCCGAGAGTACTGTTTTCGTACGCTGTTAGTACCCTGCCTCTACGCTACCCACGGCGTTTCCTAAACCACGTGCGCAAGTTCGATTCTTGCCGGGGGCATCGACCGCAAACTGGCGCCAGAAGGGGTATCACGGACATTCGTGCGGCGAGAATCCGGCTACTCGTTGGGCGTCGGTCTACAACGCGTCTACCGCGAGTTCGGTGCTGAAGTGCGCAACGAGCCCGCTTAAGGCCGGGCACGTGTTCGACAATGTGTCCTGCTCAGGGGCACGTTCTGATGTCCGGTCGTTCGCGAACTTTCCGGAGGCGCCCAGACTGTGCCTGCCCTGCTCGTGGCGGGCCTCCTAGTCCCGGAGCACTGTAGGCTCGGCTTCAGTGAGGAGTGATCCGCTCGGGCTGAAGTCCAAGCCGCTTGTTGTCGGCCGTGTCGTTACCGCGACGATCACGCTGGTCTGTGTCTTGATCGTCTATGACGGTTGGGCCTCGTTGAAGCTGCCCGAAGTTGCCCTGATTGTCGTCGGGCCGATTGTGGCGGTCTTCACGTCGCATGTCTTCTCGTCCAATCTGGTACAGCAGGTTGAGCTTGGCCGGCGACCGACCGCGCGAGAGTGGTTCGCGACGGTGATGTTCGAGTCGCGGTTCCTCTTACTCGCCGTCCCGCCATTGCTCGTCTTGTTCATTCTTGATCTCGTCGGTGTCGCGCTTACTGACTCGATCCGTGCGGTGGTTTTGTTGGAAGCGAGCTCGCTTGGCTTCTGGGCTGGCCTCGCTGCGTGGTATGCGGGGCTGCGTGGCCGATCGCTCGCGATTTCGGTGCTCGCGGGTCTCGTCATCGGCAGCGTCGTTCTCTTGCTGCAGGTCTTCCTCCAGCCGGGCAAGGCGGTCGAGCATGGCGTCGCTGCTTCCTGGACCGCCGTGACCTACACGCAGGGAACTAACGCCTAGGCCGCTGGGCATCAAACCAAAAACGGCCCCGTTACAGGAGGTCGTTGGTTTGAATTAGCTTTCTTGTTTGACGACGGTGGGGGCCGCGGCGTGGTCGCGCGCGAGCATGAGCGGAGCATAGCAACCTGATGTTCCGGCCCGATCAACTACGACCTGGACGATCGCGGCGATCGAGCGCGTGTCCACGAGCAGGTGCTGCGGGAGGGAACCGAGGACGACGTGCGCTTCTTCGTCGAAGCCAGCCTGCTGCTCGAGCTCTGGGACGAGCTCGTGCTGCCTCCTGCCGTTCGGAGTGCGTGGGCCGACTGGGTTCGCCAGCATCGGGGCGCCGGATAGTTGCTGAGCCCGCTGCAGGAGCAGGTCGCCGAGATCATCGCCGGCCTCGAGGAAGCGGAAGGCTTCGCGCTCGCAGCGGAGCGGCGCTGATCGTCCGCGGCGACGTCCAGCGCCACACTCGCGACCTCGACTTCTTCGGCCTGACACAGGCTGCTGTCGATCGGCTTCTCCCGGCCGTTGAGCGAGCGCTCCGCGAGGCGGGTCTCGTTGTCCACCACATCCAAGTGAACCCCGGCTTCGCCCGCCTGATCGTCGAAAGCGGAAACGATCGCACTGAGGTCGACCTGGCTGCGGACGCGAGGCTCTTCCCGGCCGAACCGGGGCGGCCTGCTCCCCTGCTCAGCGGAACTGAGCTGGCGGTCGACAAGGTGCTCGCCGTGTTCGGGCGAGCCGAGGCGAGAGACTTCGTCGACCTGATGGCGGTCGAGAGGCGCTACGGGCTCGACCGGCTCTTCGAGCTCGCGGCCGAGAAGGATCGCGGTTTCACACCAGCCCTGTTTGCCGAGATGCTCGGCCGTTTCGGACGGCTCTGCCGGGAAGAGTTCGAGATCGACGACCCTTCCTACGACCAGCTCGGCCAAGAGCTCGACCGGTGGCGCAAACGCGCTATCGAGGTATCCCATCAGCGAGAGCAGACGCGAAAGCGGGAACAAGGTCGAGGCCCAGACCTCGGGCGCTGAGTCGCAGCGAAAGATGATCCTTGAACACGGCCTGACCGATGCGCCAGAAGCTAGTCAGCAACGGCTCGCGGGCAGCTCGTTCGAATCAAGAGTTGGATGCCCCTTGGGTCTCCGGGCGAGGCTAGACGCGCAGCGCCTGCGGGTACACCGCGGGTACAGAACAGTGCCAAACCACCCCCATCCACCCCCAACAACTCCAACTGTCGAGAAGGAACTTTCCCCTGCGTAGAAGTCACTTTTCGCCCATAAAAGCCGATCTAGCGACCGCCCAAAAATGGCTAGAGGTCCCGAGTTCGAATCTCGGCGCCCCGATAATAAGGCCTTTGTTTGCAGGTAGTCTTTGTTTCAACAGTTGACAAATAGGGCGTGCGGGTAGAAGCGGACCTTGCAGCAGTACATCGACCAGAACCTCGCAGCCATGACCGGGGATTCACAAATCACTATCTACGGCGATCGAAACCAGATCGTGTCCGTTCCCGGCGAAGCGCGTGGCGGATCACGTGGAGCCTCGTCGGCCGCTATGGGGAAGCCCAAATCGTTCAGTACACTCTTCACGTACAGCACGCTGAGTCCGTACGAGCAGTACTCGGCTGCATTCGATGCGTCGGTGCGCTCTATCCGGTTCGCCAGAGTTCCCGCCTGACCTATCGTCGTGCGGCGCTGTCCAGGGCCGTCCCGGCCACTGTTTCTGCGTGGGTTGAGACTCGATAGCCTCATAGGCAGAGCAAACGCGTCAAGCGTGGCCCTTCGCGCGTACGGCATGCCCCCAAGGTGCCCCTGCGAGCGAGCGAGGCCGTATTCGCCGGCCGTACCGGCAGCCCCCGCGATCCCTCCCGGGTGGTTTGCACCAGCCGGAGACCGCTGGGATGCGCTACAGGTCGCGGCCGGGATGCTCGCGTTCTCGCTCGCGGGTCTGCTCGAGTGTCCTACGAAGGATGGGGAGTTGCATGTTGTCCTTCTCGCGGTTCGCAGCTTCTTTGGAGCGAATCACGTCCGCGAGGGCGGCGACGCTCACGGTGACGCCGGCTATCCGCTCTCGACGAGCTCCGATTCGAAGATCGTCGTATCCCTGCGTACCGGCGGGCAAGAACATCAGGTCGACGTCGCCGGCACGTGTAGTGAGCGTCCAGCTCTCAGCGGATGCGAGCATCTCGGCCTCGATCGGGAAGGAAACGCCGTCGGGGGCGCTTGCGCTTCGCAGCTTGGCGTCGAGGTCGCGCAACGCGAGCGCGAGCCGTTCGAGGTTCTCGCGCGAGTGGGACGGCGTCACGTCGAGGTCGGTGGTAAGGATCGGGGCGCCTGCCGCAATCGCGGCGATCGCGCCGATCACGACGTAGCGGACATGGTGCGCCTCAAGCGCACGCAGGATCTGACCGGGCTCGAAGTCGGCGACGTTCCCGGGCGCGCTCACGTCGCGTAGACGTGCTTGACCGCCCGGACAGCCCGATCGACCCGCTGTTCCGGGGTCAACGGAAGCACCTGAGCGATCAGCGTCGCGTCGTGGTCGTCGAGGTCGGCGTTGAAAAGCCGGAAGCTGAGATCGAGTCCGCAAACACGGATCAGGCGGCGTAGCGTCTCCAGGCTCGGCAACACATCGCCGCGCTCGTAGCGGCTGATCTGTGACCGAGCCGTACCCGCCCGCTTCCCGAGCTCGGCCTGAGTCAGTGCAGCCCGCAGCCGTGCCTCGCGCAACAGATCGCCGCTGATCATTGCGTAAGTATAGCATCAGATATGTCTCAAGAGTAAATCGTAGCGGCTAATCAGATACGCATCGTGACGAACAGAGCGCTACGGGTAACTCGCCCACGATTTTCCTTGCGCGAGCGGCGGTCAGATATTGCCCGAGCATCGCTGGCGCAGTGCCGGTCAGCTGTGCTGCGGCCTCGGCTCTCTGCTTCGCTTCACGTCGATCGCTCATGTCTGCGACTCCCGACCATCTGGCGCATGCGATCGTCCAGTCCTCTAGACACCACGTAGCGACGCGGGTGCTCGTCCGACAGCACCGTGAGCAACAACATAGGCCAAGCGCTAGCGGCACGATCCCGGCAGCTCGTTGTCGACCAGTGCATGCCGAACCGATCGATCCGACTAAGAGAACGGAGCCGGCGGAGCCGATGGAGAGGGGACAGAGCCCTCAGGTGCGATCTAGAGAATCGAACGTGAAGATCGAAGACAAGAGCTGTGCCAGCATGCGCGAGGATGCGGAAATGATGCTGGGCGGGCGTCGATATAGAGGGGAGCGTAGATTTGCACTGGTGAGCTTCGTCGTTCCTGCAGATGCGTATGACCGCTTCATGGGCAGGTACTCGGTCTTGCTGTCGCCGCAGCTTGCCGACTTGGCCGGGATAGCCGACGGGCAGAGAGTGCTTGACGTCGGCTGCGGGCCTGGCGCGCTCACCGCTGAGCTTGTTGCGCGAGCAGGGCCCAGCGCCGTGTCGGCGATCGATCCCTCCGAGCCGTTCGTGGCGGCGGCGCGGGCGCGCTATCCAGGGGTGAACGTGCAGCACGCGTCGTCAGAGCAACTGCCTTTCCCGGACCAGGTGTTTGACGCAGCACTGGCGCAACTCGTCGTCCACTTCATGTCCGACCCGTCTGCCGGATTGGCGGAAATGAGGCGCGTAACCAGACGGGATGGTGTTGTCGCGGCTTGCGTCTGGGATCACGCCGGTGGCCGGGGGCCGCTCAGCCCGTTGTGGAACGCAGCGCGTGAGCTCAATCCCAGGGTTGAGGATGAGTCTCGGCTCGTGGGCGCCCGTGAGGGAGACCTGGTACAGCTGTTCGCGGCCGTAGGGCTGCGGGAGATTGAGGAAACACCATTGTCTGTGAGCGTCGAGCATCCGAACTTCGAAGAGTGGTGGGAGCCGTTCACCTTCGGTGTCGGCCCGGCAGGCTCATACGTCAGCGGGCTCGACGGGGAGCGCAGAGCACAGCTGCGCGAGCGCTGCCGCACCCTGCTGCCCAACCCACCGTTCGTGCTCACCGCACACGCCTGGACGGCCCGCGGGCTCGCCTAACGGCTATTCCAAGCCCGTTTTTTCGTCCAAGCGACGGCCCCTCACATGCCCGAGTGAGTCCGGGAGTTACCCGAGTAAGTCAAGCGAACTTGACAGAAACACGATGTCAAACTAGCTTGACATCATGAGAAACGACGTTCGGGAACGACGGCTCGCGGTTGGGCTTTCGCAAGCCGAACTGGCGAAGGTCGTCAGCGTTTCCCGGCAGACGATCAACTCGATCGAGACGGGCAAGTACGTCCCGTCACTTCCGCTTGCGCTTGCGCTCGCACGCTATTTCAAAGGCACGGTAGAGGAGATGTTCGATGCAGATCCATAGGTCAAAGTGGTTCGTACCCCTGTTTGCCGTCGCACTCGGCCTCGTCATCTTCGTCGCGCAGTGGATCGGCGGGAACCCGAGCAGCGGCCTCGGCTCACTCGCGATCATGACCGCGTTCGGCGCACTAATCTTGGTTGGAGGCCGTAGTGAGACAATCCGGGGCCTTCGCGGTGACGGGCGCGACGAGCGATTCCGGCAGATAGACATCCAGGCCACGGGGATCGCCGGGACAGCCGTGATCATCGCGATCATCGTCGCTTTCATCGTCGAGGTGGCTCGCGGTCAAGACGGCGCGCCCTACACCTGGCTCGGCGCGATCGCCGGACTCGCATACCTGGCAGCGATCGTTGGGCTTCGACTACGCGGCTAGCCGCCCGACGCCAGCGAGAAGTCGGGTACGCATCCTGTGCCGGCGCAATGCTCGCGCCAGATCCGGCCGGAGGACGTCCGTCTGCGCCAGTGTCACGAAGTCACCTGAGGGACGCAGCCGGATAGAACGATTAGGGTGGGTGCTTGGAGCGGATCGTTGTTCCCTATGACCCCGAGTGGCCTCGTCTGTTCGAGGTTGAGCGAGGGAAACTTGAGGCGGTGCTGGCGCCGTGGCTGGGGCACGGCGTCCACCACGTCGGCTCAACAGCGGTGGTTGGGCTGGCCGCGAAGCGGACCATCGACATGATCGCCGGAGTACGCGATCTCGAAGACGCTCGGGCTGCGTTCGAACCCCTACGGGCCTTGGGCTACCGATACCGGGAGCATCGTCCGGAGGCCCATCTCCTCTGGAAGCCCGGCTACGGCGTCCACCTGACCGAGCCGAACAGCGACCTTTGGCGCGAGCGGCTCGCTTTCCGCGACGCGCTGCGCGCCAACGGCGAGCTCGCTGCCGAATACGGGGAATGGAAGCTACGTCATGCAGCGACGACACCGGGGCCTAGCCCGTACACAGCCGACAAGCGCCCGCTGGTCGCGCGTGTCCTCGCCGACATCGGTATCGATCTCAAGCCCGACTCCGAGCGCCTGACCATCGAGGCACTCGCTGAGCGCCAGCCCTAGCACCGTGAACTCCGCGTGCGGCAGTAGTTCGGAATGTCAGGGGAATGTCCGCTTGGGCGGAGGCGCTGACTTACACTCGACTTTGTGAGACGCCGTGACATGTTAGTTGCGGTTGCGGTCGCGGTCGCGGTGTCACTTTGGGGTGCCTCTGCGACCGTCGCGAGATCGCAAGCGGCTAGTCCGGCGGTCTCGCCACTTCCCTCGTTTGTGGGTTGTTATCCAGGCCCGGCCGAGTTGCGACCCACGTTTGTCCTTTTGGGATGCGGAGACGGGGGGCAGTACCTCGACGCTCTTCGCTGGTTGCGCTGGACGAGAGTGGATGCCGTCGGAACGGCGGTCTGGTGGCAGAACCTCTGTACTCCCTACTGTGCAGCGGGCCATTTTAGGCGCGATCGGGTATCGGTTCGCTTCGACCGCGCCCGGCGCTGCGGAACCCGCAGGCGAATGTGGTTCACGCGAATGACGCTTCGCTATCTCATGAGGCCAACCGCTGCGCCGGTCACGACAAAGGCGCCCTTCGGCCTCGCGGATGCCAGCGGCTGCCCGTAGACGGACAATCACCTACACCGAACGGCCACAACCAGGCGCTCGGCTGGGCCAGTGTTGCTCCTACGTCGAGGCAGGGTTGGTTCTTTTGCGGATCGGAGGAGGTTGAGCAACATCGCTCTTGCCTTACTACGTAGTACGTAGTAAGATGCGGGTGTGTCTAGACGAGAGTCGGTGAGTGGCCGGGATCGTGTGAATGATCCGCGGCTTCTGATCTTGACGAGTTTGTCGTCTGGGTCGAAGCACGGGCACGCGTTGCTTTTGGATATTGAGTCGTTTGCTGGGGTGCGGCTTGGCCCTGGGACGTTGTACGGCGCGATCACACGCCTGGAGCAGCGGGGGCTAATCGAGCCTCTAGGCGCCGATGATCGTCGCCGACCGTACCGAATTACTGTGGCAGGTTCTGAGTTCTTGTCCGTGGCGTTGTCAGAGTTGGGCCGGATCGTGGATGAAGGGCGGGCGCGGTTGCAGCGTGAGCCGAGCCGAACCCTGGTTACGAGTGCCCCGGTGCCTACTGCTAAGTCGACGACAGGTTGCGCGTGAGCAAGTCGCGCCGCCACCTATTGCGTTTCTATCCGCCGGCCTGGCGTGCCCGGTACGGACGCGAGCTCCTGACGGTCATCGAGGCAGGCTCCGGTCGCGACCGGCTTTCTGTCCGAGTGTCCCTCGACGTGGTTCGCGCCGGCTTATCGCAGCGTCTGCGGAGTTGTGGCCTGATGGGCGACGATCTGCCAGCCGAGTCAGGCGCCAAGGCCGGTCTGCTACTGGTGCTGTGTTCGTGGTCGGTGTTCGTGATCGCCGGCGTCGGATTGCAGAAAACGGCAGAGCACTGGCAGGCAGTCGTGCCTACTCACGAGGAAGCTCTCCCGGCAGCGGCTTTTGGCACCGTGGTCGTCGCAGCCGCTTTCGGTAGTGCCGCGGTTCTGCTCGGGATTG
>Ga0209068_10000955_pt1 | contig 14712 bp, 14 predicted proteins | sample ColStrG_CSR_2012_FD_187200 | JGI IMG/M metagenome (GOLD analysis project Ga0209068, IMG submission 187200) | Freshwater sediment microbial communities in response to fracking from Pennsylvania, USA - Cold Stream Run_MetaG_CSR_2012 (SPAdes)... | ecosystem: Environmental > Aquatic > Freshwater >... | reverse complement strand
GTCGGCTACTACACCGCCGCTCCCTGACAACCTCGCCAGCAACGTTCCTGCCCAAGCGCACCGTGGGGGTAGCGGGATGCAGGAACGTCTGCTCGCCGGGGGCCTCGACGTGATCAACGAGTGGACCGTGAGGGATTCGAACCCCCGACCCCCTGCGCGTCATGCAGGTGCTCTAACCAACTGAGCTAACGGTCCGTTGCGGCCGCTCACCCTACCAGTGCCGCACCCACCCGCTCGCACTCCCGGGCTGGCCGCACCGGGCCATACCGGGCAGACTCCCGGCGTGGACCATCGCCAGCTCCTCCGAACGCTTTCCGCCGGGCGCATCGTTGCCGGAACCGCCCTCCTCCTCCTGCCCGCCACCGCCGGTCGTCGATGGGTCGGCCCCGATGCTCACACCGGCGGCGCCAAGGTCATGTCCCGAGCCCTGGGGGCGCGAGACGTGGCCATTGGTGTGGGCACCATGACGGCGTTGGCCAATGGCCAACCGGCGCGCCACTGGGCCCTGGCCGGGGCGGCGTCGGACCTTGTCGATGGCCTCGCCACCCTGGTCGCCATCCGCCACGTCGGCATTCGTCGGGCCCTGCCGCTGCTCGTGGTTGCTACCACCGCCGGCATCGCCAGTTACCTGGCCGCCGACCACCTGGACTGAACCCCGCCTCAGCGGTGGTAGCTCCCGGCCATCATCAGGCGCAGGAGATCGCGGTGCATCACGGCCTCGTCAGGGGTCGCCGGCGCATCGGCGTCGCCGAAATGCACCGTGCGGGCGTTCACCCGCGCCATCACGATGGCGTGACGCAGCGCGGCGTACACCTCGTAGAAGGCCATGTCGGGCACGGCCACGCCGGAGAACTCGGCGTAGGTGGCGGCGACATCCTCGCGACGCATGAAGCCCGGCATGCCCTCCATCTCCAGCACCCGGCAGATGTCCTGGAAGAAGTCGTGGAGGAACACCATCCACCCCACGTCAATGCCTCGCGTGCCGAGGGCGGCCATCTCCCAATCAAGCACGGCCACCGGGGTGAAACCGTCATACATGATGTTGCCGACCCGAGCGTCGCCCCAGCTGATCACGGTGTCGCCCTCGTCTTGGGGCCAGTTGGCCTCGAGCCAATCGAACGCCTCCTCCACCACCGGTATCGCCTCGTCACCGCGCACCCAGTCGTAGTACGCACGCTGGTTGGCGACATGGCGACGCAACGGCGTGTCACCGGCCGTGCCCAGCTCCAGGAACGAGGCATCCACCGTGGTGATGTCGATTCCGTGCACGCCGGCTAGCACCGCGACGCTGGCGTCTTGCAGGGCGCGCTGATCGGCGACGTCGGCCTCGAGAAGCCAGCTCCCCATGGGGTACGGCATGACATCGGGGGGAACTCGACCGTCGACCCGGTCCATCACGAAGAACGGTGCCCCGATGGCGCCTGGATCCAGTTCCAGCCACCGCGCCGCCGGCACCGGCACGTCCGTGTGCTGGCCCACCAACTGCATGACCCGGAACTGACTTTCGAGGTCGTAGCTGGGGAACACCGGCACATCGACGATATCGGGGGCGACGCGGGCCACCAGCTCGAAATGCTGACGCTCCCCGTCACTCAACCAGCTGGCATCGACGAGCAACGTCTCGCTGGACATGCCGTTGGATTCGGGCACCGTGACGCGTTCCACCTCGGGGTCGGCCCCGTCGGGCAGCAGCCCGCGCAGCCACTCGCCCAAGTGCTTGCCGGTCTCGACGGCGTCGCGGCTCGACTTGTGGATCGACGGTGGTTCCGCCGAGATCTCGTCAGACATTCGGTCCCCCTGTAGGAAATGGACGATGGTGTGGTCGAGGTCGGTTCAGCCGCCGGCCAAGCGAGCCTGCGTGTAGCCGGTCAGCGTGTTGTTGTCGACGTAGAGGTGCTGGGTTCCGGCGTGAATGTCACGGAAGCAACGCTGCACCACGCTCGGGCTGCGCAAAGCACTGGACCCGGCCCACGTGTAGGCGAAGCGGGCCGCGTCAGCCGCCACCCGCGTGGCATACGTCGTGCACTGACGCATCCGCTGCTGTTGTTCGAGAGACGCCATCCCGTCGGTCAGCGCCGCCGCCTCGCCCTCGGCGAACGACTCGAAGACGAACGCCCGGGCCGAGCGCATGGCGGCGTCGTGCATGGCGAAGTCGTGAAGGAAGATCTGTTGTTCGGCGATGGGTTCGGCTCCGAGGCGTTGCTTGGCGCGAGCGATGGCCAGCACTTCGTCGATGGCCCGGCGGCCGACGCCGAGGGCGAACCCGGCATGACCGATGGCGGTGAGACCGAACAGACCGATCTGATAGCCCGGGCCTCCCCGGCGGGCGGCGGCCTCGAGCAGCGAGAACGAGAACGGCTCGGCCACCACGGCACTATCGACCACGTAGTCGTAGCTCCCGGTTCCGGACAGCCCGAGGACGTTCCAATTTCCCCTGAACTCGACCTCGTCCCGGGGCAGGAAGAACACCCGCATGGCCGGAAGTCCCAGCTCGCTCACCGCCGGTTCGCCGTCGACGATCTCCATGGCGCCGGCGCCGAGCCAGGTGGAATGACCGCTCCCGCTGGCGAACTGGTAGCGGCCGTCGAGGCGGAAACCCCCATCAACCTGGTGGGCCTGACCCATGGGGCCAAGCATCCCGGCATGAATGCCCCGCTGCTCACCAAACATCGCCTCGACCGCCTCGTCACCGGTGTAGATGGCGGCGAAACACGAGGTCGTGGCGTTGGCCATCGCCGACCATCCCGTCGAGCCGTCGGCGTAGGCCAGTTCCTCGAATACCGCCAAGGCGGTGCAGGCATCGGCCTCACTCCCGCCCAACTCGGCGGGCACCAGGATCCAAAAGAGGCCAGCGTCGCGCAGCGCCTCCACCACCGCCGCGGTCATGGTCCCCTCCTGCTCGCCCCGGTCGGCCTCCGCCTCGATGAGGGGGGTGAGGGCGCGGGCGCGCTCGATGAGTGAACTCGCGTCGGTGATGAGGGTCACGGTTGCCTCCGAGGGGACCGGCGGTGGACGGCTGCCTGATCGTAGAACCTGACGGACCGTCAGGGCAGACCGAAGCGATGCGGCGCCCTTCACCCATGGCCCCGAGCGCCTCGCTAGGGTCGCCCTGTGCCTCCGATGTCGCATGCTTCCGCGGTCGACCATGTCCTCCGCCTCTCCTCCGGACGCCGCCTCGGCTACGCGGTGTACGGCGATCCCGACGGCACACCGGTGCTCAACTGCCACGGCGGCCTGCTGGGCCGACTCGACGTTGAATTGGCCGACGAGGATGCCCGCGCCCTCGGCGTTTGCATCATCTCGCCGGACCGGCCGGGGATCGGGCTCTCGGATCGGGCTCCGGGCCACGCCACCGTTGACTGGACGGACGACGTCTGCCAGCTCGTCGACCAGTTGGGCGTCGACCGTTTTGGGGTCATGGGCTGGTCCCTGGGCGGACAGTACGCGCTCGGTGTCGCCACCCGATTGCCCGACCGAGTGACCCGAACAGCCGTCATCGCCGGATGCATCCCCCTCGACGACCCTGTCGCGTACAGCCAGTTGAGTGGGTCCGACCGTCACCTCGCTCAGCTGTCCACGCGGGCCAAGCCCGCGGCCCGCGCCGCTTTCGCCACCCTCGCGTGGCTAGCCCGCCACCAACCGAAGCGCTTCGCCAAGCTCTCGAGCCGCGACGTCTGCCCCAGTGACCAAGCGGTCTTCCTCGCCGAGTGGAAATGGTTCAGCCGAGCCCTGGCCGACGCCCTGCAGGATCCCCGAGGGGAGGTCGACGACTATCTCGCCATGATTGCTCCCTGGGGCTTCGAGCCCGAGGACGTCATCGGCCCGGTGGACCTGTGGCAGGCCGACGACGACACGCTGGTTCCGGCCCAGTGGGCGGTCGAACTGAAGCGCCGCATCCCCCAGGCCCGGCTCATCACCATCCCCGGCGAGGGTCACCTGATCGCCGTCACCCGCCGCCGCCAGATCATGGCGGCCCTCATCGAACCCGTCGAACCCGTCGAATCCGACGACCCCGATCGGCCCTAGCGTTCCCGGTTGTCGCGCAGGAGGACTTCTTGGGCGATCGTCGCCACGTGGGTGCCCGACTCGTCGAAGACGTGGCCGGTGGCGAGGCCACGGCCACCGACGAACGTCTGACAGGTGAAGTCGTGCAGGTGCCACCGGTCGGCCCGCACCGGGCGATGAAACCAGATGGCATGGTCGAGGCTGGCCGAGAAGATGACTTGGTGCAGTACCTCTTCGCTCTCGCGACCCAATGGATGCGCCCGCACCACGGCATCGGTGGGCATGTCGTCGGAGAGGTAGGCCAAGCCCGCCTGTTGGCGGAGTGGATCGTCACCGAGATCCTCGGTGACGCGGAGCCAGGCTGCCGCCCGACCAGCGCCGGCGCGGCTGGTGAGGTCCATGGCCGCGGCGGGCACGAAGCAGCGTTCGAACACCGGGCTCCAGGCGTTCTGGACGAGGGTGTCGGGACGGGGGATGTCGAGCGGCAACGACACCGTCTCGATGTCCGACGCCGGCTCCGGGGCTTGATAGGACGCTTCGAGATTCAAGATGGCCCCGATCGACTGGCGGGCCACCACTCGACGGGTGCAGAACGACCGGCCGTTGCGAATGCGGTCGACCTCGTAGCGAACCGGTTCGTCGTAGTCGCCCCGGCGGATGAAGTAGGCGCGCAGCGAATGACACACGAAGTCGGGGTCGACCGTCACCGACGCCGCCCGCAGCGCCTGGGCCACGATCTGGCCGCCGTAGAGCCCACCCCATGGGTAGCGAGGGCCCGCCCCGACATAGGTGTCGGGGCCGTGCTCGGCCAGGTCCAAGATGTCGGTCAGCTTCATCAGTGGGTCCGGGTCAGCCTTCAGCTCGGCGGACGGCTGAAGTCACGATCGGGCTGCGGTGGTGGAGCATTGAACCCCGCGCCGGGACGCCAACCGCTGGCCGCCAGATCCTCGAGCACGTGGGCCATGTTGAGCAGGTCCTCCTCGTAGGAGAAGCGCCCATCGCCGGCGTACAACAGCGTCGAATACCCCGATTGCTCGTAGCGCGAGCCATCAGGCCGGGCGCCAGGAAGGATCTGGGTCCATTTGATGACCACCGTGTCGCCGTCGATGGCGGTGTACTCGATCGGGAACGACCAGTCCTCGAGGCCCAGCATGCTGTCGGCCATGAACTCGGTGATCTCGTCGCGACCCTGGATGCGACCCCAGGCCGGGTCGATGTACACGGCGTCCTCGGTGAAGAACACGCCCAGGTCGGGCCAGTGGGCGTCGCCGTCCTCGATCCGCTGGCGCAGCGCGACATAATCAGCCACCGTCGCCTGCACCTCATGGTCTGGGAATGCCACCGGTGTCCCCCCTCGTCGTCGAACGGCCATCGTCGCACATCGCCAACCCACCCTCAGCCGTCGGCGATGCCCTCGCCCGACCACCACTGCCAGCGAATGATCTCGATGGCAATGACGGGGCCGGTCGGCGTCACGGTCTGGTATTGCGAATACTTGGCCACCAGCGCCTTGATCGACCGCTCGTAGAACTCGCCGGCCTCGACGATCTGAGCGACCCCCCGCAGACGCACCCACCACAACTGCGACCAATCACCGTCGTCGTACTCATCGAGCAGCAGGCTCACCTCCGGGTTGCCCCGGATGTTGTCGAGCCGCTTCAGGCGGGCCGTCGATTTCGGCTTGTGGTCGATGGCGGTGACGATGCGCCCGTCGTCCATGGCATAGGTGATGGGCACCAGATCGACGCGCTGGTCCGCCGTCACCGTCGCTAGGCGGGCGACGCGGGCCGAGCCCACCAGTTCCATAGCGCGGTCACGGTCCATCTGCGTGAGGCTATCGACGGCGACGGCCACGACCGACGCCCATGGAGGCCGCGGGCGGAATCGAACCGCCGTACGGGGCTTTGCAGGCCCCTGCCTAAGCCACTCGGCCACGCGGCCATGGGAGTGATCACCTTAGCGTCCCGCCCCCGAGGCCCGATCCGAGTAACCAGCCGGTCGACAGTCCGTAGGATCTCGCCATGTCCGACACACCCGACGACCCGGTACCGCCGCTGGACGCGCTGCGCGTTGTCGCCGTGCAGGAGAAGGCTGTCGGTGACGGCGTCGACCACGTCGAGCTCTACACCCTCGAGGGCCTTGTGACGCTCCTGTGGCACGGACCCCGCGACGCCCACGATGTGGTCCTCATGAGCGGAGGCGCCATGGGCGGGCTGCTGGGTCCGGCCGAGGGGCTCTATCACGATCTCGGCGTCGCCTTCTCCGCCCTCGGGATCGGCACCATCCGCGTGGGGTACCGCCGGCCCAATGACCTAGATCGCTGCGTGATGGATGTCGTGGCCGCCGCCGACATCGCAGGACGCGTCGGCGCACGGCGCTTCGTCACGGTCGGCCACAGCTTCGGGGGCGCGGTGGCCATCAACGCCGGCATCGCCCTTGGTCGCCACGCCGCCGGAGTGGTCACCCTGGCCACCCAGTCCGCCGGGTGCGAGCACGCGGACCTGCTCACGTGCCCGCTGTTGTTGATGCACGGCGAAACCGACGAGCTCCTGCCCCCCGTGGCCAGCGAGATGGTGCGCATGATCGTGGGTCACGGCGAGTTGGATCTCCTCCCGGGCACCGGGCACCTCATGAAGGAGGCCGGAGCGATCCTTCGCTCGCGCGTCGGAGATTGGATCCCCGAGCGGTTCGCCGCGCCACAGCAGGATTACGCCTGAAACCCGCAGAAATAGGGCCATCCTGACCAGTTCTGGCCGACCCCTCCCCGCTATCTTTCCCTACATGCGCAATGCAACTCGGGGTCTCTTCGTCGCGGCTGCGGCGGGAGCGCTCCTCATCTCCGCCTGTTCCAAGAACGCCACCACCGCCGAGACGACCGGAACCCAGGCCCAGTCCAACATCACCGCCACCATGGCCACCACGCAGGCCGACCCGGCGACCGCTGACATGGCCGCCACGGTGATCAATCGCCCCGGGGTCCAGCATCTGCACTTCTCCTACGGCCCTATCAAGATCCTCCCCGGCCAGAACAACATCGACATCAGCGGCGGAACGGTGCCCAAGCCCGACGTCGATGGCTACATCGTTGGCATCCGCCCCAATCTCGTGCACGCCGACGGCACCGTGCCCGGCGTCGATGTGTTGCACCTGCATCACGGCGTCTGGCTCAACCTGGGCCGCCAAGACCTCACCGACCCGAGCCTGCCCGAGCGGATCTTCGCCACGGGCGAGGAGAAGACCGTCATCATGACGCCGGACGGCTACGGCTACCCGTACACGGCAAAGGACGGCTGGCTGATCAACTACATGATCCACAACCTGCTGCCCACCACCGACGAGGTCTCGCTCACCTACGACCTCGACTTCATCCCCAAGACTGACCCAGCGTTCGCCACCACCAAGGCGGTATTGCCGGTGTGGATGGATGTGCAGAACGGTGAGACCTACCCGGTCTTCGACGCCCTGAAGGGCTCCGGCACGAACGGGATCTACACCTATCCGCGCGACGCCACCAACCCGTACCCGGGCAAGCAGAAGAACACCTGGACACTCGATCGTGATGGCGTGCTCGTCGGCAGCGGGGGCCACCTCCACCCGGGTGGCATCTACGACGACCTCTACCTCACACGGGCCGGCGCCTCGGCCGCACCCGGCTCCGCGGCGGCCGACTCGGTCATCGGGGACACGGCCCACCTGTTCCGTTCCGAAGCCAAGTACTGGGAGCCGGCCGGCGCCGTGTCCTGGGATGTCGCCATGACGGTGACCGGCAATGACTGGAAGGTCAAGGTCCACAAGGGCGACGAGTTGTCGATGCAGGCGACCTACGACGTCTCGAACGCGTCCTGGTACGAGTCGATGGGCATCATGAACCAGTGGCTGGCCACCGGCGATGAAGGCAAGGACCCGTTCGTCGACAAGGTCGACGCCCCCGGCCAGATCACCCACGGCCACCTCCCTGAGAACAACAACCACGGCAACACCGACAAAGTCATCGGCCCCGATCCGGCCACGCTGACCGCGGTTCCCGCCGACGGGAAGGTCAACATCCTCGACTTCGTCTACTCGCCGGGCGACATGGAGAATTACCAGACTGTTCCCAGCGTGAAGGAAGGCCAGACGCTCACCTTCACCAACAGCGACGACAAGACGGGCAATGGCCTGTGGCACACGATCACCGCGTGTAAAGCACCGTGCAACCGTTCGACCGGCATCGCCTATCCGCTGGCCAACGCCGACATCCAGTTCGACTCGGGCGAACTCGGAACCGGTGGCGTGCCAACGGCCAACCGGGTGACCTGGTCGACTCCCGCTGACCTCCCCACCGGCGTCTACACCTACTTCTGTCGGATCCATCCCTTCATGCGCGGCTCCTTCCAGGTCACGCCGTGAACGTCCGCCGCGTCGGCGCGCTCGGTCTGGTGCTCGTCGTGATCACTTCCTGGATTACCGGAATGGCCGGGCCGGCCGCCGCCACCACCGCGCCGACCCCCACCACGCTGCGCGCCGCCGGCGCGGTGCGTGGCCTCTACCTCGGCTCGGCGGTCAACTACCCGGCGTTGAGCACCGATGCCGAGTACGGCACCACGCTGGCCCGCGAGTTCAGCCAGGTGTCGCCCGAGAACGAACTGAAGTGGGACACGATCCATCCGACCCCTACCACCTACGACTTCACCCGAGGCGACTACATCGTCAATTGGGCGATGAAGAACAAGCTGGTGGTGCACGGACACACGCTGCTGTGGCACTCGCAAAACCCGGCATGGTTGGTCAACACGGCGTATGACCGGGTCCAGTCGCTGGCCATCCTCCATGACCACATCAACACCGTGGTCGGACACTTCCGGGGGCGCATCACGGCCTGGGACGTCGCCAACGAGATCATGGGCGACGACGGCACCCTGCGAAAGAACATCTGGTACCAGCGCATCGGGCCTGACTACATCGACTACGCGTTCCAGTGGGCACACGAGGCCGACCCCGCCGTCCGCCTTTACCTCAACGACTACGGCAACCAGGGCCGCGGCAAGAAGTCTGATGCCATCTACAACCTGGTGGCGGACATGAAGCGCCGCGGGATCCCGATCGACGGCGTCGGCATTCAGGCCCACATCGGCACCTACCTGGCGGGCTCGACCGCAGCCATGAACGACATCACCTTCAACATGGCCCGACTCAACGCCCTCGGTCTGGAGACCCCCATCACCGAGATGGACGTGGCGCTCCCGCTGCCCTCGACCCCCGCGTCGCTCCAGCTGCAAGCGACGGGGTACAGCGGGGTCATGGCCGCGTGCTTGGCCGCCAGCAACTGCTCGTCGTTCACCACCTGGGGCTTTACCGACAAGTACTCGTGGATCCCCGGCTTCGAACCTGGCTTCGGCGACGCCCTGCCCATGGATGCCGCCTTCCAACCCAAGCCGGCCTACACCGCCCTGCTGGCCAAGCTCAACGCCTCCCCCGGCGTGGTGCCGAGCATTCGAGCAGCCAACGTGCCCGCTGCCGAAGGCAATGCCGGCCCCACCGTGGTCAACGTGCCCATCACCCTCTCGGTCCCCACCACCAAGGCCGTCACGGTGCGCTACTCGACGCTGAACAAGGCGGCCACCACCGCCAACGGTGACTACGTGGCGACTTCCGGGATCGTCGCCTTCGCTCCGGGAGAAACGTCCAAAACCGTTCCCATCACCATCAACGGCGACACCACCGTCGAACCCGACCAACAGTTCTTCGTGGTCATCAGCTACGCCACCAACGCCACCATCGGCTGGGCCTACGGCGGCGTGGTCATCCTCAACGACGACTGAGCGGCCTAGCGCACCGGGTCGATCAGGACGCCCGGGTTGAGGATGGCGCCCGGATCCAGATCGGCCTTGGTGGCCCGCAGGGCCGACGCGAACCGATCGGGACGCTGCCGGTCGTACCACGGTCGGTGATCTCGGCCGACGGCGTGATGGTGGGTGATGGTCCCCCCGTTGGCCAGCAGCGCTTCGGAGGCGGCGGCCTTGATCTCGGCCCATTGGGACAACTCGCTACCCCAGCGACTCGGCGCCATGATCGTGAAATAGGGCGCGGGCCCGTCGGGATAGATGTGCGTGAAGCGACAGGTGATGGTGCCGCCGCCACAGATGTCGACCATGGCGTCGGTGACGGCGCGGGTGACCCCTTCGTGGAGTGCGTCGAATTGGTCCCACGTGCACGCCGTCTCGAACGTCTCGGCGATGATGCTCAGCGTCACCAGCGCGTCCCGCCCGTACGGGGCCCGTAAAAAGGCGTTGCGCCAGGCCTCGACGGCCCCGGGGCCGGCTCCGTCGGTGGCGGCCCCCTTGGCGGCGGGGGCCTCCTCGGAGCGATACCGGGGAGGAACGGGCGCCACGCCGCCGTGATCAAGACATTCCGCCAGGGCCACCTCGAGCCACGGCTCGACCCGATGATGGGCCGACTCGAAGCCCAGCACCAACACGGCCGAGCCGTCGGTGATGCCGGCCGATCCCGCCGCCTCGCCAGGGTCGAGCAGGCGACAGTTCGTGGGGAAGAGTGCCGCCTGCGACAGCGCCCGAACCGCGTCGGCACCGGTGGCCAAGTCGGGGAAGTTCACCGCGACCGAGCCGCGATGCACCGGTCGATCCTGGAGTCGCATCCATGCTTCGGTGATGATGCCCAGCGTGCCCTCGGAACCCAGGAACCAGGCATCGGGTGAGGGGCCGGCGCCCGATCCCGGGAGCCGCCGGGACTCGCTGACACCGGTCGGGGTGACGACCCGCATCGATTCCACCAGGTCATCGATGTGGGTGTACACCGACGCGTAGTGACCGCCGGAGCGGGTAGCCAACCACCCCCCGAGGGTGGAAAACTCGAAGGACTGAGGGAAGTGGCGCAGGGTGAGCCCGTGCGGCCGGAGCTGGTCCTCCAGTACCGGCCCCAGCGTGCCCCCCTGGATGCGAGCGGCGCGGCTGGTCCGATCGATCTCGACTACTCGGTTGAGCGCGGTCAGATCGATCGACACGGCGCCGGTGTAGACGTCACCGACATCGGCCTCGACGCCGCCCACCACCGAGGACCCCCCGCCGTAGGGAATGGCCGCCGCCCCGATCGAGCCACACCAATCCAGCACGGCGACCACCTCGGCCTCGGTGGTGGGCCGGGCCACGACGTCGGGCGCATGGTCGAGCTCGCCCCGCACGTTACGCACGATGTCGCGATACGACTTGCCATGAGTGTGACCGGCTCGGTCATAGGGCGTCACCGAACACAGGTGGGTGAGGGCGGCAGGCGGCACCAGCCTCGGGGTGCGCAGCTCCAGATCCTGCAGCGCCACCGGGGCATGGATCTCCAGATCGCCGAGCCCGAAGCGTTCGGCGACCACTCCACCAATGGCCCGGGTCTGCGCCGCGTCAGGGGTCTGGTCTTCCCAGCCCCATCCCCACCAGGACCGTCGTCGGTCGCTCATGGCCGAACCCTACGCCCCTCCCCCCACGACGCGACGACCGCTCGCGTTGTCGAGCTGGCTACGTCAGGATCTGACGACCACTGATCTCCTCGACGCCAATGCGAATCCAGTGAGAGCGACGGTCCGGACTCGACCATGGGCGGACGGGGAGCGCATCGAAGCGGTCAATCGAGGCCTGGTCGACCACTTCCTCGGCGACGCCCTTGACGAGCACGCTCCAGCCCGTGTGGGCGAGGAGGTCCCAGGCGTCGACCTCGAGACAGACGGGTTGCCGCATGATGGCAACGGAGAGCTTCGAGCCGTGTCCGGTGCGAAAGACCATCGAGCGTGCATCAACCGCGAAGTTCACCGGCAAGATGACGGGCTCGCCGCGGTCGACGAAGCCGAGACGGCCAATCGGTGAGTGCCTCAGGCGCTCGTAACAAGTCTCGGCATCCATGATGGCCAGCCCCGACCAATCAAGGCCAGCGTGGAGTTCGTCGGTCATGGAGCCCATGATCCAACGCGTCGGTCGGTTCCTCCCAGAGCACAAAGTCCCTGGTCGGGAACTCAGCGCAGGACGAGGAGGGCCTCACACGCCGGCGGAGTATCGGATCGTGCCCCGGAACCGCTCGACGTCGGGATGCGTCGTCCTCGCCTGGCGGCGTTGACTGTTCCCGAGCTCGGCAATCTCTTCTCCCACCGCATGCACGTCGTCGGGGTGGGCGACGGGGCGGGGGGTGCCGAATTCGACCAGGCTCGCCTCCGGGCCGTAGTCGACGAAGAGCGGCACCACTACGATCGACGAGTCCGACCCGGCCACCATCTCCCTGGTCGTCCTGCCGAACGGGTGCATCTCGACCTCGCCGTCGGCGGTCACCGTGTCGTGAGAGCCCCCTCCGGCCAGCAGCACGATGTGGCCCGTACTCGAGCCCACCAGTCGGTCGAACTCCTGCTTCGTCTGGTGGTTGCAGACCTTGCGGAACATGCGCAGCAACATGTCGAGATCCTCGAGCCCGACGCGGGACTCGTCCATGGTCTCGGACCCGGTGATCGGGAACGTCTTGAGCACGCCGCCCGCCTTGCGCAAGATGCCGTCGATGACGTTCAGCCCGCCAACCTCGTAGTACCCAAGGAGGCGGCCCACCATGACGGTGACGTAGTGCTCCAGTCGGTCGAACGACGTGCATTCGTGGGCCGCCTTGTGCAGGTAGCCCAGCGTGAAGCCCTGGTCGGGCAGCGCCAAGTGGTTGCTCGGGAACAGATACTTCGCCCCCTCTTGGACCCGCTCGAACAGCTTCTCCTGGCGGGCGAAGTCCGCGAACTCGGCGGTGATGGCGGCGATCTGGTCGCCCTGCATCACATCCACGATGCCGAGCACCGCCTGCTGCTCAGCGGTCGAGATCGGGTTCGGATGCAGATAAGCCGTGTGGTGATCGACCGCGTCGGGACGACGTTGCTGACGCAGGTATTCCTCGCTCACGGAGTCGAAGAACTCGCCGGTCGAGGTCTGACCGATCTGGCGGGCCATCTCCAGCATCCGGCTGTCGATGTGTTCGGTAAGGCGTTCCGACACGTCGAGGTGGCGAAGCTGGTTCGCCGCATCCTTGGTGGCGTCGAACAGGCGGCTGAGGCGATCTCTGTCCATCGTGTCCCGGCGGGGTCGGGGAGCTGCGGCGCTCCGGGCTGGTACCCGTCAGACACCCCGGCGGCCGTCAGGGTTACGGGGCGGCGGGGACCAGGCTCCCACACGGGGTCAGGGGGATCTCAGCCGGTCACGTGGAAGTTAGCCACGTACATCGCGACGAGGTAGGCGCCCACGGCACCGGCGAACGCGTTGAGGGCGATCGCTGAGCCCGCCCACGCGAGCGCGTCGCGGTCGAAGCGCACCGCTCGGTAGAATCCACAGGCGGCTGGCACGAGGCCGATGCCAGCCAGCGCGATCGCGACGGGAGCGCCGACTACGGTCAGGGCTGCCACCGACGCCAAGGTGCCGAACCCGAACGCAACCTGTGCGAGCAACCTCGCGGCGCGACCCTGGATGGTGACGGCGGAGCCGGCCCCCGCGACGACACCGGCGGCGGCGAGGCCGACTCCGGCCAAGACCGCCGCCAACTCGTAGTCGTTGGCCACCACCCAGGCCAGCAGTGCGGTGGCACCCCCGGCCGTTGCAACCTGCAGGTCCAGCGGAGCGCGAATGGTCAGATGCGCCGGCTCGCGGGTTGCCGCGACCTGTCTGCGAGCGTTAAGGGACAAGGCGACCCACGTAGCGATCGCCGACACGCCGAGCACGGCGTACGAAAGGGAGACGCCACCGGCCAGGGCAGACGTCACTGCGAGGACAGCGACATATCCAGAGAACGGACTACCCCTCGCCAACGTGGGGTCGTTGGCGGCGAGCTCTCCGCTCACGGGCCACCGCCCATAGCGGTCCTGATCGCCGAAGCGTACGCGGCCGCGCCGGCGGCGGTGGGATGGAAGCTGCCCGCGCCCGGTACCTCGCGATAGACGGTCACGCCAAACCATTGCATCGGGGGTGAACTCCCCGACGACGACCAACCTATGAGCCCGTTGATCCACGCCTGACCAGATGTACAGGAAATCCCATGCCCGACAAATGCGGGGCGCATGTCGACGAACGTGACCCCTGCATCCGTCGCTGCGGCTTGCATCACGTTGTCGAGAAGATCAGTCCAATCGTTGAAAGCTTGAGTGTTGATGTAGGCGACCGTGAGGAATGCGCATCCTTGGTCGCCGCCCGGTATGAACAGGTGGGGGTAGCCGATCGCGTACACCCTGGCGTTGGGCGCTTTCGCTCTGACCGCATTGAAAACGTCGAGATAGCGCTGGTACATCCCACCGATCAGCGCCGGTTCGGTTTCGGTGAGGGGCCCAGTATCGGAATAGGACTGATTGTTGGCGTCGTGTCGGATGATGCGGTAGTTGGGATCGGTCAGGCAGGAGTGGAACGTCGCTATGCATCCGGCCAGCACGTCACCGAAGCCGACGTCATTGCCGCCGATACCGATCGTAACGGCCGTGGTGCCGGCGTCCAGGTAGCCCTGGTTGAGCTGCGGTACCTCCAACCAGCGATTGCGCAACGTGTTGGTGTCACCAATGAGATCGTTGGTGATCGCTCCAGAACAGGCGAGGTCGAACGCTTCGGATGTGGGACTGCCGCGCGAGGAGGGGACATCTGAGTTGGCTTGCCCGAAGGGATGGCCTGGAAGGATGTTCCTATGCCCAAGCCCTATCCGCAGGAGTTCCGCGACGATGTCGTGAAG
>Ga0209068_10000954_pt1 | contig 14714 bp, 12 predicted proteins | sample ColStrG_CSR_2012_FD_187200 | JGI IMG/M metagenome (GOLD analysis project Ga0209068, IMG submission 187200) | Freshwater sediment microbial communities in response to fracking from Pennsylvania, USA - Cold Stream Run_MetaG_CSR_2012 (SPAdes)... | ecosystem: Environmental > Aquatic > Freshwater >... | reverse complement strand
CGCACGTTACTCCCCCACGCGCACCACCAATTTGCCAAAGTTGCCGCCGCCAAGCATTCCGATCAAACCCTGCGGGGCACGCTCCAGGCCATCGATCAGATCTTCACGGTACTTGATCCTTCCGTCATTCAGCCAGCGCGACATGTCGCGCTGAAAATCCGCCGTCCGATGCGCATGATCGAAGATAATGAAGCCTTGAACCGCGACGCGCTTCCTCAGGATCGTGCGCATGATCACCGGCGCAAGATCCGGGCCCGAAGGCAACTCCGTCAGGTTGTACCACGAAATCATCCCGCATACCGGCATGCGCGAATTGAGATTGAGGAGCGGCAACACCGCCATCAGGATCGGTCCTCCGACATTCTCGAAATAGACGTCGATGCCCACCGGACAGGCGGTTGCGAGCCGGGCCGCCAGCTCATCCTGATGGTGATCCACGCATGCATCGAAGCCTAGCTCGGACACGGCGTAATCGCATTTCTCGCGGCCGCCGGCGATCCCAACAACGCGGCATCCCTTGAGTTTGGCAATCTGGCCCACAGCTGCGCCCACGGCTCCGGTGGCGGCGGCCACCACGACGGTTTCACCGGACTTCGGTTTACCGATGTCAAGCAAACCGACATACGCGGTGAGCCCCGGCATCCCCAAGATTCCGAGCGCCCAGGAAACCGGCGCATTGGAAGGATCGAGCTTGACCAACTCCGACGTCGCCGTCGCGGCATAGTCCTGCCAGCCCGTGTACCCCAGAACGATATCGCCGGCGTGGAAACCAGGCGCGCGAGATTTTTCCACGCGGCACACGGTCGCGCCGCACATGACCTCGCCGATGGCAACCGGCTCCGCATAGGACTTGCCATCGTTCATACGGCCGCGCATGTACGGATCCAACGATAAGTACAGGGTCCGCAGCAACACCAGGCCCGGTGGAACCGGTGGAACGGGAACCGTTTCAAGCCGGAAACAATCCGGCGTTACCCGGCCTCGCGGCCGACACGCCAGCACGATGCGCTTATTCATTCGGAATTCTCCAAATTCATACCTACGCAGGATTCCGGGGGCAGATTACCGAATGCGATGCACTTTGGACATATGCGGCACATCCGACCGCGCTTCAGCCGCAACGCCCCCTATGTGTTGACCAGGCATCGATCGTCCCCAAGAATAGGCATCGCGAGGCGCCAAATACCGCGGGGAACGATCAATGCAGACTGCCGACAACAGCGGGCCGGGCACAGCCCCAACCCCGGATGCGATTGACGCGCGGTGGTTGCGAGAAACTCTCAACCATGCCGGGAAAGACATCAGGCCGACCGGAGTTACCGTCGCCCCGGTCGGCACCGGCCAACTCGCCGAGACATACAGGCTCGTGCTGAGCTATGACGAGGCCGGGCACGGCGGGCCGTCATCGATGATCTGTAAGCTCGCGGCGTCCGATGAAAACAGCCGCGCGACGGCGAAACATTGGTCGTTGTATGAACGCGAAGTCCGGTTTTATCAGAATCTGGCCTCGACCGCACGGATCGATACGCCGGCGCTATTTGCAGGTGATATGTCGCCCGACGGCCGGTTTTTTCTTCTGCTCGAGGATCTCGCGCCCGCGTCGGTCGGAGATCAATTTCGCGGAATGGAGGCCGCCGATGCGCGCAAGGCGATGCAAGAAATCGCAAAGCTTCACGCCGCCACCTGGGGCGATGGTGATCGACCCGGCCTGGAATGGCTGGAAACCGGACGGCTGGCGCAGCCTTTTTACGCACCGGAAGTTTTCCGCAGCCTATGGCCGCAGTTTCGTGAGCGGTACAAGGACCGGTTGAGCAATGAACAGATCGGCGTCTGCGACGGATTTGCCGAAAAATATGACAGCTATTCGCGGCCTCTCGCCCGGCCCAGGTGCGTCACGCACAACGATTTCCGGCCCGATAACATGCTTTACGGCGCCCCGGGAAATGACCGGTTAAGTGTCGTGGACTGGCAATCAGCAGGACTCGGATTCAACGCCGTCGATGTCGCCTACATGATTGGTGGCGCGTTCGAACCCGAAAAGCGTCGCGCGCAGGAAGCGGATTTGCTGGCGCATTATCATGATGAGCTGATTCATCAGGGCATCAGCGGCTATACCCTCGCCGATGTTCAACAGGACTATCGACATTTCGCATTCGCGGGCATCAATGTCTCGGTGTGCGCTGCCGTGCTGGTGAAGCGTACCGAACGCGGCGATCGTATGTTCCTGACCATGCTCGATCGCCACGTACGGCATGTGATCGACGCGGACTCGATCGCTTTGCTTGATGATATCGGTTGAAACCCGCTCAATTCTCAAAGGAAAGGCCGATGAAGACCTCCGACAGCACCACGGTCGACCCATCCGTATTCAATGAGCTCGGCTTCTATGCGCTCGGTGGCGCCGCAACCGCACCGCGCGATCTGATCGCCGAGTGCCGCCGCGCGGAAGAACTTGGGCTCGGTGCAACGTTCCTGTCGGAGCGATTCAACGTCAAGGAGGCGCTGACGAGCTGCGGCGCCATCGGCGCGGCTAGCGAGCGGTTGGGCATCGCAACGGCCGCGACGAACCACAACACCCGGCATCCGATGGTGCTGGCCGCTCACGCAACCACGATGCACCGCCTCACCGGTGGACGATATATGCTGGGATTGGGCCGAGGCCTGAAGCCGCAGCTCGAAGCCTTCGGACTTCGCGGGGTCACCACCGCGCAAATGGAAGCGTTCGTCGCGCTGATGCGGCGGCTCTGGCACGGGGAAAAAGTGCTCGGTTATGACGGGCCGATCGGCAAGTTTCCGGCGCTTCAGCTCGACCCAAACTTCAACGAGGATATACCGGTCGGCGTGATGGCGTTCGGGCCGAAGATGCTCGACATGGGCGGGCGCGTCTGCGACGCGGTGATCTTGCACACCTACTTCAGCGACGAAACCACCGCCCGCGTCGTTCGCTGTGTCAAGGAAGCCGCGGAACGGGCAGGCCGGGACCCATCGCATGTGCGGGTCTGGTCCGTCTTCGCAACGCTCGGCGATCATCTTGATGCTCGCGTGCGGCTGAAGAAATCCGTTGGCAGGATCGCGACCTACCTTCAGGTCTACGGCGACCTACTCGTGGAAACAAATCGGTGGGACCGGGAAATTCTGAAGCGGTTTCGTGAGGCGCCGATCATAGCCAATTTCAAGGGCTGGGTGGACGCCAAGGCGACCCCGGCGGAACTGGAGCTGATTGCCGAACTGATCCCGGAAGAATGGCTGGCGCCATCGGCGACCGGCACCCCCGAACAATGCGCTCGAAAGATATTGGGTCAATTTGACCTCGGCGTGGACAGCGTTATCCTCCATGGCGCGACGCCTGACGAACTGGCGCCGATCCTGCTGGCCTACGCGGCGCGGCGCCCGCGTGGCCGTTTCGACAGACTACCGGCGAATCCGGGCGGCCGTCCCTTGAGCGCGTAGATACTCCGTGAGCGGCGGCCGGCGCCGCGCACCTCAAAGATTTCGCGAGATCAACTCGCGCATAATCTCGGAAGTTCCGCCGTAAATGCGCTGTACTCGCGCATCGGCGTACAAACGGCAAATCTCGTATTCGCGCATGAATCCGTAGCCGCCGAAGAATTGCAGGCACTGATCGACGACACGGCCGTGCATTTCGGTGGCCCACAGCTTTGCGGTCGAAGCATCGAACGTGCTCAACTTGCCCTTCACATGCTGGCCGAGGCATTGATCAATGAACGCCCAGCCGACCGACAAATCCGCCTTCAGATCCGCCAGCTTGAAGCGCGTGTTTTGCATCGATCCGATCGGCGCACCGAACGCCTTGCGCTCGCGCACGTAGGCCACGGTGATATCGAACGCCTTCTGCGCCGCTGAAATCGACTGGATCGCGATCGTCAAACGCTCCTGCGGCAGTTCGCTCATCAACATGCCCATTGCCTGCCCTTCCGATCCCAAAAGGTTGGTCGTCGGCACGCGAACGCCATCGAAGAACATCTCCGATGTATCCGCCGACAAGTGACCGAGCTTGTCCAGGTTCCGGCCGCGCCTGAAACCGGGCCGATCGGTCTCCACCAGGATCAGGCTCATGCCCGATGATTCTTTGTCCTCGCCTGTGCGGGCGACGACGATCACCAGGTCGCACAGCTGACCATTGGAAATGAAGGTCTTCTGGCCCATCACGACAAACTCGCCGCCCTCCCGGCTGGCTCTGGTCCGGATTCCCTTCAGGTCGCTGCCGGTTCCCGGCTCGGTCATCGCGATCGCGCAAACGACGTCTCCGGCGACCATCTTTGGCAGCCACTTGCGCTTCTGCTCCTCGGTTCCAAACGACAGCAGATATCCACAACATACGTCGCTGTGGACCGAGTAATCGGCGGCGGGACCCGCAAATCCGGCGTAGCCGAGTTCCTCGACGACGATCGCATTCAGCCGGTAATCGCCGCCCGGCCCACCGTACACCTCCGGCGTCTGCGGACATAACAGCCCGGTGTCGCCGCCCTTCTTCCAATAGTCCCGATCGACGATGCCGGCCGCTTCCCATCGTTGAAAATGCGGTGCGACTTCATTTGCGGCGAAGCGCCGCGCCGTCTCACGAAAGATGGCATGTTCCTCGTCGTACACGGGTCGATGTGACAGCAACTGGTTCACTCCCTGGTCAAGGTTCATGGCGGATCAATGCGCCGATGGCCCTATTATAGGCACGCAGAACATCGCCGACGGCGTTTGCATCGGCACACAAAAAATCCCCGGGAATCAATGCCCGGCGCTGCCGCGGCGGCCGTCAGTGTTGGCCCTGCGGCATCCGCAGGATCATTCCATCGAGCTCATCGCTGAGGGTTATCTGGCACGCAAGACGGCTGTTCGCGCGGGAATCGTCGGTGAGCTGCACCATCTGCAGCTCGCTGCCGGGCCGCGCGGGCCCGGTCTTGCCGATCCACGCCGCGTCGACGTAAACATGGCATGTCCCGCACGCGGCATTACCGCCGCAGTCCGCATCGATCCCGGGCACGGCATTGTCGACGGCGGCCTGCATTGCGCTGAGGCCGGAAGCTGCGTCGACCTCGTACCGGATATCCTTGGAGGATATGAAGGTTATTTTGGGCATGAAGAACATTCCCCGAAGAGTTACTTGTACAGACGGACCCGCAGATCGATGAAGCCGTGAATCAGATTCGACGGCACACGCACCGGCTCGCCGACGACCTCGATGCGGGAGAAGCGTTCCATGATCTCCTCCCACAGCACGCGCAGCTGCATTTCGGCCAGGCGGTTGCCGAGACAACGATGGATTCCAAAGCCAAATGACAGATGATGACGCGCGCGCGGCCGGTCAGCGATGAATTGCATCGGCCGCTCGATGACCTCCTCGTCGCGATTTCCGGACAGATACCACATGACGACTTTGTCGCCCTTCTTGATTTTCTGGCCGCGGAATTCAAAGTCGATCAGCGCAGTCCGGCGCATATGTGCGATCGGCGTCTGCCAGCGGACGATCTCCGACACCATGTTTGGTATCAGCGAGCGGTTTGCCTTGACCTTGTCGAATTCACGCGGATACAGATGATGCGCAAGAGCGCCGCCGGACATCGAACTGCGAGTCGTATCGTTGCCGCCCACGATCAGCAGCACCAGCGTACCGAGAAATTCGTCGGGGCCGAGTTCCTGCATCGCCGGCGAGTGCGCGAGCATCGATACCAAGTCCGTCTTCGGCTGCGCGAGCTTCCGCTGCCTGAACAATTCCTGAAAATACGCCGCGCACTCGCGCAACTCCCGTTCGCGTTGTTCCCAGGAATCGACGAGACCGTATCCAGGCCGCGTGGTCACGATGTCGGACCAGCGCGTAAGCCTGCGGCGTTCGTCGAAGGGGAAGTCGAGCAACGTCGCCAGCATCATCGTCGTAAGCTCGATCGATACGCAATCGACCCAGTTGAATACTTCACCGACGGGGAGGGAATCGAGCACCTTGCGCGTACGGGTTCTGATGATTGGCTCAAAGTTCATCAGATTCTGCGGCGCCACGATCGGGCTCACCGCCATCCGGTGCACATCGTGCGTGGGAGGATCCATGCCCAGGAAGTTCGGCAGGTAGATCCCGCCATCGACCGGATTCAGCGTCGTATCATCCAACACGAATGATCCGACGCTCACATCGGAGGAGAACACCTGGTGATTCGTGTCGACGGCGACGATATCGTTGAACTTGGTCACCGACCAGTACGGCCCGTAGGCGCTTTTCTTGCAGTAATGGACCGGCGCCTCGCGCCGCATGCGTGCGAAATACGGCTCCAGCGCATCGCGCACGAATAATTCGGGATCGCTCACATCGAATCGGTCGAGCGGAATGGAACTTGCGATGTCGGATTGTATTGCTTGCAGAGCCATGTTTAACGTACCCCCGAAATGCCAGTTGATCGGCAAGACCGCAGCATACGGGTTGGTAGTAACTCATGACCCCATACTTTAGTATGGGTATCGGGAAAGAATTCGAATTCAATGACATAGGAAGTGCATGAAGCCGTCTCCGACGCCGCTGCGGATTGACGCCCGCCGCGCCGACCCGCCACCGTTCAGCTTCCCGCTGCTGCGGCCGCCGGCGCTCCAGGATCTGGCGAGGGCAAGCGATCGGCCCGCCAAATGTGTCGCGATCGTTGCACCGGTCGGATACGGCAAAACGGTGCTGATGTCGATGCTGCTGAACGACCTGCGGCGAATCGGCAAACAATGCCTGTGGCTTGCGCTGGACGACCGGGATGCCGGCTTGGACCGGATCATCAATGAGCTGGAAACGCGATTGCACGGCGGTGAACCGGCGCCGCACCCGACTCAGGCTCTGTTCGGGGGACGCGAATCACCGGAAGAACGCGCCGACGCGCTGCTCGACCGGATCAATCGCCATCCGACGCCGATCACGATTTTCATCGACAACCTCAACTGCTGTACCGATGCCGCACTGCCCCGTTTGCTTGACGGAATGCTGTTCCGGACGCGTCCAGCCGTGCATCTGGTGCTGTCCAGCACGCGCGAACTGCCGCTGGATGCCGCGCGAGCTCAATTGGAAGGACTGATCACGCGGCTGGGACCCACCGAACTTGGCTTCGGGGCGGCCGAAACCGCGGACCTGCTGGGAATCGCGCTGTGCAAGCGAATCGGCCCGCAGGGGATCGAGGATCTGGTGCGCCGGACCGAAGGTTGGCCCGCCGCGCTGCGGATGGCTCAGATCATCCTTGCGAACGCGGCGGAACCGCGCGCGGCGCTGCAGACCTTCTCGGGTTCGGATCAGGCGCTGGCAGACCTGCTGAACGATCAGGTGATCAGGGGATTTACGCCGCAGATGCAGAATTTCCTGTTTTGCGTCGCACAACTGCGGACCTTCAGCGCGGAGCTGTGCGGTGTCGCGATCGACGCCAGGAACGCGCGCAAAAATCTCGCCGAGATCATCGAGCGCAACCTGTTTGTCATCCCTCTCGACCGAAACCGCTCCTGGTATCGACTCCATGGACTTTTTCGGGATCACCTGCTGAAGGAATCCTCGACCGCATTACCGCCGCGCCGCCGGCAATCAATCCTGATCCGCGCTGCGCGGTGGTGCGAGAAAAAGCGCCTGTGGTCCGAGGCGATTGATTACGCGCTCGCATCCGGTTCGGCGGCGACGGCGACCGAAATACTCGAGCGCGCGGCACCGTCGTTTGTACGCGACCGCGGCGACGTGCCGCAATACATAGCTTGGATGGAAACGCTGCATGAGCGGGGTCAGCTCGCGGGCCCGGAAGCGGAATATTGGTTCATCTGGGCCTTGGCTTTTCATCGGCGATACGATGACGCACGGCGATTGAGCGCACGGCTCACGGCGCGCGTGCGTCGCCGCAAAGGCGATCTGCGCCGGCGCGTGGCCATTCTGCGCGCCTCGATCGACAGTTTCGCTGATCGGCTCGAGGAAGCCTATCGCGGCGCATCTAAATGGTTGTCCGGGTCATCCGCTCGCAAAGATGACCCGTTCAACCTGACCGCGGCCCATTGCATCGAAAGCTGGTATTTCTCGAATGAGCTGCGGTTCATCGACGCGCGGCGCGCGATCCAGGCCGCGCGGGAATCGGCATTTCAAGCCAACAGCGCTTACGTCAACGGTTGGGTCACTTCTTTTTCGGCAATGATCGCGGTCTACGAAGGCAACTACGCCGCCGCTTACGAGGAACTCGTCAATGCTCTGACGACAACGCGTGCAGCTCTGGGTGATGAGACCGGAATCTTCGGCACCATGGCCTTGCTCGCGGCGCGGTGTGCCACGGGCATGGGTCGGAACGATGATGCGCGGCAGCTTCTTGAATCCGGTCTGAGCAGTTCGCGCACTCACGGCTTCCTGGATGCCGTCACCTGCGCGCTGGAAGCCGCCGTGCTTCTTTGGGACGGATCGCCAGGCGAACAAGCGACTTTGACGAAGCTCGAGGAAATCGCGAGCGCGTATCCATCCCGATCGTCATTCATGCTGTCGTGCTTTCTGGTGCGGCGCCTGATTCGGCTGGGCCGCCTCGATGATGCTCGGGCGCGCGCGTTGCGCATCGAGCTTCGCCTCGAGCCCTCGCGCCGCCGGCCCTCCAAGCATTCGCCGCGCGGAGCTTGGGTTGAGTCTCTGGCGGCGGCGGTGAAGATTGAATGGCTGCTCGCCAACCGCCGCGACGCGCAGGCATCGGGCATGATCGCGCAAGAGCTCCGTCGCGCAAAATCCAGGCATCATCACGTCCGCCAGGTTGAACTGGAGTTGAACAGCGCAGTGATCGCTGCGCGCAGGGGCGAGATTCCGATTGGCGTGCGGTACATCACGCGTGCTGTTTACATGGCGGCAGCGCGCCGCATCGTGCAGCCCTTCCTCGATCATGGGCCGGCGCTCGCAAGCATCATCGACAAAGCCAAACCCGCCGCGTGGGGATTCGCGACCGCGGAAGAACGCCGGTTCTTTGCCGAAATCTGCCGTCGGCTGGCGCAATCGGCTCCCGCTGCGCAGACACGCCTGGCTCTGGTCCAGGAGCAGCCGCAGCTGCGCGGCCAATTGACGAAGCGGGAGGCCGAACTGCTCCGCTTTGTCGACACGGGATTGACGAATCAACAGCTCGCCGACCGCTTGGACGTGTCGCTGGCGACCGTCAAGTGGCACCTCCAGAATCTCTACGGCAAGCTGGGCGTCGCGAACCGCTCGTCGGCGCTCGCCCATGCAAGACGTCTGAATTTGTTGGCACATTGATCCATGTGAATCCGACGCGGCTCGCGAGATCTTTGTCCGGCGGCGACGTGAATCGTCCACGTCGGCTGATATGCGTTTTACCAATCTCATATATACTGGGAACGACTTTTCGTTTGATTGCCATCGGAGGATCGGCGTGGCCGTCATCGACAAAAACAATCCTTCCCCCGATTGGATTCAGAGTCTGCGCAAGCGGTTTCGCTGCGAGGCGGAGATAGACCGGGTTCTGACGCGCAAACTCCGGCGCCGCAGCGGGCCTGCATACAAGCCTGTCAGCCTCGACGCGATGTGCGCCAGCCTGCAATCCTTGTTGGACACCGAACTGAAAACGCCCTTCGAAATCCGCGGCCCCCGGTGGTTGTCCGGCGGAGCGTCGAAGTTACAGGTCGCCTTCACGCTTGATTGGCACGATCCAGTGGCCGGTCGGACCGTTACGCCGATGGTGATACGCATGGAACCGGCGGAGTCGATTGTCGAGACCAGCCGACTACGGGAATTCCAAATCATCAAGGCCGTGCATGGCGTGCTGCCAGTGCCAAAGGCCTACTGGATTGACGCGGAAGGCGGGCACTTCCCTTATCCAGCCATCGTTTACGGATTCGCCGAAGGTGTCACCAAACCGAGCGGGTCGCTGAGCAACGTCAGCGGCCTGGGCACAAATTTTGGGGCGGAACTCCGCAAGACCATCGGGCCTCAATTCATCGATCATCTGGCAAGACTGCATACGTGGGACTGGAGCCACGCCGAGCTCAGCTCACTGGATAAACCCATTGCTGGCACGACGCAAGCGGTCGAATGGCATTTGAACTGGTGGGAGCGCGTGTGGGAGGAAGACTGCAATCGTGACATTCCGTTGATGCGCCTCGCGGCCGGTTGGCTGCGCGAAAACATGCCTGCGGCCGAAAGGATCTCGCTGATTCACAGCGACTACCGAGCGGGAAATTTTCTGTTTACCGAGCATGACCGACGAATTACCGCGTGGCTCGACTGGGAGTTAGGGCACCTCGGGGATTATCACGAGGACGTGGCTTATACAACGATGCCTTTCGTGTCCCATACATCCGAGGACGGCTCGACGCTGCTCGCCAGCGGCATGATGCCCGCGGAGCAGCTCTATGAGACATATGAACGAGCGTCAGGGCTGGTCCTGAACCTGAAAACCATCGAGTACTACCAGATCTTCCACGCGTACCGGTCAGCATTGATCGTCGTCGCGTGCGGTTACCGCCCGACTCGCAACGGCAAGACGCATCAGGACCTCCTGCTGAACTGGATCATGGGGATGGGCTACCCCGCGATGGGAATCCTAAGAGACCAACTCGAGAGGGTGGCCTGAATGGACATTCGGCCCGAGATTCAGATCCGCAGCATGATCAAGGCGATGATCGACGTCGTGTTGCCGGCGGTGGATGCGCATAACAAGCTGGCCCAGGAGCAGTCACGACTGATCATTGCTACGCTGCAACTGATCGCGAAACGGCTGCCGATCGCGTACCGCTACGACCGTGACGAGCTTGAGCGCTACGTCGCCCTGGCTCAGGAACTGACAGAAGAGTTCGGCCCGGCGAACGCCGGCCCGGCAGCGACTGATCTGCAACGCCTGGCCGCTCAAGGAGCCGATATCCTCAAGCGAGCGCAAGCCGAGCCGGCGGAACTGGAAGAGGCCATCTTCGAGCTTCGCGACCGCGTCAGTGCGTTGGTTGGGGAGGTCGGCGCCGTCCAAGATACCGCGGTCAAGGCACGGCTGCGGAAAGTCATCCTTGCGGCGTCGAAGACGGAACTGGATCGTGAGCGCGCATTGGTGGTGGACATGGGCTTCGAGGCGGATCCGGCCAACGTGCCGGCCCCCATCGAGATGCAGCTGCCGATGGTCGGCCAAAGGCACTCCCGCTCGGGGCACGCAGGCGAATGTAGCATTCAAGAGACGAAGACATGATCAAGCCGGCGTCTTCGCCTGATTAGCGGACAGCTCTTTAGTCGGCCAGACGGTGGCGGGTGGAGTACGACCTGCTGATCACTTCTTGGTAGGGTCCATAGCCGATTCTTCCGTTCAGGTTCCATCGCGTCAGGCTTTGATAATACGCGACGCTGGGATAAGGCGCCCATGGGCCCCAATTCACGGCCGTACCTGTCATTTCGTAGGTATCCCCATCTTCATCCGTGAGGCTGACCTGCTGGCCGGCCACGAAAACACCTTGCCGCTCAGTGCGACCACGGCCCGAGACCAAACCGCGTACGCGACCGTCTTTCAGCACGTAGCCATGCCACAGCGGGCCAATCGAATCGGGTACACGTGGGTCGAGCGAAGATAAGGCGTGAATGACCAGGTCATCGCCAAAGTGGCCCTGCAGCCAAACCGCATTTGTGTTGTCCCGCTCAGCACGCGGACCCCAACTATGGTCCATCGTACCCAGGCAATCGATGGGATATCGCTTGCCTCGCAATATCAATTCACCGCGGCTTCGAGCCGTCATTTCAAAGTGACCGGCGAACGCACCGTCCCAAACGCCGCCTCCACCGGACTGTTGAAGTTTCCGCCGGGTCAGAGGGTCCTGTGCCGGATCATTGATGTCTTGGGGAGGCATGATGCCGCGAAATTCGAAATGCGCTTCCGTGTCGTCGATGCCGACGTAATCGATCCTATAGTCCTGGGGTCCGTTGATGACTTCGAGACTGATCCCATTTGGCAACGAGAATTTCGATAGTTTCTCGGGACACGGTAAATGCTGCTGATTATCGATGTAGCTTTGCCCTTCCCAATGGCGCGAGATGCGGTCGAAAATGGTGATGTCGCTCATCACGACGCCCAGCTTAGGGCGGAATACGAAATAAATCGCACCGCTGATGCCGGCTTCGGGGATTGCGAACGGGAAATAGCTGGTTTCCGCCCATCGAAAATCTGCGGTCGCGGGTGGCGTATGGAAATCAACATCTTTCGCGAAAATCATACGGTTGTTCCGGTGGCAATGAGTTGGGCGCGATCAGCTCACGCATCATTTCTGGGGTTCCGAGGTGTGACGAACATTCACCCTAAAGCACCTCTTCGAGTTGGGTTCGAAGCTGATCCAACAGCATGTACGATATACCGGCGAGCCAGGCGACCAGCACATCCTGATGGGTCTTGCCGTTGCGCGGCGCGCGGCAGCCGGTCGCAAGACAGATGGCGACGCTTTTGTAATTGCTGAACAAGTCGTAGTAGCGCAGCTTGTTCTGATCGACGGACAGCCCCGAGGCCTTTTCGTAAGTCCCGAAGAACTCATCGCGCGGCATGAGCCCGCCCACCAGAAAAGTTCTTCCGGACTCGTCGGGATGCCCGAAGATATCCTTGGCCGCCCATGCAAGGTCCTCGTGGCGATCACCCAGGTACGACAGCTCCCAGTCCAGCCAGGCGCTGATGCGGTGGTCGTCCTCCGTAAACAGAAAATTGCCGACGCGATAGTCGCCGTGCACGACCGAGACGCGATCGACGGCAGGCATGTTGCCCCGCAGCCAGGACATCGCGAGGCGCATCAGCGGCACGTCCTCGTTCGAGTCTTCCTCCCAGACGCGCTCCCAACGGTTGAGCTGCCACTCCAGCGCCTGCATTCCGGGTGCGGGCTTGCCGAAGGCGCTGAGATCCGCGCTGCGCCAATCGAAGGTATGAATTCGCGCCAGATGATCCACGAACTGCGATCCCAGCGTCGCGCGAAACGAAGCCGGCATCTTGGTGCCGACCCCGGTTACACCACTGACCGACGCGGTCGGCTTGGTCACGCCTCGTGCGTAACCATAAATGATTGCCGGATACGGAAGAAATTCCGCATAGGCATCCACCCAAAACGTGGGCGGGACCGGAATGTGGCCGGAAAACGCCTTGATGATTTGAAACTCCCGCAGCCGGCTGGTTTCCGAGATCGACTCCGATGGTTCCATGCGCAAGACCATGGATGATCGGGTTCGGCCGACGCCCGGCTGGTTCCAACTCAATTCGAATGCCATTTGCAATTTCGATGCGCCACCCGAGAGCCAGCGCGGCTCGGTCAATTCAAATGAGTCGGCCAGCTCCCCGCGCAGCAGCTTTTCCACGCCCTCGACCAGACTCGCCAGGCTGACCGGCACGTAGGGCGGCCCCGCCCGCCGCTGCAGCTTGCGCGTCAGAATGCGATCGATCTCCGGTTCGCACGTGAAGCGCCGCCGCAGTTGTTCAATCCACTCAGGCGATGGCCGGTTCTTATCCACGAAGCGCAACGTCAATATCGTGCGCGGATCGCATCACGATGGCGCGTCAGATACGCGCGGCTCAAACCCATCTGCTGCACGCCGTACCCGACTTTGCCGTCGTGCGCGACCCGCATCGATGCCTGCAGATAGGTGTTGGACGGATACGGCGCCCAATAGCAGCTGTTGACCGTGGAGTACGTGAAAGCAAAATTCTTGCCGCGAACATCGGTGACCTGCACCTCACCACCCATTGGAATGGCCTTGCGGTACTCCTGAACGCCCCGGGATTCGGTCAGACCGTAGATTGTTCCGTCCTCAAATATATAGCCGCTGATGTGCGGTCCCATGACCGCGGTCTTCGCAATGTCGTGCACCGTAAACAGGTGCACGGTGAGCGCTTCGCGAAAGCTGGCATGCCACCAGATGACGGATGAATTGTCGCGCTCGGGGCGCGGCCCCCAACTGCGATCGCCGGTATCCACGCAATCAACCTCGTAAACCTTGCCGCGGACACGCAGCTTGCCTCTGATCCGATAGGTCACCTCATAGTGGCCGGCCCAGGACGAATCCCAAGCCGGACCGATGCGTTTTGCCGCCGTCGGGTCCATGTTTGGATCGTTGATGTCGTACGGTTCATGCAGCGCGCAATACTCCAGATCGAACGATGTGTCGTCGATTCCTTCATAGGCCACGCGGTAGCGCTTGAGCGGATCGACAGTCTGGATCGACAAGCCGTTCGGCAGCGCGAAGTCCCGCATCGACTTCGGACATGGAAGATGTTGCTGATCGTCGATATAGAGCTGTTCTTCCCAAAGGTTGCTGATCCGATCGATCAGCGTGATATCGCAACTGCAAACGCCCAGCATGGGCCGGGTTAGGACGTAGACGATGGCGTTGATGTTGGCCTCGGGAACACTGAACGGCAGCGCCAGTGTCTCCACCCATTGCCAGTGGGACTCTGGCGTGAAATGAAAGTCGCAATCCTTTGGATGAATCATTGGTCGGTCCTCAAATGTCAGAATCGAAGCCCATGAGGGAGAACCATTTCCGGTCCTTTTTCGAACGTTCAGTTTGCATCCGAATCAGCACGTCGGCCGCTTTCGCCCGATACCCCTGATCGCCGTCGATCGCCATTTGCCGCAGAAGATTGTCGATCGCCTTCGTGATTCGCAATCGGGACTGTCGCGGATGTTCGGCGCCTACCGGCTGATCGAGCGTCGCGTGCAGAGCACTCATGGCTTCCACCGTTCCGGAACCGCCTCTGCCGTCAGCCAGCCGGGCGGCGCCC
>Ga0209068_10000953_pt1 | contig 14727 bp, 10 predicted proteins | sample ColStrG_CSR_2012_FD_187200 | JGI IMG/M metagenome (GOLD analysis project Ga0209068, IMG submission 187200) | Freshwater sediment microbial communities in response to fracking from Pennsylvania, USA - Cold Stream Run_MetaG_CSR_2012 (SPAdes)... | ecosystem: Environmental > Aquatic > Freshwater >... | reverse complement strand
ATCGAGAACCCGCCGCCAGCGTGAACCCGTTCCGCGCGCTTCCGCTGGAAGCGGGACACTACCGGGTCGCAGCTCGACGAGGTCGACCGCAGACAGCAGGTCCTCGATGGCATTCGCCTCGTAGACCAGGCGTGCCACGGGAACATCCTCGCCGCCGAGTTTCAACCGGAGGCGTCTGCCGAGGTCCCGGTGGATCACGTCGACCATGTTCCCGAGGTGATCGGTCAACCACGGATCCGACGCAGACGATGCCTCGGAAACCAAAGGGACCCACTTCCATGCGGCGCGAGGCGCGATTCCGAACTGCCATCTCGCGGCTGCACCGACGAGGTCCGCAGCACGCTGGATGAGCCACTCGTTCCACCGTATGTGTTGAATTCGAACGCGTGCGGTATCGGGATCGAACTGGGCATTGAGGTTGAACGGCAGACTCGACTGAACGCGGAGCGGGAGACCAGCGAAAAGGCGACCGACAGGTTCGCTCTCTCCGACGGCGATCGAAATCGGCGAACTCCGGGCCGTCGCTTTGCCGGCGCGGGCAAGGTCCTTGGGCACAGCGAACTCGGCTGTGACACGTGTCCACGAGGCGCGGGACTTCGGGTCACGAAGCCGGGTCATAACGGCGTGGATGGGTCCGCGCGGTCCAGCCAGCTGGAGTTGCGTCTCGGGTCCATGAGTCAGGTTGTGCGAGACCACGCGTCGGTTTCGTCGTTCAAGGTCCACAAGCCGCACGGACGTCACCGTGTCGAGGAAGAGCATGTGGGCGGCGTCGAGGCTCGCGAACCAGGCGCGGAATTCCTCCTCATCGAACCCCGCCTTGAGGGTCATCCGAAACAGGGTGTCGCCGGACTTGGGGTCGTAGAAACCAGGTATCGCGGCGGCAGGGCCTGTGCTCCGCGGTCCGTGGCCGCGGACAACAAAGTGATACGGGGCGCAATGGACCTCAAGGTTCGACCCGAGGCGCGCCAGCGTCTTGAGCCCGATTCCGAAGCGGCCCTTGGACGTCGCATCCTCGGACTTGGTCGTCAGGAAGGCGAATGACATCGCGACAACGTGCCGGAGGAGGACGCGCCCGCCGTCGTGCGCGACGAGCAACTCAGGGCCGTCGGCCTTTCGTCTGATCGCGATCCGTACCTCGCTCGCTTTGACATCGTCGGCGTTCTGGATGATCTCGATCAGACCGTGGAACTCTTCGACGTTGAGTTGGCTGGCGCCGTGCGTGGCGCCCCTAAGGATTTGCCGAACGAGTCCTTGCGAGGCGAAGTGGTCGCTGATCGCGTCGATTGCGGCGCGCGCAAACTCAGAAGTAAGCGGTTCCTCGAAGACCGCGTCGTCGGTTCCTTGATCCAGGATCGCCCTTGCGGCAAGACGGCCGAGTTCGGCGTCCGTCTGGGCGCTTGTCACCGCGACGATGGCTGATCAACCTCCTCGTGTGACGGGCGTCGGGAGGGACCTGAAGGTACGGCGTAGCAATCCAGAGCCTCGCGAGTCCGTTTCCTCAGGCTAGATGACGCCAGCCCCTTGCGCCATACCAGGCGGCATTGGGCGTGACGTCGGCATTGAACCAGTCGGTGCGGACCCGCAGGACGCGCGTCCTTGTAGTCGGCTCTTGAGCGCTGGCAGTCGCTGTCGTCAGCCGAGATCCCTGGTGTGCCGACGCGCCCACTCCGCCAGATCTGACCGCCGAACGCGGTAGATGACGCGCGACCCACTTTCGATCGCGCGGGCAGGCAGGCGCCCGTCGCGAATCATGTGAGTCACGGTCTGCCTAGACACGCCGATTATTTCGGCGACTTCGGCTGTATTCAACCAGTCATTCGGTGGCATGTTGGAGGGTCGTCGACACTCGCGCGAGGGTCAATCGAACCCCGAATCGACGCACCAACTCGGAAATCTCGGAAAGGTCGGAAAGCAAATCCGACGCTCTCGGGCGCAAGGTGCTTGGCTGGGTTCATGGACGAGTCCTACAAGCCAACGCCCGCCGATCTGGGCGCGATCCAAGCGAGGCTCGACGAGTTCGTCGCGGCGGGCCTGATTGAGATCATCGAGTACGACGCCGCAGCAGACGAGGGCACGATGCGCTTCCACCCTGCCTGGTTTCGGTTGATGTGTGCGGGTCGGAACGACCTCATCGATCGTGCGTTTTCCGACGCGGGTGTCGACCTGGTTGCGGCCCGCAGGTCGCTTGAGCGTGATGCCGAACGAGTATGGCCACGCAGCGATACGACGGTTGACGGCCGTGGGTGAGCGGCATGACGCGGCCCTTCCGCACCTAATCGACGCCGACACGCCGGACGAGGAGGTCGCAGCACTCGTCGAGTCGTGGCGATACCGGGGCGCCCACGTGCCCTGGGAGTCCATCGTTGGACATGAGCCCCAGATCCGACGGTGCAAAGAAGTCGTCGAGGCGCTGCATCGGACGGACGATGAACTGGACCGCCTCAATGTCCGCCTGGGCCGCGGCCTGGTGCTGTCGGGTCCAGCGGGCGTTGGAAAGACGCTTATCGCGCGCGCCATCGCAGGCAGCATCGATCGAGATGTCATCGCCCCACCCGTCGCCGAACTGACACCCGGGCTCATGGCGCGCCTCTATGCACACTTGGCGCGGATCGATCCGACGGTCGTCGTCCTCGACGAGGCTGAGCGGGTCGTCGGACATGGCTATGAGATCGACGAGGATCTCGTTCGGGCGATGTGCGTGGCGCTCGATGGACTCGACCGTCCGAATCGGGCGCCTATCACCTTGGCTCTGACGACGTCGTGGGCGATTGGGCTATCGACCACAGCAACGCGACCGGGTCGACTTTCTCCACGGCTCGAACTCGGCCTACCAACGCCCGAGGAACGGGCGGTTCTGCTCGAACGCGCCATCGCGAGCGTGCCCGTTCATGGCGAGATCGTCACCGCCGTGCTCGTCGAGCGGACCGCGGGATGGACCGGTGCCGAATTGTCGGTCGCGATCGAGGAAGCGATGTCCCGGTCGTTACTAGATCACACGGACGCCCTAACGTCGGACAACCTGCTGGCGGTCATTGCAGAACGCTATGTGATCAGCGACCCGTCCCCGCGCAGGGCCTTGATGGAACGCACGATCGCCCTCCATGAAGCGAGCCACGCCATTTATGCATTCCTTCGATGGCCGGAGGACGTGGAATACCTGTCGCTGTCCGGGATGCCCAGCACGAGGCTTCGCGAGTCTCTGGTCGATTCCGTGAACGACGTCGCCGGCTACCGCAACATGGCCGGGTTCGCTCTCGCCGGTCTCGCCGGGGAGATCGTGGCGCTCGGGCGCGAGATGGTGACCCCTGGAGCGACGCGAGATCGCGGGTCCGCGACGGACTACCTGCTTATGGTGCGGCACGCGACCCAGCCATACGAAGAGGACCGCCTGGAAGGCGGAATGGGCTCTGATCGAGGCTCAGAACGAATGCGCGCAGCGGAGCACGCATGGTTGGAAGCGGAAGCCGCGCGGACGTTGACAGACGCCGTCGCCACGTTGGCGCCGCGCCGCGCCGCGATTGAGCACCTCGCCGACGCTCTGCTCGAGGCAGAAGACGTGACCCTGTCCGGCGCGACCCTCCTGGATGCGATCAAGGAGGCGATCGTCGAGGAGAGTCTCGCCGCCGGTCCGGACCGATGACCTGCGGTCTCCCGTCACTGAGTGACTTTCAGGTTAGTGGCGTGCACCTCCGAGCGCGACATTGCATCGGCTATGGCCTATGGACAGGTCGGGGCTCGTACGGTGGGACGAGCAGTCCCTCGCGACATGACGGGCAATTCCACGCTTCGGATCGCGTCGCATCCGTGACAGCCGGATCGCTCGAACCGCGAATTCAGTCGGGTCCATCCACGTGAAGCGCTCGAGCATCCTGACGCCTCCAAGGTCCCATTGCGAGAGCGGCGAAGGGGCACCGAAGGTTGAGCCAGCAGGTGACGGTCGGAGCGTCCATTTCGGTGGAAACGACGACCGCGCCTTCTACACGGTCATCGAGGCAGCCGCGTTCCTTGGCTTGTCCCGAAGCTCCGTGTACTCAGCCATTCGGCGCACCGAGCTGCCGAGTCTTCGCGTAGGGCGACGGATCCTCGTACCACGCGCGGCTCTCGTCGAGCTGGCGCGGTGGGGCTCGAACCGACGCATCGAGGACTGATCATGCACGTCACCAGGAAACGCGATACCTACTACGCAGTTGTCTACGCTGGCCGGGACGCGGACGGCAAGGAGCACCGTAGTTGGATGCGACTCGAGGCCAAGGATGAGGGCGAGGCGAATGTCGAGGCCAAGCTCCGCTATGGGAGCGGTAACGATCATCGAGGTCCGCTCCGCCGGATCCGTCTCAGGGACTGGACGCCTCAATGGCTCCGAGTCAAGTGGAACGAACTCGAACTCGCCTCGTATCAGGGCTATGAGTCCTATGCGCGCCGCTACACCCTCCCTCAGCTCGGTCATCTCTATCTCGACGAGATCACCTCGTGGACGATCCGTTTGTGGCAGGGCTGGCTGACCGAACAGGAAGGCCAGTTCGGCCCCCTCAGCTGGAAGTACCGCCGCGAGATCGTGCTCGCACTCAAGTTGGCCATCGGTGACGCAAGTGGCGAGTTCGCCGTGCATCCGTCCCTGAAGGACGTCAAGCCGCCGACCGGCCCCGCGCCCAAGGTCGTGCCGCTCACTGACGCGCAGGGTCGTCTCCTTCTTCAGGAAACGAAGGGCACCTGGAGCTTCGCGGCAATCCTTCTCGCCCTGATGGCGGGCATGCGCCTCGGAGAGATTCGAGCGCTCGAATGGCGTGACCTAGACTTCGAGGCGAGAACCGTCGACATCACGAGGGCCATGAAGCGCGCGCGTGCCCCCGGCGGTGAGAGCGTCGGCCAACCAAAGACGGCGAAGGGCGTGCGAGTCCTCGACCTGAATTCGTGGGTCGTAGAGGAACTACGCAGCATCCATGCAGAAACGGCGGCCCAGTTCGGCGACATCTCCTCGCGCCGCGTCCTCGTAGGCCCGGTGTCGGGACGGCCGATGCGCAGCGGCCAGTTCTACAAGCAGTATCGACGGGTCGCCCTGCGCCTCGGGATCTCGACGCGATTCCACGATCTCCGCCACACGCATGCCAGTCAGCTGCTTCGCGCTGGCGTCAGCATCAAGGTGATCAGCGCTCGACTTGGCCATGCAAGCGAGGCCTTCACGCTGCGAACGTACATCCACCTGTTGCCGGGCGAAGCTCGAGAGGCGATCCGCAATCTCGACATGATCTACCCGGCGGGACCGGACGTGGCGGCCTGAACTCCAATCGCGGTATCGGGGGAGAGGGCGTCGGCGCTGCTGGCGCCCTCTTCGACGTCCTGCGGTAGCGGACGGTAGCGGCAAGCACTTCACCGCGTCGGCGAGCGAACAGGAATTATCCATCCGGGATGCAGGGATTCGAACCGGAGACCGATCGTGCGTTTGCGTACATCTGGTGTGGTCTGCTGTTGTCTCCTCGTGTCGCTGGGTGACTCGCAGGGTCTGCGCGGCGCGCCTAGCCGGAAGCGGCCGGTAGCGCCGATGCGGCCAAGTCGACGTCCGCGTAGAGCTTGCGGCGTCCGGCAGAAAGGGCCGCCGCTCATGGCCGGCTCGCGTCGATCGGCTCGTGGCTGATGGTCCTGCGGACCCGGAACGCGGGCCAAGTACCGCAGTACTGACCCTGGACGATGCAGCCATCGAGCGTGTCACGCATCAGAGTCGGCCACCGCCTCCGGTCTGGGGTGGTGACGGACCATGTTGAATGGCCGCGGTGGAGCCAGTCCGACCCAATGCCGCCCTGTCATAGTCGTCGCCACGGGCGAGACGACATGGACGGAGGCTCCCTTGGGCATAAGATAAGACAGGCCATCTGGAGGGTTGATACCTCACCCAGCCAGCTGCCCGATGCCTTGCTCCCGAGCGAGAAGGCACTCGAGGACATGATCGTCGCCGCGCCGCCGATGCTGTCGGACGAGTGGATGCTGATAGGCCGTCAGGAGTCGACGGGCTACGGTGGCCGGATCGACCTCCTCGCCATCGCGCCCGATGCGGCTCTCATCCTTATCGAGTTGAAGCGCGACCGGACGCCTCGCGAGGTCGTCGCCCAGGCGCTCGACTACGCGAGCTGGGTCGAGGGCCTCGACGCCGTCGAGATCGGGGCGATCTACCAACGTTTCGCCCCCGGTGGCAACCTAGCCGACGACTTCAAGGCGCGGTTCGGTCAGCCGCTCGATGAAGAATCGCTCAACGCGGACCACCAGATCGTGGTCGTGTCGGCGGCGCTCGATGACAGCTCCGAGCGCATCGTCCGTTACCTCAATGAAAGAGGGATCGCGATCAACGTCCTGTGCTTTCAGGTCTTCCAGGACGCCTCCGGACTTCTCCTAAGTCGCGCCTGGCTCCTGGATCCGGTCCGCGCGCAGGCGGGCGTGGTCGCCGGCGTCAAGGGGGCGTCCGAGCCTTGGAACGGCGAGTTCTACGCCTCGTTCGGGCACGGGCCGTCGCGTTCGTGGCAGGAAGCGATCGAATACGGCTTCATCAGCGGGGGCGGCGGACCTTGGTACAGCAAGACCCTGCAACTCCTGAGGCCAGACGACCGCGTGTGGGTCAGGGCCCCGGGCTCCGGGTACGTCGGCGTGGGTCGGGTCAGAGGCGAGGCCCAGAGGGCATCCGAGTTCATGATCGAAACGCCGACGGGTCCCAAGCCCGCTCTCGAACTGTTGACCCAGGGTAGCTATCACCGAGCCGATGCCGACGATCCTGAACAGTCCGAGTATTTCGTGCCTGTGGCGTGGCTCGAGACTCGACCACTCAACATGGCCATCACGGAGATCGGACTGTTCGGCAACCAGAACACGGTTTGCAAGCCGGTGACGCCGAAGTGGCGCCACACCGTCGATCGCCTCGAGGAGTTGATGCCCGGATACGCCAGGCCTCGGACGGCTGGCGTCGCAGGCATCGACCTCGAGACAGCCCCGGATGTCCTTGCCAAGGCCGGCGGGGCGTAGACCGTCGCCCGTACGGTTGGCCACGACTCCGGTTTTGCCGCTCCCGATGGACTTGGGCATTTTGGGAGGCGTTCTGGCAAGTCGGGTGGGAGCGACAATTGGCCGCTCGCAAGGGGTGCACGCTGGTCTCAAGCTCAGGGTCCTGGCCGAGAGCCTGTCGACTGTTTCTTGGGCCTCGGCGGCGACCTCGGCAGTCCCTCGAGCGCCAGGCGGTGACTGCTAACCGTTGATAGGGAGGCGCACGACGCCCGGCCCGACAACTACACCCGGCACGGCGGATAGCACGGCGCCAACGAAAGCGCTGCGGTAGCCAACTGACTCGACGTTGATCTCCACCGCTCCGTCTGTCGTCAGTCGATCGAGGGCCGACTGAACCCACGCGATCGGAACTGGTCGACCTTCCGGCGACTTGTTCGTCGCGACGATGGCGTTGCTGCCTTCGATGCGAAGCACCCGATTGGGCTTACCCGTCAGGGTGTGGATCGCTCGTCCCTGCAGCGAACCAAGCAACGCGACCGCGTCGATTCGATCCATGTGATCTCCTGGTCCCACGGCGGAAGCTCGGCCTAGTCCACCCGTACGAGCACGTGTTCATCGATGAGTGTCATGAAGTGTCGCGACAAGCGACTGGGCACCGCTCCGCCTCTGACCAGCAGTCCAAGCTCCATGTTCTCGTCGAGGGCGGCGCCGGTGAGATTGGCGCTGGTCACCAGGGCGGCGTGCTCGTCGGCGATCGCTGCCTTCACGTGGAGCTTGCCTCCGGGTTGGCGCTGTTCGGCCGGCCAGACGTAGAACTTCGCCTGGCCGTCGAGCGGCGTGAAGGCCGCTGACGCGTCGAAGGTCAGAGCGCCGCCGGACGCCTCGGCTGTCTCAAGTACGAACCGGACATCGACCCCTCGGCCGTGCGCGGCGAGCAACGCGCCCACCAAGTCATTGACCTTGTACGCCGCGTAGGAGACAAGGATCAAGCGATGACGGGCGAGGCCGATGACCTCGAGAAGCGCAGCACGACTCAGGCGGACGGTCATTTCGGCGGTCGAGGGGCCCGTCCAGACCGGCTCGACCGTCATCTCGCCGCGAATCGCCCGGGCGGTCGCCCCGGCGGCCCGGAGGGCCAGGGCGATCCCTGCGCCGTCCACCGCTTCAGGCGAAGCCTTCCAAGCCTCGACGAGGTCTGAAGCCTGATCGCGGAGCAGGGGCGTCTGGAACTGAGACGCCAAGTTCCCACCAGAGCCTGGCGACCCTGCCTTGGCGAAGGCCGTCGCAAGGGCCTCGATCTGACCCTCCGGATAGTGATCGGCGGCCGAGCGGATCTCGTCTTCGAGCGTGCGCATCAGGTGTCGAAGTAGCCAATGCCCGCCCTGGCGAGGGTGTCGACGAGTACGGCGCGGTCCAGGTATCGATTGCCGATCTCGCAGCAGGTCTCGGGCACGAACAGGCACGCAAGGCATGCGGCGCCATGGAGTGACTCGTCCTCGGGGTCCGGGAGGCGCTCGGCGCAGATCGGGTCCGAGCTGCAGAGCCGGGATCGCCCCAGGGAAAAGTCGAGCATTCGCCCGAGATGCTCCGGCCGGCCGAGCCGGACGAGGCCCCCGAGCGTGCCCTCGGAGTCGGTCGCGGCCGTGTACAGGAGGATCCCGGCCATCGAACCGTCCGGGCCCGGCTCTCGCGCATAGACACGCTCGCGGATCGACGCCGAGGCGTACCCGGCCTCGAGCGACAAGGCGAGGATCAGCGAGTGCGCGAGTGTGTGCAGTAGCACATACCGATCGCCGGGCCACCCACCCGCCGGGTCCAGGCCACGACGTCCACGCCAACGCTGGTGCCGGGTCCGTAACCCTTCGAGCATCGGCGAGCCGCCCACACGGTCGGTCCAGGCAGCGACCCGCTCCTCAGGCAACTCTAGGAACACGCCTTCCCCGCGGACCTCGGCGCCAGGAACCCACGTCGGCGCCTCGCGAGCGAGTTGGACAGCGCCGCTCATGGCCGCGTCCGAGGTAACGCCCGAGTCTGGGGCGTCAACGCGCGTGAACCCAGTCAGAGCGACGACCTCACGGAGGCGTTCAGCGAGGCCCACTGACAAGATTAGGTCCCGAAATGCCCGCGGTACATCGGCTGGCGCAACACGGAAATCGCGGGACTGATGCCCGCGCGGCTCCCGCAGCAAGCTCCACTCGGGTCCCTTGAGATCGATCTCAGCCTCGACGGCCGTCGTGCCAGCCTTTCGTGTTTGGATCGCGGCCCAAAGTGCATCTCGATCCATGTCCTTGAGGGCACGGATCGATGGGACGAACTTGATCGCGAAGTCGAGGTTCTCACGACTGGGAATGTCGGCGAGGACGCCCCAATGCTCGGCAACCACCTGCTCGATGGGGTCAGCTGATACGGGGAGCGAGAGGACCGAAAGGGTGATCGGGAACCAGCTGTTCGAGGCACCGAGGAGCATCGCGCGAGCGCGCTCCGGGCAACTCTCGTCAAAGCGGCCGAGGTGCGGGTGCCGGCCCCGACAGCGCGGCATTGTGCGAAGCGCACTCTCGCCAAACGCGTGCGAGAGGTGGCGCTTACGGCCGCATACCTCGCACTCGACCTGGAGGTCCGTCGACCTCGCCCCATTTCCCGTCTCGTAGGCGATCAGTGTCGGATGGCCGGTGCAGGCGCCGTCGGCGTGGGTGAATTCGATCCACGGGAACTCATCAAGGTGGCCCTGTGGGCACGCGACGATGAAGCGCGCCGGCACGACGGTCGGCGGCCTGCCCGGCCCTTGCAGTTCTGGTGGACGTACCGGGTCAAGTCCGGTCGGTATACATGCCGCTTCAGCTCGAACAGACCGGAGTCAATCGGCGCAAGTTGCTGACACCGAGGACAACGCAGCCAGCGCGGAAACGGCACGACCGGGACGCCCGTCCACGCCCATGCGTCGAACGCATTCTTCGTCTCCTCGAGCCACGGGGCCGACCGAAGCTCGGTGACCTGCCCACCCAGTTCTGCGCGCACAGCCTCGAGAAGGCGTGGCTCCTTGAGCATCTCCTGCGTTGTCTCGTCCCAAGCGTCAAGACCGGCGACGACGACGGAGAAATTCGGTAGGTCTACCGTTGACCCGACGCCGAACGCGTACATGAGCTGGCTCGGTCGAAGTGACCCGACGCGCGGGGGCTCCTTGCGTCTGGCGGTCAAGGCTCGGGCTCCTCACCCAGCTCAACCTCGGGCGGAAGATCGTCGTCAGTCGCGGGCGGCGCGGTGCCGCCAGTGGCCGGTATCCAAGCCGGCTCCGCGACCGCCGCGGACCGCCCCTCGTCGCGGATCACAAGGTTGACCGACGGTTCGACGTCGCGAAGCGACATCGGGGCCGTCCAGAGCTGCCAGTCGGACCCCGTTGGCAGCTCGAGCAGCGCCACGGCGTTGCCCTTCTCCTCGCGGTAGACGAGGCGGGACCCTGGTCGCCGTTGTTTGGCCGCCCACGCATCCAGACGCGTCTGCGCGAGGGCCCGGATCTCGGCTTCCAGCGAGGCGTCCGCGCCGATGTCGGCTGCGCGGCGAGCGATCGCGTCCACGACCTCGCGCACACGGTCCGCCGTCACATCGACGATCGCAGCCGCAGCCTCCGGGTTCCAGGGTAGGTACTCGTCTCGCACGAGCGCGGCAAGGATCGCTGACAGCCCGCGATCAAGGGCGCGTGGCGCGAACGGCGTGACTGAGAGGGCCTCGACATGGCGGTAGAACGTGGCGTGATAGTGCTCGAATGCCTCGTAGTGGCTCAGGTCGCGGGGCCGGGCCCAGTTGAAGATCGTGAATACGAGCCCTGGTCCAGCCACCTCGCGACCGACGCGGCTCGTCGCCTGGATGTACTCGGCCGTCGCCTTGGGCTGACCTACGACGACCATGAGACCAAGCCGCGAGACGTCCACCCCGACCGAGATCATGTTCGTGGCGAGCACGACGTCGATCGGCCGGGTTGAGCCCTTCTCGCGGTCCGGGTCGTGCGGCGCCGAGAGCTGGTCGAGGATGTCCGGAATGTCAGTAGATCCGATCCGGCTGGTCAGTTCCTTGACCTCGAGGAACTTGCGGTTGGCAAGACCTCGGCGGTCGGCACGCCGAAGCCGGGAGGCAACCTCGTCCTCGACAAGACGTCGCATCCCCCCGAGTTCACGGAGCGCGTTGAAGTAGCCGACAAGGGTCATCCACGGATCGGCCGCGATCCCATACCGCTCATAGATCTTCTGCGCGGCAGCGAGCACAGTCGAGAAGACCCGTACCTCGGCCGACTTCAGCCGCAGGCCGCGTGCGCAGATCCCGACGTATCGCCGACCAGCGACCTCGCTGGTCGGACGCCGAACGGCGAAGAACGAGTCGTCAAGATCGAGGACGGGCGGCGGGAAAATCCGCACATTTCGCCAGAACACTGCGTAGACCTGGTCGCCAGCGCGCCGGATCGTAGCGGTCGAGGCAACCAGTTTCGGCCGCACCGTGACCCGGTCCACTTCCCAACTCGCGAGTCGGTCAATGGCCGTCTCGTACAGGCCGACGAGGGTGCCCAGGGGGCCAGAGATGAGATGGAGTTCGTCCTGGATGATCAGGTCGGGCGGCCGGAGCGGGGTGATTGTCACGGTCTCGGCAGGCGGCAACACCCCGGTCCGCATGTGCTTGTCGGCTTCCCTCTTGTCACCCACGACGTCAAGGTCGTCCGACCGGTAGCCGTGGCGTGTGCACCGACGCTTCGCGCTCCCGAATAGCATGTGCAGCTCGGGGCCGTTCGATGGCTTCCTCGTCGATCTGTGTCCGGCGCCCAAGCATCGCCTCCTCGAGCTGCGCTTCCAGTACCGGACCGGCGCTCCCGAGATCCGTCCGAATCGTGTCGACCTTGAGTGCCACACGCTTGAGGAACTGGAGGTCGCCCTCGAGGGTGCCCGGCTTAGCGTCCGCCCAGCCCGCTGGCACGAAGTGGTAGACCAGCAGCTCCGGCGAGGGCTGGCCATGTCGGTCGATGCGGCCGTTTCGCTGCTCGAGCCGGGTCGGCGAGAACGGGATCTCGTAGTGGATGACCCGATGACAGGACCGCTGGAGATCGATGCCCTCGGATGCGGCGTCAGTGGCCAGCAGGATCCGCACCGGTGAGTAGGCCGGATCTGCCTGGAATTCGGCCCGGATGCGCTCGCGGCGATCTCGGTCCATCCCCCCGAAGAGCAGCTCGAGGCGCTCGCCCCCCAACCCGCGTGCCGCGAGGAGCTTCTCAAGCCAGATCTGGGTGTCGCGATACTCGGTGAAGACGATCACGCGCTCGTCGTTCCAGGCTGGCAGCCCACCCGGTCCCTTCGGTCGACAGGTCCGCTCCAGGTACGCGAACAGCGCCTCAGCCTTGGCGTCCGGGCGCGCACTCGCGCGCCGCGCCCAGCCTTCAAGCGCGTCGAGTAACCGCAATTCCTCGGCACCGGCTTGCGCCTGCGCCTGCGCCGCAGCCCGGAGTGCGTCCTCGGTCGCCTGGGCGATCTCAGCCTCGTCGGCCGCTTCGTCATCGAGGCGACCGAACGCGAGCTGGACCGACCGCACGTCGGATCCACCGCTTCGTTCCGTGCGCTTGAGGGTGCGACGGTGGACGTCGAGTGTTTCGGCAAAGGCGGCTGGCGACGAGAAGAACCGCTTCTTCAGAAGCAGAGTCACGAAGTCGTTGACTTGCTGGTTTGGCGTCCCCTTCGTGGAACGGCTCCGCAGGCTGACGTATCGGTTGAGTTCGCCGTAGCCGTCGCGCTCGTCCTGCACGTGCGCGACCTCGAGCGCGTCCACCTTGCGGGTCGGGAAGCGCGCGCGGCCGTCGGGGCCAGGTGGCAGGTCCGACTTGAGCCGCCTCACCATCGCCTCCCACAGCACCTGGTCGGGCGGCTTGACGCCGCGGGCGAACCGCTGCGGGTCAAGCAGCTCAAGGAGCGCGGTGAACGACTCCGTGTAGCCGTTATGCGGCGTGGCCGAGAGGAACAGCCGGTGCTCGAAGTAGGGCGACAGGCGGCGGATAGCACGGGTCCGCTGGGAGTCGATCGCGTACTTGCCCCGCCCGGCCGGCGCCACGTTGTGGACCTCGTCGATGATCATCAGGTCGAACGGTCGCGGGTACGTGGCCGGGCCGACGGGCAGGATCTCGTCGAACAGCGCCATGGGCCTCGGACGCTTGAGCCAGTCCATCGACACGATCAGGCGCGGAAAGTGCGTCCACGGGTTCGCGGTGATCCCGCGCTCGCGCCGCAACTCTCGGAGCATGTCCTGGTCGACGATCCGGAACTCGAGCCCGAACTTCTCGTCCATCTCGGAGCGCCACTTGATCGTGAGGCTCGCCGGGCAAACCACCAGGACCGTGCGGGCGCGATGCCGGAGCAGCAGCTCTTGGACAACGAGTCCGGCCTCAATGGTCTTGCCGAGGCCGACGTCATCCGCAATTAGGAGGTTGACGCGGGGCGCTCGCAGGGACCTGACGACCGGGTCGAGCTGGTAGTCCTCAATCGTGATGCCGCTTCGGAAGGGTGCCTGGAGCGCCCGAGGGTCCGCGGACGCGATCGCGCCCCATCGGACGGCGTCAATGAATGCATCAAGCTGCTCTGGGGAATCAAGATGACCCGCGGTCGGCCGAGGCAGGGTGGCGGCTCGCAAGACCTCCCGGCCGGGCTCGATCTCCCAGATCACTCGCAGGGTGTCACCGAAACCGTCGTCCTCGATCGAGGTCAGGTCGAGCAAGCTCTGTGGAGCCGCGAACCCCTCACCCGGCAGTTCGCTCCGAGTGATGTCTGCTACGACCCACAGGCGGTCGCGGACCCTGACGACGTTTCCGACCTCCGGAACATCGCGGACGGCGATGCTCACAGGCAGCTCACGTCTTCAGAACTGCGCAGCGTCGAGGTCGAGGTGCGTCGCTTGCATCACCTTCTGCCCCCGTTCGCCTGCGTCTGCCATTCGTAACCGGAGTCTAGCCGTCCGCCGGTCGCGTTCTTACGCGTCGACGGCGTCGATCGTTGGAGCGAGTGGCTCGAGATAGAGACTCGGCTCGCCTGTATGGGACAACAGCAGTTCGTCGCGGGCGCGGCTCATTGCCACATAGAGCTGGCCGCCCTGCAGAAGCACGTTGTCGATGTCTTCCTGCCGGCCCCAGGGCATGCTCGTGTCGAGGCCCGGCAGGATGACCCGCTTGAACTCAAGGCCCTTGGCCCGGTTGTAGGTTCCGACCTTGACGCCAGGCATCGCGCGACCCGTGTAGTCGGTCAACAGGACGGCACCCAGTCCCGCGTCGCGCACCCGGCGGGCGAGCGCCTCGACCTTGGCGTTCGTCGGGGCCAACACCGCTGTCGCGTCGAGATCAGGGTCGTCGGGGTCGAGCACCTCCGCCAGCCAGATCATCTCGGCTTCAGGAGAAGCGAAGCGACGAAGCTGGGGCTTGGCGCCGACGCGTAGCGTTGACACTTCCACCTGACCAAGCCCGTCCTCGCCGTACTCCTCCAGGGACAGCCACCTGCCGAGCGAGCCGACCGCTGACATGATCTCGTCGGTCGATCGATAGCAGAGACGGAGGACCGAGCTTCGGCCTCGAACGTCGAGCCCTAGGTCAGCTAGACGGTAGCCGCCCGGGTAGATCCGTTGGCCACCGTCACCGACCAGCAGCAGTCGGCCGGCGGTGCCGCCCTCGAGCAGCTGGATGAGGAACCGAACGCCCGCCTCAGTGATGTCCTGAGCCTCATCGACGACGAT
>Ga0209068_10000952_pt1 | contig 14744 bp, 12 predicted proteins | sample ColStrG_CSR_2012_FD_187200 | JGI IMG/M metagenome (GOLD analysis project Ga0209068, IMG submission 187200) | Freshwater sediment microbial communities in response to fracking from Pennsylvania, USA - Cold Stream Run_MetaG_CSR_2012 (SPAdes)... | ecosystem: Environmental > Aquatic > Freshwater >... | reverse complement strand
CCAGTGGCCCTCCCTTGCGGCGCACCATGGGCGCCGTGGCCCGGTCGGGGGCATCCAAGGGGGCCAGCGCCTCCCACCCTTTGGGACAAGCCGACCCCTTGTTCACCGGATACGAGCTGCTCGGCGTGAGGTTGACGGCCTCGCCGTGACGCAGATGGACATCCAGCGCGCAACCGGTGGAACAGAACCCGCACACCATCGTCGTCATCGAATCGGGCACCCGCGACGCCGGGACCTGCCCGAGGCCGAAGCCACCTGGGGCCCGAGCCAGCTCGGTGCTGAGCGGGCCGTCAGCCGCCCGGATCACCCGTTTGAGCCGACCCCGACGGGTCATCGCACGACCCCCGGCATGCGCGGCCCCGACATGGCCAGGAAGAACAAGCGGCGCTCGCTCAACTCGGCCACCACGATGAGCGCCAGCGAGGTGAGCGCCAGCAGCACAGCCGCCGGTGTCACCGGAGTCGTCGACGACACCGTCGCCAACACGATCAGCGGCAGGATCAGCCCGCCGATCACTCCGCCAATCACCCGACGGGTGAACTGGGGAGCGAGTTCGTCCGACAACAGCCGAGCGCTCCGGTGGAGTTCCATGGCGGCCGGTGTCAGCCGTCGCGATGGGTCGGCCAGATGGTGGCGGCGCAGCACCGAAAGCTCCACCGTCAGTTTGATCGTCGACGCCACCAAAACCACCCCGACGAGCGCGCGCACGAGGTCGACGGTCTCGCCCAGCGAGTCGGTAGCCGCGGCCGACACCACGGTCACCGCCAGCAACGTGGCTGCCCCGGTGAGCAGGGCGCTGGCGGCGAACACGACTCCGGTACGCGACGCCCGCCACCACACCCGGCGAGTGACGGCGTAGATCATGACCGAGCACGCCACGCCCACCACCCCGGTCACCGATGCCGCCACCGACAGAGTCGGTACCAGCCACCCCGGAGCGCCCGGGCCCGCCGCCGTGGCGGCAGCATCGAACCCGGCCAGGCCGGCGAACGCTCCGAAGGCCACGATCTCCCGGCTCAGCCAGGAGTGACCCAACCCCAGAACCGCTCGAAAGGCGTAGAGCGGTCGGCCGAGGTGTCCCACGCTGGCGCCCAGGGCCACCACCCCAACCAACACCGTGACGGCGACCGACCACGACCGCCCCACCGTCAGCTGATCCCTGAACACCACCGCCAGCACCGCGGTCCCCACCGCCAGCTGGGTGAGCACCAACATGACGGCCAGTGGGGTGTGTCCGTGCGCGGGCTGAAGCGAATACTGGTCACCGGCGACCATCGACGCGGCCAGGGGCTGGGCCGATCGATACCGGGTGCTGGGCACGGTGATGGACGAATCTGGCGCGGTGGGAACCAGCCCGGGCACCGCCGCGACGGTGACGGCGCGGGCCTGGGCCACCAGCTCGGCGGTGGACACCACGGTCACGGCGATGGCATCGGTCGGACATCCCTGCACGCAGGCCGGGGCCTCGCCCACCTCCAGCCGGTCGCGGCACAAGTCGCATTTGCGCACGATCCCGCGGCCGGCGTCGTACACGGGCACTTCGTACGGACACATCAACGTGCAGTACTGACAGCCGATGCACTGGTCGTCGAGGTGCGAGACAATTCCGGTGATCGGATCCTTCTCGTAGGCATCAACCGGGCAACCATTGAGACACGCCGGGTCGACGCAGTGGTGACACGCGGTCGTCACGGTCTGCAGTTGGGGGGCGATCGGATCGAGCCCGTGGAGCAATCCGACGCTGCGCCACGTCTCGCCCTCATCGAGGCCGTTCAACGAGTGGCAGGCACTGACGCACGCCTTGCACCCCGAACAGGCGTCGAGGTCGACATCGAACGCGTACTGCTCTCCGGGGCCGGGACCCTTCCCGGGGAACAGATCGCGGTAGCGCGGCGAGGCGTGGCTCGGCCCGGTATCGCCGAGGTAGGAGTCGCCGAGCTGGTCGGCGTCGTGGCGCTGGGCGAACCGCTCGACGGGGGTCAGGTCCTGCTGCTCGAGCAGGAATCGGTCGAGGGGGGTCTGGAGGTCGGTCATCAGGCCGGCGCCGGCACGGACACCGGCACCGGGGCGACGGCAGGATTCGCAACTCGGTCCGGCTCCACTCCGACGGCAGCCTCGGTGACCAGCACCGACGAGAAGCTGTTGGAGGGTTCCACCAGGAACCGACCGAGCACGGCGGCGATCACCGATGCGGCGGCGATGGCCAGGAAGAACTGCCGCGGCGTCACGAACAACAACAGGGTGAGAAACGCGATACCGCCGATGTTGCCGTAGGCGCCGACCAGGCCGGAGATCTGTCCGCTCACCCGCTTCTTGACGAGCGGAACCACCGCATAGACCGCTCCGTTGCCCGCTTGGCCGAAGATCGAACATCCCATCGACACGGCGATGGCCCCCGCCAGGGGCCAGCCCGAGCTCAGCATCGACATGGCGATGAACCCGATGGCCAAACCGCCGAGCAACACGATGAGCGTGCGTCGGCGGCTGCCGAGCACATCGGAAAGCAGTCCACCGCCGGGACGGGTCACCAGATTCATGAAGGCGAAGGCGGAGGCGGCCAGACCGGCGGCGCCAGTGCCCAGGTTCCACGTCTCACCGAAGAACGTCGGCAACATGGAGACCACCGCCAGTTCCGATCCGAACGTGCAGAAGTAGGCGAGGCACAGCACTGCCACCGAGCGCAACGGATAGCGGTCCTCCACCGGGTAGCCATCAGCCCGGGCCCGGTCGTTCACCCGCACCACCGTCACGACCTGCCAGACGAGCAAGCCCGCCACCGCGACCAGGGCCACCACCAAGCCCGCGGTCGAGATCACCTTCACGTACCAGATGCGCCAGGCGATGATCCCGAGCACGGCCCACACCGGAATCGTGAGTGCCACCAACCCGCGCACGGCGCCGGGACTGGTCACCTCGAGGCCGGCCTTCTTGCGCGAGGTCACGTAGGCGACGCCGTCGGGGGTGTCAGCCACCAAGAATCGGTAAGCCAGGCCGTACGCCGCCGCAATCACGCCAGTGAGGGCGATGGCCCATCGCCAGCCATCGGGGCCACCCAGCCACGCCGCCAGTGCGGGCAGACCGAACGCCGCGGCCGAGGCGCCGAAATTTCCCCACCCCCCGTAGACCCCTTCGGCAGTACCCAACTCGGCGGGGGCGAACCATTCCGACACCATGCGGATACCGACCACGAACCCGGCGCCGACGATGCCCAGCAGCAACCGACTGACGACCAGCACCGTGAACGAGTGACCGAGGGCGAAGATGGTGCAGGGCACCACCGAGAACATCAGGATCGCCGAGTAGGTCCTTCGGGGCCCAAACCGATCGAGGGCCATGCCCACGAAGATCCGGGCGGGGACGGTGAGGGCCACGTTGCACAGACCCAGCGTCACCAGCTGCGCCTTCGACAGGTGCAACTGGCTACCGATGGTCTTGGCGAACGGAGCGAAGTTGAACCACACCACGAACGACAGGAAGAAGGCGAACCAGGTCAGGTGCAGTACCCGGTACGCGCCCTGGAACGACCACAGCGCAGCGATGCGGGAGCGGAGCCCGAGACCGGGGGCGGCAGTTGGCGTTTCGGTGGAGGTCATGGCCCGCACTGTGTACGACCGAGATTTCTCCCGTATGGGCGGAGTGTTACGTGCTCCCAGCAGGCAAATCACCGCGACCGACGAGGACCGTGCAGCACCTCAGGGCGAGCATCGACTCCGTGTGCGACCCGCGAAATATCGCCGAAATACGAGTCAGCTCACGTCGGAGAACCAGGCCCGATCGAACGCTTGGAGGGCGAACAGCTGCACCACCGCGGCGTGATCGAGTGTGCCTCCGTCGTCGTAGTGACCAATGCCGCTGGCCACGAACCGCCCGGTCCGGCGATCGCGTCCTTCGCGCCACACCCGCTCGAGATAACGATCCAGCTCCGCCATCACCCGGGGCTGTTCCACTTCGGCATGCAGCGTCAGCAAGTTGCGGAAGAACACCGTCACGAACGCTGGAGGCTGGCGCCACAGCCGATCGTCGACCCCGAAGAAATCCAGAGCCGCTCCGGTGAGTCGGGCGGCGCGCTCCAGGTAGCCACGATCCCCCGTGACCCGAAACCACAACACATCGGCGCCGACGGGCGATCCCTGGTTGTACGCCCACACCGTTTCTTCGATCCGACCATCGGTGTCGACATGATCGGCGAACAAGCCGTCGTTGCGGGCCACCGTGTCCCAGAGCCAGGCATCGGACCGGGCGGCGAAGACTCGGAAGCGGTCGATGCCGGTCAGCAGATGCAGCCGTAGCGCCAACGCAATACCGGGAGCCGTGGCACAGGTGTTGCGGCTCCCTCCCCCTTCGACCCAACGGATGCCGCCATCGGCGTCCTGGCCCTCGGCCACGAACTCGAACGTGCGCTTGGCTTTGTGCAACCACAAGCTGTCGAGCGCACCCTCACCCTGGAAGCCGTGGGCCTGGACGAAATCAAGGCCCAGCCAGGCGTTGTCATCGAAATACCGCTCGCCCGAGGCTGGATAGGGCGCATACCCGTCGCCCCGACGATAGAGCTCCACCGTGTCGGCCAGATCGGCAACTGGAGCCAACCCAGTGGCGTCCGCGTCCAAGCGTTCCAGGTCGAGCGCGGCGGCCAGCACCTGGCTCATCGGCCACACGGCGGCGATGCCGGCATTGCGCCCGGGCCCTCCCATGACGAGCAATTGGTTCCCACCCCGACGCAACATCGAGCTCGCCACCAGCTGGTCCCAGGCGTCGCGGGCTCGGTCCTGCGGAGCAGAGATTGCCGCTCCGGCGGCGGGAGGCTCCGGAGACCGACGGCGCAACATCTCGCCAGCGTAGGCCGACGCCGAACTACACCTCAGAGAGCCGGTAGCCCCGGCGGACCACCGTCTCGATGCCCACGCCGGCCCGATCCAACCGTTGCCGGAGCCGCCCCACGGTCACCTCCACCACGTGCTCGTCGGTCTCGTCGGCCCATACCCGACGCAACAGCGCCGCCTTGGAAACCACCACCCCGGGACGATCGGCCAGCACGGCCAGAACTTCACGCTCGCGGTCGGAGAGCCACACCGGGTCACCCTGGTCCACCCGCGCCGTGCGGCCCTGGAGCACGACCTGACATCCGCCCAGGGTGAGCGCCCGACCCCGGCCGGCGAACTCGGCAGCGAAGCTCCGGACCATGGCCCCCAACCGCCATGCCGGGGGAACGATCGACACCTCCACCCCGTAGCCACGCATGCGATCCGAGCACACCGGACCGACGCACACGGCGGCGACCGCTCCGCTCACGAACGCCACCCGAACCTCGTCGATGATTCCCATCTCCTCGGCGATGGCGAAGAAGTTGGTCACGGCGTGGGCCGCGGTGAAGGTCACCGCGTCGAGGGAACCGTCGGTGACGCCCTGGAGCACCCGGGCCGCGGGGCCGCGGTCGTCGGGCAGCTCCCAGCGGTACACCGGTACGGCCACCACGTCGAGGTCCATTGCGGCAATGGCCGGCCCCATCCATTCGTCGGGGGAACCGTCGAGTTGCACCGCCACCCGAGTCCGCGCGTGCCCGTCCCGCTTGGCCAGGGTGCCCGTGCGCTGCCCATCGACGAGGTGGTCGAGCAGTTCCCGGTTGCGCGAGCTCGGCGCGCGCCAATCGACGGAGATCCCCGCCGTCATGGCCGCCCCCTCTGCTTTGGGTCCCCGGGCGAACACCACGGCCGGACGCAGCGCCTCGAGCAGCTCCTCCCCCAGACCGAGGCTCTCGGCGCCCCCCAACCAACCCCGCACACCAAGTCCGGTGGTGAGCACCACGACATCAGGGGGATCGGCGATCAGCGCTTCAGTGGCGACACGCAGTCGTCCCTCGTCGCCCAGGGGAAGGGTCTTGATGGTGGGACCGTGCACCACGCGCGCCCCGCGTCGTTCGAGCAGTTGCGCCTGCTCGGTCCATCGCCGGTCGGCCGTGATAGCCACCGTGTACCCATGCAGGTCGCCGACGCTCATCAAGACATGGTTGCCGGTTGGTGTTTCCGTCCGGTTTCGCGCTGATTTCCCGTCGATGAGGGTTCGGTTCCCACCTCGACCCGCCCATCGACAACCCGAATGGGCCACACGCCGAGCGTCATGGCGACGTCATCGATGCACTGGCCCGTGGCCAGGTCAAACCGTTGCTTCAACAAGGGCGACGCCACTGTCACGCGGTCACCGGCCGAGCCCACGAGGCCCCTCGACAACACCGAGGCACCGGTGAACGGATCGCGGTTGTCGACCGCGAACCAGCGATCATGGCCTTCGACCGAGCGCCCGGAGCATCGGAACAACGCCACCGCGACACCCTCGATCAGGGCGCACACGCCCCGGTCGGCCAGCACGTCGGTGGCGGCGCAGACATCGACCCACGGGCCGTCGTGGCGATCAGCCGCCACATCGTCGAGCACCGTCATCGCGCCATCACTTCGCGGTCGCGCTCAGCAGCCGTAGCCGGGCGGATCTGGCCGCGCTCTCGGACGAAGACCACGGTCGGGTCAGGTTGGTCGGGAGCGTTGACGAACGTGACGAACCGGGCCACGGCCTCGGGACGGTCGAGGGTCGCTTGCCATTCGCACTCGTAGCTGTCGATATGGCGGCCCATCTCGGCGTCGAAGTCCGCGCAGAGGCCAAGGGCGTCATCGACAACGACTCGACGCAGATGATCGACCCCGCCGTCGAGCTGCTCCAGCCATGACGCGGTGCGCTGCAGACGGTCAGCGGTGCGCACGTAGAACATCAGAAAGCGATCAATGAGCCGAATCAGCTCGCCGGTGTCGAGATCCCCGGCGAAGAGCACGGCGTGGCGCGGCCGCTGCCCGCCGTTACCGCCGACATAAAGGTTCCAGCCGCGCTCGGTGGCGATGACCCCGACGTCTTTGCTCTGCGCTTCGGCGCACTCGCGGGAGCATCCCGAGACCGCCATCTTGATCTTGTGCGGGGAGCGCAACCCCCGGTAGCGCAACTCGAGGCCGATGGCCAACGAGGTCGAGTCGCCTACCCCGTAGCGACACCAGTTCTCCCCCACGCACGACTTCACCGTGCGCAGCGACTTGCCGTAGGCGTGGCCGGATTCGAATCCGGCAGCGATGAGCCGCTCCCAGATGGGCGGCAGTTGTTCGACGCGAGCACCCAGGAGATCGATGCGTTGACCTCCGGTGATCTTGGTGTAGAGCCCGAAGTCACGAGCGACCTGGCCGATCGCGATCAGTCCGTCGGGGGTCACTTCGCCACCGGGGATCCGGGGCACGACCGAGTAGGTGCCGTCGCGCTGCAAGTTGGCCAGGAACGCATCGTTGGTGTCTTGAAGGCTGGCCTGTTCCCCGTCGAGGATGTAGCCGTTGCCCTGAGAGGCCAGGATCGACGCCACCGTCGGCTTGCAGATCTCGCAGCCCAGACCTCGGCCGTGGGCCCCCAGCACCGCCGAGAACGACTCATAGCCCCGCACCCGGATCACATCGAAGAGGTCCTGACGGCTCAGTTCGAAGTGCTCGCACAACGCCGAGCTGAGCTCGACTCCCTCCTGGGCCAACGCCTCGCGCAACACCTCAGTCATCAGCGGCACGCAACCGCCACAGCCGGTTCCGGCGCCGGTCTCCAGCTTCAGATCGCCGACGGTGGAGGCTCCGGCCGACACTGCGGCGCACAGCCCGCCCTTGGTGATGTTCTCGCACGAACAGACGGTGGCGGCCGGGGCCAAGGCGCCGATTCCCCCGATCGAGGAGGCCTCGTGGCCTCCTCGATCGGGACAGATCAGCAACTCGGGATGGCTCGGCGTCGGTCGTTCTCCACGGGCCATCTGGGCCAGCGGGTGATACCCGGTGGCATCGCCGACGAGGATGCCCCCTCGCACCTCGTCGCCCGACGACGAGACGACGAGCTTCTTGTAGACACCGGCCACGGGATCGTCGTAGACGATCTCGCGACAGTCCTCGCCCGCGCTGTGGGCATCGCCGAAGCTGGCGACATCCACACCGAGCAACTTGAGCTTGGTGCTCATGTCAGCGCCCTCGAACCGGGTCGCCGGGTCCGAGGTCGGGGCGCCAGCCAAGCGGCGGGCCAGCGCCCGCGCCATGTCATAGCCCGGGGCGACCAGGCCGTAGATCCGTCCGTCCACCAGGGCACATTCTCCGATGGCGTACACATCCACGGCGGACGTCGCCAGCCCGGGATCGACGATGATGCCCCCGCGCTCGCCCACCTCGAGCCCGCCGAGGCGAGCCAGGTCGTCACGGGGCCGGATCCCCGCCGAGAAGACCAGGAGATCAGTAGCCAGATCGGGATGTTCGTCGTCGGCGAAGCTCAGGTGCGAGACCCGCCCGTTGGCATTGGCCACGACCTCCGTTGTCTGGCGACCGAGGTGAATCGACACACCCCGGTCCTCGATGCGGCGGCGCAGGGCCCGGCCGCCAGCCTCGTCGACCTGCACCGGCATGAGCCGAGGAGCGAACTCGACGACGTGGGTAGTCAAGCCCATGGTGTGCAAGGCGTTGGCGGCCTCGAGTCCCAACAATCCCCCACCGATGACGGTGCCGACCGAGGCCATCGGCCGCATTGCCGCCTCGGCGATGGCTTCGAGATCCTCGATGGTCCGGTAGACGAATGTCCCCGGTAGATCATGGCCGGGGATGGGAGGCACGAACGGGTAGGAGCCGGTGGCCAACACCAACGCGTCGTAGTTCACGATGTTCCCGGCCACCGAGCGGACGTGGCGCCCCGTCGTGTCGATCGACTCCACGCGATCGCCGTAGTGCACGGTGATCCCCAGTGCGTCGTAGCGGCCCGGCTCGACCAGGCTCAGGTCCTCAGCGGTGGCACCGTTGAAGTACGAACTCAAGGCCACGCGGTCATAGGCCGGGCGCGACTCCTCAGCAAAGGTGGTGACATCCCAGCGCTCGAGCGCTCCCGCATCGGCCAGAGCCAAGAGGAACTTGTGGCCGACCATGCCGTTGCCCACCACGACCAACTGTCCCCGTTGCGTCATGGGAGGCACCCAACACCATGGCTGTTGCCCGCCCATTGCCTCGGCGTGAACCGACAGCGACACCGAAGCGACAGGGTCGCCGCTCGCCGTGTGCGTCACCTCACGGCGGCGCTCAGTGTCCTGTGAGGGTCAGACCATGAACATGACTTTGAGGGCATCGAAGGCCTCGATGCAGTGACCGGCACCGAGCACGACGCATTCGAGTGGCGCGTCGACGAGATGCACCGGAATCTCCGTCTCCTGTTCCAGGCGGAGATCGAGCCCGCGCAACATGCCACCACCCCCCACGAGGTGAATGCCCTGCATGATGAGGTCCTGGGCCAACTCGGGCGGAGCCTGGCCGAGACAGGCGATCACCGAGTCGACCATGGCGGACACGGGTTCGTCGATGGCCTCGCGCACCTCTTCAGCCGACAACACGACCGTCTTGGGGAGCCCACTCATGAGCTCGCGTCCCCGAACCTCGGCGGCGTACTCGTCCTCGGTGGGCCAGGCCGAGCCGATGGTGACCTTGATCTCCTCCGCCGTGCGCTCGCCGATGGCAATGCCGTACTCGCGCCGGATGTAGGTCTGGATGTGGGCGTCGATGTCGAACGAACCGACACGCACCGCCTCCAGGGCGACCACCCCGCCCAGCGAGATGAGCGCCGTCTCCGAGGTGCCGCCGCCGATGTCGACGACCATGTTGCCCATCGGCTCGTTGATAGGGAGGCCGGCTCCGATGGCCGCAGCCATGGGCTGCTCGATGAGGTGCGCCTCGGATGCGCCCGCCCGTTTGGCGGCCTCGATGACGGCCCGACGCTCCACGGTGGTGATGGCCGACGGGACGCAGATGACCACCCGGGGACGGTTGAAGCGACTCACTCCCACCCGCTGGAGGAGCAGCCGGATCATGCGCTGGGTGATCTCGAAATCGGTGATGGCTCCCTTGCGGAGGGGCCGTACCGCCACGATGTAGCTCGGCGTCCGGCCGATCATCTGCCACGCCTCGTGGCCCATGGCCAGCACATCCTGGGTACGGCTGTTGAGCGCGATGACCGAGGGCTCGTTCAAGACGATGCCCTCGCCGCGTGCGTACACCAGGGTGTTGGCCGTTCCCAGGTCGATGGCCAGGTCGCGGGCTATGGCCGGGGCTCCTCGGGCGCTCCCGCCGGATCAGCCAGGTCGTCGTAGTCGGTGGCTTGGGGTTGAACGGTCGAGCCGCGGTTGCGACCCCCGGGGACGGCATCCGGGTCCCGGCCGAGCGCCCGCATCTCCCGTTCGAAATCGTCGATGCTGGACATGAACGTCCTCGGCTTACGACTGAAGGCCCAGATGGCGAGGGACACGATCACGCTGAACCCGATGGCGACGAGAAGGAAGGCGGCGTTGCTCATGAGGAGGAATCCCGCACTCGGTCGAACTCGTCCAGATCGACGAGATGTTGCGCCTCAAGCCCCCAGCTCTCCCCGTCGGCCCAGGTCTCACGCTTCCAGATGGGAACGGTGGCCTTCAGGGCGTCGATGGCGAATCGGGCGGCATCGAACGCCTCGCCCCGATGGGGGGCGGAAACGACGACCACGACCGCGGACTCACCCAGGGGAACCGGGCCCACCCGGTGCAGGAGCGCAATGCGCCCGATCTCGGGCCAACGAATCCTGGCTTCGGCCGCGATAGCGCTCATCCTGGGCATCGCCTGGTCCTCATAGGCCTCATAGGTCAGCGTCGAGACATCGATCCGACCTACGGAATGGTCCCGAGCCGTACCGCTGAAGACCACAACCGCCCCACAACGGGGCAGAACCGCCCAATCGGCAGCCGTGGCGAACGGCAGTGTCTCCGCCGACAGACCTACCCAGTCCTCGGCGCGCTCAGGAGCCATCACGGGCGCCATCGTAGGCGACCGACCCTGTCCGTCGGCACGGGGCGCGGCCACCAGGGCCGGACACCTCAGTATCGTTCGCGCCGTGGTTGACCATGACGACGCCGACGATGTGCCCGCCAACGGGCCTCCTCCGTCGCCTGACGACCGTCTCTGGCGTCACCCCTCAGAGCTGGGTGGGGCCCGCCCGGTCACCATCGTCACCGCCCCCCGCAGCCGCCGGCGGTCCGTGGCGGTGGGCCTGGCCGGGGGCCTGGTGGGGGCCGCGGCCATGCTCGCCGTCGTCGTCGCCATGGGCGGCTTCGATCAAACCCGCCCCCCGACGGCCGTCGAACAGATCCAGCTCTCACAGCCCAAGGACCCGGCACCAACCGAGCTGGCGATCGCCGACAAGGCCCTCCCGGCCGTGGCCCAGGTGAGCGCCACGACGGCGGCCGGTGTCGTCGTCGGCACCGCCGTGGTCTTTCGCGACGATGGCCACCTCCTGACCACCGCCGACGTCGTCGATGGCGCCGAATCGCTCACCATCGCCCTCTCTGACGGGACGGTGTTGCCGGCGCGGGTCGTGGGCGTCGACCGGACCAGCGACGTCGCTGTCCTCAAAGTGGATCACGGCAAGATGGCGGTGGCCGCACTGGCCATGGAGGCGGATCTACAACTGGGCGAGCCCACCATCGCCGTGGAGTGCCTGTCGGGCAAGCCAGGATCCCCCAACCTGTCGGTGGGTCTGGTCAGCGCGCTGGGCCGCCGGGTCGACGCCGCCGACGGCACCTCGCTGCACGACATGATCCAGACGAACGTGCGCCTGTCCACCACGGGAGCAGGCACCGTGCTCCTCGACAGCCGCGGCGCGGTCATCGGTCTGGTCACCCGCCGCGGGATGCCCGACGACACGCCGTCGGCCAGCAAGATCACCGTGACCACCTCCGACCGGTCGCAAACGCTCGTGCCGCGCTACGCCACGCCCGTGGAATACGCCAAGGCGGTCGCCGACGAGCTCATCTTGACGGGACGAGTGGCCCACCCCTGGCTCGGTGTCGAAAGCAGTGACCTGAGCGATAAGCAGGCAGACTCCCTCGGCCACGGAGGCGCCCGGATCGAGCGAGTCACCCCGGGCAGCCCGGCCGAGAGCGCGGGCCTGGCATCGGGAGACATCGTGGTGGGCATCGACGATGCCCCGGTGGCGTCGAGCTCCGACCTCGTCGTCGTCCTGCGCCGCCACAAGCCCAACGAGTCGGTGGGAGTCACCTACCTCCGGGCCGGCGAAGCGGGCGTAGCCCTGGCCACGCTGGCCGACAAACCCTCTCTGCCCTGACCGCCGCCGCCGGCGTCAGCGGCGCCGGCGTCGGAGGGCCCAAACCGCCAGCCCCACGCTGGCGACCATCACACCGGCGGCGGCGGCCAACGAGATCTCCTGGCGTCGGCGCGCACTGAGCGAGGCCAGCGGACCACCCGGGTCAGCCTCGACGTACACCTCTTCGTTCCGGTACCGCGGCACCCAGCCGGTGGCGCGCAGCCGGTCATTGGCCACCACCCAGGGGTGGCGGGTGTAGGACCAGCCCTCAGGCGGTCCGGCCGAGCCCATCTCGGCCCGCAGCGCGATGAAACGACCCTTGAGGCCCGCGGGCAGGTGCAACCGCCCGACCGGTCCCGCCAGCTCGGCCAGCGCGTCGAACGGGAGCCAACCGTCCGGTGACACGTTGAACGGCCCATCGAGCGCATGGCGCCACGCGTGATCGATGGCGCTGGCCAGATCATCGAGGTGCAAGAACTGCGACGGACGCTCGCCGCCCAGCGCCCGCAACGCCGAGGCCGACCACACCGACGCGGCCAGCCACGCGGTGGACTCGGCCGCCACGGACACCACCGGGCGCAGCACCGCGACCGTGATCCCGTCGCGATCTTCCCGCCAGTCCAGGGCCAGCCGCTCGACCTCGGCCCGAGCGGAGGCAAAGGGCTGGCTCGGATCGGGACGCAGCGGCGCCTCCTCAGTGAGCGGCATCGGATTGTTGGCCCACGCGCCGTAGACCATGGCGCTCGAGAGCACCACCAGCCGGGTGACCCCAGCCGAGGCCGCCACCTCAAACAGCAGGCGCGCCGAGGCCACGTCGTCGGCGGGGCTCGCTCCCACGGACAGGCCGTCGGGACCGATCGCCACCGCGCCACCCAGATGGACGACGACGTCAGCCGACGACAACACGTCTTTCGTGGCCGCATCGGCGAAGGCCAAGGCGGTGACGTGGGCCGCAGGATCGACGGCGGCGAGACGGACCACGCGGGCCCGCAACGAGTCCCCCCCGCCGACGATCACCACCGAGTCACTCATAGGGGCAATGATGCCCGGTGCCCTGCCCGTGTGCCGCATTGCACGCAAGCCCGAGGCGGAAGGATGCGGCGACCCGCCTACCATGACCGGGATGAGCAACTTCGGCCTTCCCGGTGGCCCGGGCGGTGGTGATCCGTTCGGCGACGACAACCCGTTCAAGGGCATGCCGCTCTTCGGGGACCTGGCCAAGATGTTCTCCCAGCAAGGCCCGATCAACTGGGACGCGGCTCGCCAGTTGGCCCAGTCCATCGCCGTCGGTGAGACCTCAGAAGCCAACGTCGATCCCCTTGACCGCATCAAGATCGAACAGCTGGCGCGCGTCGCCGACCTCCACGTGGCGGCGGCGACTGGCCTGGCCACCTCGACGACCGGCTTGGGCGTCACGGTCGTGGCCGTGACCCGCAGCCTCTGGGCCCACAACACCCTCGAGGCCTACCACGGGTTGTTCGAAAAGCTGGCCGGATCGCTGCAAGACGAGCAAGCGACAACGGCGCCCGACGAGGCCCCCAGCGCCGCTGATCCCATCGCCTGGATGGCGCCGCTGATGCAGATGATCGGGCCCACCATGTTGGGCATGACCGCGGGGTCGATGGTCGGCCACCTCGCCCAACGATCCTTCGGCGACTACGACCTGCCCATCCCCCGCCCCCGGGGAGACGAGCTGCACATCGTCACCACCAACGTGGCCGACTTCGGTCGCGAGTGGAGCCTGCCGCCCGATGACCTGCTGCTATGGATCTGCCTCCACGAGGTCACCACCCACGCCGTGATCAGCACCCCCCATGTTCGCCAAGCCCTCGATGATCTGCTGGGCGAGTATCTGGCCGGCTTCCAGACCGATCCCGGTGCCCTTGAGCGGCGGATGGGCGAGCTGGAGCTCTCTGATCCATCGGATCTCGATGGGCTCCAATCACTTTTCGGCGACCCCGAGACCCTCCTGGGGGCAATCCAGTCGCCGGCCCAACGCGACCTCCTTCCCCGCTTCGAGGCGTTGGTCGCCGTCATCGTCGGCTACGTCGACCACATCATGGACGGCATCGGAACGGGCCTGCTGACCAGCTACGCCATGGTCACCGAGGCGGTCCGTCGCCGCCGGGTACAGGCCGATCAGTCCGACCGATTCGTGGAACGCCTCTTCGGTCTCGAGCTGACGCAGGCTCAATACGACCGCGGGGCCAGCTTCATCGCCGGCGTCGTGGAACGCAACGGAGACGAGGGTCTCGCCCGGCTCTGGGAATCCGCCCGGACACTTCCCACTCCCGCGGAAGTCGACGCGCCGGGCCTCTGGCTGGCCCGCATCGATCTTCCCGAGGACTGACCGCTACCGGCGACCGGTCACAGACCAGGGTCGCGCCAACGTGGCTCGGCGAAGAGCGTGTCGTCGCCGCCGGCATCAGTCGGCTCGAGGTACTCCAGCGGGAGCGGGGGTTGGGACACCACCGTCTCGTCCTCACTGAGCGGGTGAGCCACGAATCCCGGCGGAGGGATCCACGTGTCATCGTCGGGCCTGCTCGGCGGTTGCGGAGGGGGAGGCCGCGGCGCGAGTGGTGGAGGTG